>SDBU01001329.1_pt1 | contig 35713 bp, 52 predicted proteins | sample 2277071 | NCBI WGS metagenome assembly SDBU01 (sample SAMN10397929, study PRJNA504765) | marine sediment metagenome | isolation source: marine sediment core GS08_GC12, 126 cmbsf | place: Arctic Ocean: Gakkel Ridge, Loki's castle | collected 2008 | reverse complement strand
ATATATCTCGCTGGAAATATTAGTGAAGATACAAGAACTTTTGAGTGGAGAGAAAGGTTTATCGAATTACTTGCTAATGAGCCACGAGTAGTAATGATGAACCCGTGCGAAAACGAGTTTGATCAGGGCATGAAAGCTGTAGAAGAAGGCGGATTGAATTTTGTCAAAGAGATAGCAAAGAGATCGCAAAAAATATTACGAGCAAAAGATTACCAACTCATCAAAATATCAAGTATAGTTATAGCCAACCTTGAGTTATACAGCCCAGAGCGTCCTATGGTGGGCACAATACAAGAACTGACCTGGGCCCACGATGTGTTCTATGTGCCTGTACTGGCGATCTGTGGTAAAGAAGACAATGTCTATAACACACACCCTTGGGTAGATGAATGTTGTTCAGCTAAAGTGGAAACAGTTGAAGAAGCGGCCATTCTGGTCAAGGAATTCTTTTTGGAGTATTAATCATGGGATATAAACCAAAAGTATTGGTATATAAAATAAAACATAAAACACTGCAAAGCCCGTGGGTATCTTGGGCTAATATGGACAGTGCACTAGAAGAGATTAAAATGCATTTAACAGAAGCCGCTGAGGGAGATGAGATAGATATAAGAATTACAAAAATGTCTTGGGAAGAGTTTGAGAAATTACCAGAATTTCGGGGGTATTAATTATGTCAGAATTTACGTTAGAAAGATATACATTGTGGACGCAAAATATGTATTTGTCCGACAAAGAGTGCGATAAGCACAGATTTCAGATGGTAGAGGATATCGACGGCCATTGGGTTAGGTGGGAAGAGGTTAAGCCATTACTACAGGCTTATCTTGCGTTTATAAACGAGAGAAATGATGATCTAAGTATTACTAAAGTTGAGGTATTAAAATGAGTATTAAAAAAACATTAAAAAGAGAACTAGGGCGGTGTTTAAGTAAATATGCAAAATCTAAACCAGAGACTATCCAAAGATGGTGTTGGGACAGAGACACTATAATCGAATTTTGGATGGAAGGCTTTAATGAAGATATGGATGAAGCCTTTAAGAATTTAGTTGATCTATATGACGAGATTCTACACAAAGATCCTTATTGGCACTTCTTTTATGAAGGACACTATAGTTTAGTAAGATGCTCCATGAGGTTTAGGGACTCCGTCAGGAAATTTTTTGATAAACGAGGCATTCAGTATAAATGGCCCATATCCAATTGGACTGAGGGGATGTATATTACCAATACTCATCAGGAACGATTCAAACACTTGTTCCATAATTTTTCTATGCTCGTAATAGAGATGTACAAAAATGGTGATGGCGACCGTCTACATAAGGCGTCAGATAGAATTATACATTGTTTTCTAAACCATGCCTTATATCTTGCTAATAGTGCTGACGAATTAAAGCCATATAGTGAGGCGGGATTACCAATAGGGTACTGGGAAGCTAATATGATGTCAAGCCTAACAATCTCGCGTTCTTTCTACATAGGGACTATAGAGGGAAAGAACACTATATTAAATGATATTAAAAAGCAAAGAGTTGCAGAGGATAAAAAAGAAGAATAAACTATTCTAGCAAAACACAAAAAGTATTCTATAATGTATGTATAGAACGACTCCATAATTGTGACTCAACACGAGACCGTGTAGGTAAAACAATATAAAAGTGGGTGCACGATTGTGGAGCAACGAACATTATCTAACCTTTTTTTATAGGGGGGTATATATGGCAGATTTTAACAAGGCTTTTATAATCACTTTGGGACATGAGGGCGGGTATTCAAACGATCCCGATGATGCTGGTGGTGAGACCTATAGAGGTATTGCCAGGCGTTATCACCCAGATTGGTCAGGCTGGGCCCTCATAGACGAAAATAAACAAAATATCAAATTTTTATCTGAACCTGACTTTCCAGGTAACCTACCCTACGACTACGCATTAAATACTTTAGTTGAGGAATTCTATAAAACTAATTATTGGAATTTATTTTGGGCAGACGAAATTCCCAATCAAGCTATAGCCAATGAGCTGTTTGATACATCAGTAAATATGGGGATAAGTAGAGCCGTAAAGTTCCTACAAACAGGACTGAATGTACTAAACAGGAATCAAAAGAACTATCCTGACATAGTTGAAGATGGTAAATTTGGTCCCAACACCTTGAAAACGTTGAGAAGTTATTTGAAAAAAGATAAACCCTCTTATCTATTGAAAGTTATGAATATACTTCAGGGAGAACACTATCTAACTTATATGAGAAAAAGCCCTATACAGGAGCGGTTTGCACGTGGATGGCTCTCTCGTGTATCCATTACAAAGGAGTTTTAAAATGAAAAAGAAGATTATAGTAATTTTGATGGCTTTGATGTTGGGTTTTGGCGGAGTTTTTGTGGTGACAGCCGGGGATGAAAAACTAGTAAAACGTGAGTTGGTTATTTGTCCGTGCGGATGCAGTCTGACGGCTATGAAGTGCGGCTGTCCTGCAGCTATGGAGGCTTTGAAAGAATTCGATAAAAAATATAAGGGTGCGTAATATTTAGATAAGCGCACAATGGAAGAACCAAAATGGGAGATTTTAATAAAATCGACATCGGATAGGTGTGTTCACAAATACAGAAAATGGAAACCCTTACAAGAAGGTGTCTTTTGTAAACTTAATGATAAAAAGTGTTTAAAAAAGAATTGTAAAATGCGGATGTAGCTCAATCGGTAGAGCGCGACCTTGCCAAGGTCGAGGTAGTGGGTTCGAAACCCATCACCCGCTCACGCGGATTTAATGTAACGGCAGCATACTGGACCCCAATCCGGTAGAACGGTTCGACTCCGTAAATCCGCTCCATAAAATCTAATTAAGGAGAGTAATAAATGGAAGAAGAACAAGTAATAGGGACTACAATCGGAGAGGCCCAGGAAAAAACAGTGGAACAAATTCAACAGGAATCCGAGGAAAAACAACAGAGGATTAATGAATGTGGTAAGGCTCTGACTGAGCTTCTAAAGAAATACAACTGCGCTCTGGATCCAGCTATTGTATTGAGAGAAAATCAGGTACTTCCACAGCTAAGAATTGTAGCTAAGTAAGCAAGAGCTGCAGGCATAGCATAATGGCAATGTAATAGGTTTCCACCCTATTGATCGGGGTCCGATTCCCCGTGCCTGCTCCAATAATACTGGGGGATCGTTTAATGGCAGGACAATGGACTCTGACTCCATCAATCTAGGTTCGAATCCTAGTCCCCCAGCCAAAAAGGAACAAATAAGATGATAAAACGCGTATCTACAAAACCAGCTCGATAGACTCAAAATAAAAATCAAGCGTTTAGAAGACAGACTTTATAAATAGGTGATATCATGATAGAGATAGACCAATTTATTGTTTTACTATTAAAGAAAAAAACCGAGGAAATGGAAGAGTTTAAGAGCTTTATTGGATCCTCCAAATTATATAGTCAAAAAATTACATACAAAGAGTGGAAAGAATCCTACCTCAACTGGGCTTTACAACAAGAGGAAGCTCTTAAAAAGACGGGGAAAATACCCAGAATTCTATTGAGTAATGATTAACCTAACTATTGTTAATAGAGGAGTAGTAAACAGGTTCAAAGGAGACGGATATGAAGAGACAAACATGGTATTTAAAGGAGATAGAATTTCTTACGGGTAACTATGAGACAATGACCATCAAAGAATTGCAGCAGGGATTAGAAAATCTATGGCCGGAAAGAAGCGACAGAGCTAGTAAAAGACGATCGGCTGATTCAATCAATGCAAAAATTAAAAGGCTTAAGACTGATAAAAAACTCGCCGGCCAGAAAGATAAAGAAACTGTGAATCGGTCCCTAATACAACGTAGAAAAGACATATAGTCGGTATGAAACCTAAAACACTATCAAAGATATGTACCAAATGTAAAATACCGAAATCGTTGGGGGAATTTTCTTTCGATAGTAGGGACAAAGGTTATAGGAAATCTCGTTGTAAAGAGTGTCTTAAGAAATATGATGGGCAATACCGAGAATATAATCGAAAGGTTATACGTGAAAAAGACAGAGATAGATATCAGATCAATAAAGGAACTATAAAAAAGCGCCATGAACTATATTATCAAAACAATAAGGCGCGTTTTAAAAAATGGGCCAGTCAATATTATCGGAACCATAAAAACGAGATAAGAATATATCAAAAAGCAAATATAGTACGTAGAAGAACATGTGAAAATAGGTGGATAAAAAATAGAAGAAAAATCGACCCTGTTTTTAGATTGAAAAGGAATATCTCATCTCGAATATCCAGCGCGTTACGCTCAAATAAGGCGAGTTGGTCTTGGGAATCCCTAGTGCGATACACGGTAATAGACTTGAAACTACATCTTGAAAAACAGTTTGAGCCTAATATGTCCTGGGAAAATTATGGTGAGTGGCATATAGATCATCGCAGGCCAGTGTCCTGGTTTGATAATAGTGAGCGGGGATTGTTAAATGCATGGAAACTTGATAATCTCCAACCCATGTGGGCCCACGAGAATTTGATTAAGGGTAATAGGTGGGAATCTACTAACAAATCTAAAACAACAACCAAACAATGGCGGAAAGAGATATGAACAAAAATGTGAGTAGAAGCCTTTGTAAAGAATGCCACTATAGATTTAGGAGGGTTTTTATACCCACTAAACCAGAAGAATATTTTGATGCTGAGGATCAAAGTATTTTGTCTAGTGAGGACAATATCATAATAGTTAATCAGTGTGTATTGACAGGAATGGATATAACTGGAGAAGAAACTATCGAGTGCGCTCGTTTTGCGCGGCAAAATAAAGAGAAACCTATATCCCTTTTCGAGCATTTAGAACAGTAAGGAGAGAATAAGGAATGTCATAAACAACGGTGTGTAGAGATGGGTATGGAAATTACAGGATAAGGGGAAAAATTGTTATGGGGTTTTTAGTATTACCGAGTGAGTTGACAGGAAGTAATTATTATAAATGGATCCTGTCATCAAACGATAAGATAACTTTACAGACATTACAGCGTAAAGTATTAATAAAGTCCAAATATTATGATAACGGGCTACTAATAACTAATATAAAACTAAGAACCTTATCATCTGAATCAGGTATATCATACAGCACCTTAAAAGACTCTATAAACAAACTAGATTACCTTGGCGTAGTACTAAAACTACAAAAGAGAGCAAAAAATAATAGATATTTTCTGGGATTTAGATTAAGCGACGGCAACAAATCATATTTAATACAACATTTAATAGATACTTACAAAAATCTGTTAGACAGTGATATAGAGAATCAAATAGAGGATTTCAAGAACGAAAAGCAAACCCCGGATATAAGAAAAACGTCGGCATATAGACTGGACAAAGACTATCGCAACTTTATAATTGACCACTGCGATAAACCGAATATACTACTCAACAAACGGGTACTTAATAGCAAAACCATATTTGAATTACTATTTAATCATAAAGATGTCTATAGAAAAGCATTGTCAAAAGAAGCCGTTTTGAAACTCTAGGGGCGAATGTCGCCCCGTATGGGGCGAATGTCGCCCCGTATGGGGCGGATACTGGCTCCCGATATTATACTAGGCTCTTTATATAAGATCTTTTATAATGTTACTTTCGTAACAAGGCTGTTACAATAAGATAATTTGGACATGTAGATTTTTGCGAGAGTCGTGAAAAACAACTATGAAATATCTAGCAAAAGTTGAAATGTATTCTATAATATAGTTAGATAAATTATTAGAATTTAGGAGGAATTATCTATGAGTGTCCCATATGTGATTGAGGGGTCAGGAAATAAGGAAAAGGTTTATGATCTATATTCAAGACTATTAAAGGATAGAATAATATTTGTCGGTAAAGATTTTACTGATGATCTGGCTAACTCGGTAGTAGCGCAGCTGTTATTTCTGGAAGCTGATGAGCCAGATAAAGACATTACGATGTATATCAATAGCGGCGGTGGTTGTGTAAGCGCTGAACTGGCTATCTACGACACGATGAGATATATAAAGCCAGATGTGAGCACGGTTTGTATAGGACAGGCAGCTAGCGCAGCAGCGTGTGTTTTAGCAGCGGGGGTTAAAGGAAAACGATATGCTCTTGAACACGCAAGAATTATGCTGCATCAGATATCTGGTGGATCTAGAGGACAACATATTAAGGATATGAGAATACAAGTCAAAGAAGCTGATATTCTAAACGAGTTACTGGTGGGGGAATTGTCTAGAATTACTGGACACCCGGTAAAAAAGATATTGAAGGATATTGATCGGGATTATTATATGAGCGCTGAGGAAGCTAAAAAATATGGAATTATTGACGAAGTTTTGGTAAGTAGGGGTCAGAATGGGTAGGATTGTTTATAACAAAGAAAGATCTGGCAAATTGATCGGCAGGGGTGGCCCGAGAGACCTCCAGCAGCGTCAAAAATTGATACAAGAAGAATCAATGATGCGTGGGGTATTTGCTTCTAGTGAAACCGGCCTTGGGCCGCAAATGGTTGACGAAGTAGAGGAAAAGAAGCCAGAAATAGATTTATCGCAATACCTGCCACTAGCCGAGGTTCGTAAAAAAATAGAAGAAGCTGTTGTGGTGGCACAGCAGGCGGAAATTAGGCGTTATGAAACACAAATAGCCGAATTTCCTGAAATTTCTGATGCCGCCAGGGATCAATTGAATAAAAAAGATGTAGAGTTGGTAGAACTAACATCAAAACTTGAAGCCAAAATCGAGTTATATGAAAAAGCAAACAAAGACGTCGAGGATTTGAAGACAAAGTTAGAAAGTGCGAGTGGTTTATTAAAAGAAGGGGATATAAAAATAGCCGAGCTGCAGACCAAAATTAGGACTGAAGAAGACATCTATGGCAGGATGCAAGAGAAATTAGATAGTTTATATGAGAAAATAGCGGATGGATCCATAAGTCCTTTGGTCGGTAGTAAAATGGATAGGCCAGCATTAGAAGACAAGATTTTTATAGATCCACTTGAACTTGGGGACGAATCCAAACTAGACGCCTATATTGAAATACAAGAGGAAAAGCCAAAGGAAGAGTTAGAGGAAAGAAATATGAAAGACGATTTGGCTAAACTAAGAAACTTATTGAAATCGAGTTAAGGGGGGAAGAATTATGGCGAATAAAGGAATAGGGCTGGATGTGGGAACTAATATGTTGATCGCAGCGACAATGGGTGAAGATGGTAATCCCATTTATAAAAAGCAACGGGATGCTTTTTTCACAATCACCCCTAAATCGGAGGTCAATAAAAAAAGTATTAGGATGGCCCTGGAAAGTAGGAGAGCTAATTTTATCATTGATGGAGATTACTTCATAATTGTGGGGGAAGACGCTTTGTATATGGCCAATGAGCGCAATATGAGTGCTAAGCGTCCTATGAGTAGAGGCGTGTTGTCACCCAAAGAAAAGGCCTCACTACCCATGATAAAGCTTATTATTAAAAGTTTGATAGGTCAATCCAAGGATAATGATAAATTGGTGTTCTCTATACCGGCTGAACCCATTGATGGCGAATTCGACATCTTCTATCATACTGAGATGATGAAAGCCTATTTGAGGGAAATGGGATTTGACCCAACGCCTTTGAACGAAGCATTCGCAATAGCATTCTCTGAACTATTAAACGATAATCTGACAGGTATGTGCCTGTCATTTGGTGCCGGTATGCTAAATGCGATCGTTATTTATGAGGGAGACCCGATAGTGCAATTCTCGCTTACTAAGGGTGGAGACTGGATTGATCAAGCGGTGGGAAAGGCTCTTGACTTAAACCCCTCCATGATACAAATAGAAAAGGAGGAAGCCAATATAGATTTATTCAACCCCACCGACAAAATACAAGAGGCCATTGTGGTTTATTACAACGTTCTCCTGAATTATGTCCTGAATAGTGTGGCGTATGAGTTAGAAAAATCTAAACTTCCGTCGTTCAGACAACCAATACCGATAATACTTTCTGGTGGGTTAGCCTTGGCTAACAATTTTACAGAAAAATTTAGAGAAGAGGCGGAAGCAAAAGAGTTTCCATTTGAAATCAAAGAAATAAGGCGAGCCAAAGAGCCGTTGACGTGTGTCGCAAACGGCTGTTTATTGGCTGCTATTTTATAGGGGATGTTATGAATATCAAGAGTTTAGAATACGCTGAGAAATGTGACATGATTTATGATGTAGATAATGATGTAACTATGTGTGAAGATTGTCACGGAATAATTCACAGTAAATTTAATTTTGGAGGAATTATAGAATGTCAGAAGACAGAGTTAATGGAGTAGTAAAGTGGTTTAATGCAGAGAGGGGATATGGTTTTGTGCTACAAGACGAGGACGAGAATACTGAATATTTTGTACACTATAGTTATATTCAGATGGACGGGTATAAAACCCTCCGTGCCGGACAGGCAGTAACTTTTGTATTAGTGGACACCGATAAAGGTATTCAGGCACAAGAAGTAACACCAGAATAAGGAGTTCGTTATGTTTTTAGCAGAAGCGATCCAGGAGAAGGATTACATAGAAGAGTCTATAATTAATTTACAGTATTACATAGAAGAACTGTTTACTGTAAAAGATAGAACAGAATTTAAAATGAACAAGAATTTACTTGATGGTAAGCTTGAGGAATTAAAAGACTTATATACAAAATATCAGCAATACTCTATTACTGTTGCGAGGGCGAAGGTTAAAGCTACCATTAAAGTAAAGGATACAGAATTAAGTTTGTCTGATACTATAGTTATTAAAGAGGTCATGGAGGACAAACTACGTAGCTTTGAAAGTCTTTTGGGCAGCGCAAAGTTCAAAAATAGGAAAGAAGCACACATACTATGTGTAGATGTGGACGAACTGTTTAAAGAGATAGAAAATATTCGTTTAGATATAAAGACATTAAAGTCAAAAATTGATCATGCTGTATGGAACATAGAGGTTGTGTAATGATGTTCAAATACTTCGTTGAGTTCGGTGAAGAGGGTGAAATAAAAGCATTGTATAAATCCAAATATGAGTGTAAGAACCCGTGTAAGGAGTACATTGTCAACTTGATTCCAATCAATAGAATGAAGGAGAATATGAAGAAGGAGTTTGATGAAGCGGTAGATTCTATGAAACAAACTGCTGGTAAAACTAAAAAGTTGAGTAGGGAAATAGATAAAATAACAAGAGATTTACGGAGGATTAAAATATGAAATTAGGATTACTTGGTAAGGCAAGAGTAGGAAAAGATAAGTTTGCGGGATATTTGATAGGATGTTTAGAGAAAAGGCACCAACGGAACTTTATTCACATAGCGTTTGCCACAGAATTGAAGAACATGTGTAAATTTCATTTTGGTTTGAGTGATGATCAGTTGTGGGAGAGCGGTAAAGATATCCGGGAAGTACCTGATAAGAGGTTTGTAAAGGAAAGGCTGGTTCCAAAATTTAGAGACGAGGATAGTGCTACATTTAAATGTGGTACTATTAGGGAGCCGTTGTATGAGTATTGGACTCCTCGTGAGATAATGCAAGAGTTTGGATCTTTTTACAGGAGAATCCAAGGAGATTATTGGGTTAGGGCTCTTGAGAGACATATAGAATTTGAAGGGTTGGGGGATGTAATAATTACAGATGTAAGACATATAAACGAGTGCGAGTATATCAAAAACAACAAAGGTGTTTTAATCCAGATTTCCAGGCCCACCGTCGAAAAGATCCACGGCATGGAGCATGAATCAGAAACCGCATTAGATGATATGCCAGACGGATATTTTGATATAGAAATTAATAATCATGGAACACTAAATGATTTGTATAAAGCAGCTGAAGATACTTCAGATGCTATTATTATGTTAGAACGGATGATACAAAAAGGAGAAGTATATAATGGCGAATAAAAAGGGAATGACGATTACTATTCTGCCCGAGGAGATTGTCGGGTCGGAGATTATAAAGAGCGGTGATTATAGATATGCAAGTGTAGGGGTTAAAAAGGGCGACTCGGAATATATGAGAATTTCGTATGAATGGAAGGGCGACGGCGGTGTTCCCGAGTTTGTGCTTGGATTAATGCAGTTTATGTCGTCTAATGAGGATAAAGAAGAGATAGACAAATTGAAAGAGGAAAGAGCGGAAGAATACGCAGCTCTAAAGGAGAGAATGTAATATGGCTATACCTGAGACTGCATTTCAAAATCCAAGATTTATCAGATATAAAGAAGGTGCTACACTAGTTAGAGATTCTGGACGTAGATTTGATAATATGGATTTGCAGTATGGAAGCCAGCCAAATAGACATTGGAGGATTCAGCCTCAACCAGGGTATAACGCACAGAGCCCAAGTATAGTACCAGATAGAGTAAATTTGAGTACCGATACCCCGTACCTACGTGCTAAGTAGTGTATGGGTTTTTCATTGAAAAGGAGAATTAATTATGGATTATAAGGACAGAATAGAATATTTTAAGGAAGAGTTGTCGCTGATTATTAACCCCGCAATAAAAAATTTTGTGAAAGAGTGTTTGAAGGAAGCCCCTGATTATGTGTTTGAAGACTGCCCCAGTTCGTCATCAGGACGCTTTCATCCCATTTCTGAGCTGAGTTCTGATGGCACGCTTTTGCATTCCAGGCGTATTTTTGCTGTAGCCTATGATTTGTGTAGAGCCTTAGATTGTGAAGATCAGCGCGATGAGGTCTTAGCAAGTTGTCTGCTGCACGACATGATGAAGCAAGGCAAGGAAAAAGGAAGTGGTCATACAGTTAGGGAGCATCCGCAACTTGCTGCTGATGAGCTTGTTGCTAGGGTGTATAAAGAAAAGTTTAAGGATTTTCTTGATAGAGAGGTTGCCTTACGCATATATTACAACGTAGCTCATCATTATGGGTTGTGGACTAAGCGAGAAACTAGAAAGCCTCTGAAGGATTATACTATGTCCGAATTGTGTGTTTTTCTGAGTGATTACATTTCGAGCAAGCGATTTATACACATAGACACTAAAAGGGATTAATAGCAGAATAATATGGGGAAGAAATTGGATCTAAAAGGTAAAAGATTTGGTAGGTTGGTTGTTGTAAAATATGCCGGCCAAAATAAACATAAAAAAAGTTTATGGTTGTGTAAATGTGATTGTGGTAATGAAAAGATTATTTCAGCCCACTGTTTAAGAAACAGCGATACAAAAAGTTGCGGTTGTTATAATAAAGAAAGAGTTAGCGGATGTCTTAGACTTGATCTTGTTGGTGAAAGATTCGGTAGGCTAAAAGTAATTGAACTGGCTTATATGAAGGACAACAAAAGTTATTGGCAATGTGAATGTGACTGTGGCAATGAGTCTGTGGTGATGGGATCTAAATTGAAGTTTGGGCATACTAAAAGTTGCGGATGTTATAGAGTTGATGCTATGAGGGAATCTTGTATGGTGGATATGATTGGCAAAAAATTTGGTAGATTATATGTGATATGTGAATGTGGCTATTCTTTAGAAAAACATAAAAAGCGTGTAAAATGGCTATGCAGATGTAAATGTGGTAATATGGTCGCAGTTATCGGTAAGAGTTTAAGAAATGGTAACACGTTGAGCTGCGGATGTTATAGAAAAGATAGATTTAGAGAACGTAATTCTGCAGAAAATAATTGGAATTGGCGTGGCGGTGTTACCAGCATGAATCAGAAAATACGTGATATTATAAAGAAGAATCGGTGGGTAGTCGAAATATTTCATAGGGATAATTATACTTGCCAGAGGTGTGGTGTTAGAGGTGCTAATTTACATGCTCATCATATTATCTTATTTAGTGAAATAATAAATTTTTATAATATTACTGCTATAAAAGAAGCTAGCAACTGTCCTCTGTTATTTGATGTGGGTAACGGAATAACCTTATGTAAAAAGTGTCATAAATGGACTCATGGCTTCAAAAATATAAATAAGGAGTTGATAAGATCTATGGAGGATCATTATGTCGGAGCTTAGCCCAGGGTCTGTGAGTAGGCGGTGGTTGCCAAAAGGGGGAGAACGAGCTTATAGAGATAAAGTACATAGAGAAGGTAAGTTCGCGGACGAGCATAAAAACTTGCCTTTTGAATTGTCCAAACCATCAAGGCGTGTTGGACATAGCTGGTTTGCATGTGCGGAGTGTGGCAGAGTGTTGTTAGCTTCTAAAAACACCGTTATGTGTGTGTGTTTAGATTGTAAGAAGTTGACTAAGGTGGAGGTATTGGACTGATGCTAGAGTGGTATGTTTGGACGATAATACAACAGCGCCATAAAAGAATAGAAGCATTCTTGTCTAGTGTATCCGAAGTGAAGGCCTATTTGTATCCTACAGTTATACGTGAATATACTACGAGTAAGGGTAAAAAAACCATGAATGTGCCCTTATATAATAACTATATTTTTATTAAATACGTACGTAATAACAAAATTCACGCTAGGTTGGAGTCATGTCCGTGGATAAAAGATTGTATTGGCGTATGTTCCCAAGCAGAGATAGCTGAGGTCAAAAAACTAACCAAACAAAAATATGAAGATATTATCTCTGGGCCTGGTATACAGGAAGGCCGTAGTTATAAATTGAAGGGCACAGCCTTTAGGGATATGACTTGTACAGTTGTAAAAATTGATGGTGATAAATTGGTAGTGTCTATCGAATTGTTTGGAGACGATAGATTGATAAAATGTGATGTTGATGATATTGATGTAGAAAGGTGATCAGAATGGATAATAATATCCCTGTGAAAGGGCGGCGCGGCAGGCCGTTTGGGCACAGATTGAGTGAGAAAACTAAGAACAGGATTAGAATAAAAAGATTAGGTAGGCATCACACGCAAGATACAAGGGATAAGATTTCCAGATCCTTGGCAGCTTATTTTAAAAAACGGGATTCGTTGGCTGCAAGTATTGAGCGCGAGTATAGTTGTATATCTGAACAGGCGGCTGAATGGGTGCATGATCATAGAGATGATATAAATGAAACTGATCATGTAATGACAGAGACGCATTTAATACATCTCAGGCAGTTAGAAGTGTGTGTAGCTGGTGATATAGAAAATCTTTTTGGGCATAACATCACACCAGAATTTTTGTTATTGTTAAAAGAAGAGTTACAGTTAGTTGATGGCGCGGAATTAGAGGAATTATATTCATTAATTTAGAGGAGAGCCATGGCAAAGATAGGGCGCCCTAAAAAAGTACCTAGATTTAAAGATTTGTTACAGGAACTAATACCTGCAGCTGATATATTTAAGCCAGATGAGCTTAAAATGTATGAAGGGTTAGTAGGGGTTTATTTGAAGGATTTCGATGAATCCCAGCTTACAGCTAACGATATGGATGATATTATGTCGATAGCCATGAATAGGGTATTAGAAATAAGATTACTCAAGACTAGTAAAGATGATCCTACGATGCAGATAGATGCGTCAGCTTCCATTGAGAAATTACGGAAGCAAACAGAGAAATTAAAAGATAATTTAGCCGCAAGAAGAAAAGATAGGATAGATCCCAAGAAGTATAGTGGGTTTTCCATTGTTGATTTAGCTGTAGCCTTTGATCTGGATAAGAAAAACGAAATGATGGAACGTGCCTTAAAGAACGATTTAGAAGAGGACGAGGTTTCGAAATCTGAACGACTCATAGGCAATAGAAATGATGAAGATGCAGAAGTAGTAGAAACCGAAGATTAGAGGAGTACTGTTGGCCAATATAGATCTCTATGAAAATATGGATGTCGTCATGGAACAGGGCAGTGATTTGATTCGATATTATCGAAGCGACCCTGTAATGGCGGCGTACGATCTTTTGAATGTGGATTTAGCTCCTGTACAACGTATTATATTGCGTGATATGTGGTTTAGGAATTTTGTTATCACGGTTATGGGCCGTGGTGGAGGAAAAACCTTCATGTTAGGCGTAAATGCCACTCTACATGCGTTATTATATCCCGGCTACCGTGTGGGTCTCATTGGCCCGTCTTTTAGGCAGTCGAAGATGATCTTCTCAGAAGTAGAAAAGATTTATCAGAGGTCGCCCATTTTACGTGATGCGTGCGATAAGAAGCCTACAAGAGGATCTGATACTTGTTTCTTAAGATTTAGAGGTACGGATAGATCGAACGGTAGTTATATAGAAGCACTGCCTATAGGTATAGACGGCGCTAAAATTCGTGGGTCTCGTTTCTATTTGATCGAAATAGACGAGTTGGCACAGATGTCGCCAGATATTATAGATTTAGTCATTAGGCCCTTTGGTGCGGTCTCTCTTGAGCCTATGCAGCGTGTACGAGAACTAGAGCACCAAGAAGAATTGATTCGAAAAGGACTTGCCACGGAGGACGATTTCGTTGGCGCGGCTGCTAACAAAATGATCATGACTTCCTCTGGTTATTTCAAATTTAACCATATGTGGCATAGAATGAAATCTTATTGGCGTGCTATGAAAGAGGAAGGCAAAAAGACCAAATACGCTGTACATCAAGTGCCCTACCAACTATTACCCCCCGCATTTTTAGATAGAGAGAATATAAAAGAAGCTCAGAGAACTATGTCTACAATCGAGTTTAGTATGGAGTATGAGGCTGCTATGGTATCTGATAGTGATGGGTTTTTCAAGGCCTCCATGCTTGAAGCCTGTACGACTGGTAGTAACTTCAGCGTACAATTAACTGGTAGGCCTGGCAAAGAGTATGTTTTGGGCATTGACCCAAATCAGGGAGGCGCCGCAGCATGTGGTATAGTGATTATAGAAATAGGTGATCCACATAGAATCGTGTATGTGAAAGAAATGAGGAAAAAGACCACCCAACAGATGACCCTAGGTATACAGGATTTGGTTGAGCAGTTCAACATTATTCGTATATTTATGGATTCCCAGGGGGGTGGAAAACCGATAAGAGACCTACTGCAAGAAGGTTATGGTGGTAATATGGCTATATTAGATATGGACGATGAGCTGACTAAAGGCCATTCCGGCAAACGAATATTACAATTAGTTAATCCCACCACCACCTGGATCAGTGATGCTAACTTTGATACATTAGCGTTGATTGAAAACAAAGAGCTTAGATTTCCGGCTCTGCCAACTTCAGCTAATCCTATAGCCGAGAAGTTGTACGAAGAAGTAAGATTGCTGAAATCCCAGTTATTGAATATAATAGTAACGCAGACACCAAAAGGTGCAAATCATTTTGACACGCCTAGAAAAGGGCAGAATAAAGATTTGTATTCAGCTCTAATTTTAGCTGGTTGGGGAGTTAGGGAACTAGATAGGTTGTCAAAAGAAGTTATACAAGTATTACAATCGCAGGGGTTGATGCGGACACGTAAAGCAGGCGCAAGGTTTGCTCGGGTGGCTTTGGATTCGGGTAGAGATTACTTGAAGGACGCTGTTTTGACTAGAAAAGAATAGGGAGATCATAGCTCTTAAGGGGGCATTTCAGACTGCCGGAGTATTTAGAAGAAATGGTAAAAATGGTGAAATTACCGAAATGGATAAGACATAAAAGGAGAATTTAAATGGAGTCAACACAACTACAAAGAGTTACAGCTGACTTAAAGGAAAAATACCCAGATGTGGGCATTAGAAGTATAGAGGTGGATGAGGCCTCTGGTAAGTCAACATTTATATTAAAGCCTACTCGTAAAGCATTGGCCTCACTGCCGCCTGAACAGGCAATACAGCTTAGAAGTGCCGAATTAGCGTCTACTGTTCGTAGGGACGCGATGGATAGGACTGTGCTCGATTTGATTAAGACTTCCCCTTCCGCCGAGGATCCAAAAGAGATATTTAGTAGGGCGATGAGGTATTATTATGAGTATGATGTGTATGGAGCCCATATAGATATTCTTACCAATTTTGCGTCCAAGGGATTTGAAAATGATATAGATGATGATAATATAAAGCTCTTTTATGACGTTTGGAATTTCGATGTGAATTTTAAACAACTCTTGGATTGGATATTTTTTGATTTTTTTAGAGTAGGCATGGTAAGGACCTACAAGATTATAGGCAAATATGAGCCAGGTGTTAGTTATTTATCACCGGTGCCTGGTATGAAAAAAGCTCAGGGGCAGCTTAAAGCCATAACTGAAAGGGCTGAACGCATTCACCAGATGCGACTTAAAAATCTCGACAAAAAACTTGGACAACTCGATGCTCGCAAAAGGGGGGAGAAAGCACTAAAGGAAGAGCTGGCTGCAAAGAAGAAGGTATGGTCAAAGGGGTACATGCCTATAGCTTATACTGTTTTGAATCCTACCCTCATAGAGGTTGAGGGCAGTTTGTTGTTTGATAAGAGTAAAACTATTTTGACGCCGTCAGATGAATTAAGGAAGCTTTTACAAAAATCACCTTCTGATATGACCGAAGATGAAAAAGAGATTGTAAAACTGCTGCCATCTGACTTTAAAAGTGCGGTAGAAAAAGGTGGAGGAATAGCGCTTGATCCAATGTTTGTTGGTAATATTGATTATAGGAAACAACCCTACGAGCGTTATCCTAAGCCAAGAGGCATAAAAGTATTTGACTCGTTAGAATATAAAAACTCATTGAGGCAGGCTGATTTAAGTACATTAGATGGTATCAGTAATTATATTCTGAAGATAACTGTCGGGAATGATGAATTTCCAGTTGTTAACCAAACAGAATTAGAGACCGTGGCACAGCTATTCAATACTACGTCAAAAGCATTTGATGTTGTTTGGAACCACACATTACAAATTGAAAAAATAGTAGCGCCTGAGATTGAGGCTATTCTTGGGCAGGATAAATATAAACAGGTCAATGAGGATATAACGGGTGGTATAGCTATGTCCAGGGCATTGATAGATGGCTCAACTAACGTTAATACTGGAGAAGCTGCGTTGATAGTTAAAACTGTCATAGAAGAGATAAATTATGCAAGGCGTATGGTAACACATTGGATTTATGAGGAATATCAACAGATAGCGGAAGCAGCGGGTTTTGATAGGTTCCCCAAAATTAGGTGGGATAACACTGTATTACGCGATATCATACTCTACATGAGTACTATTGCACAGCTTGTCGATAGACGGATGCTTTCTTACGAAACTGCTCTTGAGCAATTAGGCTTTGATTTTGAGAATGAATTCAATAGCATGCAGAATGAATTGCCTTCAGTTTTGGAAGGAGTATTGGGCATATTAGGCAGTCCGTTTCAGCGGCCGGCCGATACTCAACCTACTGGTGCCCCAAAAGGGACACCATCGGGTGGCAGACCCAAAGCAAAGGTACCAAAGAAGAAACAACCAAGTACTAAACCACAGAGTAAAACTAAGGTGCCAAAACAAACGCCCAGCCAACAGCCCGGGCCCAGCCCGCAAGCAGCCAGCGTTGACATTAAACAAGTTATTGAAAAAGCATCAGAAATTATGACGGATGAACAATTTGTGGAGTTTTTGAAGGGGTTTTCAGAAACACTGAAGGAGGATTAGTTGGGCAGTAGTGTAACTAATTGGGCAGATAAATAAACTAACCATTTATATTAGTAGCTTTACTAATTTTTAAGGGGGGGTTAGCGTTGTGGAACATAAAAATGATTTGGTGACTCTTGAGGTAGACATAGAATTTTTTGAAGGCACAGAAGAGCTCAAACAAGAAGCTGCTTCGGTAGTTCAATTTCCTGAAAACAAAACGCCGGATATGTTATTTTTCTCTGGAATTCTTCTTTCCTCTGGCGAGAATTTAAATAAGGCGTATTTTATGCCTTCCGAACTAGTTAAGGCGCATAACACCATAGTCAATAAGGCCATTGATATTGAACATGCGGAAGATAAAGTAGTCGGCCATATTTATTCAAGCGTTTTTACCGACCGTAACGGAATCAAACTTGATATGGAAACTTTGAAAAATATGAAACAAGATGTATTGGAAAACATAGATATAGATGTAGTAATTGCGGGTTTGTTATATAAAAGCCGCTTTCCGGAACTTGCCGAGGAAGTGGAAAATTCCAAATGGAAATTATCCATGGAGACATATTTTACTGATTATGATATTAAAATTGGTGATCTTATTTTGTCAAAAAAAGAAGCTGAGGCTTTAGGACTAGCTTCAGACGAAGTATTAGGGCGTGTAGCGAGAATTTTGAAAAAGGGAAAGGAAATAGCAAAGGGAGAAATTACCAGGGTTTTGAGAAATTTATTATTTTCGGGCTGTGGCTTGGTGAAAAATCCGGCCAACCCAAGATCTGTTATTTTAGAAACTGCTGATAAAAAAGAGCAGGAAAATGCAGATATTGTAGTTGAATTGGGAAATGATAAGGAAGAGGCAAATGTACAGGATGGGACATCCCCGGCAGCTGTTGAGGGAGGCCCAAATGCTTACGATATTCGCACGCAAACAAGTCCAGGCATCTGCATAAGTTATAAGAGGCGTATAATAGATGCTACTTATGAGGGACCAGATGTTAAAGTTTTACATAATGATTGGTGTGCTTTATATGACACCGGATGTACTTCGCTCTCCCGGGGCGCTGATCATCCGGATTGTATAAGAAGAAAAATTATAGAATTAACTGGTAATTTTACCACACGCAAGTTAGATGATTTGGCACATGGGGATATACGAGGCAGTCTCCTAGCTGAGTTGAAAAATTTGTTAGGTAATAAATAAAAATTTTATAGGAGGTAATCGCTCATGCCACAGTCATACGGAGTAGTAACTGGTAATAGAAAAATGTCTATTAAAAGTATGCCCAAAGTTGTTAGGGTAAATGCTGATGATTCGAATGCGGTACTTTATAGAAATTTGGGTAATGGCCGTAGACTCCCCTTTATATGGGGAACAGCTGTTACATTGGCATCCGGTACCACTGAAGTAGTGGTGTCCAGCGGTGTTTCATTCAACAACCATGATGTTTCGGCGGGCATAGTTTTTATTACGCCCACTAATGCCGATAGTGCCGGTAAGGAGTATTATGTTAATAAGGATACTGGTACCAATGAAGTTATTCTTGTAGTTGATTCTAATACTACAGATTTAGCTTTTGATGTTATGATTATGTTGGGTGTTGGGTACGATTTTGTTAGTGATCATAGTAATCAAATTTGGTCGAAGAGTGATGTACGAATAACGGAATAATGTTTTAAATGAGGATTAGGTTAAGGACACGGGGTTTATAATTACAATACTATATTTTAACTTATTGAGGTTGGTTACCGAGTAAATATTTAAAAATTAATTTTAGTAGGGGGTTTAAGTTCATGGATAAACTTGATAAAGATGTTCAAGCTATCGTTGACAGCATCTTCAAGCAGAAGGAAGAACTTGCGATGCGCAAAGAGACAGAGAATGCTCTTACTAACTCCGCTGAAAAGATAAACGAACTAGTTACATCCTTAGAGGCAAAGGATGAGGAACTAGGCGTAGTATCGACTAAGGTAGGGGGGTTGGAAGAAACTGTTTCAGATCTTTCTGATAGTAACAAAGAGCTGGAAGCGGATCTTGAGAAAGCAAAATCTGATTTCGACGCTGAAAAAGAAAAATTACAGAAGAGGGCAGAAGTCGCTGAAGAGGAGCTAGAGAATATTAAAAAAGACCAGCTTGCAAAAGCTAGGTTAGAAGAGCTCACAGAGGCTGGTGTGTCCGCTACTGATGAAACAGCTGTTGGAGATCAAGTTGCCAAGATCCGTGAAATGGAAGACGATGTGTTTGAGACTTACAAGGCAGAGCGTGTAGAGCTTCGTAAGTCTATTATTACTGAATTAGAAAAATCTTCTAGTGAGGAAGAAGTCGATGGGGAGGAAGATCCCAATTTGGAAAAATCAGGAAAACTTCTCGATAAGACTGAAGCTGAGTTAGAAGCTGAGGAAGAGGCTGTTGCCGCTTCTGAAGAATCAATTGATCCGATGAAAGCTATGGCTGCCCTGTTGAATATGGAGATTACTCCAAGTAAAGACGTGGTTAGTAAATATAGAGAATTAGGCCAAGCTATGGCCGATAATATGAAAGGCGAAAGCAAGTAATCGAAAAATATTTGTAAGGAGGAATGGTAATTATGTTTATTCCTAGACATCCTGTTGTGGAAAATCAATTTTGCCAATTTTGGGGACAGACAACTGTTTCTGGTGGCGCTGGTGATGTTTTAGCTTATGCAGGGTCAGTTTGCTATCTTGATACGAGTGCAGCGGATTCTACTGTAAAGATTTATGTAGCCAATGAAAACAAAAAAGCGTTTGGTTTCTTGATGCAGAAAGTTAAAACTGGATATCATTCAGTGCATCCGGCTGGGTTCACGATGCCTGGAGATCTTGGATCTTCTGATGTAATCGCACAGCCTAGTTATGATAGTAATGGCCAGATTGATGGTACTAAGCCCGCCCCGGTTGGTGTTGCTCACCTTGGTATTTGGGATACAATTCATTACTATGGTAGTGGTGCTCTTAATGCTGGTACTACTCTATTTGTAAGGCAGTCTAGTATATCTGAACTGTGCGATTCTGGCGCAACTGAAAATACTCAGACTACTCTGCAAGATGGTACTGCTGGTGTTATTGCTATTGTTATGAAGGGAGCAAGTGCTGCCCAGGTTACAGCTAATAATAACAACACTACTCTTTATCCTATCAGGGTAAAGCTTTTAGTTTAAGAAGTATCGAATTATGGATTAATGCGATGTTAACGCATCCAAAACTATTAATAATGGAGGATAGTTAGGTATGGATAGAAAAGAAATGCAAGAGCTGTTTAAAGCTACTTCCGCTATCAACACCCCAGAGGGGTTAATGGCGTACAAAGCGTTTGCTGCTGCTCTAACTACTCCGATCCTCCAAGCAATAGAAAGAGATTCCATTATGAGGCAGCTATTTGCTGTTGAAAGACTGGGCCCTGGAGCACAGGCTAGTTATCCTATAGCGGAAGATTTTGAAATTCCGGTATGGGTATTACCAGGTCTTGGTTATGTTGCTCAGAACTTTATTGAAGGTATTGGCGAGGAAGTATATGTTCCTACATTTACCATCGATGGTGCTGGCGACTGGAAACTCACTTATGCTAGAGATTCGAGAGTGGATATTGCTGCGCGAGCCGCAGAAAAAGCTGCTAAAGCTATTTCAGATTATGAGGAAGAGTGTGGGTGGAGAGTAATTCTCCCTGCCGCTACTTCCGTATTTTATGGTAAGGGATTGCTTGGCTCTCGTCCAGCTCCTATCTATGAGATCAATCCTGCATCAACTGGTGCTGGATATCTTTCGAAAGAGCTTATTAACAAGATGATTGTTGGTTTTAAAAGAATTGGTCGCACGCTTACTGATCTTTATGTGTCACCTGAAGATGCGGCAGATATTCGTGAGTGGACGGATACGGATATCGATCCAGTAACTAGAAGAGAAATTTTTCAGGCTGCTGGAATGGGAAGTATTTGGAATGTGACACTACATGAGATTCAGCACCTAGGTGCCACTGGTTTGTACAACATCAATAGTAGTGATTCTGCTTATGGCAAGTTTCTTGCCACCGGAGTTACATATAATGGTTATACATTAGATAATCCTAATAAAACCGCTGCTGATGGTACAATAGCTACCCTTGGCGAGACCCAGATTCTCGGTTTTGATCTTAGTGTTAATGACTCTCTAGTAATGCCTATTCGTAAAGAATACGAGGCGTATGACGACCCAACTCTTCTTAGAGTACAGAAAGCTGGATTTTTTGGCTGGGAAGAGATTGGATTTGCATGTCTTGACCCACGTATGCTTGGTATGGGTATTATCGATAGGTCACTATAATCTTATGATAAACGGCGCGCTTACGTATAGTAGGCGCGCCTCTTTATTAGACGGAGAAGGACTATGAATTTAGTTTTCGAAATAATAGCTGCGATTATTCTGAGCGAAGCTATAACCAATATTTTAGGTAAATCTGATTTATTTGAACCACTAAGAAAAATTTTTTTTGAGAGTAAAAACAGAATATTAAAATTTATAAGTAGTGTAATTGAATGCTCTTATTGTACGTCAGTATGGGTTGGCTTATTTTGTACTGTGATGTTATATTTATATATTATAAATTTATTGCCGCAGATACTGGCGTTGTTTTTTATGGGGCTAATACTACATCGTTTATCGAATATATTACATCATATTATTGATAGAATTGATTCAAACCATATAGGTTTGGACAAGGGTAATAATTTATAGGAGGAGAAGGTAATGAACGGTTACGTAAGAAATAAATCAACAGCATGGCGACACGCCATGAAAAGGTCCATTGGTCCAGGGCATAAAATTCCGTTGGACGAATTGTTTGAGCAATACGGTGAAAAACATGATTTGGAAGAAGGACAACTATTTGTTGAATGGCTGAGGGATGTCAAATTAAGAGACACCACAGTCTGGGAAGTAAAATATACAGATGGGGCCAAAAAAGAAGAACCGCAGCCTGAAGAAGTCGAGAAGGTTAAAGAAGTCGAGAAGGCTAAAGAAGTAAAAAAAGATGAGACTGTAGTGGTTCCTTTTGTAAAGAAAGACCTGGAAGTGTCTGATATAGTTGGTATGTCAGTTAGGTCAGCGAGGACAGATCTCAAAAAGATAACTGATATCAAGTTGCTGAAGTATGCTTATCAAGAAGCTAGGCAACTGGCTAACAAAGATACTTTATGTAGAATGCTTAAGAAGAGGATCATGGAATTAGAACTTACCAGGAGGTAATCTAAATGCCTTTAGTACCAAAAACATATGACAGAAATTTGAAAACCCCAAGAGCATATGCTAGCACTGCATCGGTAGGTCGTACTGGGCATAATCCATTAATTATTTATTATTACGGTGATTCGAGTGAGAATGATCTTGTTAGAATAGAAGAGCGTTTAAATATAGGTGGTACTACTATACACGTATGGTCCCAGACTATTTCTGGGTCCGATTATAGTATACATTGGCCTTATTATGACCATCATGTAGTTTATAGTCCATGGGAAGAAAGTACGTTTTACGGTACACTATACACTGGCACACAGATTGGTACTTTTTCTAGTTCGAGTTCAAGTGAGTCTAGTTCTAGCTCATCTAGTTCGGAATCTAGCAGCTCAAGTTCAGAGTCCAGCTCTAGTAGCTCTAGTGAATCCAGCTCTAGTTCAAGTTCATCGGAATCTAGCTCAAGCTCGTCTAGTTCAGAATCTAGTTCTAGTTCAAGTGATTCTAGTTCAAGCTCATCCGAATCTAGCTCAAGTTCGTCTAGCTCAGAGTCTAGTTCAAGTTCATCTAGTTCAGAATCTAGTTCATCTAGTTCTTCATCTGAATCTAGTTCTAGTTCAAGCTCGTCTGAGTCTAGTTCCAGCTCAAGCTCATCGGAATCCAGCTCAAGTTCGTCTAGCTCAGAGTCTAGTTCAAGTTCATCTAGCTCAGAATCTAGCTCAAGTTCGTCTAGCTCAGAATCTAGTAGCTCAAGTTCAGAATCTAGCTCGAGCAGCTCCAGTGAATCTAGCTCTAGCAGCTCAAGTTCAGAATCTAGCTCAAGTTCAAGTGAATCTAGCTCAAGCTCAAGTGAATCTAGCTCAAGCTCAAGTTCATCTGAATCTAGTTCAAGTTCGAGTGAATCTAGCTCAAGCTCAAGTTCATCTGAATCTAGTTCGAGCAGTTCAAGTTCATCTGAGTCTAGTTCAAGTTCGAGTGAATCTAGCTCAAGCTCAAGTGAGTCTAGTTCCAGCTCAAGCTCATCTGAATCTAGTTCGAGCAGTTCAAGTTCATCTGAGTCTAGTTCAAGTTCGAGTGAATCTAGCTCAAGCTCATCGGAATCCAGCTCAAGCTCGGAATCTAGTTCGAGTTCAAGCTCGTCGGAGTCTAGTTCAAGTAGTGATATGCCGTAATTTAGTATAACTTGGATGTGAGAATTCCGGGGGTATATAATTAAAGCAAAAATTAAAAGGACTTCTATTATTAGAACCCTCTTTTAGTAGGAGTCCTTGATTTTATTACATGGAATAAAACAGTGTACTATGTAGAGAGGTAATATATATATATGATACGTCTTACTATAACAGTAGCAAATATAGCAGATGTAATGGCGCTTTATACACATATAAGGTTATATACATCTAGTACGTCAGGAGGTACATATACACATCTAGCGTATGTAACACTAGTAGCCGGCGTCACCACGTATGTATATGATCATAACGATGGTACATTAGATACGTGGTATAAATCCTCTTACTACAATACCAACACATCTGTGGAAAGTAATTTATCCGATCCTGTACAGGGCGAAAAAGGAGAGTTATTCTATAGCCCTACCTACCCACCGGAGTTTACATTTGATACTTCAGAACAAACTATAATAAAAAAAATAAGGCGTTTTATAGGCGACATTAAGGGGTTGAAGCGGCTCTATATAGATGAAGCCGAATTTTGTAGTTATGTAATAGATGACGATAAAACGGTTAACTTATCTGAGAAATCGTGGCCAGTCTATATTAGTGTAAATGGAACTGAAAAAACCAGCCTAGTGGAGCCTGTTGTCCAGGGTTATCAGTATCTTACATTCTCAGGGACCTTAGATGAGTCAACTGATGTTCTGGATATCTGGTACTATACTTTTAAGTTTTCAGATAGAGAAATATATGAAAGTTATAATGATGCTCAAATGCCGCCGTGGGTGACAAGTTCGACAGTAAATAGAGATATGATAATTTTACAAGCTTCGATCGATTTACTAGAACATATGACAGCTGAAGATATGGTAGAGGATGGGGCGATTATCGGGGATGATGGTACGTTATATAATCCTTCACCGGGTTTGTCAGCTAGGAATGGTATGATAAAGAGATTAAGAAAACAATTAGATAATTTGGTCAAACAACACATGTTTAGCAATTTAACAGGTATACAGTTGGATTAGTCGGGGGTTTATATTTCTATCCAGCAGAACGATAGTTTTATGCTATAATATAAATAGATATAAATTAAATAACAGGAAAAGGCGCTGTAAAAAGGAAGGAAATTAAAAATGACAAATAAAGATAAATCTATTGAGGCGGCAACAATGGCTGGAAATATTAATAAATATGTTGAGGATTCTCAGGCTGGCGATGATAGCCGTAAAATAGTTTTTAAACATAGTAGGGCTATAGGCGATGCTCTCATGTTCACAGCTGGCGTAAGAGATTTTAGACTCTTATTTCCAAGCATTGAAGTGAATGTCGAGAGCAATTTTTTGGCTCTGTGGGAGAATAACCCCTATCTTAGCAGGGATATAAAGAAAGGTGATCCCGGAGTTGAATTTTACAAGGTTGGCTATCCTATTATTAACAATTGTAATAATTCGTATATGCATTTCACAGCGGGATTTTTGTATAATATGATAGCAGTTGTAGACGCTCATGAGCGGTTACCTATGTCCATTGGGGAGTTTGCTTCTGTCTTTTCAGGGGGCGAAGTTGGTGATTATGATTTAGGTAAAGCAGAAGGAGACATCGATGGACCAGAATTATTGGCCTCGTTCCAAAAAAAATATGGCACAAGAAGACATAAAGGTGGATTAACTCATTTGCCTAAACATTTACAAAATGTATTCGGCAATCAGGATAAGTTTTGTACTGTTTTTGGACGACAAAGAGCCGATATACATCTAACTGAAAAAGAAAAATCTTATAGTTTAATAAGAGATCTTCATGGTGAACATATTAAATATTGGGTAGTATCTCCTGGAGGAAAGTCTGATTGTACGTGTAAAATTTGGGATTGGAGAAAATTTCAGGATGTTATAGATCATTTTGATGGGTTGATTAAATTTGTAGTGATTGGTAAAAGTGATCATATAGTTGAAAAATTTAAAGGTGTCATTGATCTGACGGACAAGTTTAATGGTGATGTGCGTGGACTGGTGACGCTTGTACATCATGCTGAAGGGTGTGTTAGTGGTGTTTCTTTTCTTATGCATTTAGCTGCTGGGGTTCCCCCAAGATTTAACAAAGAGAGGAAACCTTGTGTGGCTATTTATGGTGGGAGGGAACCCACTGCTTTTACTGCTTACTGTAACCATCAGATATTACACACCAACGGTGCTTTTAAATGCTGTGATAACGGGGGTTGTTGGCACAGCCGAGTGCGGCCTCTGCAGACAAATCCTAAACGTAATACAAGATTTTGTGGTCAAACAGTAGAAGTAGAAGGTAGAACTATTCAGGTGTGTATGGACTCAATTACTGCTCAGGATGTTATACGAGGTATTGAGAAGTACTATGATGGCAATATTTATACTTATATGAAGCATGTTGTACATAAGAAAAAAAAGAAAATAAAAGTAATTGAAAATAGAAAAACTACAAAAACTGCTGAAAAAGAAATAAATGTTCTTGCTTCCCTTAGTTCTAAAGGTGGTGGAGAGCAGTCAGCTTGTATGGTTGTTAAATTACTTAGGAAAGCTGGGTGGAAAGTTAACTTTCATCCTTGGGATCCAGTACATGAAAACTATAAGAATGAAGACGTTAATAAATATTCTTTTAAGAACGGGATGCTTGAAAACATGGTTTCAGACGTCCCCTTGTTGTTTTATGCCAATGATCAAATAGGAGCGTTTTGTAGGGAAGCGGAGCCTGTCGTTGGAAAAAGTTCTGTTGTTATAATAGGCATTAACTACATTAATAGCGATCTTCCGAAATGTCGATGGTTGGACAGGACTGGTAAGTTAAAAGCGGTTATTTTCCAAAATACTGAGAAAAAGAATGAATATATTAGAGATCAAATCGGGTTTGATAGTACTGAGTTGATTGTGCTTTTTGGTGCGATAGATATCCACAAATATCTGGAATTGTGTACTCAAAAACGAGAAAAAGGATCTCCTTTTGTGGTGCTAAAACACTGTGTAGCTGATGGAAGAAAGTATGTAACAGAGCAGAGCGTAGGTAAAGGAGATAAGATCCATTTGTGGCAGAAGAAGTTCGATAAAGAACTAGATATTAAGTTCTATAGTCGAATGTTAAAGGATACCAAAAAAAATGTGCGTTTTGAATTTATGGAGGCTCATAAAGAGTTAATAGATTATTTTAAGGATGAGCCAAGAATGATTTTTCATAAGTGGAACTCGATGGATGTTGGAGAGTTTCTTAGTCGTGGGCATTGCTATCTTTATAGGACATCAAATGCATGGCGGGATAATCTTCCCAGGGGATTGCTAGAAGGAATGGCTGCCGGATTGTGTCCAATAGTGGAGCCCCGTGATGGCCCATTTGATAGAGTAATTCATGGCAGAACCGGCCTGTACGCATGCCACTATGACGAATACCTTTTACATGTCAAGACATTGGAAAGAAAGATCGATCTTTGTTATGCTATGGGGGCTGCTGCGAAAGAACACGTAAGAAGGAATTACGATCCAAAACGATGGGTCGAAGAAATTGAGAGGTTGTGTTTAGATGATTAAAAGAATCACATTATAACACGTTAAAAACCAACATAATAAATAAAATATGCCGTCTAGATTAAAAAAAGAAGAATGGATAATATTAGATAAATTAGCGGGTGTTATATTAGCTAATGTGGGTGGTTGTATAGTCGATATTGGCATCGGTAGTTCTACTAAAATATTGATTAAGTACGCTAAAGAATTTGATATTCCCCATTATAGCTGTGATATCAATGCTAAAAAATGTGAATGGGCAAGGGCTGTTGGATGTAAAGTATATGAAGGAAGATCGTTGGATTTTATCAAGGAATTTGACGATTCTCCTGTTGCATTAGTTTTCATTGATGGAAAGCACCTCTATGAAATTGTAAAACAAGAGGTTGAGTTTTTTTTGACGGTGTTGTCGGACGGTGGGGTAATATTTCTTCATGATACAAATCCCCCCGATAAATGGAAATCTGATAGTGGGGCAGGGTGTGGGGACGTTTACAAATTGAGACAAGAATTGGGGAAAGACAAAGCGTTGCAGATATTCACATGGCCTTATACAGCAGCAAAGTGTGGTTTGACAATGGTAATGGGGGGGTTAAAATAATGGTAAGGCCTGATCAAGCAGCAGTTTTAGTCGATCTTATATTGAATAATAATTGTAAGAAAATAGCAGAAATAGGTGTGTGGAAGGGCCATACAGTCAGACATATACTAAGAGAAATAGGTGGTAAGATAGATTCTTATTGGGCGATAGATCAATGGGATGTATTAAAGCCCGCCGAGGAATATGGACGAATGGGAAGGCTATCTTACGATGATTGGATAGCTCTGTATAAAAGGGCATGTGAGGATATGTTATGGTTTCCAAGTCTTCATGTAGTAAGACTGCCCTCTAATGAAGTAGCTGATTTTATGTGGGATGAATATTTTGATCTAGTATTTATTGATGCGGACCATTACTACGATCATGTTATTAAGGATATAAAAGCATGGATTGGCAAAGTAAAAAAAGGTGGTATACTCTGTGGGCATGATTATGGAAGTAGGAGGCATTCAGATATTAAAAGGGCTGTAAACGATGTTTTTGGATCGGACAACATAGAATTATTGGAGGCTACTGTATGGATGAAAAGAGTATGAGGGGGTGTAATAATGGGCCGAGCTGTCATATTGATAGATCTTATTGAAGAACAACGAGCTGAACGTGTAGCTGAAATTGGTGTAGGACGTGGAAGAACTACAAGGGAAGTACTAAGGTCGAATTGTTTTAATATAGTTAAGGAGTATTGGGCGGTAGACCCTTGGAGTACTAAGTATTCAAGAGATTCTGAGCGTAATAGAATCGGAGGCAAAGATCAGGATTTTTTTGACCAGGAAGCGTGGGATGTTTATAGATATATGTGTTTTTTTCCACAACTCAAAGTAATTAGAATGACTTCTGTTGAGGCGGCGGAGATGTTTCGTCATTATAGTGAATATAACGAAGAAAAAAAATATTTTGATATTGTTTTCGTAGATGCAGAACATGATTATGATAATGTAAAAAAAGATATATTAATGTGGGAGCCTTTAATCAAAGAAAACGGCATTATATGTGGGCATGATTATGCTTCTAGAGAAAAGGGCGTGATGAAAGCAGTTAATGAAATTTATGGCGAGAACAACATTGAAGTCATACATCCTGGATCTGTTTGGGTTAAAAGATTAAGCGGGGGTTTAAATTAAACAACGATGGCTATAGAGCATAAAAAACACCAATATATTATTGAGGATGTGATTAAGGAAAACGATTTCAGAGTTGTATCAGAGATCGGGATATATAAAGCGACCATGGTGGACCATGTGTTAGCTGTATGTAAGGACATAAGCGAGTATTGGGCTATTGATCAATGGGATATATTATCTGAAAAACATCATCAGTTAGCTAACATTACAAAGGAAGATTGGGATGTTTTATATTTAAGAGCGTGCCGGTTATTACTGAAATATAAACCATTAAAAGTTATGAGATTGAAATCAGTGGAGGCTGCCAAACTGTTCCCTAACCATTACTTCGATTTTGTATTTATAGATGCTAGCCATCTTTATGAGGATGCTAAAATGGATATACTTGCATGGCGCCCCAAAGTAAGGCCTGGTGGTATTTTGGCTGGGCATGACTATGGAAGAGGAGGCCAGCGAGGGTATGAGGTCGATAAAGCGGTTGATGAAATTTTTGGTAAGGGTGGAATAGAGATACTGGGGAAATCCACATGGGTTAGGAAAATTTAATAGGTAAGGAGTAATATATGGATGGAGAAACTGGGATTTGGAGTCTCGAAATTGCAAAGAAACGGCATAGATATGATATAAAGTTAGCAGAATATATAGGAACCATGTATGCATTTGTAGATTCTATTGCAGACGTTGGATGTGGCAAAGGTGACTATTGTAAGTATTTAAAGAACTGTGGTATTTCGATTGTCCATGGATTTGAAGGTACACCAAATATAAAAGAGGTTGCAGTATATGATGATATTATGATAGTGGATTTAACTAAAGAAAGGTGGGTTGGTATTGATTATGATCTTGTTTTGTGTTTGGAGGTCGGTGAGCACGTCCCAAAAGAATATGAGCAAGTGTTTATTGACAATTTGTGTAGATATGTTAGCAAGGATTTGATTCTTAGTTGGGCTATTCCTGGACAAGGGGGAGCCAGGCATGTTAACGAATTACCTAATGATTATGTTATAGAGGCGTTTGGTAAAAGAGGTTTTTCGTTTGACAAGTTAGCCAGCACTAAATTAAGAGGGGCGTCTAGCCTCAAATGGTTTAGAAACACATTGATGAAGTTTGAGAAAGTATTATAGGGAGGGGGATGTAGAATGGAAAAACTGGAGAAAGGATTTATAGACACTAAAAAATTAGCCGAGTATCTAGAGAAAGCTTGGTATAAAAGTATGAAGGAAACAGCTGGTTTTGTATGTTGGGATGGGGTTTTTACTAAGCCGGTTGCTAAAGAATATAAAGTCTCCATTTGCACAACAATTATGGACAGACTTTCGGATTTAAAACAAACACTCCCTCAAAATATTCAGGATAATTTGGATTATCCTAATGTAGAATTTGTAGTATTAGATTATAATAGTAAAGTTGATGATGTTGGAAAATGGATACAAAGCGCTATGATGGACCACATAAAAAGCGGTAAATTAATTTACTGTCGTACAGAAGGGCCAGAATTTTTTGATATGTCTCACTCACGTAATGTTGCCTTTCTGGCTGCGAGTGGTGATATTGTGAATAATGTAGATGCTGACGCATTTACTCTTCCAACTGAAAAATATGGCTTTGCTACTTATATAAACAAGTTAGCTAATGAGCAGCCGGAGAAAGCTATATTTGCAAAAAGTAGACAATTATTGAGGGGAAGATTGGGATTCTATAGAAAAGAATTTATAGAACTATTAGGTGGATATGATGAAACCAATCTTAAATATTATGGAAATGATGATGCTAATCTTCAAAACCGGGCCTGGGAGTTAAATTTTAAAATGATGCCTTTTCGTGGTCAGTTTTGTGGAATAATCCCAGATCATGTTAAGCACAAAGAAGGTAATTATCCTATGCCTTGGTGGGAATCAGAAGGTGAGAATAGACTTATTTCTTATGCCACCATAATTGTCAAACAATTTAAAGCTAATGAAGGCAGAGTTTGGGGTAAGGCAAAATTAATTAAGAACTTTGAGGAAGAGGTAGAGGTAGGCATATATCCTACTAAATAATTAGTAAGAGGCGAGGATAATTTTAGGAAAGGCTAAGGAGGAATTATGAAACGTCTATTAACGGCGAATAAGCAGAAAACCGGTAAAGCAAGGTATGCTTTTGAAGGGTTGGAGACCATGTTAAAGGCTCAAATTCACAATCTCTTGGACTTGGGATGGCGGCCAAAAGACATCATTTTATTAACCAACTTTGATTTTGAGTTTATGGGTATTAAGGCTGAAGTTATCGAATTAAATGATTTTTGTCTCTCGGGCAGTAAAATGTGGGCAACAAAATATTTATTTGATAATGATATAGTTGATCAAATTATATATGCGGGAGATCTTGACGCATGGCAAACGACTTGGTTTGATTGTCCGGAATTTGATAAAGATGTAGGTATTTGTCACTATAGTAATCCAAAATTTAACGGCGGGTCAATTTTTTGGAAGCCAGAATCCAAAGACATTGTGTATAAGGTTGTTGAAATATTAACCGCTGAAAAAGCTAAAAGTGAAGAACCTACATTGAATAGGGTTTTTAAATCCGATGAATATAAGGATAGGGTTTCTATTTTAAATTCAACATATAATGTAGGCTGCTCAGGGTTTGTTGAGCGTTATGAAAGAAGTATTAAACCTGTTAAGGTTTGTCATTTTCACCCAAAAAATAGCATTGCCTGGGAAATACATAACCTATCGAGAGATGGGGTTGGGATATCAGTAACTACTAGGCTAGAGAGGTTGTTGAGAAAATATTATCCAGAACTTGCTGTTGAATTAAAAGATAAATTAGTTCCCCAAAAAAAGCGGGAACAAAGAGAAGCAAGATTAAGAAAACGTAATAAAAAAAAGGAAAAAGCGATCTAATTAATTATGTTAAATATCCATTAGCCTGAATATAATTATGTGGGGGCGGGGGGTTTAATTAAAATGGCTACTCTATCAATCATTATACCTGTTAAAAATCAGTTGGATGTAACGAAAACTTGTCTTGAAACTCTTAACATTTTTACAAAAGATTATCAGTTAATATTAGTAGATGATGGTTCTGATGAAAAAACTAAGAACTATTTACTTGAGTCAAAATCAAAATTTAATTGTATTTTAATAACTCATGATAGATCATATGGATGGTGTAGATCAATCAACGACGGCATTAAATTGTCAGAAGGCAACTTTATTGCCTTTGTAAATAATGATATAGCTTTTACACCGGATTGGTCTGAAAGAATGATAAAACATTTTAATGAAAATGAAAAATTGGGATTAGTTGGACCAAAAACAAACTATATTGCTAGTGATCAACATGTTACAAAAGTAGGGAATAAAACAGGATTAATCTATAAAGAATGTTTGATTTTTTTCTGTGTTATTGTTAGGAAAGAAGTTATAGATCAAATAGGCGGATTAGATGAAAGGTTTGATCCAGGAGGTCAAGATGATGTAGACTTCTGTTTAAGAGCCAAGTATTATGGATGGAAAATAGGCATTGCTGGAAATGTTTTTGTTTTTCATTATGGTTCTGCAACTTTTAGAGAAGAATTCGATTATGATACTAAAAAGTCTCAAGAGTTTGCTCAATCGAGAAATGATATACTTAGGAAGAAGTATATTAAATTAAGATAAAACTTCTAAAGGATGATAAATTGGAAGAGTATATATCTGAAAATACTGGGATATGGTCTTTATTGGCGGCTGAAAAAAATCACTATTTTGATGAGCCATTATGTGAGGCTATCTTTGAAATGTATAATCCTAAGAAGGTAGCTGATGTTGGATGTGGTATGGGTCAATATTGTAAATATTTTAAAGAAAATGGCTGGCGAACGGTGCATGGCTATGAAGGAACTAGAGATATATATCAAATAGGTGAATATGGTGACATAAGAATTATCGATCTTAGTAAAGTACAATTTGTGGCCATAAATTATGATTTAGTAGTGTGTCTGGAAGTAGGTGAACATATTCCAAAACTTTATGAGCAGATATTTATAGACAATATTTGTAGATTTACTTCGAAAGATTTAGTTTTAAGTTGGTGCATCCCCATACCTGGGAATAAAAATGTTAGTCATGTCAATGAGCAGCAAAATTCTTATGTGATTGATAAGTTTATAAAGAAAGGGCTTGAGTTTGATTTACTTAAAAGTGATATTCTTAGGAAGGCTTCAACCCTTTGGTGGTTTAAAAGTACTATAATGGTCTTTAGGAGGATTTCTTAGGCGATATAATGAAAATATATTTGGCAATAATAAATACTGGATGGATAAAAACTGGACTAGTGAATTTTATTTTAAATATGACCGGCATGCATAATGTCTATTTTGAAGATTTAAAGAATACACATGCTGTTCCGGCAAGTCATAATAGAAATCAAATAGTTAAGCGTTTTTTAGATACTGATTGTGATTGGTATTTAGGAATAGATAATGATGTAGTTCCGGCTGGAAATCCCCTGGATTTATTAAAGTTAGATAAAGATATAATTGGTTTTCCCACCAAAGTATGGCAGGGCAACTCGTTCCATTGGAATGTATATGACTTGAAAGACAATGGTTATCATCCCGTAGATATGTCCAATATTGAATCACCTATATTGACTTCTCCTACTTTAATTGTAGGATCTGGTTGTTTGTTAATAAAGCGTAAAGTGTTGGAAACTATTAAAGCCCCATTTCATAGAGAGTGGAATGAAGATGGTACTATGGAATATGGTTTAGATTTTATGTTTTGTAGAAAGGCTCATGAAAGTGGATTCGATGTTTGTTGTGCTGTCAAATGTCAATGCGAACACCATAAAGAAGTTCCTTTAGCTATGTTTGCTAATGAATTGTTGTGTTCTAAAGAGTAGTAAATAAATTAATTATTTAGGAGGAAAAAGTTATGGCAGAAGTAGCGGTCAAAGTAAGAGTAGAATTACAAAGTAATGGAATGGTTACGCATAGTGTGTATCCTACAGGTTGTGCGTGTAATTGGATGGTTGTTGAAACGCCAAACACAACGATTATTGTAGATGATAAGACTTATGTGTCGCGACTAGGAGTAGCTGAAGAATCTCTTGTAGATCAGTGGGTAGCTAATTATCCTGCTGATTATGAAAAACTGGATATTACTCAGGCTAATGATTTCATAGATACTCATGCACCACGAGCAGAACGCATTACTGATGGAAGTGCTGTGTTAGGAGTATTAACAAAGATCAGAGAATCAACAGCCTTAAATTTAACAGACTCAAAAATTATAGATCCGAATGATTCTGAACCGGGAGTCAATTTATCTCCAGATGGTAAGGTGTCTCTTGCTAACGTTTTAAGTAAATAAAAAGAATATAAACTATAAATAGGTTTTAATAGTGATACATTATGATAATTACTACAGATGATCTATGTCTTGAAAACCTCAAATATTTTAAATATTGGGATGACGTAAAGTCTCAAAACCCTAATCTTAAAGTTATAGCTTTTACCATAGCTAATAATAAATGTGAACAACGCATTGACGAATCTGAGGAGTTCGAGGAATGGTATGTACAACATAATGATTGGGTGGAGATAGGTGTTCATGGATATGATCATATGAATCCACCTGAACAGGAAAGGGATGATGCAGAAGAATATGTCAGAAAAAGTCTAGAAATACTAAAGACATTTTTACCACAGAAATTTTTGTATAGACCGCCAGGGTTCCAAAGATCTGTTCGTACCGAACCAATGCTTAAAAAATTAGGATTTGCTGGAATAGCTTATCAACGGAGAATTAGGTATTTTGATGAAAAAATTGTAGAAGGATTACTCAATACACATTGTTGTGATAAATTTAATTTACCAATTACGAGGTGGAAAGAATGGACAAGACTTATGAAAAAGTAAATCATAAACGTAAGGTGTTTTTGGCTATCCCCACTGTAAAGTCGGGAATTACACCGGGATTGGTATCCGCGCTTATTTATTGGTATCTTGACGTTCCGTCGGTAGAATTAAATAAGCCACCGCATATACCGGAGAATCTATTTCCGTTAGATAATGCTAGAAATACTACGATAAAAGAATTTCTGGAGCTAGATTATGATTACTTATGGTGGGTAGATGATGATATAGTTCCTCCACTAGATGCATTAGAAAAAATGGTAAATACTCTTGAGCAAAATGATGAAATAGATGCTTTAGGTGCGACGTGTTTTTCTATGAAATCTGATAATGGTGAGTATTTTCCATACCCTGTAACATTAAGATATAATGATGATAAAAAATATGAAGTGTATGTGGGCCAGGGAATAGAAGAAGTAGATGCTGTTGGTGGTGCCTGTGTTATGGTTAAGAGAAGATTGTATGAAGCAATAGAAAGACCTTATGAGTTTGAATATCATAGGGATGGCACTCTAGCTTTGACATGCGATTTTGTTATATGGCAGAAAGCACAAAAAGCTGGATTTAAGTTATTTGTTGATTTTAGTATCTTATGTGATCATCAACGAATTTGTTCTGTTAAAGGTATTCAGGATACGTTGAACAACTTGGCGGTGTAAATAAATGGCGTTCGAATATCATCTGTTATCGACTGATACTAATTCTAACAGAATATATAAACATTCTGGATTCACTAACACTATAACGG
>SDBU01001328.1_pt1 | contig 35768 bp, 37 predicted proteins | sample 2277071 | NCBI WGS metagenome assembly SDBU01 (sample SAMN10397929, study PRJNA504765) | marine sediment metagenome | isolation source: marine sediment core GS08_GC12, 126 cmbsf | place: Arctic Ocean: Gakkel Ridge, Loki's castle | collected 2008 | reverse complement strand
GCATAAGGACCATGTGTGGAGCTATGACTTCGTAAAATCAAGGATATCCAATGGCAGATCTTTCAGGATACTGACCATTATAGACGAATACACCAGGGAATACCTAGCTATGCTGGTAGATCGTCGCATTACCTCTGGGGATGTTATCGACCAGTTGTTTAATCTGTTCGTTCTCCGAGGTATACCGGAGCATATCCGCTCAGATAATGGCACAGAATTTACCGCCAGGGAGATAAGAAACTGGCTGAGCCATCTGTGAGTGAAAACCCTCTACTAAGTCACGGAGTCCGATGTTTGTATTGTGTTTCACCTTTCATTAGTCGGTTATCCCAATTTTTATTTTTGACTTATACAGGTATTATTGCCAGCTTTTTGCTACCAGCTTTACTACAGCTCTACTTCTTAACTTATGCAAGTCGTCGCCTTTAGCTTTGATTTAGCTTTACCTCTTAGACCTAGGCAAGTCGTCGCCTGGCTTTGTGGAGCGGGTGAAGGGATTCGAACCCTCGACGTCTTGCTTGGGAAGCAAGCACTCTACCGCTGAGTTACACCCGCAAAGCTTTATTTTTCGACTATAGGTAGTTCGATAGCCACTAATAAGTATCTATAAATGCCCACCACCAGGCTGCTACGCTCTCACCAGAAGAACCGGGGTGTAGGCCCCCAGCATAACCTCCTCGGCGACACTGCCGTAAGCCCAGCGACTTATACCGGAGCGGCCATGGGTTATCATGGCAATGAGACTAACACGATTGTTGATAGCATACTTAATAATCTCCTCAGCCGGCTTGCCCAGCGGGACTTCCTTTTGTATCTCAAGGCCGGTCTCCTTAAACCGTTTCTCTACCTCAGCTAGGTAGAGACCAACCACCAGCTTGCACTTAGCCGCTTCCAGCTCTACATGCTCCTCCCAGCTCAGCGGCATATCGGAAGGGTAGTCCGATGATACCACCGGGGGCTGGTAAGACCGGAGCAGGACTATTTCTACTCGCCCGCTATCCCACTGTTTCGCCAGTGACTCGACATATGGCAATACCGATTCAGCCAGCTTGGAACCGTCCAGCGGAACCAGTATTTTTCTCTCAGGTATTTTATCCTCGATAATTTCCTCAGCAATCCCTTCTCGAACAAGCCAGACAGGAACCTTGGCGGCACGTAATACTTTATAGGCAACGCTCCCCATCGCCCAGCGGTTAATCCCGGAGCGGCCATGGGTCGCCATAAGAATCAGGTCAATGCCATTCTTATCAGCATAACGCAGTATTTCATCAGCCGGTTTGCCCGTCGCCAGCTCGCCTCGCACCTTTATCTCTCTGGTCTCTGGCCTGGCTCCACTCCTACCCTTTTTTGGCTGGCTTCTGATAACATCCGCTGCCCACTCAATATATGCCCGATGTTTCGGTATCAGCCCTCGCTCATCCGGGCTGTAAACATGGAGTAAATCCATCTCGATACCCTTCAGGCTACAGGTAAGACTCCTTGCGTAATTGAATATTGCCTCGGCAAACTCCGAACCATCTAGCGGTACAAGTATTCTCTTATGCAATGGCTCACCTCCAACAAACAGTCTAATAATATACTCAATCTCACAGAAACTCAACCAGTCAGCATCAATATTGTCTTATACATAAAGTAAGGGTATAATAAACCCTCTAAGTACCATAGTCCAATCAAGAAGTAAGTCGGATACAATGGGATACCAAGAGCACAAACACAAATCACCCAGAAGCGCGACCTGTGCCGTTATTATCATTTCCGGCACCAGAACCGAACAAAATGATGAGTCCGGTAAACTGATTACGCAGGCGCTCGAGAGGAACAACCATAAGGTAATCTCTTTCTCTATCCTGAAAAACGATGCCGAATCAATCCTCAAGAAGCTAGACCAGCTCCTTGAGGATGAAAGCCTTCAAGTTATCATCACCAGCGGCGGCACCGGCGCCAGCCACCTGGATATCACTATAGAGACGATAACCCCAATCTTGGACAAAAAACTGGATGGCTTCGGCGAGCTCTTTCGTTTTTTTACCTATCAGGAGATAGGCACCGGCAGTATTATGAGCCGGGCAATGGCCGGTGTGGTCAGGGGGAGGGTCATCATCTGCCTGCCGGGCTCGGTGGAAGCAACAAGGCTAGCTATGGAAAGGATAATCCTGCCTGAAATTGGACACCTGGTCAGGGAAGCTACCAGATAACGCCAGCCAGTGCTAGCAAACACAAGACATACCTTCTTATATCTTCTTCCCCAGTATAGCTACTGAGGAAGCATAATCATACGTTATTAACTTTTCAATACTATCTTTAGTTTGTCTCCTACCTTCACCATGCCACCCTTTATCACCTTTGTGAAAACTCCTTCAACCGGCATAACGCAGGTGCCGACCTGCTTGAAGATGGCACAATGTTCGTGGCACTGTTTGCCTATCTGGGTCATTTCTAGAACAATATCATCACCGATGTCCAAGTGCGTGCCGACGGGCAACGTAAACAGCTCTATACCTTCTATAGTCAGGTTTTCGGCGAAGTCTCCAGGCCCCACCTCAGCACCCATCTTGCGCATCTTTTCAATGCTTGACATAGCCAGCAGGCTCACCTGGCGGTGGCTATCATTGTTAGCATGGGCGTCTCCGACTATGCCATAACCCTTTTTCAGGATGCCTTCGGCTACCGCTTTCTTCTTGCAGCCCTTCTTGTTGCTGATACAGACAGCAATTATCTTTGCCATTTCTATCTTACCTTCTTTCATACATCCCGCTCTTGCCGCCGCTCTTGCTCTCTAAACACACCTGCTCAATGGTCATGCCCCGGTCAACAGCCTTGCACATATCGTAGATAGTCAGCGCGCTTACCGAGGCGGCGACCATAGCCTCCATCTCCACCCCGGTCTTGCCGGTACTCTTTGCCGTTGCCGTTATCCTGATAAAGTCCGAGCCGATATAGTCAAAACTGACGCTAATATCGCTGACCAGTATCGTGTGGCACAGGGGTATCAGGTCAGGCGTCCTCTTGGCGGCCATAATCCCGGCTACCCTGGCTACCGCCAGAACATCCCCCTTTTTAAGCTGGTTCTGCCTGATCTTCTCCAGTGTCGACGGCTTCATCCTGACGCCGCCGGTAGCCACCGCCTCACGAACCGTATCACCCTTGGCGGAGACATCAACCATTCTGGCTTCACCGCTGGAGCCGACATGGCTTAGCTCTTCCATAATAAACTACCTTAATAAACTACCTTAATAAACTACCTGTCTTTAATAAACCGCATGCCTCAGCCGCCAATCTGCCACATCTGCCGTTTACCCGGGACGAACTCCTTGCCCAGGCGGTGCCTCTCTCTTTTCATATTAGCCGCTTCCTGCATCAATCTTGCCAGTTCCTCAAGGCTGGCGCCACGGCGCAGTGGTCCCTTGATGTCTATTTCATCATCCTCAAGCAGACAGGGCCTCAGCCCGCCATCAGCGGTCAGGCGAAAGCGGTTACAGTTGGCACAGAAACAATCGGTTACCGCCCCGATGAAGCCCACCGTGCCCTCGGCATCCGGCAATTGATAGTACTTTGCCGGGCCGTTGCCCTTCGTCGGCAGGCACGGCTCCATCTTGCCCAGCGATTTCTGGATTAAGGTTAATATGTCGCCGACGGCTACCACCCTGCTCCCCTCGGCTTCGATATCAACGAACGGCATATACTCAATGTATCTGACGTGCCACCCTTCACTGATACTCATCCGGGCAAAGTCGACAACCTCATCTTCGTTTATGCCCTTGATGACAACCATATTTATCTTCACCGGGTCCAGCCCGGCTTTCTTGGCCGCCTCTATTCCTCTTAGCACGTCCTTAATCTTATCGGTGCCGGTAATATACTTGAACCTATCCGCCTTAAACGAATCGAGGCTTATGTTAACCCGTTTAAGACCGGCATCTTTAAGCTCATCGGCATATTTATCGAGCAGGGCACCATTGGTGGTGAGCGAGATATCACTAATGCCCTCCACCCGTGATAGCAACTCTACCAGGGCGCTGAGGTCAGCCCTGACCAGAGGCTCGCCCCCGGTTATGCGCAGGCTCTTCATCCCCAACCCGACCGCCGCTTTAACTATCCTCTGGATTTCCTTGTAGCGTAGAATGTCATCGTGTGACAGGCGTGGCACCGACCTCGCCGTGCAGTAGATACAACGCATATTACAGCGGTCGGTGACCGAGATGCGCATGTAATTTATGCGCCGATTATACGTATCAAAAAGGCCTGTCATTTCCTTCCCCCAATTCTACCATAGATACAATAGTCCAGCCACTTAATTTAAGCAGTATTCACTCTTTAATGCAAATCTTGGGTAGCCGAAACTCCATCAAAAGAGCCCACCTCCCCACACCCCTTCCGGGTATGCTATAATCAATACCCAAACCACTAAAGGAGGCTATGGTGAATAAGGTCGCCGTTGTTACCGATAGTGTCGCCTGTCTGCCCAAAGAGCAGGCTATTCAATACAGAATCCGGGTCGTTCCCATAAAAATATTGTTCGGGGAAAGGGTCTACAGTAACGGTGTCGATCTCAGTACCGCCGAAGCCTACCGGCTCTTAGAGAAAGAGCCGGACTCCTTTTCCACGGCTCCGTCTTCCCCCAATGACTACATCAACCTCTTCCGGGAAATAATCAACCAGGGGCAAGATATACTGTGCATCACCGTCTCTTCCAAGCTCAGCACCGTTTTCAACGTAGCCTGCCTGGCCAAAGACACAATGAAACAGGAGAATCCCCAAGCTACTATTACAGTAATGGACTCTATGACCGCCACCGCCTCTCAGGGTCTCATCGCTCTAGCGTCAGCCCAATCAGCAGCCCAGGGCAAAGAGCTGGATGATGTCATCAGAACAGCCAGCAAGGTAAGGGAACACGCTCATATGTTTCTCACCCTAGATACTATCCGCCACGCCTACCGCACGGGACGAATACCAAAAATCGCCACCCAGTTAGGCACGGCGCTGGGAGTCAAACCACTGCTGACCATCTCTGACGGAGTGGTGCACCTGTTTGGCGTGGTCAGGACGAGACAACGTGGTGTGGAACGTCTCATCGAGAACATGAGGCGTAAGGTAGGCGACCGGCCGGTCCACGCTGCCGTGATGCATACTGCCATACCTGATGAAGGAGAGAAACTCAAGCAACGCATCTCAGACGAGTTTGACTGTAAAGAGCTATTCCTCACCGAGGTCAGCCCCATCATCGGCTACGCCATCGGCACGGGGGTACTGGGGGTCGCCTTCTATTCACTACCCGCTGAATAATAGCTATTCACTCCCCGTCCTCCGGCTTGTCAATATCACCTATCAGGGTAGGCTCTCTAGACGGCAGCCTCAGGGCTTTAATCATGCTGACCGCATTACGGGGTGCATAGCCCTGCCAGTGATTGTTGAAGAAGGCGAAGGTCAGCCTGGTCTGCTGGCTGGCTGACTTCACCCTCTGCGATAGCTCCTGTATTTCATTATCCGAATAGAGGTATTTATAGCGGGTTTCGCTATCCCCCCGCCACCAGTTCTCGGCGTTGCGCCCATGGAAGCGGAAGTAGGCTATGTCCGAGGTTAGCGGCACCTCCCGGGCTATTGAGGATTTGAACTTCGGCTCGTCAATCTGCACCCAGGCGGTATTGCTTGCGGCAAGCTGTCGGGCTGTATCCGGGTCGTCGCTCCAGCTGTTGTGCCTCAGCTCTACCGCCAGCCTGTATTCGGCAAAGGTCTTGCTTAAGGCGGCCAATATCTGCCGCCCGAAACCATCGTTCTTAAAGCTCGGCGGGAACTGAGCCAGCAACGCCCCCAGTTTACCCCGTCCCGCCAGCGGCTCAAGGCTTTTCTTAAAGACATCGACGTCCCGCTGTGATATGGTGGCATCAATACCCGTAGCCTGCTCATACATCCCGGGGTGGGTGAACTTCTGCCACAGCTTGGCGGTGAAGAGAAAGCCATCGGGCACTCTATGAGCCCATTTGCGGACTCGCTCCGGGTCCGGTGGGCTGTAGAAGGAGCTGTTAATCTCTACCGTATTGAAAAACTGGCTGTAGTAGCCGAGCTCGTCAATCCTGCCACCGGGATAGAAATAGCCCTTCCAGGTGCCCTCGCCCCTGGGGTAAGACCAGCCCGAGGTGCCGATATACAGCCTAATCTGCTCTGCCATTGTCGTTATCACTATCGCCAGACGTTCAGAAAACCGATTCGACTATTTATCTGGCATAGACCTTAGCTTTTAGAGCAGCGTCGGTACATCCTTGCCGGCTTCTTCCGCCAATCCGGCTTTACTTTCTTTATTCCTGGCTCTTACCTTGAGTTCCTTGGCCAATTCGGAAGACCTGGTATAGTATTCCCTTACCTTGGCTATATCGCTTATCTCTGATAGTATCACGGTAACATCCAGCAAGCCTTTCTCCCGGGGATAGTCCCCATTTCTAATAACGGCTTGCGGAGCAAAACTCTTGAGATAGTCGCCTAACTCCTTGACCAGCTCCATGTTCATCTCTTTGATCGGGGCGGAAAGCAGGTACAGGGCTCTATGGGCATCCTGGGGATTGCACCCGACCGACAGGTCGCTGAGGGCTTGATCCATTGCCTCGATACCCTTATGGGTCCGGTTACCCCGCTTGCGGAAGTCCCGCCCCCAGTCCGTGGGGAAGGTGATAAGCGGTAGTTTTATCTCGCCGTAGCCAATAGCCGTCCAGCCACATAGTGTCTGTATTATATCCCCGGCATCGAGCACCTTGGCGCCGATATGCTTCACCTTCTTCTCTTCGCCGGCACACAGCAGGTCAAAGAAGGGCTCGGCTATCAGCTGATTTATTTTCGTTATATTGCTCTGTAACGAGTAGTCCTTTCTGACATATCGCTGGTTCTCAATAAGGATAACGGCATCGGCTATTTGATAGGTGGATTTAAGGCATACCGCCGTGTTGTAGAGGGCTCTTTCCTCGGTCATCTCTTCATGCTCAAAGGGGAGGACCAGTATAGCGTAGACCGGTTTATCGGCATAGCGCTCCTTCAGAAACTTGGCTAGTATTGGCGTCGCCCCCGAGCCGGTGCCTCCGGCGGCTCCGGCAACCAACAAGAAGGCATCCGATTCGAATAGCTGTCGTGCCGATTTTATGGCATCGAGAACCTTATCGGCGTCCTCTTTGGCTATCTCGGCGCCGACCTCGCTCATCTTGGCGACACCGTGACCGTGGGTGGTACCGACACCGATAAGTATCCTGTGCCGGTAGTCAGGGCTTATGGTATGTATCCCGACCAGGTCGGTCGAGTCGGTATTGACGGCAAAGGAATCGACTATTATGTCAATACCGCGCAGGCTGTGCGCCCTCCTACTCAGCCGGGCAAACTCGTCGGCGATCCGACCACCACACTGCCCCATACCAATGACTACTATTTTCATGCCTCACCTCCTTGTGTCCCGGACTTGAAGTCTAGCCCCAAATCGTCTCTTTGTCAACACAGCCCTCCCCACCCAGAAAAATCCCTCAACCATATAAAGTATAGACATTTCACCGTACCCGTAAGATAATCTACTTGCTTAAAAAACTTAGAATTGGTATACTTACCCACCCTTTATTTCTAGTAAACCAAACAGCCCAAAGGAGCAGGTAATTGCTAGAAAACTTTGGTTACATTGCGCTGTTTGCGGTAATTGCCATACTCTTTGCCTCTCTACTGGTTATTCTCCCCGTTCTTCTCAGATTACTCAAGATTGTACCCAGAAAGCCCAACCCGGTAAAGGCTACCCCCTTCGAATGCGGTATGGAGACCATCGGCAGGTCATGGGTTCAATTCAACTTCCGCTACTACTTCTATGCCCTGATGCTCATCGCCCTTGATGTTATGGTGGTCTTTCTCTACCCCTGGGCGGTCGAGATCAGGCAACTGGGGGTATCCGGCTTTATAACCATCCTTGTCTTTATATTCATTATTATTATCGGTTACGTATATGCCTGGCGAAAGAAGGTCCTTGAATGGAAGTAGAGAAGAAGTATATCTACTCCGACACCGAGCTCGATAGCTACGAAGGCAAGGTAATAGAAGAGCTTAAGGAGAATAGCCTCACGGCTATTCCCGACCCGGACGGCTGGTTGGAGGAAGAACTGCGCCAGAACGTGCTGCTGACCACGGTAGACGCCGTCCTCAACTGGGCAAGACGCTCATCGATGTGGCCGGTGATTTCCTTCCCCGCCTGCTGTGCCTTTGAGCTGATAAGCACCGCCGCGTCTCGCTTCGACATTTCCCGATTCGGCATGGAAATACTCCGCGCCTCACCACGCCAGGCCGACCTGATGATTACCGCCGGCACCCTAACCTGGAAGATGGCACCCCCGATAAAAAGGCTCTATAACCAGATGGCCGAGCCGAAATGGGTAATAGCCATGGGGGCGTGCGGCATCAGCGGCGGTGTTTTCAAGGGCTCTTACTCGGTTGTGCCAGGCTATAATCGCATAGTGCCGGTGGATGTCTATATACCCGGCTGCCCACCGCGCCCCGAAGCCCTTCTTCACGGGATACTGATGTTGCACCAGAAAGTAAAAAAGAGAAGTAGCTTCACCGAGGGTAAGCAATGACACTAGCCCTTGCCGCTAGCGAAATAGCCGCCAGACTGAAAGGGATTTTTACCACAGGCATCATCGAGGCAGACCAGAACAGCCTGCTGGTTAAGAGCGAGTCCCTGTTCGACATTGCCTCCTTCCTCAAGACAGAGCCCGGGCTTGAATTTAACTATCTCGTCCATATCACCGCCGTCGATTACCGCGACTATTTCGAGCTGGTCTACCACCTCGTGTCACTGAAACACAACCACAGCCTGGTGATAAAGACCAGGTGTCATGATAGAGAAGCCCCCACCGCCCCCTCTGTGGTCAGCCTGTGGCGGGGGGCTGAACTCCAGGAGCGTGAAATCTTCGACCTTATGGGGATAAGGTTCGACGGTCACCCCAATATGAAGCGTATCTTCCTCTGGGAGGGGTTCCCGGGGCATCCACTGCGAAAGGACTTTACCGATGGCGCTTAAGACCGAGCCTTTTGTTATTAACCTGGGACCCCTGCACCCTAGCACCCACGGCGTCTTCCGCATGCGGGCTACCCTAGATGGCGAGGTTATCGTTAACATCGAGCTGGTTTTCGGCTACCTCCACCGGGGTATCGAGAAGCTGGCTGAGGGGCGCACCTACAAGCAGAACATCCCCTTTACCGACCGGCTGGATTATATCACCTCTATGAGTAATAACCTGCCTTATGTTATGGCGGTCGAGAAGCTGGCTGGAATACAGGTGCCGGAGCGAGCCGAATACCTGCGTGTCATCATGGCCGAGCTACAGCGCATCGTCAGCCACCTAATTGCCATCGGCTCTCTGGCTAACGACCTAGGCACCTTCCAAACCCCATTTTTATATATGTTCCGGGAAAGGGAAAGGATTGTCGACCTATTCGAGATGGTCTGCGGTCAGCGCCTCCTCTATAACTATATGCGCTTCGGCGGGGTCAGCCACGACATCCCCGACGAGTTCCTGCCCGCCCTGAAGAAGTTCCTCAACCGCCTGCCCGGCTTCATCGCTGAATACGACCAGCTTTTAGCCGAGAACGAGATACTGCTAGCCCGAACGAAGGGAATCGGCATCCTGCCCAAAAAGCTGGCTATCAACAGCGCGGCTAGCGGCCCAGTGCTCCGCGCCAGCGGCGTCAAGTGGGACATCCGCAAAGCCGACCCCTACTCCGTCTACGACCGATTCGAATTCGAAATCCCTACAGGCAGTGCCGGCGACTGCTACGACCGCTACCGGGTAAAGATAGAAGAGATGCACCAGAGCATCCGCATCATAGAGCAAGCTATAGAGCAACTGCCGCAGGGCAAAGTACTGAATAAGGTGCCGCTTCGGTTCAGACCGCCGGCGGGCGAAGCCTTTGCCCACATCGAAGCCCCCAAGGGAGAGCTCGGTTTCTATCTTGTATCGGATGGTTCGGAGAAGCCTTACCGCTTTCACATCAGGGCGTCATCCCTGATTAACCTGACGGCACTGAAGGAGATGATTATCGGCTGGAAACTGGCTGACGCCATAGTCATCTTCGGCAGTATAGACATTTGCCTGGGCGAGGTGGACAGATAATGCCAGAGTTAATACCGCAAGAGGCTCTCTGGCCGGGCAACTTCTGGCTGCACCTGCTGGTTTTTAGCGTTATTATAATCACCTTTATCTTGCTAACGGTTATGTTCTTCATCTGGTTTGAGCGCCGGTTGTTGGGGCGTATTCAGGTTCGCCTCGGACCCAACCGCGCCGGGCCGTTCGGTCTTCTCCAGCCTATAGCCGATGTCATCAAGGTACTGACCAAGGAAGACATCGTTCCCGCCAAGGGGGATAAGCTTGTCTTCTGGCTGGCGCCGATAGTCGCCTTTGCTCCGGTGCTGATGATGTTTGCCGTGGTCCCCTTCCAGAGCGGCGCCCTGCTGGTCGACCTCAACATCGGTATTCTCTACATAGTAGCCATCAGCTCGGTGGCGTCAATCGGTGTTTTCATGGCCGGCTGGAGCTCCAATAATAAGTACTCGCTCATCGGGGCGATGCGAGACGTAGCCCAGCTGGTCAGCTACGAAATCCCGCTGGCACTGTCCGTCATCGGCGTCGTCCTGATTGCCGGCTCCCTATCTCTAACCGAAATAGTCGAAGCCCAGACCGTTCCCTTTATCCTGCTCCAGCCTCTGGGCTTCTTAATCTTCTTTATCTGCTCGCTAGCCGAGATGAACCGCACCCCGTTCGACCTGGTGGAAGCCGACTCCGAGATTGTCGCCGGCTACAACATTGAATACTCCGGCATGAAATGGGCGACATTTTTCCTGATGGAATATGCTGAGGCGCTGGCCATCTCCGCCATAATCACCACCCTCTTCCTCGGCGGCTGGATAGGACCCCTCCTGCCACCCTTCCTCTGGTTCGTGATAAAGGTGGTCGCTGTCTTCTTCGTTATCGTCTGGATACGGGGCACAGTACCCCGCCTGAGGATAGACCAGGTTATGGCTTTTGCCTGGAAGTTCCTGCTGCCGCTGGCGTTGATAAACCTGCTTATCACCAGCCTGCAGATCGTCTTCTGGCCGGAAGCCTCGGTCTGGCTGATAGTTATTTCCAACCTGTTTATAATGATAGCCCTGATACTTATCTGGTCGAAGTTTTTCAAGCTAGGAGGCGGCCGGGTTGAGGTTTAAACACTACGGTAACGGCATTGTTAAAGGGATGGCTCTAACCCTAAAACACCTCTTTCGCCGGACTATTACCACGCAATACCCCGAGGAGAGGCTGACCGTCTCCCGTCGCATTCGCGGTAATGTCCTCGCCTGGTCTCAGGATAACTGCATCGGCTGTTATACCTGCGCCCGGAACTGCCCCCACGGCTGTATTGAGATAGAAACCTCCGACAAGGGGGAAAAGGGACTAATACCGGCGCCGTGCACCCAGGCCTGCCCGTCGCACGTGGATGCCGCCCGCTATATCCGCTGTCTTGCCCAGGGCAAACCGGATGAGGCGGTAGCTGTAATCCGGGAGAAGATACCCTTCCCCTCGGTCTGCGGCTATATCTGCGCCCATCCCTGCGAGTCTTCCTGTAACCGGGGGCTTATCGATGAACCCATCGCTATCCGCATGCTCAAGCGTTTCGCTGTCGATAATGACAACGGGTTGTGGAAGCAAAGGTCTAAAACAGCCCCAGCCAGCGGCAAGCATGTAGCGGTTATCGGCTCGGGGCCGGCCGGGCTCACCGCCGCCTACTACCTGGCCAAGCTCGGCGGTCACGCAGTGACCGTCTTCGAAGCCCTTCCCCGGCCGGGGGGTATGATGCGCTTCGGCATCCCCGAATACCGTCTTCCTGATAAAATACTCAGCGATAATATAAGTGATATAGAGAACAGCGATGTTAAGATAAAGACCGATACCAGAATAGACCACCCTGAAAGCCTCCTGGAAGAGGGCTTCGACGCCGTTTTTATCGCCATCGGGGCGCACCAGGTTATCAAGATGGGTATCGAAGGCGAGGACAACCCCAAGATATTCGGCGGCACAGACTTCCTCAGAGAAGTAAAACTGGGCAAGAAGGTGGGGCTGGGCAACCGGGTGGCTGTTATCGGCGGCGGCAACTCAGCTATGGACTCGGCCCGGACTGCCCTCCGCCTCGGGGCTAAAGAGGTGACCATCATCTACCGGCGCACCCGCGCCGAGATGCCGGCCAGCCCGGAGGAGGTCGAGGAATCCCTGGACGAGGGTATAAAGATACTCTTCCTGGTGGCACCAACCAGAGTAACCAGCCACAACAACGAGTTAAAACTGGAGTGTGTCCGCATGAAGCTGGGCGCAGAAGACGCCAGCGGACGGCGGCGTCCCGAGCCCATCGAGGGCAGTGAATTCGTAATAGAGTTCGACAATATAATATCCGCCATCGGTCAGCGGCCCAAACTACCCGACCCGTTTGACCTGGCCACCGGCCGCGGTAATACCATCCAGGTCGACCCCGACACGCTGGCTACCGCCAAGGAAGGCACCTTTGCCGGCGGTGATGCCGTGCTCGGGCCGGCGACGGTCATCCAGGCTATTGCCGCCGGCAGGCAGGCGGCAATATCTATAGACAAGTACCTCGGCGGCAGTGGCATTATCGATGAAACGCTGGCGCTGCCCGAGGAGATAATAGACCGGGAAGGCGGCCCCAGAGAGGGGTGGCGCCCTGAAACATCCGCCATCGCGCACCAGCGGCGGCTCAACAGCTTCGACGGTGTCGAGCTCGGCTGGGACAAAGGGTCGGCGCTTTCGGAAACGGAGCGTTGCCTCAGGTGCGACCTGGTCTATGGAGTGGAGAAATACCAGCTTAACGGCGGGTCGTGTATCTACTGCGGCTTATGCGTCGAAGCCTGCCCCTTCGATGCCCTGTTTATGGGCTATAGCTACGAGCGTGCTACCTATCGGCTCAGCGAACAGATTTTAAGCAAAGAGGAGTTGCTGACACCGGACAGGAGAAAGCCCAGCGGTTATGCCCGCCCCGAGGTCGAGAAGACTCTGCCCAAGCAGACCTTGCTTATCGACCGGGACTTATAAGAGAAGTATTATGGGATTAGAAATAGCTTTCTGGATACTGTCTGTAGTTGTGGTAACGGCGGCACTGGCTGTGGTTCGTCTGCGCAATATCTTCCGGGCGGCGCTGTGCCTGATTCTCTGTTTCCTGGCTACAGCCGGCATCTTTGTTATCCTGAGCGCCGATTTTCTAGCGGCGGTGCAGGTACTTATTAACGTCGGCGCTATAGCCATCTTGATTATCCTGGCTATTATGCTTACCCGGGAGGTCGAGCGTGGCAGCCTGTCCAACAAGCTACAACTGCCCGTCCTGGCCAGCGCCGTGCTCTTTCTCGGGGTGTCTATCTTTGCCGTAATCAAGACGCCGTGGCAGGTGGTAAGCCTGCCTCCGGCCGAGCCCACCACCGCCGAACTGGCGAATAAACTCTTCGGCGAAGGCGGTTTTATCCTGCCGGTAGAGATAGCCGCGTTTCTACTGCTGGCGACCATTATCGGAGCCATTGTTCTTATGAGAGAGAAGTAGATATGTCACTGGGACTGGAACACTTTCTGATTCTATCGTCGGTGCTGTTCGCCATCGGGCTCTACGGTGCTCTGTCGAAGAGGAGCGCTGTTATTATCCTGATGAGCATCGAGATTATGCTGGGGGCAGTCAGCATCGCTATGGTCGCCTTCTCACGCTATATCGTGCCGGCACTGCTGACCGGGCAGGTCTTTACCATCTTTATTATCACGGTCACCGCCGCCGAGGCGACAGTCGGCCTGGCTATAATAATAGCCATCTACCGCCGCCGCGAGACGATAGACATAACCAAAATAGACCTGATGAAATGGTGACGGGTTAAGGAATTATGGAAACGACAATACCAAACGGGCTGGTGTGGCTTATCCTCCTGCTGCCTCTGATATCGTTTATACTTACTGCGCTAATCATAAAGCCGTTCCTGGGTAGCAGACCCAGGCTCAGCGGCTATATCACCATCGGCGCCATCGCCGGCTCTCTCAGCCTATCTCTCTGGCTGTTAACGAGTCTCCTTAACGTGCCCTCGCACGAGCTATCAATCCCCGACTTCAACTGGCTCATTATTGAGGGCAGTATCAACATCCATTTCGGCCTGACTATAGATATGCTAACGGCAATAATGCTTATCGTCGTCACCGTCGTCAGCCTTATGGTGCAGATATACTCGCAGGGCTATATGCACGGCGACCCCGGCTATCACCGCTATTATGCCTATATGTCCCTTTTTACCACCGCCATGCTGGGGCTGGTCATGACTAACAACCTGCTCCTGATGTACGTCTTCTGGGAGCTGGTCGGCCTGTGCTCCTATCTTCTCATTGGCTTCTGGTTCCACCGCCCGGCGGCGGCTAAGGCGGCTAAGAAAGCCTTTATAATCACCCGCATTGGCGACTTCGGCTTCCTAGCGGCGATACTGCTGCTCTTCTCCCAGACGGGCACCCTGGATGTCTCCCAGCTCCACGGTTTAGCCGTGGCCGGGACTCTGGGCGGCACCGTCCTCACCTGGGCTGCCATCGGCATCTTCTTGGGAGCGGCTGGCAAATCAGCCCAGTTCCCTCTCCACTCGTGGCTTCCGGATGCCATGGAGGGCCCGACCCCGGTCAGCGCCCTGATTCACGCCGCCACCATGGTCGCCGCCGGCGTCTTTCTGGTCGCCCGTATGTATCCCCTCTTTGAGCATTCGCCGGAAGCCCTGTCCACCGTAGCTATCATCGGCGGCTTTACCGCTATCTTCGCCGCCACTATGGGACTGGTGATGACCGATATTAAAAGAGTCTTGGCTTACTCCACCATCAGCCAGCTGGGCTATATGATGCTGGGGCTGGGGGTCGGCGGGGTGGCTATCGGTATCTTCCATCTGTTTAATCATGCCTTTTTTAAGGCTCTGCTATTCCTGGGGGCGGGCAGTGTTAACCACGCCACCAGGACATTTGATATGCGTTTTATGGGCGGCTTGCGCAAGGTGATGCCCTGGACATACGCCACCTTCCTTATCGCCTCACTGAGTATCGCCGGCATCTGGCCCCTGGCCGGGTTCTGGAGCAAGGATGAAATACTTGCCAGCGCCCTGGCAAATAACACTTTACTGTTTTATCTGGCTATGATTACCGTCTTTATGACCTCCTTCTATATGTTCCGCGTGGTATTTATGACCTTTGGCGGCAAGTACCGGGGTAGTGTCAAACCCCACGAATCGCCTCCGGTTATGGTCATACCCATGGTGGTTCTGGCGATACTGGCGGTCGCCTCCGGCTGGTTTAATGCTACTGGCGGCTTCAGCCACCTGCTGGGGCACGGCGAAAGCCACAGCTTCGTCCAGGGTTTCTTCGGCATTCTAGCACACCCGCTACCCTGGATTTCACTAATGATGTCCGGTAGCGGCATCCTGCTGGCTTACGCCATCTACAGCGCCAGGTGGCTTTCCGCCGAGCGTATTACCCGGCTTTTCTACCCGCTATATATCCTGTTCTCCAGGAAATACTGGATAGACGAGTTGTACGAGGACTTTATCGGCCAGAGATTACTCTCCAACAACCTCTTCGCCGGTATGAAACTCCTTGACAGCAAGGTTATCGACGGGACGGTAGACGGCGTGGCAAAAATAGTGGCGGTTACCGGTAAATCCGCCAGGAGGATACAGAGCGGGCAACTCCAGCTATATGGTCTGTTTATTGTTCTTGGCGTACTGGCCATTGTTATCAGCCTGCTGTTATCGGGATAGACTCTATGAAAGGTATTGAAATTGGACTTTAATTACCTGACAACCATAATCTTTCTACCGGTCGCCGGAGCGATTATCATCGCTCTGGTACCAGGCCTTTCAGCAAGGCTCATCAGGTATATCGCCGCCGTTTTCACCCTCGTTCCGCTGGTCATATCCCTGGCGCTTTTTATCGCCTTTGACCGGTCGGCAGCTATGGCCGGAGTAGTCCAGTTCGAGGAAATGGCACTGTGGATTGCCCCCATAAACGCCCACTACTATGTCGGTGTCGACGGCCTCAGCCTGCCAATGGTGCTGTTGACCACTCTGCTCGGTTTTCTGGTGGTTCTCATTTCCTGGAAGATGGGCCTGAGAGTGCGGGAGTATTTCGTCTGGCTGTTACTGCTGGAGACGAGCATCCTCGGTGTATTCTGCTCGCTGGACTTACTGCTCTTCTTTGTCTTCTGGGAGATAGAGGTCATCCCTATGTACTTCCTCATCTCCATCTGGGGAACCGGCAGGAAGGAATACTCAGCTATAAAGTATGTTATTTATACCCTGTTCGGCAGTGCCCTAATGCTGGCCGGTATCCTCAGCCTCTACTTTGCCACCGGCAGCCTCAATATGATAGAGCTGTCCCAGGATGGCCTGGCTATGGTACAGGCGATTATGCCGATAGCCCCGATGTTCCTCCTGCTCCTGGCCGGCTTCGCCGTCAAACTGCCCGTCTTCCCCCTGCATACCTGGTTGCCCGACGCCCATACTGATGCCCCGACAGCGGTCAGCGTTATCCTTGCCGGGACGCTCATCAAGATGGGCGGCTACGGCATGATTCGCATCTGCCTCAGCATTTTCCCCGATACCACCCAGTTCTACGCCCCGTTACTGCTGGCACTAGCGACCGTCAACATCGTCTACGGAGCGGCGGTAACACTGAGACAGACCGACCTGAAAAGACTTATCGCCTACAGCAGTATCAGCCATATGGGCTTCGTCCTGCTGGGTATCTTCGCCTTGGGAGAACTGAGCCTGGTCGGCGCCAGTCTCCAGATGTTCAGCCATGGTATCATCACCGGTCTGTTGTTTGCCGTCACCGGCCTGGTGATACACAATACCGGAGAGCGCAATATCGGTAAGCTGGGCGGTCTGGCCAAGCAGATACCGGCGATAGCCGCCATATTCGCCATCGGCGGCATCGGCGCTATGGGCGTGCCCGCCACCAGCGGCTTCGTCGCCGAGGTCAGCGTTTTCCTGGGCGCTTTCGCAAGTAACGCCGTCGCCGGACTTCATATTTATACCATCATCTCCCTGCTGGGGGTTCTCCTAGCCGCCGCCTACATACTGTGGCTGTTACAAAGGGTATTCTTCGGGCCGGTGCTTAAGAAGTACAACGGCGTCAAGGACGCCGATAACCTGGAAAAGTTCTATTGCGCCGTCTTTATTGTTGCCATTATTTTGGTTGGCGTCTATCCCATGGTTCTGACCGATGTCATCAATTCCGGCATCGCACCCATAGCCGCCTTTTGGGGAGGATAGGAATATACTGTGAATCTTGAGCTATTTCTGCCGGAGCTGAGCTTGGCTGTAACCGCCGTAGCGGTAATCCTGCTCGACCTCTTCATCCGGCGCAAGGGACTGCTTACCGTGGTCAGCATAGCCGGTATAGCCGTATCCGCCGGCTTCGCCATCGCTATGTGGGGAGGCGACCCGCAGGCTATCTTCAACGATATGCTGGCGGTGGACAACTTCGCCCTGTTCTTCAAACTTCTGTTCCTCTTCATTGCTGCCATGGTTATTCTGGCATCTGTAGATTATGTCAACAAGTTTGCCCGTTTTCACGGCGAATACCACGCCCTGTTGCTGATGGCAACGCTGGGTATGATGCTCATGGCGGCTACAACCGATTTAATCTCCGTTTTCGTTGCCCTGGAGCTTACCGCTATCTCCTTCTATGTCCTGGTCGGTTTCCTGAAGGACAATAAATCAACCGAAGCCTCTCTGAAATATATCCTGCTGGGCGGTGTCGCTTCGGCAATATTGCTCTATGGCATGGCACTCATCTTCGGTTTTACCGGTGAAACACAGCTCGCAGAAATCGCCCGGTCAATCCAGGGGATGTCATCGACAAGCCTGTTATCCAGCCCCGGGCTTATCTTCGGGCTGGTGCTCCTGATAGCCGGCTTCGGCTTCAAGATTGCCGCCGCCCCCTTCCATATGTGGGCGCCCGATGTCTACGAGGGAGCGCCGACACCGATAACCCTCTACCTCTCAGTAGGCAGTAAGGTTGCCGGTTTTGCCATTATTCTGCGTGTCTTCTTCTCCACCTTTGGACTGCCCGAAGCCCTGAACCTGGACTTGGGAATGGTATTCGCCGTTCTCAGTGCCATCAGTATGACCCTGGGCAACATCCTGGCTATCCAGCAGAGCAATATCAAGCGTATGCTGGCTTACTCCAGTATTGCCCACTCCGGTTATATTATGATTGGTCTGGCTACTGTGGGGCTATCCCAGTCTTTGGATATCATCGGGCAGAGCAGTATCCTGTTCTATGTGGTTGCTTTTGCCCTGGCTGACCTGGCCGCCTTTACCGCCATTATCGCCATCTCCAATAAAGTCAATAGCGACCTGATTAAGGACTACTCCGGTATGGGCAAGCGGGCGCCAATGCTGGCTTCGGTTCTGACCCTGGGCTTGATATCTCTTATCGGGCTGCCGCCAGCCGCCGGTTTTATAGCCAAGTTCTACATCTTCAGCGGAGCCGCTGCCAACGGTCTGCTGTGGCTGGTGATTATCGCCGTGTTTAACAGCACCATCTCCGCCTACTACTATCTCAGGGTAGCCAAGCTGATGTGGCTCGGCAAGCCAAGCAGCGAAGACAGGGTGCCTTCTTCGTTCGCCCTTAGGCTGGCACTGGCTATATCCTGCCTGGGCATACTGCTTCTGGGGATTGCCCCATCACTGGTGATGAAGTTGACCGAAATAGCCGCCAGCATGCTTGGCTTCTAGCCTGAAAATCCGTCTTTCAAGGGCCAGCAGCAGATATCGCTGAGCAAGCAAGCCCCGCACCTCGGCTTTCTGGCTATGCAGACAGCCCTTCCGTGCTCAATAAGAAGATAGGAGAAGTGCCCCCACTTTTCCCTGGGGATCTGCTCCATCAGGTCTTTTTCTACCTTGTCCGGGTCGCTATTCCGGGTAAAACCGATGCGCCCCGAGACCCGCCGAACGTGGGTATCCACGGCAATGCCTTCAACAATACCGAAGGCATTATAGAGCACTATATTGGCTGTCTTGCGACCAACGCCAGGCAGGGTGGTCAACTCAGCCATAGTTTTAGGCACACTGCCGTTGAAACTGGTGACAATCAGCCTGGCAGCTCCTATTATGCTCTTCGCCTTACCGCGATAGAAACCGGTCGACCTTATCTCCTGCTCCAGCCGTTCCAGTTCGGCACCGGCATAGTCTTCGGAGGTGCGGTATCTGGCGAATAGACCTGGGGTCACCTTATTGACCGTTTTATCCGTACACTGAGCGGAAAGGATGGTCGCCACCAGTAGCTCCAGCGGATTGGAATAGTTGAGAGCTATCCTGGCATCAGGATATTCCCCTTCAAGCCTCCTGATAACCTCAGCAACATCCACCATCGGCGACACATCTCCAGTTTCAGCAATCCACCAACTATTATTCCCGGGTACTTGTCCAAGTACCTGAAGCACAGGTTGTCCCGCCTGAACTTATCTGCCAAGTGCCAGAAGCCTGCGTACCAGTTACATCAAAGCTGCCTTCAATGATTATTTCCCAATCATTACTAGAAGTACGTTCAAGATTGAATTGCTTACCTGTTATGGGTGCTGGGTCAACCGGATAAAAAAACGTTATCGTTATTCCAGATGCCGTGGCATTCCCACAGCTAAGTTCTCCTGGGATATGAATACCATATTCAGTAATGCCTGTTCCGTCATCATTAACGATAAACCAGATATCACCAATCTCAATAGAAGCGACCCATTCGCCAGCCATCGGTGAGCCCGTTTCCTCTGTAGTCGTAGTCGGTGGTGTAGTTGTTACGGTTGTTGTTACTGTTGTCGCCGGCTGAGTTACGGTTGTTGTTACTGTTGTTACCGGCTGAGTTTCTGTTGTTGTTACTGTTGTCGCCGGCTGAGTTACGGTTGTTGTTACTGTTGTTGCCAGCTGAGTTACGGTTGTTGTTACTGTTGTTGCCGGCTGAGTTACGGTTGTTGTTGACCCACCACCACAAGCAGCTAGCATGAGTGTTATAGCAAAAAATCCAAATAATAGCACCCGTAGTATTGAAGTCCGCATTAGTTTGCCCTCCTGTCTATTAGATAAGATCGTATAATAGTAGTTTTCAATCGGAGGAAGCTTTAAATAAAAGCCACCCTATGCGTCAGGTAACTCCCACCACCAAGGACATAGCCCGCCTCTCGGTTGCGGCTGACACTCTATATGTGGGATAGACTACCAATACAACCCGGACAGTTCCGCAGCATCTTTACCTAGAACTACCGATAAAATAGCTAACTATATCCCGGATTTATTGTTAATAATGCTTTTACGACTGCAATGCAGGCTCTAACACTTGCCTATCTTGAACATCTTGGTCCCGCATACAGGGCAAACCCCCTGGGTCGCCGGTCGGCCATTCTTCATTGTTATCGCCCGGGCATCCTTCATCTCTCTCTTGGCGCGGCACTTAACACAGTATCCTTGCATCAGTTTACCCCCTTTTTGTAGCTTTGCAGCAAGGATAAATCATTGCCTCTACAATGTCAATAGTAATAGGGGGCACTTTTATAGTTAAATCGTTTATTTCAGCCGGCCTTCGACTGCACCCCAGTCTATATTCTCGAAAAAAGCCTCCATATAGTCGGCCCTTTTCAGCCCGTAATCAATCATATAGGCATGCTCGAAGACGTCCATTATCAATACAGGGGCACAACCGGCAAGGTGCCCCGTTTCATGCTCATTTATCCACTGGTTTATAAGCCTCCCATTGTCATTGTCCTGATACAGGATAGCCCAGCCGATGCCGCGCATCATCCCCGTACCCTTAAAATCCTTCTCCCAGTCTTCGTAGCTACCAAAGTCCTCGGCTAGCTTCCTGGATAGCCTGCCCGACCTGTCCCGGGCTTGCCTGCAACCGAGATTGCCAAAGTAATACTCGTGCAGACGCATGCCGTTAAACTCAAAGCCGAGGCGTCTTTTCAGCTCTGCATACTCCGGTGTGCCCACCCTATCCTCTTTCACCATAGAAGCCAGCAACTCCAGTAGCTTGTTGGTATTGTTGACATAGCCCTGGTAGAGGGTAAAGTGGTTGTTGATCAGTGTTTCGCTGAAACCCTCCATACCTATCAGGCCACTGAAGTCCCTTGACGTATAAGCCATCGTTTTTTATCTCCGTTACCGCTCCGGTAATTCAGCTAGGACAAACCCTTCTTTATCTGCTCGAACTCTTCCTTATTTATCTCGCCTTTAGCGTAGCGTTCCTTGGCTATGTCCAGCGGGCCGCTCTTGGTAGCTGAGTCATCGCCTTTGCCCAGTTTCTTAATCGCCCAGATGATAAGAACAATAAAACCTGTTCCGAAAAGTAGCATAAAAAACCAGCTGAAACCCCACCACCAGCTCATACCATCTCCCCACATCATGATAACACCTCCTTCTCAAATCTATTATATACATCCCAATCCCCTGGCGATATGTTAGACCTATGTTTTCACCATGTCAATACCGATTCAGTCAATAGAATAGGAAACATTGCGTTGCAGAAAGAGTGGTTTTTTAGATTAGAGGCTTATAAGTCCCAGAATCTCTTCAGCTCTTTATAATCGATCAGCCCGCCCATAGCTATATTGGCTACCTTGATACCCGCTTCTACCGCCGCCGCTACCGGGTTCAAGCCACCGGTAAGCACCAAGCCAACCTTATTCAGCCCTACCGGCACCTCACACACCGGCTTGCCCACCTCCCCCATCATGGCCAGACCACCGATGCCGGCTTCTCCCAGTTTTTTCATAACCACTTCCACCACCGGGATACTCATAGCCGGAACCTCGCGGAAGTTAGCCAGCATCTTCCCATTGCCACTGCTGACCACCTCCCTTATTCTGGTCATCCGGCTGGCAATTAAAATCTCGGACGGGTCCAGAGAGGAGCCGGCATACTCTATCAGCTCGGTAAAGCGCCACGGCTCATTGTTCCTCAGCTGAAGGAGCCCGCCAAACCTGGAATCTATAGGGACACCCTCTTTAAGCAAAGCCCCGTTGACGACGATGCTACAGACGGTAGCCAGGCCCGTATTGCCCTCGGGCACCAGTATATCTCCCAGCCTCTCCCCCTCCTCAGCCACCGCCACCAGGTCGCTAACGCACAGCTTTGCCTTAAAGGCGCCGGCCATCGCCTTCAAGGCTGACTTGAACCTTTCCCGGGGGAACAACGAGATGTTTATCGGCACCATACCCTGCTGCCGGTCCGGGTCAAACGAGGCCTTGTAAGCCAGCAGCTCAATCTTATCAATGACAAAACCCACCTTGTCGGCAACCATGGCGTTCTTTAGCTCCTCAATCCCCTGCTGGGTGATATCCCGCCCGTCGCGGCGGCTCACTTTTTTAGTCAGACCACGTTCGTCCAGCAGCCTTAAATGATACCTGACCGCCCTCCCCGACAGCTCTATATTGTACTCGTCTTTCAGGCGTCGGGCAATGATATCGCTGCCGACAGCCCCCGGATGGTCGCCCAGTATCCTCAAGATGGCGACCTTTCCCCTTTCCACCTCACGGCTCTCTTCCCCTATCATCAATGCCACCTCCTATACTAAAACAGGAAATGCCAGGTCTGTATTACCTGCCCTCCAGGATTGCCATCGCCTCATCGCGGTTGGCGTCCATAACATAGGGTATACCGGATACCCGGGTGCACTCTTCGGTCAGGGACATAAGCTCATTACGCGTTATCACTGGTATGCTGAAGCACCGGGCACCAGCCATCAACTGCTGCAATCCTATCCTTATCTTCTCCGAGTAACTGTAGATGCCGATGGCGCCCAGAGGGATTTTCTTAATCTCCTCGGAGCCGACCATCCCCTTGACGTCCTCGTAGTTGATGAATATCTCTTCTACCGTTGAACCGAACTGACCGACGGTGTTGGGCAGTCTGCCTTCCTTAAGCCATTTGGCTATGTTTTTACCGACCATACCCGGAATCATCAGCGCTCTGCCCATACATATCGCCCTGGTGAAAGGTGCTCCCAGAGCCAGTGCTTTGAATATGTGATCTTCGCTGCTGAAACCACCTGCAAAGGCCAGGTCTGGCACCCGCTCGCCCCTATCGGCTAACTTACGGGCAAACTGGCAGGCGGCTGAGTGTAGATAGAGGCTGGGGACTCCCCATTCCTCCATCATCCGCCACGGGCTCATCCCGGTGCCGCCGGGGGCGCCATCTATGGTCAGCAGGTCTATCTTCGCCTTAGAACCCCACTTTAGAGCCATCGCCAGCTCACGAAGACCGTAAGCCCCGGTCTTCAGGGTGATACGCTTGAAGCCGAGGTCCCGCAGACGCTGTACCTCAGCCAGGAAGCCTTCTTCATCGATAAAGCCGACTCGGCTGTGCCTCTCGAACTCCTTCAGGGCGCCATCCTTAAAGGCGGCCTGGTTGAGCGGGTCGGAGGGGTCCGGTGTAATGATATAGCCCCGCTTTTTAAGTTCCAGGGCGCGCTCCAGGCTGTTAACCTTAATCTCGCCGCCGATGCACTTGGCACCCTGCCCCCATTTAAGCTCGATGGTATCCATCCCGTGCTTGTTAAGGACATACTCGGCGACGCCCAGCCTGGTATCCTCAACATTCATCTGAACCAGAATCTCGCCGTAGCCGCTGTGATACCTCTTATAGATTTCAATCCGCCGGTCCATATCCGGCGCCAGCGTAACCTTACCGCTGGCATCACGCTCAAGCTGCGGGTCTATACCGCAGACATTCTCTCCGCAGACACAGGTTATGCCGCTGATAGCGGCGCCGACGGCAAAATGCTCCCAGTTTTTTCTGGCTATCTCGGTTGAGCCGAGGGCGCCGGTGAAGATGGGCACCTTCATCTTTACCTTGATATCCCACCCGTATTCCGTTTCCGTGTCCACAGCCGGGAAAATAGCCGTATCCGGGTCGCCGACTACGCCCTCGGGAAGCCCGTTAGCCCCCATGGCATAACCGTGTATACTGAAATGGGAATAGTCCACGGGGTAGTTCTTATCAGCCCCGGCGGTTATCTCTCCGAATGGCCCGGGGTAAATAAGCTCTCGTCCGCGGAAAGAAGCCTTAAACACCTCGCAGTTACCGGTACAGCTGTCCAGACAGCGGGTGCACAGTCCGCTCATAGGCACTACGCTCTTGGAACGGTTGGTAGTTCGGGTAGCGTCATTAGCATTTGGTCTTTGCAGATTCATATTTTTCCCTTTCTATTGTTTTCTTAATATACAGCTATTCCCTTTTCCTTCAGGTATTGCTTCGCCTGAGGAATAGTTATTTCACCGAAATGGAATATGGATGCCGCCAGCACCGCCGATGCCTTGCCCTCAACGACGGCCTGGTACAGGTGCTCCAGCTTGCCGGCACCACCGGAAGCGGTTACCGGTATCTTTACCGCTTCAGCCACCGCCCGGGTCATCTCTATATCATAGCCATCTTTGGTGCCATCGGCATCCTTGCTGGTAAGCAATATTTCCCCGGCGCCCAGTCTCTCCACCATCTTCGCCCAGTCGACAATGTCCATGCCCGTCGCCTCCTCGCCACCACTGACAACCACCTCCAGTCTGGGCAAGCCGCTTCCCGGTGGGTTCTTCCGGCCATCAATGGCTACCACCAGCCTTTCCCGGCCGAACTGCTGACTGGCTTCCTTTATGAGGGCCGGCTCCCTCACCGCCGCCGTATTTATCGATACCTTATTGACACCGAGCTGAAACAGGGCTTTCATATCGTCGGTATTCCTGATACCGCCGCCGACGGCAAAGGGTATGGTAACCTTCTCGGCGACCCTCTTAACCCATTCCAGCATCGTTCCTCTGCCCTCAACAGTAGCCGCTATGTCGAGAAAAACCAGCTCGTCAGCCCCCTGCTGGCAATAGGCGACAGCCGCCTCAACCGGGTCGCGAGCATCTCTCAGGTTAACAAACTTTATCCCTTTGACCACCCTTCCCTCTTTTACATCGAGACACGGTATAACCTTTACTGCTTTTTCCATTCTGCCCCCATATTTATCTTTACTTACGATAAGTATTTTATAGGTAATCGCTTACCGTATGCCATATTAGCACAGCCACACATCCCTTGTCAAGAATATTGATATAGTATAATATTACACGCTGGAGATTAGCCCTTTGAGTAGCGATAAACAGATTAGCAACGAAATCCACCTCCGCCGGCTCACCCTGGACGAAGCCCTCCCCAAGCTGGATGAATACCTGGATGACGCCTTTATGGCTGGGATATTCAGCGTCCGGGTTATTCACGGCAAGGGGGCGGGAATATTGCGACAGGCTATACGTGAATATCTGGCGAAGCATTCGCTGGTAAAATCATACCGCCCCGGTGCCTATGGAGAGGGAGGTGGCGGGGTCACTATAGTAGAGCTGGTTCATAGATAGCATATGCTCGTTGAAAGGCAAGGCTTTTTTAGCTATAATAGCCCTGTATCTTGGTGAGTGTAGCCCAGTGGTCTAAGGCGCCAGGTTGTGGCCCTGGATATCGAGGGTTCAAATCCCTCCACTCACCCCAGCGCTATGGCGCCTATAGCTCAGTGGACAGAGCATCGGTCTTCGGAACCGAGGGTCGTGGGTTCGAATCCCTCTAGGCGCGCACCTAAATCATCCTTTTTTGCCAACATCTTCTGCCAGCCAGGGTTTGAGGAGTTTAACAAAGCGCTCAGCATCAGACTTACCCACACCGGGTAAAAGATGGCTATAAATATCAAGCGTAGTTCCGATATTTGCATGCCCCAAGCTCTCACTGATTGCCTTCGCATTTACCCCTGCCGCCAGCATGATGGAGGCATAACTTTGCCGCAAGTCGTGCAACCTCAACTTTAACCCTGCTTCACGAACTACTTTGACAAACACATGAGTAGTACTGCTTGGATCTAAAGGAGTGCCATCAGGATGGGCAAATACAAAATCGTTGTCGGTTAAAGGTTTGCCCAACAAGAGCCGTTGCGTTTTCACCTCTGACTTATAGTCACGCAGGTGGAGTGTTTGAGAGAGTGGCATGTCTATTTGCCGCCGACCTCTGCGCATTTTTAAAGGCTGTATTACATATTTTCCCCACTTAGCTTGTGCAGCGTCTGTGTCACTAATAGTATGCAAAGCCGTGCGCCGAGTTCCACGCCATTCCCGACATCATAAACCTTGGCCATCTGCCTTTTCTGCCCAGTTTGTTAATCTGACGGCGCCCAATGCACTTTACATCTTCTGCCAGCTTCCCAGTGGTGATGAAAAGCCCGCTCGCCGAGTAGCAGGCTTTGCAGCCGTCGTGGCTATAATAGCTGCCTATCATATCCACGACCTCCTGGCTGAAGTATGCATTGTGCTTAACAACTTTATGATTCACACCCAACAGTTTTGCGCGCTTCCAGATTGTAGCGTCACATAGCCCGGTCATAGCTACGACGCTACTCATATTAAAATACCCGCTAATACTAGTCTTAAACGCTTTCTCAGCGACAGCCCCTTTAATCACCTGCGCTATCTCAGTTGCCTGAACCGTGAGGTCTTCCGTAATGGTCGGGAAGCGCAGGCTATTGTGGTCCTTCCTGAAAAGGATGGAGGCAGGAGTACAATTCTTCCAAGAAGGACCGTCCGCACAGCTCACTGGGCTATACTTGACACCAGTAGAGTTTGCCAGAAGATACTGCGAAAGGAATAGGGAGAAAAAGGCTATACAACCAGTGGAGAAAGCCGGGAAGTCTCTCATTGTAGGTGGTACTTAAAAATGGGGGTACCCCAATAGAGCCGCCAGGGAGCAGGTTAGTGGCCTCTAAAGTGTCCGTTACCTAAAGGCCCATATTGTCCCACTTTCGCTGACCACATACAGGCGGAAGAATATTATGTTTCAACACTTGTCCAAGATGACCGCCCAACGGGTGGCTCTACCGCAAGAAGACTCATGCAAGGCTTGACAAGAGCGAACTGAGAAGCGGCAGAAGAAAGGCTGAGCAGCCAGCTTTGTTCCAATTCTAGCATTCTTCAAGCTGTATAGGGCTGAGAAGATTTGACAAATGAGAGGCTATACGGATACCATCGGCATACACTGCAATAAAGACCCAGGATAGGTTGAAGACAAGTTGAGGAGGATGAATGCCCCTGCCTAAATTCATGCTAGAGCTGCAAGAGAGAGAGGAGAATCGAGATAGGTATCTGCAGGCTATCAGGACACGCTATCTACTCATACTAGGTATTTGGACATTTGTCGTGGTTACCTATCTTGTCTGGGGGATGACCTTCTACCTGATGCCTATCCATATTGTGGTCGGACTAGCATTAGTAGTTAATACCGTTAGCTACTACCTGACCAGGAGATGGCAATTTCCTCTTACTGTAGCCATTGTCTCAATCATTACTGACGTCATTGCTATCACCTTTCTTGTCTACTTTACCGGTGGCTTCAATAGTATTTTCTTCCTACTCTACTTAGTCGAGATACTGGGGGTAAGCCTGTTTCTAAATCTACCTTCCAGCGCCTTTATGATTGTCTGGGCTATGGTACTGGTTGGTACTATGAAGTTACTGGAATCAGTGGGGCTAATTGCCGCCTCATCCCTGTTTATCCCAACCACTTATTCTGAATTTACTGACATTGTCATCTGGCTTACGTTTCAAGCAATGACTCTCGGTTTGGTAGCATTCCTTGGTGGTAACCTTTCCAACAAGCTAAAGCTCGGAGAAAGAGAGCTAAAACGAAAAAAGGAATTAGAGAAGTTATACGAAGCACTCCAGAAGGCAAATGAAGCTAAGGCTCGCCTTCTGGTTAATGTTTCTCACAGTCTATGTACTCCCCTGACCTCAATTCTGGGCTTCAGTGAATTATTACTCAGTGGGGACGAAGGCAATTCACAGCGAGAAGAGTTCGCCAGAATAATACATACTGAGTCTAAACACCTGACACGTGTGGTGAATGATATCCTCTATCTGGCGCAGTTAGAAACGGGTGGGGTAGAGTGGCATATGGCCGAGACGGACACATCGAAAATTGTTACTGAAGCAGTAGATACCATGCATGATTTAGCCCTCGAAAAAGGGCTAACACTGACAGTTGATAGTCATGCCATGCCTCTGCAAATTTACGGGGATTTCGACCGTCTAAGGGATGTCATGATTAGGCTTATAGACAATTCTCTTAAATTCACTATGGAGGGAGCTATCAAGGTCGGTATTACTGGTGAAGAGGATAGCGCCTGCGTTTATATTTCCGATACTGGGATAGGCATTCCCCCCGATATCAAAGATAGAGTGTTTGAACCATTGGAGGAAATCTATAAGGCCGGGTATAAAGATGTCCCTCAGCGGACAGGACTCGGGCTGGCCATTTGCAAGGCAGTAATTCAGCATCATGGGGGCAAAATCTGGTTTGAGAGCGAGTCAGGTAGGGGGAGCACCTTCTACTTCACCCTGCCTTAGGTGAGACCTAGGTAGTCCTTACCACATAAAAGGCTCATTTTGATAAGGAAGCATCACGCCTCACCCAGGGCTTTTCAAGAATCTGTCAATTGTATCCAGTAAGATCTGTGAGCTAAACGGCTTGGTTATATAACCATCAGCGCCCATTTCTTTGGCTAACTTCTTATTGAGTTCAAAACCGACGGCAGTGATCATGACTACCGGAATCGCCTTGGTAACTGGGCCTTGCTTAATTGTGTGGCAGGCAGTATAACCATCTACCTTGGGCATCATAATATCCATGAAGATAAGGCCTGGTTTCTGGGTGCGAGCCATACTAACTGCTTCTTCTCCATCCTTTGCCTCAAGGACAATATAGTCCTTGCCCAGCATACTACTCACTAATAACCTGACACTTGACTCATCATCAACGATAAGTATTTTCTTCCTGTCCATTTAGCCCTCCTCGTAAACTTGCTGCCTATGCCCAGCGGCGACGACTGCTTTACAACGGAGACACATCGGCCTGAAATTGAAGCTGCCTTTTTAAGCGCCCTGGGTCACTGCTTTTCCTCATGGCTTCTTCTTCAGTAACTATGTTCCTTCTTACCAGGTCAGCTAGTGCCTGGTCCAGGGTCTGCATACCATCCTTGCTACTCATCTGCATGATACTGGGTAGTTCGAAGACCTTCTGTTCACGAATGAGGTTTCTGACGGCGCTGGAGGCAAGCATAATTTCAAAGGCGGCTACCCTGCCTCCCCCAATACGGGGTAACAGAGCCTGTGATATAATCGCCTCTATTACTTGTGACATCTGTAGCCTAATCTGGCGTTGCTGGCCATGCGGGAACACATCAACTATGCGGTCAACAGTCTGAGCGGCATCAGTGGTATGTAGCGTAGCAACCACCAGGTGCCCTGTCTCAGCCGCCATGATAGCTGTGCTGATGGTGTCTAAGTCACGCATCTCTCCAACGACAATTACATCTGGGTCGTGGCGAAGAGCATGTATTGACGCTGTGTAGAAGGATTTGGTATCATCCCCCACGTCTCGCTGAGCGATAATGCATTTTTTATCACGGTACAAGAACTCAATTGGCTCTTCAATGGTAATGATACTTCGTTTATCAGTCTCATTGAGATGGTTGATCATCGCTGCCATAGTAGATGACTTGCCGCTGCCGGTAGGTCCGGTCACCAAGATAAGCCCTCTTGGCTTGAGAATAAGCTCCTTAAAAAGCTGGGGCAGTCCTAATTCATCAATGGTTGGTACTCCAAATGGCACCACCCGGAAGGCAATGCCCATTGTACCCCTTTGTTTCAGTGCGTTAACCCGGAATCGAGCTACCCCGGGAATACTATATGCAAAATCTAGCTCCGGTTCCCTAAGGAAAGCAACTTTTTGTTCTTGAGTCGTAATTTGTTCAAATACCCACTCAATATCTTTTGGAGCAAGTGGTGGCAAATCTTCTTGTGGCATGAGTTCACCATTGATACGAAGTACCGGTGGATTTGGCACTTTGAGATGCAAATCTGAAGCACCCTTGTCTACCACTAGTTTAAGTAGTTTGTCTATTTCCATGCTAGCACCTCCACAGTTCTAACAATTTTCAACGACCAGTGAATCTAATTGCCCTCCGAGTCTCAGGCAGAGGTACGAAACTTTGCTTACCAGCCGTTTTGTTTTTATCTCAGGCCTATTATACTATTACATTACTATCCCAACAAGGAAGTATCTCCAGAGGAGCAGCATGTCAAAATATCTATCGCGCCATCTGAATGAGTGGACTCCCGTGTTGGTCTTTAAATTTTTCCTTGATTGACAGCATTTCGTCTTCAGCAGCCAAGAAGGCATCCACTACCTCAGGGTCAAAATGGCTTCCCCGGCTCTTTTTAATTATGGCGAAAGATTTTTTTAGCGGAAAGGGCTCCCTGTAAGGTCGTTTGGATGTCAGGGCATCAAAGACATCGGCGATGGCAGTAATACGCCCAGCCAGGGGAATCTCTGAACCTTTAAGCCCTTTAGGATATCCACTTCCATCCCACTTTTCATGATGGGTGAGGGCAATAACCTCAGCTAACTTGATAAATTCGGCATCAGAGCCTTCAAGGATCTGTGCCCCGATGATGGTATGTTGCTTCATAGTCTCCCACTCATCTGGGCTTAACTTCCCTGGTTTAAGCAGGATTCGGTCCGGGGTGCCAATCTTGCCGACGTCATGCATCGGGGACGCGTAGAGTATGGTTTCTACCATCTCATCGGCCAGACCCATCTTGCGAGCAACATCGGCAGAGTATTGGCTCATACGCTTAATGTGGGCACCTGTATCCTCGTCCTTATACTCAGCCGCCCGTGAGAGTCGGTGAATGGTATCTAGGGAGGCCAGCTTTATCTTTTCAAAAGCCTGCCGCAGTTGCTCGGTTCTTTTGGCAACCTCAGTCTCCAGGTGCTGCTGGTAATCCCTATTCTCAAGCTCCAGCCTCCTTTTCTCCAGGGCCCGGTCTATACTCAGGATAACCTCATCCAGGCTAAAGGGCTTGGTTAAGTAATCATAGGCTCCCTGCTTCATGCACTGGATAGCAGTGCTGGTATCACTAATAGCGGTAGCCATAATCACTGCGGTATCAGGATAGCTAGCTTTTATCTCTGGCAATAACTCAACCCCCGATTTACCCGGCATCTTGATATCCAGAAGCACCAGCTCAACTGCATTACTTCTTAGCTTATCCAGAGCCTGGTCAGCAGTACTGGCCTCCGCACAATGGTAGCCCTCACTTGAAAGCTTCTGATGGAGAAGCTTCCTGATTATCTCCTCATCGTCAACAATCAGTATTCTTTCTTGCTTAGTGGTCATTTTTCTATCTGCCTTAAGTTTTCTCTGACAATGGTCTTTAGGTCATTAGGAGTAAATGGTTTGAGTAAAAACGGTCGGTTGGTTAGCTCCAGAAAACGCTTGGTGTCTCCATCCATCACATCCCCGGTAGTGAATACCACTCTGTCTATTAACTTCTGATGTTTCTCCTGTAAATATTGATAGAGCTGCTTACCGTTCGTTACCGATGCCCTGATATCAATCAGGCAGAGGTCGTATTCCTTTTCCCCTAACATATCTTGAGCCACATTTCCATTGACCGCAATATCCACCTCAAAGCCTTCACTGGTGAGGGCTATCTGGCAAACCTGACTAATGGCTGGTTCATCTTCAACTACTAAGATTCTCTTTACCCCAGCACTAGAGTTTTTCATTTCACTCTCCCTACCTATCACTACCTACTGATAGGTAGTTCCACAATAAAGGTGGCTCCTTTGCCCGACTCGCTTTCGGCGTATATCCGGCCACCGTGTTCGGTTACTATTCCGTAACAGATGCTCAAGCCCAGCCCGGTGCCTTTGCCTGTCTCTTTGGTGGTGAAGAAGGGGTCAAACAGGTGTCCCAGGTCTTCCTCAAAAATCCCGGGACCATCATCAACAAAGGAAGCCTTGATAATATCTTCTGTTCTCTCGGTAGTAATAGTGAGCGTGCCTCGTCTGTGCGCCTCAATCATAAAATGCTCGGCATTGATAATAATGTTGAGAAAGACTTGCTGCAGTTGAAAATAGTCAGCCATGACTTCGGGCAGGTCGGGGGCAAAATGGGTATTGACCTGGATGTTGCTTACCTTTTGTTCGTAGGCACGCAGCTCCAGCACCTTTTCAATAATGCTATTTATGTTCACCAGTTGCTTTACCGGCTCGTGCTTTCGGGCAAAGGCAAGGAGATTCTTTACCACCTCAGCCGTACGCTGGGCTTCACTATATATAATCTTTACATATTCTTTGGCATCATCAGGGACATCCTTTTCCAAGAGTAGTTGTGCAAAGCCAATTACGCCGGTTAGCGGATTGTTCATCTCGTGGGCGATACCTGCCGCCAGCTCACCAATAGAAGCCAGCCGGTCGGTGACGATGAGTTGCTCCTCCATTTTCTTGCGCTCGGTGATGTCCCTGATAATGTGAATAGAAGCCATAACCTCGCCTTTCTCATCGAATATAGGCGATGTAGACAATTCAATATGCATCCCCAGGTGAGATTCAAAGATTTCTGCCGTAGCCGGTTTTTTGGTCTTAATTGTTTTTTTATGAGGGCAATTGGGCAGATGCTTCTTTGTCCCGTGTACTATTTCATAACAGTGTTTGCCGATAATTTCTTCAGGTTTCATCTTAGCGACATCAGCAAAAGCCTTATTCACCCTGACAAGCCTGAAATCTTTATCACAAATGGAAACCAAATCAGTAATAGAGTCAAAGGTTGTTCTCCATTCCTCGGCAGCCCGCTTTATCTTCTCCTCCGCCCGCTTGCGCTCGACGATTCCTGCTAGCACATCGGCTACCGCGCGGAGAAATTCCTCTTCCCTTTCGTCGCGGTGGTGCCCCTCTTTTACATACATGTTAATTACGCCAAGCACCTTGCCAGCAGATAGCATGGGAACACAGTAGTGACCATGAAGAGAGATGCCCTCATACTGATTTTCGTGACGCTGGTCAACGCGATCAGCAAACTGTATCTCGCCTGACGATGCCACCCGCCCGCAAAGGCACCTGCCAAAAGGAACTCGGGCACACATAGTCAGTAGTGGTGCAGGCAGCCCGCGTTGAGCTTTCATCACCAGCACCTGAGGGTCATCCTCAACCAAGAATATAGCCCCTTTGGATTCCAGCGTAAGCCAGGTAATGGAAGTTAGATGGTCGATGGTTTGCTCAAGCAGTTCTTCCAGCGAACCAGCTTCCAATGAGCGACGAAGCAATTTATTGATAAGGGTTTGAACCTGGTAACTTTGCTGGAGCTTTTCTTCTGCCTTCTTGCGCTCGACCACTCGCCCGAGCTGCGTGCCAATGTGTCTCATCAACTCCAATAATGCGTCATCAGGTTCTTCAGCTTCCGCGGAGAAGAATTCCAACACAGCCACCACTTCTGTTCCCACCAACACTGGGAAAGCAAAACCGGCTTTGGCTCCGATCTCTTTTGCTAATTTTGACCTGGGAAAGTTAGGATCCTTGGTCACATCCACGATCCATGCCGGTTTCCCAGTGGCCAATACCCGTCCCGGCAGCCCAGCTCCCGAGGTGAAAAAAGTGACCTCAGTAACTTTTCGAAACGTTTCGAATTTTTCGGCCTCTTCGAGATGCCATATGGTTGTGGGGGCCAGTTTATCCGTGGAATCTCCAGCAAGTATATAAACGTGTCCGACTGGCCACCCTTTGTGAGTGCACATTAGATCGAGAGCGAGCTGCAATGCGTCCTCGACGCTCAAAGCTTGGTTAGCAATGATTGCCACTTCCTCAAGCAATCGCACGAATGCAATCTGCCGATGCAATTCCTCCTCTGTCCGCTTGCTCTCCTCCTCCAGTTCCATATCGTGCAGGGCAAAAGCAATATCATCAGTAACCTCTTGGAGTAGGGATTTCTCTTCCCTGGATATAGAGGTATCCCCAGCTACTTGGAGTTTCAACAGTCCATATACTTTTCCACCATGCTCCATCCGGACAGTTACTACCTTCTTGCCACTACACGTTTTCACTGGAGGACAGTCACCACAGGTTAATGATGAGGCTTTAGTTATCACCACGCCCGATTGTATCAGTGTCCTTTTAATACAATCGGTTAATTCGCCGCGCTTCAGCCGCTCGACAATGGTCAAGAAATCCTTACTCAAGCCACCTTCGGCATGTGTCACAAGCATTCCGGACTCATCAAACAGACAAATACAGGTGCTATCATAGCTACGATTCTTGAGGAGGATGTCGCAGGCACTTTTGAGCAGCTTGCCTCGCTCCTTCTCCCTAATAATAAGCTGGTTGACGTTACGGATGGCACACAGTACCCTGTTGAGATGTTCGATTTCCTCCTCCGCCTGCCTGCGCTTGGTGATTTCTGCCTCTAGCTGAGTTACCTTGTCCTCCAGCTTGGCAAAAATTCGCTTGTCGTGTTCAGTTAGGAAGAGGGATTGCTCAAGTGGAGCAACCTCAGGAGAAGCCAAAGCACCAGACTTAGCCTTTTCAAATACCTCGCACAATGTCTTGACAAGGACATCAGGCTCAGCAGGCTTGCGGATGAAGGCGGCGCCTCCCAGGCTCAGGGCAAATTTCTTATCCTCGTCTAAAGTATAGGTCGCCGTGTAAAAAACAAATGGAATATCCTTGAGTTTATCATTCTGCTTGCATTCATGGCATAGCCGGTAGCCATCTATCTTGGGCATCAGGATATCAGAGACAATTATATCCGGGGGCTGCGCCAGGGCTTGCTCCAAGGCTTCAGCCCCGTCAGCCGCCGCCATTACCTCATGACCGTAGGCACGGAGCTGTTTTGCCAATAGATTACGGCTGTCCTCATTATCCTCAACTATCAGTATCTTCATACCCGCCACACTAGGCTTCTTCTTGGCCTCCTCCACATCTCTGAATATGCCTTGTATGAGCTTTATGAACTCATCCGGTTCAATTGGCTTTCGAATGAACTTGTCCACTCTCATTCTTAAGGCGAGGTTCTCATCTCCCTCTTCTATGTATTCAGCCGTGTAAAAAACAAAGGGGATGTCCTTCAGTTCCTTGTCCTCCTTGCATTGCAGGCAAAGCTGAAATCCATCCATGACCGGCATTAGAATATCGGAGACAATCATGTCAAAGTCTTCAGCACGAAGTTTTTCCAGGGCTTCGGCACCATTGACAGCCGTTACGACCTCGTAGCCACTTCCCTTCAGCAGAGTCTCCGATAGGTAACGCTCCTCTTCCCTATCGTCGACGACAATAATCCTCATTTTCTCCACCCCCAATTTACGAGCCTTGTGTGTTCATAGGTATTTTTCTATCTCCGTCATGAAGGTCTCCGGATTGATAGGTTTTTCAATGTAGCCAGTGCAGCCAGCAGCCAGGGCTCTCTCCCTATCACCGGCCATGGCGAAGGAAGTTAGAGCGATAATGGGAATATCACCATCTGCCTCAGATGCTCTTATTCTTTTCGTGGCCTCCAGGCCGTTGATGTCCGGGAGTTGAATATCCATGATTATCAAATCCGGCTTCTCCTTGGCAGCCAGTTCCACGCCCGCAGCACCCTCCCTTGCCTCAATGACCTCATACCCGCTTTTCTCAAGCATGAACCTGATTAAATACATATTGGTCTCGTTGTCCTCAACTACCAGTATCCTCTTCATTTTGGTTTCCCTCCTCATATCGCAGTGGTATGGTAAAGGTAAACTCGCTGCCCGTACCATATTCGCTCTTCGCTGAGATATTGCCCCCCAGAAGGTCAGCCAGCTTCTTGGTGAGGTGAAGACCCAGTCCAGTTCCCTCGTGT
>SDBU01001327.1_pt1 | contig 35774 bp, 37 predicted proteins | sample 2277071 | NCBI WGS metagenome assembly SDBU01 (sample SAMN10397929, study PRJNA504765) | marine sediment metagenome | isolation source: marine sediment core GS08_GC12, 126 cmbsf | place: Arctic Ocean: Gakkel Ridge, Loki's castle | collected 2008 | reverse complement strand
GTATCATATCCCTGTGTTTTGGTATCCCATTCGGAGGAAGTCAACAGGTTCGCATACGTACTGAAAGATCGGACGGATGAGTTAAGTAGCCAGCACAGGTATTGGAGCTTGGGGGATATCCTGTTTAAGATAGCCTGCTGGAGATTTAGACTCTTCATCTTGTCAAATTGCTATCGTATCCAAATGAATATTGCGGCGTGATCGCATTGCGTTTTGAAACATCTCTCTTTTGAGCCTAAATCGGTTGTTGGTTCGAATACTATCAACAAAATCTAGTTTTCTGAAAATGATGATCCTTAATATGTCGAGGGAAACCATGAGCCAAGAAATTAATGAGTTATTCAATGCTATCCTTGAAGGAAAGGCAGAACTGGCAAAGGAAAAAATCGAAGAAGCTCTTAGCAACAAGCTTTCTCCTTCTCAGATTCTCAGCCAAGGTATGATCGCCTCCCTGGCTGAGGTTGGAGATCGATTTGAGAGAGGTGAGTACTACGTGCCGGAAATGCTTATTGCTGCACGTGCTATGCAGCAGGCTCTCTCCATTCTTAAACCTCATTTAAAGCAATCCGATCTTGTAGTAGCAGGTAGAGTAATTATTGGAACTGTAAAAGGTGATCTGCATGACATTGGCAAGAATCTTGTTGGAATGATGCTTGAAGGTGCAGGTTTTGAAATACGCGATCTTGGAACCGATGTCTCAGTAGAACAATTTGTCGAGGCTGTAAGAGACGGCGAGACTGACATCCTGGCAATGTCTGCTCTACTAACAACGACCATGCCCAATATGAAATCTGTTATCGAGGCTCTTCATAATGCAGGATTACGCGGTCGGGTGAAAGTAATCATCGGAGGTGCACCTGTTACTGAGAGCTACGCCCAGGAGATCGGCGCAGACGGCTATGCTACGGATGCCAGCAGAGCGGTAAAGGTCGCGAAAGCAATGTTGTAAATGTTTCTGGATTCAACTCGCAAGTCCAACAAAGAATAATGAAGGTGAGGTTAGTAGTGTTCCCGTCCTAAACTCTAACTGCACTTGCTAGATTGACTCTCTGCGTGTAGGATAGTTGAAACTAATGCTTCGCTGGGTTCCGAGTAGTCGAAAATCGATAGGCCACCCTTGGGAACCTAGCCTGACGGTCCCAGGCCCCCTTTTTAGGGTTAGAACTCACACCGCACTGTAACCGGCGCGGTACGGTGTAACCTGAAGGTCCTCAGTTTCCCACGCTTCGCTCTGGACAGGCGAATCTGAGCCCCGCTACCTGAGAACGAAGCGCCCGAGAGGGCGCTTTCTTCCTTAATTGACAGCGTTCAAGGGGTGTGCTTCGGGATTCGGACTGAGGACCTCGGGGATATTGGTCCATAGGGTTGAATTCTTTAAGGTTTTACAGATCCTCGCAAAACGGGGGAGGGGTAGGGTACTCATTTAGGATTCGAACTGATAACCTCTGGGTCCTGGGTTCGAATCCACAAACCGTTGACTGTGGAGAAAATGTCCTAGAGAGAGTGTAATGCCACTAATGCGATCTAGGATACTATTCCAACCATCAGAGTTGGTAGTTGAATCAAGGATATTCTGCCCAATGTCGAGGAAGTAGAAGATCAGGTAGTATGGTATCCCATTCGGATGAAGTCAACAGGTTCGCATACGTACCGAAGGATTGGACGGATGAGTTAAGTAGCCAGCACAGCCTCCAATTTCCTTCGTAACCGGCTCAAGCAAAGAATCTGTTTTTTATTAGACTAATCTGTCGTCACAAACTTTATGTCAATACTCGTATGTACGAATCAATGGACTAGCTACGTGCTTATCCCTCACACGCCCTAATCCATCCAATTCCAACTTGTTGAAATAAACCAATTGAATTTGTGGCATATGTGTGAATACGCGTACTTGCATATCAAATTTGCGCATTGTAGAATTCGATGTATTCGTTCTTTGACGATTACCTGGATATATCTGGACCTGAGGACTTGCTCACTCTGAAAGACCAAACTATAACGTAGAAGAGGAATTTATGCCCACATACAAATTCAAACCAGAAGACATCGAACCCCTTCTTGAGGGGCTTGCCATCTACGGAACGGGCGGCGGTGGCTCACCTGAGTGGGGACGGTCCATTCTGGAGCAGGATTTCTCCGTCGGACGAGACCTGGGGATCATAGACCTGTCCGAAATTTCCGACGGCGGCACAGTCGTCAGTGGCGGCATCATGGGATCCGTGAAGATCCTCGAGGAGATGGGGACCAGCAACGTCATAGCCCATTGGGAGGATCGTTTTGAACTCCTTGAAGTCACCAGAATCATGGAGGGAATTCTCGGGAAAAAAATCGACCACGTGGTGCCTTTCGAGCTTGGTGGACTTAACACGCCAGTGATTCTTTCTCTGGGAGCCAGGATGGGGATTCCAGTCTTAGATGGTGATGCACTTGGCAGATCGGCTCCCGAAACTCAGATGACCAGCTTTATTGGACATGGCATCAGCCTGACACCGATGCCCTTGATCGACTTTAACGGGAATGTTGTCGTAGTACACGACGCAGTAGATTCGACCTACCCCGACCAGCTCGGTCGGTATGTGGTCACGCAAGGTGGCGGGCTTGGTGCTAACAACCATTACCCTATGACAGGACTTCAAGCCAAGCGAGCCGTAATCCCAAATACGATCAGCGCATCTCTCGATCTCGGCCGCGCAGTTTTAAGCGCACGGGCACGCGGAGATGATCCCATAGAAGTGGTGGCGAAGAAGGTGAACGGCGCTTTGATTCTCGTAGGTGAGATTAGCGCGCTGCGCGAAGGGGAGAGCATAGGCTTTTATTTCACAACTGCTGTTATTGAAGCCCAGGGCGAACTCTCAAAGAGTAAGATTGAATTAATAATTAAGAATGAAACGATGATGCTCCGCATCGACGGGGAAACCAAAGCCCTGTTTCCAGACCTGTTGCTCATGCTCGATCCAGGAAGTGGCCGAGGGTTGATGAGCATCGAACTTGGAGTAGGATCTCCGCTGGCGCTCATCGGGGTCCCGTGTCATCCACGATTGCGGGAAGCGGCAGCCTCGCCTCAAGGACGATTGGCTTTCAGCCCCACTCGTTATGGAAAAACCGATGAGATTTACCGACCGATCGAGTCGCTGCTTGAAGACATGTGGTAAATTAGCCCGCACCGACGTACCCTTTCTTGGGAAATCGACCCCCGGTCGTTATAAGAAAAGGAATATCACGGTGAAACGAGTTAAAGGTACGTATTGGAGGCCAGTATGGAACCAGCTCCCGTAAGTTTAACGATCGATATTCCAAGTTGCACGGCTTGCAAAGCCTGCGAGCTGGCATGTTCTTTTATTAAGTTTGGCCATTATTCCCCCTCGCATTCGCTCATACAGGTACTTCAAGTCTACGAGGAAGGCGTGAATGTCCCCATTGTTTGCGTCAATTGTGAAGCTGCACCATGTATGGACGTCTGTCCAACGGAAGCCATAACCAGAGATGACGCGCTGGGGATCGTGAGCATCGATGGCGATCTCTGCACGGCTTGTGGGGAGTGTGTAGAAGTTTGCCCATATGGCGCAATTCATATCCCCGAGAAAAGTGACATTGCACTGATGTGTGATCTGTGCGGTGGTGAACCCGCCTGCGTACTGAGCTGCATCTATGGGGCGCTGAAATTCAAAAATGAACCCGACATCGTATATAACACAATCAAAAAGGATTTCACAAACATACCAGGTGACGATAGGAACTGGGCCGTGGCTGAAGAGCTGGCGGCACAAGTAAGCCTCGATTGGGAGGTGCAGCCATGATCCGCCCCATTTTGGCTCAAAAAATCTTGTTCGTCGACCTCACTCGGCGTAAAATCTGGCATGAATCGGTCTCGCAAGAGGAGATTCTCAAGTATCTGGGTGGTCGCGGGATTGCCGCCAAACTCCTTTATGAGCACACCTCCCCGGGGCTCGATCCATTGAGCTCGGAGAACCCCCTCATCATCAGCACTGGTACGCTCTCGGGAACAAATGCACCTTCTTCTGGACGCTCATCCATCACCACCAAGAGCCCGGCGACGAACCTGTATATGAAAACCAGTGTTGGGGGTCACATCGGCCCTGAACTGCGCTTCGCAGGATGGGATTTCCTCGTTCTACTCGGCGCCGCATCCGAACCCGTATATCTGGCAATCAGGGATGCCGAAGTTGAAATTCGCGACGCCTCCCATTTATGGGGAAAGGGGACTCGCGAATCGGACAATCTGCTTAAATCAGAGTTTGGGGATCGAGCGCTCCAGACTGCCGTTATTGGACCAGCGGGTGAGCATCAAGTTCTTTTCTCCTGCATCATGTGTTCTCGGTACAACTCCGCCTCACGCGGCGGTGTTGGTGCGGTTATGGGCTCGAAGCAGCTGAAGGCAATCGCCGTCCGCGGGAGGGGTGGGCTATCCGTGGTGGAAAGCGAGAAGTACTACAAATTAGCGGATCAAATGCGCCAGGACCTCGCCAAAGATTCGGGATCCGAAGGTCTGTATAACTGGGGTACCTCGGGTTCGATCCCTGGCCTGAACGAAATGGGCATGCTCGCCGCTCGGAACTTCTCCCAGGTGGGCATAGAAGGTGCTGAACGTCTGAGTGGACAATACTTCTTAGATGAGGGCTACTTGATAGGACGCGAGTCTTGCTTCGGATGTTCGACCGCTTGCCATCGATACGTTCGAACATTGGATCATCGCTACGGGAAGGTTAAGGATTCCGGACCCGAACTCGAAACAGTGCTTTCACTCGGAACGGAATGTGGGATCGTCGACACGGATTCCTCCCTCGTCGCCAATCAGCTATGCAACGATTTAGGAATGGACACTATTTCCGCTGGTCATGTAATCTCCTGGGCGATGGAGTCGTTCGAGCGAGATATTTTGAGCTTGGAGGATACAGGCGGGTTGGAGCTTCGCTTTGGAAACGCTGAGGCTATGCATGAGATGCTGCAGCGAATTGCACATCGCCGCGGTGCCATGGCCGACCTGCTCGCAAATGGCACACGAAAAGCTTCCGAAATCATCGGGGGAAACTCCTACGAATGGGCAATTGAAGCTAAGGGATTGGAGCAATCAGCGGTGGATACACGGATGGCGAAAAGCTACGCCCTCGCCTTCGCAGTGAATCCGCGTGGACCCGATCACCTCATGACGGAAACCTTCGCCGAGTTTGGGCTGTCCAAAGAGGCTCGTAAGGTAATCAAGAAGATCACGGGCGATGAGAAGCTGGCCAATCCGACTCTGCTCGAGAAGCGTGCTGAAATTGTGCGCTGGCACGAGGATGTCTACGCCGCCTCTGAAGCACTCGGGTTTTGCGTATTTACTTCTACGGCAGCGTATGCGGTTAATCCGGAGAATATGGCGCAATTGATCAGCTATGGCTTGGGTGTCCCTTTTGATGAAGATCAGCTTATGCTGAGTGGTCAACGCATGGTGAATATCGAGCGGTGTTTCAATGCCCGCGAAGGTGCTACTCGTAAAGACGACAAGCTCCCCTGGCGAATGATGAATGAGGAGGTCCCAACAGGACCTAATAAAGGAATGATCACCGATCAGGAAATGCTGGACGGTCTCCTAGATAAGTACTACGCCCTACATGGATGGGACGCATCCACGGCTATTCCGTACCTTGAGACCCTGAAATCTCTTGAGATCGAAGATGTTTGCGGTGATATCTCCTCATGATGGATGACGATGCCCTCAGCGAGTATTAATCTCTCGATCCGTTTGTTCGGAATGCGCGGGAAAGACGCAGGGATGAATATGCTACCCGAAACCGTTCAGATCGGCTCAACCGTTCAAGATATCTGGTCTAGCCTGCAAAGCGAAGCTGATCCAGATGAGAGGCTGGCGACGGTACCAAGTGAAGCACTTCTTGTTCTTGTGAATGGCAACCCGATCGAATATGGTGATGGGTGGGGGACCGTTCTGAACGATGGGGACGAAGTTACATACATGCTCAAGACGAGCGGTGGATGAGGTAGTGGGAAGACGCATAACTATGGGAATAATGCGCAAGGAGACGATGACCTCACGAGAGCGTGTGTTGGCCGCGCTCGCTCACCAGGAGACCGACCGCATACCCATCGATCTGGGCAGCACCTGGATCTCTACTACGACGATTCCATTTTACGAGCGGTTTAAAACGCACTTCGAAGTTGATCGTCCAACAATCATGATGGAACGGAATATGCAGGTATGTTTCATCGATGAGGAAATCCTGCAGAGGCTTTCAGTAGACACACGATTCGTTTCCTATAATCCTCCCGAACTGCCCCAAAACCAATCCGTGGAGTTGGGGGAAGGCCTTTATCGGGATATGTGGGGAATTGAGTGGATTAAGCCGCCGAGCTCGTATTATTATGATCTTCACAAACCGCCCCTGGCAGGTGAGATAAGTAAAGCCGACATACTGAATCATCCGTGGCCAGAACCCAGCGATCCGGGATACACGCGTGGTCTGAGGCAGCGTGTCGAGGCACTGCGCACCAAGTCGGACTATGCCCTCGTTCTCAACCTCTCCCTCTGGGTCCTCCAATGCAGTCAAAACATACGCGGATACGAGGATTGGTTCATTGATCTAATAAGAGCCCCAGAGTTGATCGAAACTATCGCCGATTGCCTCACGGAATCTATGCTTGGAACACTGGAGATGGTAACAGACGCCGTGGGCGATCTCGTCGATGTGATCTCCGTATCTGACGACATCGGGCACCAGGATCGATTGTGTATGTCGCCGGATACGTATCGGCGAATATTCAAGCCGCGGCATGCTCGCATGATGGAAGCCATTAAATCGCGCTCCGAGGCACCCGTCATGTGGCACACATGTGGCAGCGTGTATGACGTCCTGGAAGATCTCATCGACATCGGTGTCGACTCGCTGAACCCCGTACAGACATCAGCGGCCAGGATGGACCCGATTCAACTAAAGCAGAATTTTGGTGACCGTCTCTCATTCTGGGGTGGGATTGATACGATGCGTGTCCTAAACCAGGGAACTAGAGAAGAGATACGTCAGGAGGTCAGAGAGAAGATCGCTGCCCTGGCCCGGCATGGTGGGTTCATCCTCAATCCGGTTCATAATGTCCAACCAGACGTTCCGGTATCCAACTTGCTCGAGATGATAGATGCCGCCCTAGAATTCGGATGGTATCCGATCGAGTGAGCTCCGTTTTGAGTTGAATGCTCGATATAACCACGTGATCCGTATTGAACGATACGTCATTTTTCGCATACTCTACCCCCACGCGAGAAATTTGCAATATCCGTTTATTTATGCTATAAAATACCGCGAGGCGGAATCATGTTCCACCCTATAGAACAAAAAACATCCCCAACACGGTCAGCACCTGAAGTTCGCGCGCTTTCGCGTGGACTTCGTTTATTAGAGATATTGGCTGATACTCCAGATGGGCTTCCTCTCACTGAACTCACGGAAGAGGCGCAGCTCTCGAAGAGCAGTACTCACCGGCTCCTCCAAACCTTGATGAACAACGGGTATGTCCTTCAAAATACATCCAGCAGCCACTATCGACCCAGCTTAAAGCTGCTTGAGCTGGGAAGCAGGTTGTTGCAGAATAACGATCTGCACGATGTCGCACGTGCGCTGCTGCAAAAATTGGCCACCGCTACTGGTGAGACCGTCCATCTCGTTCTTCTAGACCATAACTCCGCCGTCTATATTGAAAAAGTCGAAAGCCCCAATCCCATACGCATGTATTCGAACATCGGGATGAGCGTCCCCCTGCATTGCACTGCAGTTGGAAAAGCAATCTTAGCTTCCCTGCCGGAAGACAGACTTGGAATTTATATTAATAGCAACCAGTTGACGAGATATACCGAGACGACTATTACCGAACGAGAACATCTTAGAGTTCATCTCGAGGAGATTCGCTCGAGAGGCTTCGCAATTGATGATGGAGAGCATGAAGAGGAAGTCCGCTGCATTGCCGCACCCTTATTCGCTCGCACTCAAGAGGTCGTTGGTGCAGTCAGCATCGCTGCTGTGAGTTTCCGTGTGAGCATGGAAATACTCGTAGGTTGGTGGCCAGATTTACGAGCCGTGGCCACTCAATTAAACACAGATCTTTCTCACTACTTTGATCGGTACGTATGAGAAATGCCTTGCGGATGGCGATGATCATGGGGTTACGTAGCACCCTGTAGGAAGGAACAACGTTCTAGATGGATCGGGAATTGATCACATCACGATCCCGCCCTCGAACCTTGAAAGAGGGATAATGCCCACAGTCTATTGGTTCGTCCGTCTCAAACCTGGAGTGCAACCGGAGGAGTATATACGATTCGTTCAAGAAGTAGACTATCCGGCAGTGAAATCCATTCCCAGCATAGTCAATTATCGCTCAAACAGGGTTCTCAGATCTTTATCGGGAAAGGAGCCATTAGATTTTGATTTTATCGACATCGTTGAAATTACAGACTTGGAATCCTACTTGAAGGATCTTAAGGAGCATCCTGGGGTGGAGGAGGTTCATTCCCGCTCCCTTCAACTCGTTGAAGTCCAATTTAACGCTGTCTCCGAAATTGTGGACGAAGGTTGATGTCTCTGAGTTGCAGAAAGAACTTGATCGTGTTCTCTGTTCCGGAGGGTAAAAAGACAATTGCAGTTAGCGAGGTAAACGAATACCCGTTGTGATGTGGTTCTCGAAATTAAAAACTGGTGTCGATCCTAAAGCCTACGAAGAAAGGGTTCGCAGAACTGATTACAGCCTGGCACATGATATCGACTGCATACTCAGGGATGAGGTTTGACGTGAACAAAAACCTTTCCAACACAAAGTCCCAGGAGATTACGACTATATTGAAATCGTCAAGATCACCGATCTCGATGCCTATCGAGAAGCGCTTCAAAATCATCCCTCGATGAACGTTATCATCGCACAGATAGATACCTTCGTTGTTGGAACAGGTGATGTTATTTGCGATGAGATAGAAGCATGAGTTTAGGAAAGGAGTATGCACAATAAACAAAAAACTGAATTCGAGATCAATTCAAACCTTAGAGGAGAGATAATGAAAGATAAACGACGCATATTCTACCTGATATCCATCGTTATGATGCTCGCCCTTGTCCTCACGGCTTGCGGAGGCGCGACACCAGCCCCAGAAGAACCGGAGGATGTAACCGCTCCCGAGGTCGAGGAGGAAGAGGTTGCCGAGCCAGAAGAGGAAGTTGCTGCCGAATGTGGAGAAGACGGAACCATCATCATTGCGTACGATGGCGATATCGACCATATAGAGCTGATGCAGTTCCGCAGCATTGCCGCTTATGATGCCACCGCAAACCTCTACGAACCGCTGATCCAACAGGAACTCGTGGATCAAGGCGACAGAATTTTCATCGGATCCGAAAATTTCGTCGGAGCCGGCGCTGAGAGCTACGAAGTTTCAGAAGACGGCACGGTCTACACGTTCAATCTCCGGGAAGACGCATTGTTCGCAGACGGGACCTCGATTACGGCTAACGATTACTACTACACCCTCAAACGAGCTCTCGAAGGACCCGGCTATATCACACTCCTCACGGGTTTCATGGCTGTTGATTCCATGGACCAGATTGAGGTCGTGGATGATTATACGCTGCAGATCACTGCCCACCAGCCCGCCTCACTCGCAGAGATCATCCTAAGCTTCCAGGTTCTAGGAGCGATCAGCGAAGCGACCGCCGAAGAACACGCGACCGCAGATGATCCCTGGGCGGAGGAATGGTTCCGGACGAATTCCAATTCGAGCGGACCCTATGTCATCACCGGCTGGAACGCGGGTGTGGAGTATGTCTTCGAACCCAATCCCAACTATTGGCGTGGTGCGGACTATTTCAAGAACTGTAAGGTCATTTTCCGCGTAGTTCCCGACGCAACAACGCGTGAGCAGTTGCTCCGGACCGGCGATGTCGATGTCGCCCTGGGCGTGCCATATAGTGATCTGGATGAACTGGCAGCTGATCCAGATATTACGATCCACCATATACCAACCACGCGTACCTACCATGCCGGGATGAACCTAACACAACCTCCATTCGATGATGTGAGAGTCAGGAAAGCCATCTCCTTGGCCGTGCCCTATGCCGCGATCATTGACAATGTGATCTACGGCTATGGCGACAACCCCGGTTCTCCGATTGCCGAAGGAATGGTCACTCACACCAAGGAATTCTTCGATTACGACCAGGGCACGGTAGAAGAAGCCAAGGCGCTGTTGACGGAGGCTGGTTATCCTGATGGATTTGAGATCGACATCGTCGTACCCCAGGAGGATCAGGCCCGCGTGGATGCTGCGGTTTGGATCCAATCCGGGTTGGCTGACATAGGCGTCACGCTGAACGTCAACGCGCTTCCAATTGCCCAATACAACGAAGTGCTCAATGCAATCGACGAGGATGGTGCCCACACGCTTCCGTTCTACATCTTCGAGTGGTACTCGTGGGGCAACGATCCGGCTTTCCAGTTCACCTGGAACTTCAAATGCGGCCAGTGGACGAACTATGCCATGGTATGCAATGAAGAGATAGATCAGATCATCGCCGATCTGACGTCAAGCTTTGATCCCGCCGAGCGCGAAGCGTTGAGCAAACGCGGACAGGAAATCGTCGTTCAAGAAGAGGTCCCCTGGGTGCATCTGTATGCTCCAGATTGGATTGTCGCGACACGTTCAAACGTCGATGGCATCGCTCTCTTTAACGACCTGACGCTGCGCTACGCCTTCCTAGAGAAACACTAGGCGCGCGGTACCAAAAGTACTTCGAGTTAACAACATTGAAGGGGCACACTATTGTGTGCCCCTTCAATGTGAAAAGGCCGTTCGACTTGCTTCCTTGGAGACAGAACGATATGGGACAAATTGAACGACGATCTGGTAAACTCTGAATGATTGCACGAGAATGACGTTTCTGTTTCACAGTTATCATAGCTTTTTTTTCCACATTCAGAGTCAAAGATGTTTATTGCCCTTCAGCCGCAATTTCCACTCAGCGCGAAGGATGCTCACACTCAAACGAGGTGCCAGGACACAGTTTTTTAAGTCCTAACTTAATCAGATGCCACCAATTTTAAAATATATCCTCCGACGCTTGGGACTTGCCATTCTGACATTGGCAGGGGTCGCGGTGGTGGTATTCATCCTCACCCATATTCTCCCCTCAAACCCTGCTGCGCTGCGCGCCGGTCCCCTCGCAGACGCGGAGCTGATCCAAGAATATGAACAAATCATGGGATTGGATCAGCCTTTACATATTCAGTTCTTCAAATATGCACAGGAGTTGAGCCACGGAGACCTTGGGGAGAGCTGGCGGACCGGTCAGCCAGTACTTGAGGAGCTTTTAAAACGTCTTCCAGCGACCCTTGAGCTCGCGCTTACTGCATTTGTCATCGCACTTGTTGTTGGGATCACACTGGGTATTCTTGCAGCCGTCTACGTAGGTACGTGGGTCGATCAAGCTGTTCGCTTGTATGCCACGCTTGGTGCGGCTCAAGCTCTATTCTGGCTTGCTTTGCTATGCGTACACATTTTCTATTACAACCTCGGTTGGGCGCCAGCCCCACTTGACCGGCTTACGATTGGTATGTCAGAGCCGGCGATGATTACGGGGATGTTCACCATCGACAGCCTTCTCGCGGGTGATTTCGAAACCTTCCTTGATGCAGTTAACCACCTCTGGTTGCCTGCACTCGTCCTGGCATTTGTCGTCAGCGCCCCGATCGTAAAGATGACGCGTGCGGCAATGCTCGATACCCTTCATTCGGATTATATTCGTACATCACACGCGATCGGTGTGCCCATGAGGAATATGGTCATAAAGGATGCTTTTCGGAATGCCCTCATCCCCGTTCTCACGATGATCGGCATTGTATTCGGTTACCTTATCGCGGGAAATGTGATCATTGAACGCGTCTTTTCTTGGGCGGGTATTGGACAGTATGCGTGGAATGCACTCTCGATCAACGATTTCAACGCTGTGCAAGGTTTTGTCCTGCTCATTGCAGTGATGTATGTGACCTTGAATCTATTCATTGATCTTGCGTATGGATTTATCGATCCGCGGATCCGTTTGGATTAACATGGCTGCTGAAATTACATCTACGACCGACAAAGGGATGACGGGGGCCACAAGGCTCAAGAAATTCACCAACTTCCTCCGTACATGGCCTTTGCTTTCGTTCGGGCTCATCGTGATTGCTTTCTACCTCTTGATTGCCATCATCGGTCCTGAGATTGCCCCCTTCGGATCGACCGAAACTAATCCGAGTGCCATCTTACAACCACCGTCGGAAGAATTTCTCATGGGTACTGACAAGTTCGGCCGAGATATATTTTCTCGTGTTCTATGCGCTACCAGGTTGGACCTCAGTGTAGCTTTTTCTGTCGCGATCAGCTCTTTTCTCTTGGGATCGGTCATCGGCGCTTTTGCTGGCTACTATGGGGGCTGGCTGGACGATGTTGTGATGCGCATTGTAGACGTGCTGCTCGCTTTCCCTGCCTTTATTCTCGCGATGGCCATCGCCGGAGTTCTAGGAGACAGCGTTACCAATATAATCATCGCCATTGCCATCGCTTACGTTCCTTATTTCATCCGTCTTACGCGGGGAGAAATGCTCAGTAACCGGACCAAGCAGTACGCTGATGCCGCCGTGAGTGTTGGCAACCCTCGATGGAGGGTGATGATTGTGCACTTACTCCCGAATTCTTTGACACCCTCGTTCGTTCAGATGACCCTCGTTCTGGGATGGGCAATCCTTGACGCTGCCGGTCTCGCATTCCTCGGATTGGGGATTACGCCTCCTACCGCGGAGTGGGGCATCATGGTTGCGGAGGGTGCACAACGCATCATCACCGGTGAATGGTGGGTTTGGCTTTTTCCAGGGTTGGCCATTGTCATTGCCGCCCTCGCATTCAGCCTCGTCGGGGATGGGCTGAGAGATATTACCGCACGTGAGGAACGATGACTGCAGAGCCATTGCTGAGGGTCTTTGATCTAACCCTGGAGTTTAAAGGCGAGAATCAACAAGTACCTCGTTCGGTGCTTCAGGGCGTGAGCTTCGATGTCTTTCCTCATGAGGTGATGGGTCTCGTCGGGGAAAGCGGATCAGGAAAGACCATGACGGCGCTTTCTATCATGCGTCTTCTACCCCCAGCTGCCAAGATCGTCGGTGGTGAAATCTTCTTTGGCGAATCAAACCTACTCAAATTGTCCGCTCGTGAGATGAGAGCAATACGCGGTGATGAGATTGCTATGATCTTTCAGAATCCTAGAGCTGCGCTCAACCCCCTCATGCGGGTTGGGGACCAGGTCGCACGAGCCGTCTCCCTTCATCATGAGATGTCAAAGCGTGGAGCTTACGAGGAAGCGATCCACCTTCTCGTGCGCGTGGGCATACCTGATGCCGCGAGCAGAGCCCGTGCCTATCCACATCAATTGAGTGGAGGTATGGCGCAGCGAGTTCTCATCGCCATCATGCTCGCCTGCCGTCCCACCCTCCTTATCGCAGATGAACCTACTACGGGACTCGATGTAACTATCCAGGCTCAAATATTCGAGTTGATCAAGGACATCCGGGCTGAAACGCAAGCCTCGCTGCTGCTCATCACGCATGACCTGGGGGTCGTAAGCGAGGTCTGTCAGAGGGTGGCAGTGATGTATGCCGGGCAAATCATGGAGGTTGCTCCGGTACATGAGCTATTTGCGCAACCGCGTCATCCCTATACGGAGCGCTTACTCTCCAGCGTTCTGAGGATTGATATGCCAAGCGAGCTTGATACTTCAAAAGCGATGGCGTTTACGAGTATAGATTACGAGAACCCTGGCTGCCGATTCGCGAATCGTTGCCCGTATGCGTTTGACCCATGCTGGGATCACCGACCGCATCCATTAAATATTTCGGCTAGCCAGATGGTTGTATGCCATAAAGTATCTCAGGAGATTCAATGACGGATCCGTTGGTTCGCGTTGAGGATCTGCATAAACATTTCAAAGAGGGGAAGAGCACGATCCACGCCGTGAACGGCGTGAGCTTTGAGATTTATCCCGGTGAAGCCGTCGGGCTCGTTGGAGAAAGCGGATGTGGCAAGAGCACAACTGCTCGCTGTATCCTGCGTTTAGAAAACCCCACAAGTGGGCGCATCGTCTTCAATGGAGAAGATATCACCGCACTATCCTCTGATCAATTGCGCAGGATGCGCAGCGAATTTCAGATGGTCTTCCAGGACCCTGGCGAATCTCTCAATCCCCGGTTCTCCATGCACAGAACTTTGAAGGAACCGTTGACGCTTCACGGCATGTACACTGGAGAAGAGCAACTGTCCGATGCTGTGGACAGTGTCAACCTTGAGGTGGAACATCTGGCTCGCCTACCTCACCAACTCAGCGGAGGACAGAAGCAGCGCATCGGCTTTGCCAGAGCAATGATTACTAATCCAAAATTTATCGTCCTCGATGAGCCCACATCTTCACTCGATATGTCACTGCGCATCCATGTTATTGACCTATTGCGTAAGCTGCAGAGGGAATTAAACCTTTCATATTTATTCATATCCCATGATCTGAGTACGATCCGTCATATCTGCGATCGCGTTTTGGTCATGTACTTGGGACGGATCGTTGAAATGGGACGAACCCAAGATGTTTTCGATCATCCATCACACATTTATACGAAGGCGTTGCTCTCCGCGATACCGATTCCTGACCCAACTATCAAGAGAGAGCGACTGCTGCTTAAGGGAGAGACTCCCACGGCACGCACGCTGATAAAAGGGTGTGGTTTGCAAGACAGATGCCCCTATACGACGGAGGAATGTTTGGTACCCCTCCCGTTTTATGATCTAGGTGATGGGCACCTGGTTGCCTGCCGTCTGGCAAAAGCGGAACAGTCGTTGGCAGCCGAGACAAAGCAGCCCTAGCCACCCTTCCTCCTCCGCGTGGCTTCCGTCTACGAAATAGCCAGAGCGCGCGCCGATGGCTCTCAGTATCCAGGAACTCCAAGTCCCGTGCACATCGAGTTGAGTTCTGCGCGGACGAAGACGCCATCTTTCAGAAGCGAAATTCCATCAAGCGTGACGGATGGTTTTAGCACGACGCAATCTGTGTGGGATGCGGCATTTACCTCAGGGGTGGAGCCGAATCCAAATGTCAGTGCTCCAAAGACCCGCTCATCCTCGATAATTCGACCGCTTGGGTTCTGAACGCCAGGATTAAAACCATAGCAATAATGCGCCATCTTATACAACTCTGGGTCATCATGACTTGCAAGCCATCGACGATATAGAGCTGCTTCATCACCGCCTTTGATCCCGACGATCATCCCAGACTTGACACGCAGTTCAACCCTATCGTCAAGGATCCCGATCTCTGATGGTGGCCAGATAACCCCATCAACGACAATGGTGCCCTGGATGCTTTCGACGATCGGGAGATGGCACGCCTGACCACTGAGCATAACAACATCACCGGGATATGCCCCAATTTTCCCGCTCTGATGTGCCTCGCCAGACATCTGGGCCACGATGTGTGTCCCATTATTACTTGTGACGATGATTTCTTGAGCTTCTTTAAACAACCTCACCAAGACGTCGCCCATCATCATCACCTTCGATTGGTTTACCCGTCCTATGGTTCGCACACACATTTCAGCATCCATACCAGACAGACACGCGTACCTGCATCCGTGTTTTGTGGCCTCCTGACGAGCCTCGGTGTACAGGATGTATTGAACAGCAAATTCAACCCAGACATCTGCGGATTTGATGGCTGCAGCAACCGCCCGCGGGGGTTCTTCATGAGCTTCAGATTGCGATGGGTATATAAGGAGCGTCGGATGGGCGCCCATGGCAAGTGCTGCATCAACAGCTGATCGCGCAACTTGGAAGTCTCCGAGCGAATCAACTGTGATAACAACTTCCTCGTCGTGCTTCGTACACATGACATCTCTCAGGAATATTGTGAGGGATTCTACAAGCTCCAATGTTCACGGACCTTTCATCCGATCAATGACAGGAAATTATTGGGCTGTCATCATCGCTATTCAAAGCTTGGACCCGCCTCTGGATGAATGAAGACCATTGTGCTGAATCATGAATCCTGATTCTCGTTAATTTTAAGATTGAGCTTAAATACCCCGGCAGGTGAGCTCCGTAAACGCTCCGATCGAAGAGCAATGAGGCAGGGCACAGCTATCTACGGGTTTAGAATTTCGGAATTTCCGCGCCCCCATCAGCCCGAATGGTCATCCCCGTCACGCTATCGAAGGCGGGCATACAGAGCGTGGCGATCAACTCGGCAATCTCTCCTCTGGTCACGAGACGCTTCAAAGGTGCTCTTGCTGTGTACCTTTCCCCGAATGTTGGATCGATCTTATGGATGATCGGGAGGCTTTCGAGTATTTGCCCAGGCGCGACGGCGTTGACGGTGATTTCAGGTCCTAGCTCGATCGCGAGAGATTCCGTCATTACCATGACACTCTTTTTTGCTAAAGTGTATGCGCCATGATTGCGGATATATGCTGAGCCTGCACTCATGCTGACGATGCGCCCCCATCCATTTTCCTTCATCTGGGGAGCAAGTTCCTTTGCGGTGAGGTAGATCGCCTTGACGTTTACATCCATAACTCGATCCCAATCCTCCTCCTTTAACTCGAGGAAAGGTTCCAGATTGAATGGCCCGGCATTGTTGATCAGAATATCAATTTTTCCGAATGCTTTGAGTCCTTCACGGCACAGCCGTACTACTTCAGCGCCTACGGTTAGATCTGCAGATATGGCCACAGCTTCAACACCGTGTGATTTAATGTTCTCCAATACCTGCTCTTTCTCCTTCTCTAACTCAGGTATGGGTACATCATTGATAATCACATTGGCGCCATAACGAGCGAATGTTTCCGCCGTAACGGGACCTAAATTACGGTACGAGCCGGTGATGAGCACAATTTTCCCTGCAAATGGCTTTTCAAGCATTCTTACCTCCGTTTGATATTTTCACTGTTCAACTATTCAATCTCTCTCGGCTTTCTCTGTGAATGTTGATCTCCAGTCAGGAGTGAAGTCCGCAAGATATAATAGAAGGTCGTCGATATCTTCTATTGATGTGGTCGGCGCCATGTGTCCAATCCGGAAGATGACATCCTTTAATTTCTCTCCCAATCCACCTGCAATTTTCGTATCGTGGACAGTCGACATATACGCGACAATATCACCTGTGGGGACTCCAGGAGGTCCATACGCGGCAGTGAGAACAGGCGCAAGTAATTCATCCGGTGTAAATGGTCTCATCTCAATACGGCGCAATCCCTCCCGTAGATGCACAGCCAGCGTCCTGTACCTCGCCATCCGTGCCTCGATCCCTTCCGCTTGAAGGCTTTCCAAACTCTTTCTCAAAGCCAATACATTGTTCGTGGCCATGGTGATTGGAAATGGATGCCAATCCGCCCACGCCTGTTGATAGTGTTTCCATACGCGCAGATCCAGGTACCATCCATGTGATTTCTCGGGAACGCGATCGATCGCTTCCCACGCGCCAGGTCCAACCGCTACCGTGGCGAGACCCGGAGGCGCGCCGAGGCATTTCTGAGAGGCAGACACACATACATCGATTCCCCATTCATCCATGTCCATGGGAAGACCCCCGAGTGAAGAGACCGCATCGACGATATAAGGGATTTCAAGCTCGTTTGCTATCTTACCGATATCCTTGATAGGATTAACAATGGTTGTTGATGTCTCAAGATGTACGATTGCTAAGGCAGATGCGTCCGTGTGTTGGCTGGCTATTTTCGATACGTCACCGGGCTCCAGGACTTGCCCCCACTCGCCGGAGACTGGTATCACATCCAGACCATATGCTTTGGCAATTGCACATAGGCGCTCCCCAAAAAAGCCGTTCACCCCGACGATTATTTTCTCTCCTGTTGGGACCATGCTTCCGATAGCCGCATCGAGGCCAGAGGACCCCGAACCTACCATGATAAAAACATCCCCGGTGGTTCCATAGACCGTTTTCAACATGTCCACCGTCTCGTTATATATCTGTGTCCATTCGGGTCCATAATGCGGCTGAACGGGATCGCCCATGGCCTGGAGGACTTCCTGCTCGGGCTGGACTGGCCCTGGTATCAATAGTTTCATTGCGTAATCCTTCTTGTCATCGAATTGGTCCGTCTGATAACGCATATTGCATCATCCTACGGGTTGAGAAGTTTAATTCCATTCCCTGATGTACAATGATCATCTTCATAGTATTACGACAGAAAGTTACAGATCCCTCACTTGTACCGGGTGTTCGAGCCTCGAGTCAGCGATCCAGCCGAGCACATCCTTAGCTTTCTTCGTGACAGACTCGAAATCGCCGTTTTCAGTTGCGCTCTTGGTGATTAATTTGCTTCCCATTCCAACGCATGCCGCGCCTGCGTCAAACCAGCTGCGAATACTTTCCTCCGTCGCCTGAACCCCTCCCGTCGGCATGATCCTCACCCATGGCATGGGAGCGCTGATCGCCTTGATGAAAGATGGACCACCAACTTGCTTCCCCGGGAAAATCTTGCATATCTCCACACCGAGTTCCTCGGCTTGGGAAATCTCACTCAGGCTCGCACATCCGGGGCTATAGGCAATTTTGCGTCGATTACAGACACGCGCAACCTCAGGGTTGAGTACGGGTCCAACAATGAAGTTCGCCCCTAATTGAATATACAAAGAGGCTGTACCCGGATCGATAATCGAACCTGCACCGAGGATCAGACGATGATCTCCTTCAAACTTACGAACTAATTCCCCGAACACGAGATGCGCCTGATCGCCGCGATTCGTGAATTCAATACAACGGACCCCACCCTCCAAACATGCGCTGATGACGCGAACCGCAATGCCAATATCTCCATGGTAAAAGACAGGGACCAACCCTGTTTTTATCATCGTGTTCAGAACAGCTAAACGACTGTATTTCGCCATATTTAGGTGCTTACCTCCTGCTTAACTTAGCGGCTCACTCGACCGGATTGGTCCCCACCAGCAAGCTTTTCAACGTCTTCGACGCTCACGAGATTGAAATCTCCAAAGATTGAATGTTTCAGGGCAGACGCTGCAATAGCAAATTCTAGAGTCTTGGTGAATTGTTTTGGGTATCGATGCAGTCCGTAGATCAATCCTGCGACAAAGCTGTCTCCTCCCCCGACACGGTCAACGATGGGAACGATGTCATATTCCGGACCTATTGTAAAATCTCCCTCGTGCCACATCACACCGCTCCATGTATTATGGCTCGCGGATCTCGATCCTCGAAGCGTTATGGCAATGACCCCTAAATTGGGGAAGCGTTCAGCGAGCGCTTCACAGACGCTCCGATATTTTTCGGCGTCTAGATCTCCACAGGTGACGTCTGTATCGGGGGCAGAAATCGAAAAGACCTTTTCAGCGTCCTCCTCATTACATACAATAACATCGGTTTGAGCAATCAATTCAGGCATTACTTCGTGGGGATCTTTCCCCCACTTCCACAGCTTTGCGCGGTAATTTAAATCACAGGACACAGTCAAACCCAACCTCTTCGCAACATCGACGGCTTCAATACAAATTTTCGCAGCGCCCTTCGAGATTGCAGGAGTTATTCCAGTCCAATGAAACCAACTGGCGCCTTTAAACACCTTTTCCCAATCCACCATCCCGGGTTTAATTTCTGCCATCGCTGAGCCGGCACGATCATAGATCACCTTACTGCCCCGATGGACGGCACCATGCTCAAGAAAGTAGATGCCAAGCCTCGAACCACCCCAAACGATTTGCCCCGTATCAACCCCAAATTTACGGAGACAATTCCGACATGATGCACCAAGCTCGTTGTCTGGCAATCTGGTCACGAAAGTCGTATCCATACCTAAATGAGCCAGTGATACGGCGACATTAGATTCCCCTCCGCCGTAGACAACATCAAAGCATTTCGCCTGTGAAAAGAGTTGATGATCAGGAGGCGATAACCTCATCATGATCTCGCCGAAAGTGACAACTCTTGTCATTGCTTGCTCCTTAGTGTGTGCTGCGTGTGAATCCCGCTCAGTATGATTACTCCAACATACCTTCACAAGTGATGGGTGGCTTTCCTTATCTCTTTCACAATAATATATTTTCTCCCGTGTCCAAGTGAATAGGATATCTGCCAAACTCGCGGGCCGTGTCGAGCATAATTTGATAGTTGCTTAGCGGAATTTGACTATGTAGGCTGTTGCTTGAAGATAGTATATAGCCTCCACCCGGTGCTCCTTGTCCCAGGCAGCGGAGCACTTCCTGCCGAATTTCCTCCGGTTTGCCCCAGGGAAGAATATGTGTCACATCGACGTTCCCACAGAGACTGAGTCTCTCCCCGTGGCGTGCTTTCATCTCCTCAAGGTTCATCCCTGCACTGGGATCGATAGAGTGATAGCCATCGATTCCCGACTCGACGAGTAGACCCTGTTCAAGCTTCGTGACATTCCCATCCGTATGCTTGATGACAAACAGACCTTCTCGGTGGCAGGCATTTACGAGATGTTTAAAGTGCGGAAGGATCATTTCTCGATACAGTTTGGGAGATATGAATGGACCGGATTGACCAGCAAGGTCTGTCGCACATATCACACCTTCTGCTCCCAGATCAGCCGCCTTTGTAATCTGCAATTCTAGGAACGTGGCCTCGATTTCGAAATACCTCGCCATCAACTTTGGTTCACGAAGAAGCCAGCGGAAGTAGAGCGAAAGCCATGCCTGATCGATGGCCCCTGGTATGTCATACACCAGCCTGCAAACACAAGTCGATCACCAGAGCAAGCTTCCACTACCATTTTCGTGACATCGAGGGCTCCTTCATCGGGAGCGATGATCTGACCTTCTTTCCACTCCACATATCGCCGTAGTCCAGCAATTCCATCATGACAAAAACTGTGATCCGCTTGATGAGCAATGTCGGTCTCCGGGAGGTACGTCATTACATACCAAACCCCACTCTCGGGTTGCTCATAACGCCATGTGGTCTCGTTAAGACGAGAAGGCTGGATCGGATTATTCCCAGGACAGAAGGGAGCCACGACAATATCCCAATCGAAGGTCTGGGCCAACTCGATTGTGTCCAGAGCCAACCCTTCAACAAATTCATCTCTCATGCCACCTGAAATCATCTCGCCGTATTGCTGGACCCATGCATGACCGCCTGTGCCGACCCAGGATGCATGACCGAGTGCTTCTTCAGCGATCGGCGAATTGACATTTATCTCGAAGACTGGAACGCGATCCGCTTCGCGGTGTGCAAATGCACATAATGCACGGTCACGTGGTTTCACCAATTCTCCATATTGGACGCTTTTGAGTCGCTTGGTGAGAAAATATTTGATTCTGGAGAGTACTCGGGCATCCAGTCCAGAAGATCGTCCGCCATGAGATCATGATCCCCTATTCTCTGATAGGTGGGAAGCGAGTGGCTCGGTTTTCTGAGGTATATCCGGTGCACCTGCCAGTAAAAGGGCAGTCCGAGCCACCTTTCGACCCACTACTCTAGCCGAGTACAAGCCCCAATGATCATCCTTAACACCTCCCCAGCCCGCATTTCCTGTGACATCCTCCCACGCGGAGCCACCAAAATAGCCGATAGGACCCTGCTCAGGGCAATAGCTACCCACAGCGAGAATACCCGTAATCAAATAAAAACGAAGGATTGAAAGTATGGTTGTCTCCTGGCCTCCGTGTCGATGAAATCCCACAGTTAGCGCGCCTCCCACCGTCCTGGAGAAATCCGGTGGATCGAATGGGAGGTCCGAGAACCAGACTGGTTTAATCAACGCCGTGAATCTCTCCATAAACGCCCTTAAAGATGCGTTCACATCTGAAAAATAAACTGGGGAAGCGATGATAATCCCATTTGGAACTGGATCGATAAACGGGCTAACCAACTCGATCCAATCGTCTTCAAGAACACATTGTTCGACTAGGGATCCTGACTTTCGCCACTCGCATGCTTTACAGTCATAGCACGGAAGGATTTTCTTTCCCTTGAAGCTCACCAATTCCGTAGAAATTTCTGGATAGGCATCTTCCGCGGCGACCAGTGCCTCCTGAAGGAGAATTTCTGTGTTGCCATGTCTCGGACTGCTACTCAAGCCCACGATTCGCACGGGTTCGCTCATAAGGTACTCCCTCTGGTGATTTTCTCCCTATCCACCAGCGACGACCGGTACAAAATTCAGTACCTGTCCATCAGATATCTGGATCTCATCGATCTCCCAGGGCTGAATCATCCGCCTATCAAATACGAGAATGTGCCCCGCCTTCAGTTCAGTTGATTCTTCCGTTTCTTCGAAGAGTCTCCTTCCCCAAGCTTGATGTGCGACAACCTCTAGTAGATCGACAAGACCCGGTGATTCGCCCTCCACATTGACCTGGTAAAGAACTTTACCGGTATCCTCTCGGACTTCCACAGTAATACTGATTGCTTTGTCACTCACTTTCTCAGTTCCCCTTGATCTATTAAAAACTCTGGCGGATCGATATTCACCCCTCGCCGTCTCGCATTGAGTACTTCATGGATTGGTCGAAAAGGTTGTTCCTCCCCTTCCGGGATTTCAGCTAGTGTGAGTGCTCCCGGAAAACAGGAACTTACACATGCCGGAGAGCCCCCGCATAAATCGCATATGACCGGAACGGCGGCATCATTCATATAGATAACCTGATATGTGCACTCTTTCATGCAAAGTTCACAGTTGATACATGCATCCGGATCCACCATGATAATGCCCGTATCCGGATGCCGTTCCAGTGCATCCGTGGGACATACCCAAATACAGCGGGCATCGTCGCACTGCTGGCATAGCAAAGGCACAGAGAGGCAGTAGTCCTCCCATTGAATTATCCGAATACAGCTTTTTTTAAGGTCGAAAGTGCCTGTCTTGATAAAGGAACACGCCAGAACACATTGACCGCAGCCAGTGCATTTGCTTACATCAATCTTTATTCCTTCCATCGAAACGCTCCTAACGCTCGCACAATGTTGAACTAACTCCAAAGAAGAATCATCACCAACCCGAAATGAGATTTTCTACCTCTTGATACTTGAGATCAGGTTGTCCAAATCGTTCAGGCGAAAACGCAATACGTCCTTCTTCTGAGGTCCGCGCCGCGCGTAATCTAGGATGACAGGGAGCGGCAACAAGGGCCAACCTATCACCTGGTTTCAAGTCAGCGCTCATGAGACCCCTTCCGCTCGTTGGATCCAGCATGCAGATTAGATCAGGAAAAACCGTCACAGCCCTACCCTGTAGAAAGAGCGCCATGGCCTCGTTCTTAATTACGATCTCTGCACCGCCACGCAAAGTCACACGCGTGAAATAAAAACCTTCCCAATCGTTTTCTTCGATTTCCTCTATTTCCCCGGTATGGATATGCACCCCATTAATCATCCTGCTGACTGCGTCCACTGGGTCAGTGTTTTGGGTTCTTGCCATGAGGAGAGCATTTCCGATCTCCACAGCTTTCGAAATCGTATTTGGGATGATCGATCTCTTTAGATCCGCACCGCTCATCGAGTAGTGGGCATTAGCACCCATCCCGCCGCCGCGAGTTATTACCCATCGACCGAGCTGATCTGCAAACGTATTCTCTACGCCATGATTCACGACGACAATATTGCCCAATGTGTCCACAAGGGGCATCGGAGTGAGTGAGATACCATGGCCGATGAAGGAAACCATCTGGGTCTCTGGAGCGGCGCGCCCGAGACCATCGCCGTCAATAACCGGAAGCCCGATGCGAGCCCCGAGAGAGAGGATCACAGGCGTGTTTAAGCCACCCATCTCGAATGCGACCACAAAATCAATATTTCGCCCGATCGTCTCCCGCATGACTCTAAAAGCCTCAGCCAATTCGAAACGATCGTCCCATCGCCGGACAAGGTCCCCCGGTTCGATGCGATCCAGCTCTTTCACCGAGCCCATGATCCCGCCGCTTGCAATACAGGCATCATCCGGCACATCCTGAGGGTCAACGATCTGTACCGAGCGTCCCTGGTCGAGATCGTGCTCCAATATCGCTTTACCCCACTGAGGGGATCCGCCCCCACCTGTGCCTAAAACGGCTAGCCCTTCTAAAAGAGGATCAATATCCTTGCGTACAATGGTATCCAAAGTATTCACTCCTGGCTCATCCGAGGCAATCTATGGCTTCAAGTTCATCTGCCCAGTTGGACAGATCTAGAAACTCTAATGTTTCACGTGTGGGTCGCCCCGTGGCAATATCCCATCCGTGCATCTCATAATATCGATCTAACATTGGATCCATCACTTCCGGTGAGTTAATATCGATTTCACCTGGAGCGTCCTCTAAAGCGTTTGTCGCCAGACGTTTTGGCAGGACATCGTCTGCCCGGGTAGCCCCCTCCCGAGTGTTGAAGGCCCTTTCCATGGTCACAATTTTCCGTCCTAGCCTCATGATGGTCTCTTCATCTGACGGGATTCCGGTTGCAGCAGAAAACAGATCCGCCATGAGTTCGGGCGTCATGTAATATTGGGCTGTCGAAGTAAATGCACATAGTCCGAGCGCATCCGTGACTGCGTACACGTCTTCGTGCCAACGTACAATCTCAGGTCTTTTTTCGGTTGTAGTAGGTGTGGCATATTTCTTGTCACCAGTGATTTTTTCAATAACATCCACCATCTCAGGGCTGAGTCCGAACTCAGCCAAAGTCTCTGTCATCAAGTGATCGGGTCCTCTGGGGTTGACTGCAAATGCGAGGGCATAGGAATAGGCTGCACGTGTTTCGACGCGTGATTGCTCCAAACCCTTGGCCTGGATTGCCCATTCGTCGGAGCCTTGGCCGAGAGTCTCTGCGGCGCGTTTGGTCCCGTCAGCTAGAAGATCCCCAAGACCTTCTCGCTTGGCGATTCGATGAATGAGCTCATTCATCGTCTCTCCGTTTCCCCAGGAGAGATCCAGGCCATCACGGTCAAATTCCAGTCCCCTCTGATGGCACTCCATGGCCCACTGAATAACGCCTCCAGTTGAGATCGTATCCAAGCCATAAATATTGCAAAGTTCGTTGGCTTTTATGACGGCTTCCATATCGCTCACACCACATCCTGCGCCGAGCGCTCCAAAGGTCTCGTATTCTGGTCCCCCAGTGTATGAACCTTTATAGGGACCATCCTTCACCTCAGCATAGCGATGACACGACATTGGGCATGAATAGCATCCCACTCTCCTCTTCAGGTAACCTCCCTCAACCAGGTGTTGCCCCGATATTTTCTCGGCTTCTTCGAAATGGCTCTGCTGGAAGTTGTAAGAGGGGAACACGTGAAGCTCATTGATTGTCGGGACACCACCAGCAGTGCCGTAGAGATGAGTATTGAGTACGCCTGATTGAGCGTGATACAGTTCCCATGCCTTCTCCATTAATTCGGAGAAGCGATCTGGATCGGCCACATGAACCGGTTGCGTGCCACGTACGGCAATAGCTTTAAGATTTTTAGAACCCATTACCGCCCCGATGCCACCACGAGCGGCTGCGTTATAAAGCGAGCACATGACCGCTGCAAACATCACCAAATTTTCCCCCCCCTGTCCGATCACAGCAGCCTTGATGTTCGTATCACCCAGTTCCTGATGCAGCAAGTGCTCCGTCTCACGCACGTCTTTTCCCCAGAGGTGCCTGGCATCCTTAATTTCAACATTATCGTCATCGATCCAGAGATATACCGGTTTTTGAGCTTTGCCAGTGCAGACGACAAAGCTGTATCCGGCATATCGGATGCTCCCCCCCCATGCACCTCCCACATTTGTTTTAAGATAGAGACCCGTCGCCGGTCCCTTGGCTGTGACCGAAGTGCGACCCGAGCTTGGGGCTGACGTGCCTGTCAGCGGTCCAACTCCAAAGGCGAGGATATTCCCTTCCCCTAAAGGATCAGTACCCTTTGGAACTTTGTCCCACAGTAATTGTGCATTGTATCCTCGCGCACCTATGGTTTCCGAGGCCAAATCCTTGGTAAAAGGTTTCTTCTCAATGTTTCCGCTCGTCAAGTCCACGAATAGAATGTCGCCGAGTAAAGATGGTCCCATTTTTTCCTTCCTTGCTATACTGCCGCAAAAGTCGTGAAATCAGGCTCGAATATGGACGTAATATTGGTTTTGCCTATCTAAGAAAGTAAAGACAGATCGACGGTATATTGTTGGGTTCGCTAATTATTAAGTCCTGTCCGTTCAGGTCACAGCATATTTTCTCTGAACACTGGCTGATCCCGCAAGATGAATTCTTCGATGCGTTTTTTTTAAGATTCGCCAAGAATCGATTTCTCAGGTGGATATGGAAAACTCATCTTACTCCGGGATAATCCTAGGTCTACTAAAAGCTCGGCCATTTTTAAAGTTAATATACCGGGATCAATCACGGGCACATCATCCTCAATTGCGCGTACGGCCTCCTCCACAAGAGGATCGATAGCCTGTTCTTGATCGTGTTCCAATTCTAGAACAGGCATTTCAATTGCCCTTACCGAAGCTAACTGATCCGTAACTCCATAAACCTTCGCTCGATTCATGAATATCGGTCGTAATCGTTCTAGCACGGTCACAATAGAAAACTGATGGCACAACATTGCTGCTACATGCATCGATACTTGGGCTGGTCCCAAAACGGGGGTCTTAACTCGCTCTCTTGCAGCAGCCAGACCTGGATCGAGCATACAACTGATAATCACGGCGTCTGCCCCCTGAGATTCTGCGGTCGCCGCGCGACGAACAATCCCGGGTGCGGCTACGCATTCATCATACTCACTCTCGATTGATAAAGGTCCGGTTTCGAGAAAGACAACTTCTACCTCGTTATCCGAACGTGCCATGGGTGCGAATTCGTTGACTGATGCTGGTGTATCTCTATCGAGTGTCACTGGAGCAATAATAGTAATTTTCATATCAGGCCTTTGCGTGTTTGCTTCCCTTCCCTCTATCTATTCCAACGATACCTTCTCGTAAGCAGCATCAAGGACGGACTCGATCTTATCCTGACCGATATCAGGAAGAGGAAGCGGCTCATGTTGGGCCAGAATTTCCTTAGCCCGTTTATCAGCCTTTCCAAGCATACCGATGCTGTCCTTCCCCCGCCCCTTCTCAACCGTGTGCCTCGATCGCAGAGAATCAATATATAAAGCGCTTCGAAAGCGCCTAAGTGTATGAGAAGCGTCGAGAAAATGACCGCCATGGCCAACGGTTGAGATGGCCTCTTCTGCAAGCGTCTCCTCGTTCACTTCGATCCCCTGCATGGTAAAACGCCACGGATGCACATAGTTCGTTATCGATCACCATCTGAGCCAGGCTGGTAAGCATCCCTGCACCTAGCAGGCCCGATGCGCCATCGTGCACAACGTCTACTCCCGCCAAAGCGGTAAGAAGCACACTGGTCCCTTTCTCCAGCCCAGCTTGAATATCTGATTGCACACTATCTGTCATGCCGCCCGTGCCATATCCGAGTGGAATGCCGTATCGGTCCGCCAGTTGCTGTGTTGCACAGTTGATGAGCATTAGTTCTGGACCACCAGTCGCAAGCTTTGTGGCGCGCCCAAATCGAGTGGTACCCGGTCAGGCTCCTGATGATCCATGGCCACGAGGACTCGTTCGCGGTGAGAAATGGACATATCGATTTCTCCGCCAGCCAGCTACTCTTTTAGTCCTGGTTTCGTGACAGCACCCTCTGCTTGTTCCAATTCCCCCATAGCGAAGTCCCACTCACAGAAATCATCACCCCGCATAAGCCGGGAGGTGTGCTGGAAGTCCATCTCCTTACCCCCAAAACCTTCCGCGTGTCCGACATCCCCTACACAATACGCATCGGCGATAAAGCGGATCTCTTCATCCGGAACACCCCATCTCTTGAAAAGGTTAAAGGCAGCACAACCCTGACCACGTATGATAAATCTCTCCTTATCAAGACGTTCCGCCGCATCGGTTCCCGTACCATAGATAATGTCCCACGCCTTCGCCATGCCAATTGTGTCATTGGTGTCTACCAGCTCACGAGCCTCTTCTCCAAGTCTTAAACCAGTTCGGTACATGGCTTTGGAGATTACTTCCTTGGCGGTTTCTTTACCAATCATCTCAGAGAGCTCGTTGTAGACTTCAATAAAAAGGCCGGATTCCCATTCGAAACCCGTCGTCAACATCCGGACTGCCTGCGACATTGGTACCATTTTCTCCTCTTCCCGCATTTTTAGCTCCACTTCTCTCGACAAATATTCGAACTTCTTACCCAGCTGACTAAAACTCGAACATCACTTTTATCGCATGATGATCATTCTTATCGATTACAGTCTAGATCGCATCAGTCCAATCTTCTATCGAGTATCGATGCGAGACCATCGATTCCTGCTCAGCGTCCCCTCGAGCGCTATTTGAAACTCTCGTCTATCTCCATAGTGCGAATACTACATCGACGGGATGATTGGGGATTCGCGCAGGAGCAGGGTAAGTAAATCGAGCGGTCGATCCCCAGAAAAACTCCTTCCATAATGATTTTGCCCCCTGGACGGATCATTGCTAGCGATTCTTGAAGCGCATCGGTTTCTCCACCCACGCACTCGTACACCTGATCGACCCCCCATCCCTCTGTGAGCCTCATGACCTCGTCGGCTGGTTCTCGGTCCTGGCCACCAAGGATAACCTCACACTCCATATTTCCGAGCGATTTCTCCTTGCCATTAATACTTCGCGACGGCAATGATCTGACCTGCGCCTGCGACTTTAAGGCACTGAATTGTGTCAATCCCAATGATCCCACATCCAACCACAGCAGTGACATCCCCCGGGACAGGCTGGCCCAGATTAACCGCATGAACTGTACAGGCAAGCGTGTCAAGGAGAGCAGCTTCCTCGAAACTCACGCTATCGGGTAGCTTGAAGACTCGTGTGCAATGAAATAGTGAAATATCCCCGTACCCACCGGGAATCATCATTCCTATCGGAACACCTACAATACTAAATCCCTGGCACAACGCATATTTTCCAACCTGACACATGGGACAGGTCGATCGTCCAACTACCTCATCACGAGCTGGGATGAAAAGGACTTCACTGAATTTGTAAAAGTATGTGCCAAGCCCAAATCTAAAATTGATTATTCGTCAGAGATTGATCCAGTATCCTGCTGCTCAATATCCTTGATGACGGAGGCTTGCAAGTGATCCACTAGCTCATCGAGTTCAGAGAGGAGTTGGGCTCCTTCCTGTGTGCCTGCTGCACGTTCCGGCCATTCATCAATATCTGCCAGTTGTTCCAAACCGGTAAAAAGGAGTACCGGCGCGTCGCCCAGCCCAGCTACCCTCGAGAAAACCCTGACCTCAAAACCCTGGCTGCGCCAATAGGGCAGGCATTTTTCTCGCAAGAACTCTACGAGCGCCACTTCACTCCTGGCCGGCCAGAGCTTCTCAATGTGGTACATTTTTGCCATGAATTCTCCTGCTCAGCCGCGGAAGCGAGCCCCATCCTATTTATGGAGAACTTAGGATCGGCTCATCGATTATTCTAGCGACGGGTCGCCACCCCATTCTCTGTGAAATCTCACTTGCAACCTTCGCCACGTGATTACCTAAATCAAGGATCCGTTCCGAGTTGATAACTTGAGCCAAGCCAGAGAGACTTATAGCGCCGATCACGTCGCCGTCGAAATCGAAAATGGGCGCTCCGACACACCTGATCCCCAACTCATTCTCCTCAATATCGGTTGAGTACCCGACTTCGCGAACTTTATTAAGTTCATCAAGAAGGTCCTTACGGCTTGTCAGCGTGTTCGGTGAATGAGGCTCCAGATCGGCGGGGAACAAACTTTCGATTTCGGTTTGGGTCAAATCAATTAGTAACGCCTTACCCATCGCAGTTGAGTGGCAAGGAGATGTCATCCCCAGACGAGATCTCATCTGAATGGGACTGGGGCTTTCTACCTTGTCGATGTATACGATGGAGTTGCCATCTCGAATGGAGTAATGTGCTGTAAGTAATGTGCTGTTGGCGAGTTCAAGTAATAGGGGGCGTGCAATTAAGCGTGCGTCAATTTGACTCAGGAACACGGCAGCCAACTGAAGAAACTTCGCCCCAATCGTGTAACGATAGGTATCCTCGTCACGATTAAGCCAATTTAGCTCACATAGCGTCGTTAGGTATCGGTAGACATTGCTGCGGTTCTGACCAGTAGTCTCAACAATCTCCTGTAGAGTGGCGCCTTGTTCTGGCGACAGCTCGGTCAGGGCCTCAAGGACTATGAGCCCTCGCGCAAGTGTATTAGTTGGATACTTTAAATCGCCCAAGATATGCCCCGAGCAGTGTTCGATAGGTAATATTTGCGGATTGCGGCGTTTCTAATATTGAACATCTATATCTATAAATGAAACGGTGCTGGTTGTCATCAGTCTTTCTTCCTTTCCGAAGAGGATGAATGTCATTCCGGGGTGCGTGATAAAAAACAAAAACTTACGCACCTATCCAACATCCTTTTTTGCCTATGAATAACTCCTCACCGGGCAACGAACACATCATCATCCACAAGCGGTCGCTCCGGCTCAAGAAATGATAAAAGACACCGGACGGCCTTGTTCCATTTCTGGGAAGTACCGGTTGCAGACCAGGGCTTACTTCGCTAGTATTTGGGTGTGCATGGATTTGAAATGGCTTCTTGATTCGGCAATGTATAAACTTGGGTGCAGAGAATCTTTAATCTATAGAGGAATGGTTTTATGACAACCCCTACTGAACTGTACGACATATTGAATGACGACATGACCGAATTTGAGAGTCAATCTCCCGTATTCGTAACCTTCGGCGAGGTCATGATACGTGATACACCCGCCGACCTTGAGCGACCGGAACGCACCCGGCTCGTCCACCTCTCATTGGCCGGCAGTGAATTTACACTCGCCATCGGGGTCAGACGGATGGGGATCTCATCGGCATACATCACTCGAATTCCTGATAATCCTTATGGAATTTCCGTCCGAAACACAGCACGTGAACAAGGAGTAAATACCGATTTCATGGTCTGGGCGCCGAAAACCGAACCGATCGGAAGATTTATCTATGAGATCGGTAAAACCCCCAGACGAAATGTCGGGGTGTATCAACGGATGTTCTCCGCGGCGTCCAAACTTGATGCCGGAATGGTTGACTGGAAATCTGCTCTTGAAAAAGCCAAACTCCTTCATGTGTCAGGGATCACCTTCGGGCTTTCCAAACATAGCGGGTATGATCACAACTACTGTGGAGCTGCGTTCAAAGAGGCGATTGAGCATCTCCCTGATGGCTGTAAAGTCGGTCTTGATTTCAACTATCGATCAACTCTCTGGTCCCTAGAGGATGCAAAAAGCGTGATGACACCCATCATCCGGGATCACATAGACGTTCTTATCACAACCATCGAAGACATGGCGAAAATTTACGGGATCGGATGTGGACGATACACTGCCAAACAGGTCGTTGATGGTGACCTTGACGAAATCAAGGACGATGACATTCGGGCATTTGCCCAGGAGGTCATGGAGAAGCTCGAGGTAGAGATAGTGGCGATCACCATCCGATACCCCGATTCGTTCGAGCAACACAGATGGGAATCGGCAGCTATGCACCTGGACGGAAGCTTCGCGCGTTCCCCGAAAGTAAGAACGATAACTCTGCTCGATCGGCTCGGCGGCGGCGATACTTGGAATGCGGGTTTTTACTATGGTCTCCTGACCTCCGGGTTCAATGGAGAAGGCGTCCATAAGGGGCTTCTTGTAGGCGATAGCGCTACACGTATCAAGCAGACCATCATGTTTGATCTTCCTATTGTGGACAAACGTGAGATTCAAGCTTTGCTTAATCAGGACATCGAAGGTGGCGGGAAAAGAACTTCGAGATAGCTCGTTGCCATGATATCTCGAATAGTCCATACATTGAATGAGGGATGAATTTGCGATTAGTTTGAACATCCGCAGAGCCAGGGAGTTTCCGCGCTTGAAAGAAGGAGGTTTGCATGAATAAAACAGAGAAGCTGGAATTAATCAGGGAAACAGGAGTGGTTGCAATAATACGGGCACAGTCATCGGATCAATTGATAAGCGCAGCGAAGGCCATCGCGGCTGGCGGTGTGAGAGTGATAGAAGTGACCATGACAACACCCGGGGCGTTGGAGGTCATATCTTCGGCGGGAGAATCTCTCGGCGATGATGTCATCTTTGGAGCCGGATCGGTGCTGGATCCTGAGACTGCACGAGCCGCAATCCTCGCGGGCGCGGATTTCATTGTCGGCCCTACATTGAACCACAGCATGGTTGCCTTGTGCAGACGTTACAGCATTCCAGTAATTCCTGGCTGTTTTTCCCCGACAGAGATGGTTTCTGCCTGGGAAGCCGGTGCGGATATGGTCAAACTATTCCCTGCCGACATTGGGGGACCCCGAATGATTCGGGCGGTCCGAGCCCCTCTCCCACAGCTGGAGATTATTCCCGTCGGAGGCGTTAATCTTGATACCGCGTCAGAGTTCATCCGGATGGGTGCTGCCGCTCTCGGGGTTGGCAGCAGCCTTGTAAACCAGAAACTTCTCGAAGATAACGACATGGAAGAGCTCTCAAAGCGTGCTGCCGCATTCATTGCATGTGTGGAAGAGGGAAGACGACTGTAATGGCCGAAAATACTCATCCTGTGCTGGCTACTTAACCAATCCGCCAGGTGTCCTGGGAGTTGAAACTACGACGTTCGAGTTAGGGCCTCTTTCAGGAAGTCCTGGATTCAACTACCAAGTGCAACAACGGGCGAATGAGTAAAGAATACTTGATTTGGTGATTTGAATCCAAGACATTTTCTAGGCCGGTTGTTGAGTCTCTCCATGACGAATTCGATTTCAGTCTCAGTGATCGTTGTGAAGTTACGTAGATTCAACTCACAAGTACAACACAGAGGAATGAAGGTGAGGTTAGTGGCGTTCCTATCCAATACCCCGAATGCACTTGCTAGATTGACTCTCCGCGTGTATGCTAATTGAAACCTATGCTCGCTGGGTTCCGAGTAGTCGAAAACCGCAAGGCCACCCTTGGAACACCAGCCTAACGGTCCAAGCCCCCCAATTCAGGATTCGGTCTCACACCGCACCGGCACCAGTGTGGTACGGTGTAACCTGAATGTCCTCGGTTCGAATCCAAGCCCCGCTACCTTTCGCACCCAAAAGGGTGCTCTTTTTCTTCTAGGCCCCCTTGTACAGGACTAGAACTCACGACCTGGGGATCTTGAGCCCACCCCTCGGAGCTCTCAATTTCAACCCGTCCATATAAAACATAGACCTTAGGGCTTGTGATACTTCCAGCTACGACCCGCAGCAATCCACCCCCCTATGTGATCATTCTCGGGGAGGGTGGGGAAGAATATCCGATTCTCATAGCCGTACATATATGGTACAATATATACGGCAATTTTTTATTACTAGGAGTCATGAACCCATGGCCGAGAAAAGAAAATTGACCGTACGAGTAGATGCTCGCTGGATCGAGGATGCTAAGGATTACGCGGAAAGACATGATACTTCGCTCTCGAAGTTGATATCCGAATTTCTGCGTAATCTACCAGGTGAAACCGAGTCCTACAGGCAGGCTCCGATCCTGAGGCGAATATCCGGCATCTTACCTGCGGACATATCCATACGGGAACATCGAGCACACTTGGATGAGAAGTATGGGATCAGAGATGAAAGCGCTCGTTGATCTCAACGTCATCCTTGATGTACTAGGGAGGCGGGAACCCCATTATCAGGCATCGGCTGAAGTGTGGGCTGCAATTGAGGCTGGTGAAGTCGAAGGATTCATTGCTGCCCACAGTATGACAACCGTGTATTACCTTATTGCACGACATCTGGATGATAAGAGGGCGAAAATCGCTGTCCAGGATATTCTGAGGGTTTTCTCAGTGGCTGCAGTGGACCAGGATGTCATCCAGGATGCCGTTGGATTGGGGTGGTCTGACTTTGAGGATGCGGTGCAAATGGCTGCCGCAGCTCAAGCCGGTGCTGATTATCTGATTACAAGAAACCCGAAGGATTTTATAAATGGGCCAATCGATGTTGTACAGCCGGGGGAGTTCTTGGCTCTCTTGAGGGCTCCCCATGAATAGATGCATTTCTTCTGCTTGATCTAATCCTTCTTGCCCAAGCAAAGTCAATTTCTATACGTTGAACGATCGACTTCCTTTTATATATTCACAAGTGGTTATTGCCGAACGAAGAGAGATAGAATCCGAGTTTAGATTTGCTGGGCGTATCCCCGACTTGAATGCAACTTCACCACATGAAGCCTCATCAGCCTAATACTTGAATATGGGCTTTCTGATCCCCCCTTCTTTGGATTCGAACCCATGACCTCTGGATCCTTTGGTCGAATCCTAAAACAAGCACCAAAATTAATGGGGAGCGTATGTTTTTAAGTCGGAAAACGCGAGAAACGATCGCGAAATACGCTGGCGTGTTTCATTTCGCGGACTGCACTTCTTTCTCCCACTTCAGGATTTGTGCTACGTTTGGCTCCGGTGCATAGACATCCTTCGTGGTCTGCGCTCTGGCGTGACCCAAGACCGATTGCACCTCGTCGATCGAAGCCCCTAAATCGATAAGCCGCTGTGCATGCCAATGACGGAACGCGTGTGTGGAAACGAACTGGTCCCGCCTGGGATCGTAACTGGCTTTCTTCGCCAGACTAACGACGATCCGGCGCACGGATCCAGGGCCTAGCCGTGCACCATACCCCCGACACCGACGGCGGTAGGCTTCAGTTGAAAGATCACGTTTTCTTGAGGGTGCTCCAGTGCGGCCGTGCTGGATGAACAGCCATGGCGAATCATCGCCCCTTTCATTTAGATACTCATCAATGGCGGCCAGGGTCTCTTCTCCAAGAACGACGTGCGCTGCTAGCCTTGTCTTGGCCATCTCGATCCTCAGGTGCCCTCCGGTCTGCCGTGCCAAACGAACATCTGTTCGAGTGAGTGTAGAAACATCGCCGGCACGGAGAGCTGTTGCTCGTAGCACGTGAATCAAGGCACGAGATCGAAGTGTCTCGATCCTGGCCTTTCGTCGTGCGCGCGGATCAGCAATATCCTTTTCAGTGGGGAGGGGGAGCGCAATTGCCGCCTCGAGCATTCTATCTCCAAAGTCCGTTGGGACGTCCTCGCTACGTGTCTGAACGCTGCGGCGATCTTCGCGAGTACGTTGGATCTGGAGCGCCTTGCGGGCGCGTGTCTCCTCTTCGGGGCTAAAGGCAAGCCACCCACGATACCACCAAAAGCGAAGGAGTCTTGTTAGAGCCTGCAGGTAGAGCCTGCGAGTGGAGGTGCTGTATCCCTCCCGGGGTTCCTGGTCGTTCTCGTCACCCTCGGGGCCAGGACCGGTGTGCTCGGCGGTTTGCATCCAGGCGTTGAAATCAGCAGAGACGCTGGAGGGCAATGCATCGATCGCTGTGCTTGAGGTGATCTCTTCATACTCCTCTACGAACCTGAGGAAGGCGCGGGCACCGGATCGGTAGGAGAGGCGCGTTCTCTCGCCGCCTTCTCCAAAGTCAAAGTCATTGAAAAAGGCCTCGACGGCTTGCTCGATGGTGGGGAGGGTGTCAAGATCCGAGTTGTTTTCTTTATTCATCGTTATAAATTATAATAAGGATTATAATTATTATCAACACTCAGAAAACATTCTAACCTTGATACTTTGTCGCTACCACGATAGATGTTGACAATAAAGACATTCGGATCTCTACACATA
>SDBU01001326.1_pt1 | contig 35831 bp, 33 predicted proteins | sample 2277071 | NCBI WGS metagenome assembly SDBU01 (sample SAMN10397929, study PRJNA504765) | marine sediment metagenome | isolation source: marine sediment core GS08_GC12, 126 cmbsf | place: Arctic Ocean: Gakkel Ridge, Loki's castle | collected 2008 | reverse complement strand
GACTGATACCTTTTTTTTAATGGGACAATATCTTAGTATTCCTTTTATAATTTTAGGAATATTTTTTCTGTTTTGGGATAAAGTAAAAAGCTTTTTCTTGAAAAACTTCTAAATGATGAAGTAAAATAAATTTATATTAAGAAAGGAGAAATTTAATGAATATTATTACAATTGCAGGACGTTTAGGAGTAGATCCAGAAGTTAGGTTTACTTCAAACGGACAAAAAGTTACAACTCTTAGAGTTGCTACAAATGTTAGAAAAAGTGGGAAAGATGAAACTGTTTGGTATAGAGTAACTATTTGGGGAGAGCATTTTGATAAAATGGTCTCATTTTTGAAAAAAGGTAGCGCTGTAATTATTGTTGGAGATTTAGCAAAACCTGAAATATTTACTGATCGCGATGGAAAACCACAAATATCTATGAACATCACAGCTTCTAACATTATGTTTAGTCCTTTTGGAAGATCTGATAAATCTGAAAGCCCAGCTGCATCAATTGAAAAACCTCAAAGCACTAATAGCGCAAATGTTACTCAACAAGAGTATGCAAGTTATGATGCAGGTGAGAAACCAAGTTCTGGCGAGAAAAAAGAAGAATTTTCAGATGATGAAATTCCATTTTAATTAATTTAAAAAAAATTATAAGGACAACTATGAAAATTACAGCTGCACAAAATCAAAATCAAAGAAAAATTGCTGATTATTTAATCATACCTTTTATAGAAGAGAAAAAAAAACCAAAACCGCTTTGCGCTATTGGTAAATTTTCAAATATTATAAAAGGTCCGATTCAAAGTAAGGATTTTGAGGGTAAAGAGTCTCAAATATCTGTTGTTTATGGAGCAAAAGAGAAAAGAGTCATCTTATTAGGACTTGGAAAACCCGATAAGATAGATGAATTTCATATAAGTTTGATTTATTCAGAAGTTGTAGCTTTTTTGAAAAAAAGAAAAGCTAAAACCGTAAATATCATAGTTCCTGAAAAATTAAATATCTCTAAAGAAGATCTACTTAAAGGAATTGCAGAGGCTCTATTTTTAACAAACTACGGTTTTGATAAGTTTAAACACTCAACTAAAAATGAAGTTGCGTCTTATCTAAAATCTGCATGTTTAATTGGAGTTGAGAAAAAAGAGCTTGCATTAGTTCATAAGGGAAAAATTATCGCAGATGGCGTTAATTTAACGAGAGACTTAGTTAATAATAACGCTGATGATGAAACCCCTCAAAACTTAGCAAAAATTGCTAAGAGTTTTGAAAAGATTTCAAAAAAAGTAAAAGTTATCATTTTTGATAAGAAAAAAATAGAACAAGAAAAAATGGGACTTTTACTAGCAGTGAACAAAGGCTCTGATAAAGATCCTGCCTTTATTATTGTTCACTATCATGGAGATCTAGATTCTGAAGATCATTCAGTAATCATAGGTAAAGGTATAACTTATGATTCCGGAGGACTTAGCTTAAAACCATCAACTGGAATGGATACTATGAAATCAGATATGTCGGGTGGCGCGGCTATTTTAGGCACTATGTACACAATTGCAAATTTAAATCTAAAAGTTAATGTTACAGCTTTAGTGCCAGCTACTGAAAATTCTATTGGTTCTAAAAGCTATAAACCAGGCGATGTATATGTTGGTCTGGGAAATAAAAGTGTAGAGGTGAAAAATACAGATGCTGAAGGCAGACTTATTTTAGCAGATGCACTCTCTTATGCTGTAGAAAAATTAAAACCTAATAGAATTATTGATATAGCAAGCTTAACTGGAGCTTGTGTTGTAGCTCTCGGTGAAGATGTTGCAGGCCTTTTTTCAAACAATGAAAAATTAGCTAAAGATCTAATAGCTGCTTCTAATAAAACAGGGGATCATCTTTGGAGACTGCCTTTATATAAAGATTATAAAAAACAGTTAAAATCAGATATTGCTGATCTTAAAAATATAGGAAATGCTAGAGAAGCTGGAGCTATTACTGCAGCGCTATTTTTAGAAGAGTTTGTAGAGAAAGTTGATTGGGCGCATATAGATATTGGAGGCCCTTGTTTTTTATCTAAACCCAAAGGTCTTCATCCGACTCACGCAACTGGAGTCGGCGTAAGGCTTTTAACATACTTTTTTGAGAACTTATCTATAAAACCAGCGTAAAAGCTACCCAAAGGTAGCTTTTTTATCATTAAGTGACTTTTTAAAAATTTATGGAAAAACAATTCTACATTTGGAAAATCTCAAAAAATGATGCTAAAAAAAAGCTATTAACTTTTTTAAAAGCAAAAACACATGCATCGAACCGTCAAATTAAAAATGCTTTAGAAAAAGGTCAGTGTTTAGTTAATAACAAAATCGAAAGATTTTCATCCATTTTATTAAAAGAGGGATCCGAGATAAAACTAAATAGAGCCTTTATAGATTTTGTAGAGCAAAAAAAAATAACCTCTTTAAAAATCTTATATGAAGATGAATTTTTGCTTTGCATCGATAAACCCTCTAATTTTGTCTCAGATGATAAAAATATCCATCTGTTTTTTTCAAAAAAATATACTCTACTTCATAGACTCGATAAAGATACAACAGGAGTTTTATTAATAGCGAAAACCCAAAAATTTAAAGAAAAGATGATTTGTCTTTTTAAAGAGAAAAAAATAATAAAAACATATTTAGCTTTAGTAGATGGTCAAATTAAAGAAAAAACAAAAAAAATTGAAAACTATTTACAAAAGATAAAATCTTTTCAAGGACAAAGTATTTACGGTTCATCTTCTAATGGCAAATATGCCCTAACATATCTAAAAGTCATTGAAAAATACAAAGATAAAACCTTTGTTGAACTAAATCCCATAACAGGCAGAACGCATCAACTGAGAGCTCATATGAAACAGATATCCCATCCAATTTTAGGGGATTATCTATATGCAAAGAGCTTTTATTGTAAAGATCAGGTCTCTAGACTGCAGCTACATTCATCTCAAATAGAATTTACTCATCCAGAGACTAATGAGAATATTGTAATAGAATCTGAGCTACCTGAAGATTTTATATTATAATATTTTAGAATTTATGCTGTGTAGATGAATTCAGGGATAAAATATCCATAGTTATTTATAAGTTTTATATCCCAATTTTTAATGTTTTTAGTGTTTTTCTCTGTTATAATTTGGTTTAGTTGATTGTGTATCATTATGTGATATTTAACAGCCCCAATGCCAGATATAGCACTAAAAACAAAAAGTTGAACTTGTTAAAATTATAGGCATTGCAAACATAGAGCTTATAAGTCCTAGCGATAAAAAACAAAGAGTTGATATTAGAGCTAATCCATGTTTATTTGCCGTGGGACTTAAAATATCCATGGCTTTTTTTTGAAGCTTAAAAATGTCATCATTTGAGATGACTTTACTAGATGAAGCAGCCATAATATCTTTTTGATTTCCTTACTCTGCTCTTTCAGCTTTAGGAGAATCTATTGAATCTTTCGCTCGCTGCTTTTTTTAAATATTTTGTTAGAGAGTGCATAGACGACAGCTCATAATTAGCTGCACTATTTAAGTTCTTAAGAGCTATTACAAAACAGAAATCTGATAATGTTTTTATCCCGCTTTGTTCTAGATAATAATAATTAGCATAAACTGAATAAAACAAAACAGATATTTTAATACACTCGATGAAAACAGCGCTTTTTGTATCTACTTTCTCTATGAAAACGAGAGTAGATAAGATTGCGGGTGTCCATTTGGTTAAAAATGAACCGACGGTAACAGGTGCTCTTGAAGGTATATAACTCAAATATGCAAAAGCAGCAAAGGAAATTGCTACCAAAATATGTTCATTTATTTTTTTTTCTTTTATTCTTTGTTTTATTTGAACTGTATTAAAAGCATCAGTTCCTGATGCTGGGGCTGTATCTGGGGTTGTAACAGACATAAAACCTCTTCTTAATATTGATTTTTTTTAATTTTTACATAGATAATAACGGATTTTCTTCTTTATGTCAAATGTAAAAATAAATTATTTAGTTAAATAGAGTCAAGCTTGTAATATATAAATAATGTTTATGTAATGATAATTAAAACTTTATTTGTTCTTCTTAAAAACTATTAAAATTTAGCTTAGTATTAGTTGCAAGTCCAAATAGCCAAGAACTTTAGCTGAAACTTCTTTTCCTTTTTGTAAAGCCTCTAGATCTTTTACGATTGAATAATTTTTATATCCATAATAAAACGTATAGATAGCCATAAAAGCATAAATATAATTAGAGTTTAGATACGTGACCGTTGCAAAAACAGAGCAAACTGTCCAAGAAAATTCTTTTAATCTGTTATGCTTTTCTATTGACTCTTGTATATTACTATTTAATATCTCTCGAGTTAATGGTTTTGAAGGTCCTCCATTAATACTGAAAGTCAAAATGCTCATATAAAAATTCTATTGTTTAGTTTTATCGAGAAAGCTTAGCATCATTTTATATTTTTTCAAATCTACAAAAAATGTTATTATATTAAATAATAATTAAATTTTTATTTTAAGGTTCAATATTGAAAATCCTCATCGTTAAAACATCATCTGTTGGAGATATCATCCAAGCATTTAATATTTTAGATTATTTTCATGATAGATATAAAAATATTGAAATAGATTGGGTGGTTGAAAAAGCAAATCTACCACTTGTAAATTCCCATCCTTTAATTAATAACGCTATCTGTTTTGATATGAAAACTTGGAAGAAGAAGATATTTAAAAAACGTACAAGGAAATCTTTTTTTAGCTTTATAAAGTTTTTAAGACAAAAAAGATATGATGTAGTTTTTGATCTTCAAGGTAATTGTAAATCTGGTTTAGTGACTCTTTTTGCTAAAGCTAATGATAAAGTGGGTTTTGGAAAAAAATCGGTTAGAGAGTGGCCTAATTTACTTTCTACAAAAGTTCATATCGATGTTGATACTAATATAAATATGAGACTGCAAAACTTAGAGGTTTTAAAAAAATATTTTTCGGATGATAAAAAAGTTGAAATTAAAGGGGGTAGATTAAAAATATCAAATATTCAAAAACTTATTTTGAAAAATATCTTATCTCATAAAAACCTTAAAACAAAAACTAAGATCATGGTATGCGCTGGCGCTAAATGGTCAAATAAACAACTCTCATATGAAACGCTTCTATCTTTTTTAAAATTAGTTCAAGAAAAATTAGATGCTTCGTTTTTACTTATTTGGGGAAATGATTTTGAAAAGTTTGTAGCTGAAAAATTGAATTTAGAGTTTTTGGAATCAAGTCGGGTTATTGATAAATTATCTTTTCCGGTTTGGCAAAATTTAATGAATGATGTAGATCTTGTTATCGCTATGGACTCATCTTCACTTCATTTATGTGGTACAATTGAAACTTATAGTTTTTCTGTATTCGGTCCTACAAGATTCGAGGTTTTTAAACCAATAGGGGATAGACATTTTTCCTATCAAGGAAAATGTCCTTATGATTATAAGTTTAAAAAACAGTGTCCTATTCTGCGATCTTGTATAACAGGTGCTTGCATTCGATATTTAAAATCTGAAGATATTTTTTCATCTTTTATTTCTTGGTGGAATAAAAAAAATAATAAAATACTTGTTTAAAAATGTAATTATTATTACATGTTATATTATATATAGAGATAGTTATTTACTCTCTATTTATGTTTTATAAAACATGTTCAAGGAGAAGGAAATGAAAAAATTATTATTATTAGTTATGACATCTGTTGTCATATTCGCTTTAAGCTCATGTGATGAGCAAGAAAAGAAAAAAGATAATCAAAAAGATAATCGATACAGAGAAAGACACGAAAAAAGAAGATGGTAATTTAAAATAGCGCCTTTATTTTTTAGAGGCGCCTTTTGTGCTCTATAATTATGTTAAACTTGATATTAACGTTTTTATCGCTTCATTAAATAAACCTGAATAGAAAGATTGTGTATTGATAATTCCTTCTGGACCATCACCTTTTTCATCAATTTTTCCAAATGCATTATTTGTTAGTTTTTTTGCTATATCAAGTGAATACTCTGGAATAGCTGTTTTTAGCTTTTGAATAGTGGAACTGATCTTCGCTTGAAGTCCCTCTAAAGATGATTGGTCAGTAGCTTCTTCTGCCGATTTTGCAAAAAATGTATTATCAGTCGCCATATTCATTATAGGAGCTATAGGCTTTGATTGTGATAATGTTGAGCTAATTTTTCTTTCAATAGCAGAAATAGTTTTATCAAAACCAAATGCACCAAATACAGTTACTCCAGCAGAAATAGTTTTATCAAAACCAAATGCACCAAATACAGTTACTCCAATAGATGCTATTGCTAAAACAGTCTTATTTGTCACTGCAGAATAAATTGTAACAAGAGTTCCGCTAGCTATTAATCCGGTTTTCAATGAATTAACGTATTTATTATTCAGTGCTTTATGCAAAAGATTTTTTGCTAATGTTTTCCCTGCGTTTAAACCCCACTCTTTCATATCGTCTACATTCTTTTTTCCGTTATTAAGGATTATGTCTATTATTTGTTCCATTATGTGTTGCCATTCAAGTAAGGGATCTTCAATCATTGATGGATATTTGAAATTTTCTAGATTTTCTAAAGTTGTTTTATAATTTTTTAACATATCTGGTAATAAAGCAGAAAGATTTTGTATTTGTTTTTGTTTATCATATATTTTTTGTGGTATAAGATCATTTAACTGGTGTTGAGTTAGATCCTGATAGTTCGTTAGATTTCTATTATATTTATCGTTCTCTTCAGATAATTGGTTTGTATACTTGTCTAATTTCTCTCTTAGTTTGGCCTCGGAATTTGTATATTCTTTTAAAAGAGTTGCTGCATCGGAAGAATTATAAATATTTCTAATTGCAATTTCCATATCATGGATGTCTAGTGTTGATATTCCCTTAAAATTATTAATAATCTTAAGGATTTCATTTTTAAGAGACATAACTTTTCTTTCTTTTTCATCAGATTGTTTTTTTAAATATTCTCCTTGTGCTTTTTTTAGCTTCTGAAATAATCCATCTTTGAAAAATGTATTAGATAAGATAGGTTTTAACATATCAATATTTGATGAATGTGATTTGATATTATTTAGATTTATTAATAAATTATTATACTTACTTATAATATCATCACAAAACTCTACATTTTTATTTTTTTGCAATTGATTCAAATGCTCAATAATTAGATCAATTTTTGAATGAAAAGTAATTGAAGAATCATTTAACACTTTATTTAAAGATTGAAGCGTTTCATTTATATGCTTTAAAAGTTTTATCTCTTCAAAATAAGATTTAATTTTATCAGTGTGGTTTCTTAGTTTGAGTTTCATATTAGTAGGAAGCTTGTAATCTTTTGCTACATCATCTTCCGGCAAAGAAGTTGAAATTGATTTAAACAAATCTTCAAACTCAGAATTTATTTGCTTCGTATTTTCTTTTACTCGCTGTTGTATTTTATTTAAAGAAGCTATGATCTCTTTTGTTGATTCATTTTTCGGTAGAAGAGGCTCAATGAATTTAAAGAAATATTCAAAAAATGAATTCATTTGAAGGGTAATATTTTGTAGGTTTTTTTTAGTCTTTCCAAAATCAGTCAGGCTTCTTTCTATTGTTTTTTCTAGTGGTAAAATATCTTCAAATGAGTCAAAGAACCTTTCTAAAGCAGTTATTTCTCTATCTAAAATTTCTTCCATTTCTTTGGCTTGAATTGAGTTTGGTCTTAAAGTTTCAGTTGTTTTTATTAGATTATTTGCGTCTTGTTCTAGGATAGGAAAAGTATCTTGTATTAATTTGTGTATTTTTCTATAAGAAAATTTAAGATCATTTAGAATTTCTTGTGGATCAAATGCTCTTGTTATTAAAGTTTCTAAAAGAGTATCTAAGTTTTCTTCTCTTTCTTTGTTCTTCGCATTTTGCGTTGTGATCAAGTTTTGTCCTTCGTGGGTTGATGAATCCGGGTTTTCATTGTAAATGTTATTTAACAGCTTTATTAGCATTGAAAGATATTCTTCAAATTTTTCTGGTTTTGAAAATAGAAAGTTAAAACCATCTTTTATAGCAGGATATAGAGCATTATCAACAACCTGTTCTTTTATCTTTGAGTCAATAAAAGTTGGTGCGAATTTTCTAATAGCTAATGAAACCGCTTGCACTAAAGGATGGGGATTAATTCCATATTCATTGAGTGCAAACCCATTTTGTTTTTTAGATTTTAATTCCTCTTGCTTTTGATATGGAGCATATAAAAGAAGATCATACAATTCATTCGCAAAATTTTTGATTTTTTTAGCTAATTCATCTGAGATCACATTTTTACGAAGCTCTATTGGTCTAGTTTCTGGAGACATTTTTAATTCATCTGAAAAATCTTGAATAACTTCACATAAAAAAGTATTAATTGCATATAGAAAATTTGATGATTTTATTGCATCTAAGGATGAGTGTATAATTCCAGGTGTAAGGTTTTCAATTAATTTTTTATGAAATCTTTTTATAATAAGATTATTAGGAATATCTTCTATTTTTTTTGCAATGAAATATGGGATAGCAAAAAGAGAAATTGTAACAGCTTTTATTGGCAATAAAATAATGCTTGGAATATTTTTTAAAATTTTAAATTTTAATATTTGAATTTTCTTAATAGTTTTGCTTAAAAATTTTATTTTGGGAATTAATGCATCATTTGATAATGTTTCAGCAAGTTTATCAAATAACTCTTTCTCATTTTTAATTTTTAAAGTAGGTGTAGATAAAATATCTGCAGATTTTAAACCATCAGAGGCGTAGTTTTCTTTGTTTTTTACTGTATTTTTATCATGAGCAAACAGATGAACTACTCTATTGACATTTTCTAAGTGAGAATTAAGGATTGTAAATATCGTTACACCAAACTCAGGTAATTTTTTGCCATCATCTAACTCAGTTCTTATTGTTGAAAGCGTTTTGTTTATACTACTATTTATATATCGTTTTGGAACCCATTTTATGAATAAATAATACCAAAATATTGTTCTGAACAAAGATATATGAGGAAAATGTTTTAGCATCACAGATCTAATCTTATTCAAACCAGGATCTTTAAATTTTTTTTGGTCTCTGTCAGAAGATGGAGGCACTAGCTCTTGAACAATTTGAAAATACGATCTAAAGCGTTTTGTTTCCTCTTCTTTTGTTTCCTCTTTCTCAATTTTTCCATTACAAGTCCTTTCAGTTAAATAAACTGTAGCAAATAAAGTTAATTTCTGAGCACAAAATTGAACTAGATCATCAGTCTCTTTTCTACAATCTTTTTGAATTGCAAGATTATTTGTTTCTGATAACATATTTCCAGCTTTTCCTAAAGCTGGATCTACATGATTTGGTCTAATGCGTGAGATTGGATTTCCCATAATTACTCCGAATTAACTTTCAAATTGTTTATATTAAATATATCTATAATAAATAATATTATAGCATAACACTTATTATTTGTTAAGTGTAATTTCATTAAGTTCAAACCTCTTGAAATTTATTGGAAACAATTTTATAATTTTTTTTAATAAAATCAATAAATATTTATGAATAAATTCAATTCTTTATTAAATATAGCAGATATTTTACTCGGCCCAAAGGGGTGTGAGTGGGATAAAAAACAGAGTTTTGAGAGTTTAAAAAAATACTTTATAGAGGAGGTCTATGAGCTTGTAGATGCTATAGATCTAAAAGATGATATAAATATTTTAGAAGAGCTGGGTGATGTGCTATATCTTGTGATTTTTCTAACAAAATTAGCTGAGACTAAAAATAAGTTTAATATGGACGGGGTTATTCAAAATATTTCTGATAAGCTCATTCGGCGTCATCCTCATGTTTTTGCAGATGTTAAAGTAGAGAGCGTTGACGATATTGTTAAAAATTGGGAGAAAATTAAAAAAGAGGAAAAAGCAGACAAAAGTAGTAAAGATCTAGTCCATTCTTTCCCTAAAAGTATGCCAATATTTTCAAAGATGCAAAAAATAATTAGAATATTGAAAAATAAAAATTTAATTGAAAAACCAAAGATAAAGCTGAATGAAAAAGAAATTCAAGATCAGCTTGTGAATCTTATTATACATGCTCAAATGAGCGATATAGATATAGATAAAATTTTAAAAGATAAATTAAAAAATTTACTTGAGAGTGAAAAAATTACCGGAGATGATCTCGAGGCATAAACCTTTATTCTTAAGGCTGCTACCTTCCGGTCCTGACCTGGTTCGAAGAGCTCTATTCCTCAAGGTCCCCGGTAAAAATTAGTACAAATATAGCAAATTTTAGCAATTGCTACAACTTAAATTATTTAACTTTTGTATCCAATCTAGTACTGAGATTTAACAAAAAAGTATCAGGGAAAAATTTCGCTAATATCTTAGCCGCATTGTCTCCATTGTGAGCCATTTGATTTGCAGATAAGATGCAAAGTCCAACTCCAAGTCCTTTTCCAAAGCCTGTAAAAATAACATCGTTATTACTTAAAATTGCTTTGATATCATTACTTAAAATGTTTTCTTTTCCAACGATTCTTTGAAATGTTTCAAAATCCATATCTTTTGTATCAGTTGGAGTTTTTATCTTTAAAGCGTAGGCTTTTTTAGAAGTAGTATCAGTATAAAGTTCAACAGAGCTAATTGTGCTAAGATGTAGAAGAGAAGCTAGCTCTTTTCTATTTATTTTATATGTCCATTTAGACTCTTCTCTATTCAATGCTGCATGTGGCGCTTCAACCCCAACTTTAGGTGCCCACCAATCTTTTCTGAAGATTGTGTGAAAGGCTGCTGTTTGTCCTGCACTATTTTCTGTCCATGTAGCTGCAAATGGTCTGTTTTCTCCACTTTTAGATAAAACTAAAATTAAATGACGAGTTCTATCAACTGCATTTGTTACATGAGAATCTGGTTGAATAATAGCTCTACCATGATAGCCAATATCTTGTGCTGAGACATGCCAAAAAGCATCTTTGTTTCTTTTAACATGAGAATATGCTGTTGTTCTAGCTGCTATTGTAATTGCAGCCATTACTTCACTCTCCATTGGATATGGAAATTGTGGAGTTAATGACGATTTTAAATAATCTTCAATATCTACATCACTTACAATGTTGATTTTGTTTTTAATTTTAAAAATAGCAATTGCTCCATCGTATTCAATGCCATTCACTAAAAGTGAAGAGTTTTTAGCTTTTGGTACGATATAAATCTGGTGATTTCCAGGATATGTCTCACCCCACTTTATACCAGATGCAACTGCTTTTACCATAAAACGTTTGCCTGTTAAAGAAGATGTTATTCTAGATCCATCTTTAGGATCAAAGACAACATATGATCCTTTTGCTTCTAAAAGTGCTTCGTCAACATTTTTGGCGAGTAGCACCTGAATGTTTTCAGGTCTATTTGCTTGAGTAGAGATTGTCTCTACTGCAAAAATAGATATACTTGTTAAGCACATTAATATTAAAAATGAAAAAGCTTTTCTCATTTTAACTCTCCTACATTAGTTGGGAAAATTTTTCCCATATGTTCGTATGCAATTTTTGTAACTTTTCTACCTTTTGGGGTGCGTTTTAAAAATCCAAGCATTATCAAATATGGTTCGTATACTTCTTCTAAAGTTGTCGGCTCTTCTCCGATTGCAACCCCAATAGTTTTAACTCCGACAGGACCTCCAGAAAAATGATCAATTATTACATTGATTATTTTTTTATCCATCTCATCTAAACCCATCTCATCTATAGATAACATTTTTAAAGCTAAGTTAGCAATATCTTTATCGATTATATTTTTGTTTTTCATCTGAATATAATCTCTTACCCATTTGAGTAAATTATTCGCAATTCTCGGTGTCCCTCTAGATCTTTTAGCTATAGTTGTAGATCCATCTTTATCTATTTTTACATTTAATATTTTTGCAGATCTTGTAAGGATTTTTTCTAAATCTTTATAGTCATAATAATCGAGCCTTGCATTAAAAGAGAAACGAGATCTAAGTGGTGATGATAAAAGTCCAGATCTAGTAGTAGCTCCAATTAAAGTGAACTTATTTAGTTTAACACTAACTCCTCTAGCATTAGGACCACTATCGATAAGCAGATCTAAAGTAAAATCTTCCATTGCAGGATAGAGATACTCTTCAATTGTTTTATTAAGTCTATGAATCTCATCTATAAATAAAATATCACCATCTTTTAAAGATGTTAAAACTCCTGCTAAATCTCCCGGCTTTTCAATCACTGGACCTGAAGTCACAACGATGTTTGTGTTCATAGTTTTTGCAATTATATTTGCAAGTGTAGTTTTTCCAAGACCAGGAGGCCCTGACAAAAGCATATGTCCTAAACTATCAGCTCTTTTTTTTGCCGCTCCTATGTATATATGAAGTCTCTCTTTTATATTAACTTGACCAACAAATTCATCTAAACTAATTGGTCTTAGAGGAACTTCAAAAGTTGTATCTTCTTTTTTTAGAGTTGATTCGATAAAGTTTTCATTCATAAGTTTTGCTCCATAATAATAAAAAATACATCTTTTTTAATAAAAATTCTAGCAAGAAAAGTATTTCACGCGCTATATCTATTTATCTGAGCTAATAAAAAAAGGAAAATTTAAATGGCACTTCTTCCAGATGAAACAATAGAAAAGCTTGCAAACAAAGGGATGATAAAACCTTTTGAAAAAAATCAAGTTAAATACTCTGATACAAAAAAATTAGTAAGCTATGGACTTTCTAGCTACGGTTACGATCTAAGAGTTGCAGATGAGTTTAAAGTTTTTACCAACGTATATAATTCAATTATCGATCCTAAAAACTTTTCAGAAGATTCATTTGTTGAGATCAAAGCCCCAACTTGTATAATTCCACCAAATTCTTTTGCTCTTGCCAGATCTGTTGAATATTTTAAAATTCCTCGAAATATATTAACTATATGCATTGGAAAATCTACATATGCTAGATGCGGTATTATTGTAAATGTAACACCGTTTGAGCCTGAGTGGGAAGGCTATGTTACTTTAGAAATTTCAAATACAACTCCATTGCCTGCAAAGATTTATGCAAATGAAGGTCTTGCTCAAGTTTTATTTTTTGAAGCAAAAACCGAATGTCTGATATCATATGCAGATAGGAAGGGCAAATATATGAAACAAGTAGGTATAACAATACCTAAACTTTAAATATTATTTGCAATTATTTTTTAAAACTTTATAATAAAGTTACAAAGACAGAATAAGTTAATTACATGGAAAGCAAAAAAAACAACATAACAATTACAACAAAGCTTTTTAGCTCATTGCTAAGATCTTGGTGGGTAATCCTGTTTTTACTTATTTGTTTTTTTGGCTACGATTTGGGAATAAAAAAGCGAAACAAAGCTATTTTTGAGATGAGATCAAAATATGAATCTCTATTAGAGCAACAAAAATTGGCAACTACTAAGAAAGAAGATCTTCAGCTTAGATTTGCAGCTCAGAGCGATCCTGCATGGATTGAGATGGTTTTAATGAAAGAGCTCGGTGTTGTACCTGAAAATCAAATTAAAGTTCACTTCAAAAACTAAACTTTCTTTTTTTTAATCTTCAGATAAGCTAAAAACAATAATTGATGAGCATTGTATTACTTATATTAGCTTTATTTTGTTTGATCTGTTTTTCTGCAGTTTTATCTGCATCAGAGACATCTCTATTCTCTCTCTCTTCATTTACGATAAATACCTATAAAACAGATGTTAATAAAAGAAAAAGACTTATCGCAAAACTTCTACACAGGCCGAAAGATCTTTTAGTTACTATTATGATGCTAAATATTTTTGCAAATATCTTAGTTCAAAATGCTGTCTCATCTTTATTTGGAAATATCTCATCTTGGGCTTTAAAAGTTGGTATTCCTTTGGTTTTGACACTATTTTTTGGAGAAGTTATCCCAAAATCTATTGCTCTTCCTAATAACAAGTTTATTTCCTATCATCTATCGCCTTTTGTCTCTTTTATATCTAAAATTATTAAACCTATTCGAATTGTTATTACAAAACTTACATCTTATGTATCTAGAGTGATGTTCTTTTTTTTAAAAAAAGAAAAGCCTCTATCTATTGAAGAGATAGAACATGTGATCGATAAATCTAAAGAAGAGAATCTTCTAACAACAGATGAAATTGATCTTGTTAAAGGTTATTTAAACTTGCATGATTCAAATGTTAAAGAGCTAATGCGTCCTCGTGATGAAATTTTATATTATGATATTAATGCTCCTTTAGATGAGTTGATTCATCTATTTGCTGATAAACAGTGCTCTAGAGTTCCTGTTTGTGATAATAATGTAGATGAAATGCTAGGCATTATCTCTTTGAAAAACTTTTTCATCTATAAAGATAGCTTAAAATCTACTCAAGATCTAAAAAAGTATTTAAAAAAGCCATTTTTTGTAGCGGAGAGTATGCAGGCCTTTGCGCTTCTTATAGAGCTTAGAGATAGAAGAGAAAATATTGCGATTGTTGTTGATGAATATGGCTCGATAATTGGTCTTATCACTCAAGAAGATTTAACAAATCAAGTTTTAGGGAAAATCTCTGATAAAAAAGATGAAAAGCAAAAATATACTATCTCGAAACAAAATGAGATAATAGCTAGTGGGAAAATGGAGATAGATGATCTTGAAGATCAATTTGGTATCTAATTAGATAGAAAATCAAATGCCGTCACAGTAGGTGGATTTTTAACAGATGAGATGGGTGATATTCCAAAAGCAGGGGATAAGATCAAAAAAAATAATCTGCTATTTTATGTTCTCTCTTCCGATCCTAATAGAGTAAGAAGAGTATATATAAGACTGCTCAAACCATCGAAAAAAGAGAAAAAACATGAATAAAACGATCTTTTTTTTATGTTTAGCTCTTTTTTGTGTTTTGACAGAGAGCTTTTTTTCAATGTTTGAGATGGCAGCGGTCTCTTTAAATAAAGTAAAGCTTCACTACAAAGCGAGCAAAAACAAAAAACAAGCTAAATGGTTAGAGTTTTTACTTAAAAACCCATCCTATCTATTTGGAACAACGCTTATCATGGTAAATACTGTTATGCAGATAGGATCAGAGGCTGCAAGAAGGTTTTATGAATCTCTAAATTTAAGCCCGGATATTGCGCCTTTTTCTCAAACCATAATAGTTTTAATATTCGGTGAGCTAGCCCCTTTATTTGCAGCAAGACGCCACTCTGAGCATGTAGCTTATCTATCAGTGCCATTTGTTTATCTTTTAGCTAGAATCTTAACTCCACTCGTTTGGGTGATCGGAAAAATATCAAAAGTATCGAATCTTATTTTCAAAAAACCAAAACTAGAATTTTTCCTCTCAAAAGAAGAGCTTAAAAAAGCGATAGAAGAGCCTGCTAAAAAAATATCAAAATTAGAAAATGAAAATATAAATGCAACTCTAAACTCTATATTTTCATTAAAAGAGAAAAAAGCTAAACAGATTATGATTTCTGTAAGTCATATGAAAATGATTCCATCGAATTTCACTCTAAAACAGATCAAAAGTGCACTAAATATCAGCTACTTTCCATACTTTCCAATCTATCATAAAACACCTTCTAATATAGTAGCAATTGCGTATCCCAGAGATCTTCTAAAAGCGAAAGATGAAAATCTAGTTATAGATTTTGCAAAGCCTTTTTGGTTTATAACAGAAGATATGTTTGTTTTAGATATTTTAAAACAGTTTAGAACTAACAACCAAAGCATTGCTATTGTCTTAGATAAAAATGGTAAAAATGTTGGTTTTATCTCTTTAGATCAAATAGAAGATGAAATCTTTGGTAAATACCCAATCTACATTGAGAGAAAAAAAAGCTCTAAAATCGTTATTGAAAAAACCCTTCCAGGGGAGATGAGCCTTGAAATATTTAATAAAAAATTCAAAGCTAATCTTCACTATAAAGATGCTGAAACTCTCTCTGAATTAATAACCCAATATTTAGGTCATCCTCCATCTTTAGATGAAATCGTACACTTTGAAAAATATGAATTTACAATAATCGAAACTTCTCTTTTAGGTGTCGAAAAAGTTAAAGTAAAAACAATTATCTGAATCTCTAATAGAATATTTTCTTTTAATGATGACATATAAAAATAATTTTAATGTGTTTTTTAAATTGTAAACAAAATTTTTTAATTGTATGGATTAAAACGAAATATAAGCACTTTTACAAAAAAAATTAAATATTGGTTTTAAATGATAATTATGTTAAAATTACTGCTTATAATAATAAGGGGCATATTTACATATGAGTTCACTATCAAATAGTTTATTGATGATTCCAAGAGAACTTCCATCATATTTAAAAGTAGCTTATTCGTTTCGTTATGAGAATGAGCCTAATGAAGGAAATTGCTTTATTAGAATTTATCACGTAGCTAAAAGATTTTTTTCTCTTATTAAGGAATTAATTTATTATAGACCATCTTATAGTGATTTTCAGAACAATAGAGAGAAGCTTAAAACCGATTTCGAAAATATCAGAGATAAACTGTCTGAAAATACAAAGCCTATTTGTATTTATTTTGTAAGTGCTTACGATAGCAATGGAGCTATTTTAGGTAACCAGCTCTATTATTATCATCATTATAAAATTGGAAATCTTCAGAAGCATTTTGCTGTTGCTCCAAAAATCGTTGCTTCACAAGATGAGATGAAAAACTTTATAACTCATATTAAAGAAAAATATCCTGACAGACCAATACAATTTGTTGATAGTGTGTCTCATGGATCCAAATCAGCATTGTCTATTCAAAAGCCTGGTAGTTTGATTAGCGAAGCGATCACTTATGGAAACCTTCGAGATGATCTTTTTGAAGATATCGCACCAGATGCAACAATTTTACTCGATGCATGTATGACAGGACTTGGAGATAAAAATATTGCAGATGAAATAGCAAGAAAAACTCCAAAAAGAACTGTATTGGCTCCAGGACCTTCAATGTATTTTTCTAAACCGGTTATCAGCAAAAAAGGGAATATTCCTAGAGTCATCTCAGCAGTACATGGTTTTGCTATTTTTAATGCGTACACATGTAAATCATTTTGTTATGATAAGAAGATGCCTAGTCAATATCCCTATGTAAAAGATACAGCCCTTCAGAGCGATATACTCTGTTTAGCAAATTTCCCTTTGCTACTAAATTCTTGGCTTGATTCTTATATTCGAGAAGATAATAAAGAGCATAAGAAAAGAGTGATCGATATATTTAATCAACTTTCTGCTGAAACAAAGCAACTTATTACTAAACAAGTGTGGCTAAATAATGGATCACCATCAGCTGATTGTGGTAATTCATATGGAGAATGCTTTTTAAGAAATAATCCACTTCATACGACAGTAAGACAAGCTTTTAGAAAAGTTCTTAATGAATTAATTTATGAAGTACGCGATGAACCTGCGGTTCGTTGGGCGAAGATGTGGTTATATATTCAGAATATATTACAAGCCTTAGGTGCATGTTTTCGTAATCTACGGGGACAGTCTGCTCTTGCTAGAATTTAAAATTTAAAAACTATAACTCTAAAAGTTTAAGATTTTAATTTTTTAACAAGTCTTATAATAATTTTCAAAGCTTTGTCTATTTCATCTTTTGTAGTATTTCTAGAAAATGAGAATCTAATAGAAGATCTGACATCTTTAGGGTTTATACCCATATTCAAAAGTACTCTAGATGGTTTTATAGAACCTGAAGAGCAAGCAGATCCATGAGAGGCTAAAATATTTTCTCTATCTAAAAGAATCAATAAACTCTCGGCATCGACATTTTTAAAACATATATTAGAGGTATTGCAAATCCTTGGGCCCTCACCATTAATAGATATATTTTTTAGGTTTTCTATAAGAGTTTTTTCAAAATGCTCTCTTAGCTTTAACATATTTTCTCTTGCTTTTGGAAGATGTTCTTTTAATAAATCTATAGCTTTTGAAAACCCAACTATTCCTAACATATTTTGAGTGCCAGCTCTTTTTTCATCTTCTTGAGGTCCTCCAAATAAGAGGGGAGTGTAGTTTACATTATGTTTAAAATAGCAAAGTCCAATGCCTGTAGGTCCATGCATTTTATGTGCACTAAAAGCCATAGATGTAGTGCCTTTTGGAATAGAAAAGTTCTCTTTGCCAAGTAGAGCAACTGCATCTACAAAAAGATAGATATTTTTGTTTTTTGCTATTTTTGCAATTGTTTCAATATCTGTTTTTACTCCAGTCTCAGAATTCACAGCTGATATTACAATAAGTTTTGTGTTTTCTTTTATAAGGGGCTCAATTTGCTCAGGGTTTATAGCGCCATGTTTTTTAACATCAACAAAAGAAATATCAAATCCTTTCTTCTCTAGGTGTTCTAATGTGTTATAGACGCATGAGTGATCAATATCGCTAGCGATAATATGAGAGTTAGAAAAATGCTCAATTAATGATCTAATGCCAATGTTTACAGCTTCAGTGCCGCCAGATGTAAAGATTAGATCTCGAGGTTTTACTTTTAAATATGAAGCGATATTCTCTTTAGCTTTTTGAAGCTCTTTTTTTGCCATTTTGCCATAAAAATGAGTAGATGATGGATTTGCAGGATAATCGAGCTTATTCATAGCTTCAAAGACTTCCTTGTCCATCTGAGTTGTGGCGTTATTATCTAAATAAATTTTTTGAATCATTTTTGAACGATTTTGATAACTAATGCAGTAATATTATCACTACTTCCATTATTTTTCGCTTCTTTTATCAGAATTTCACAAAGATTTTTTGGATCTTCAAAGGTTTCAATTAATATTTTGATGTTTTCATTCGAGATATAATCTGTCAGTCCATCTGTTGTAAGTAAAAAGATATCTCCCTTGTCATATGGCGTACTATTAACGCTAGGCTCTATTTTAGGATATGTACCAATAGCTTTTGTTATGATGTTTTTACAAGATTTTTTGTTAAAAACTTTATTTTGATCTTTTAGTTTATTTATCAGTGAATGATCTTTAGTCAGCTGAATTAAACTGTTTTTTTTATAATGATAGATTCTGCTATCGCCTACATGTGCAAATATAGCATCTGTAGATCTTAGGTGTAAAAAACATAGAGTTGTTCCCATTCCTAAAAAATCGATATTTGCTCTACTCAAGTTGTAAATTCTGCTATTCACTTCTTTTATTGCTAGATTTATGTGATAGATAACATTTGCAGTAGAGATGTTTGAAGTTATTGTTTTCAAAAGTAAGTTGTTAATCTCTTTTGTTGCTGTTTGAGCTGCAATATCACCAGCTTTATGACCTCCCATACCATCGGCAACTGAAAAAATAAGGTTATCTTCTAAAATTTCAAAAACATCTTCATTTTTTTTTCTTATATGACCGATATCTGTTAAACCATAAACTTCAATTTTTAGATCCATTTATACGCCTTTGATAAATATTATGTTCAATACACTAAGTGCATTGAAAGTTGCATGTAAAAATATAGGTGATATTAAAGATTTTTGTTTTTCATATAAAAAGCTTAAAAAAACACCTAAAATAAAAAGCGAACCTAAAATAGTAATATTTGCAAGTTTTTGAGAAATTGCAAAATGAAAAAATGCAAAAATCACACTTGTAGCTAAAATAGCTAAAGATCTATTCATGAACTTTTTAAAAAGATTTTGCAAAACTCCTCTAAATAAAAACTCCTCTATTATTGGTGCTATAACAATAACAGATATTAGAGCCATTACAAAAAAGATTGGATTCTTGAGTGAGGATTTAATAAATTCTATCGCTAATTGATTTGGCACTTTTGTCACTTTAAATATAAAATATACTAAAATATCAAAAATAGATGAGAAAAAAGAGACTAAAGGAAAGGCTATAAGCCAGCTCAATACCCCTAAAATAACATCCCTTTTTAAGGTCGTTTTATCAATTTGGCCTCTTTTTATTATTGAAAGTGTAATGTCTTTTTTCACTCTAAAACAAAATAGATACAAAACTAATATTAGAAAAAGATTCAAAGCTAAATTTATCGAAAAGACAAAACCTAAAATATTGGTATTTGACATTAGATTTTTAAATAGTCTTACAACTAAAGGTCCTATTAAAAAAATTGTCACAGCATAGATTAAAAATACAAAAAAACCATAGCTATAGGTAATGGGTACTTTTTCATCTTTTTCAAGCTTATAAAATCCCTTATAATATGCTATAGCAGACGTTATAAGCATCAAAAGAAAAAATAGTATAGCGCTTTGAATCTCGTCTTTTAGCACTATATCTGTGCTTGCCATTAGCGACTCTTTGATAGAGCAATATAATCAGAAATTCTATCAGAGATATCTTTCGCTAGTTGTTTATGAGCCAGTCCCATTCTAGAGTTTTCATATTCATTCGATCCCCAAACAGTATTTTGATAATCTTCTTTAATAGCTCCTTTCGCTATATAATAATTATCCTTTAAACACTCTTGTAGAATAACTCTTGGTTTTTTAGATCTAACATCTACTATTCTTATTCTCACTGACATATCAAGATTAGTGATGTTATCTTTTTTTAGCTCAGTATGATTAATTAGCTCTAAAAACACTAAAAATTCATTTGGCTCAAATCTATCTTTCATCCAAGATACATTTACATCAAATGGATTATCAGTATTTGTTAAAAATTCATCAATCTCATCAGTAGATGCTAAAAATATACTTTGATTTGTTGATAGTTGTTTTTGAACTAAATGAGTTAACTCTTCTGAAATGCTCCATGGAAGATCATAAGATGTTGAATCAATAATTGTTCCAACAGCTACGACAGGTCTAGCTCTTCCATCATCATAATATTTAGATACATGTTGTTGTTCACTCTCAGTTTTATTTTCACATGATGTGAAAATAAACAAAGACAAAATAGCCACTGCTAAAAACTTTATCATTTTTCCCCCGGAAAATAAAATAATACTAATTTGAGTGTAGCAGATGTTTTTTATTCTTGGCTAGTTAGTTTTTTGTAAAACTGCAGCAGACAAATTTTTTAAAGTAATTTTGTTTTGATAAGTCCTCTCACTACCATCAAAAGTATCTAGCAAAACTTTGTATTTTCCATCTGAAATTTCTACATTGATATCGTTTTCGCTTGTATTGAATATTACGATAAAATCATTTGATAAAATTTTTATAAAATTTTTCTTAATTTCAAATTTTGCTTTTTTGTAGCTTAAAAAACTTTTGTGTTTATTTCTAAACTCGATTAAAAATTTTATAAAATCAAAAAATTTTATCTCATTATTCCACAAAAAATAGTTCAATTTATTATCTTGGCACCAAGTATTATTATTACCATTTTTTGTATGTAGATATTCATCTCCCATATATATCATTGGAACATCTTTTGAAATCATCAATGCGAGCATAAAATTTTTAGCTTGTCTAAGTCTTATTTCGTTTATTTTTTCATCATCTGAAAAACCTTCTATTCCATAATTTTTGCTAAAGTTAAAATCATTTCCATCTCTGTTTTTTTCTAAATTTTTCTCATTATGCTTTTTCTCAAAACTCACCAAATCATTTAGAGTAAAACCATCATGGCAAGTTACAAAATTAATTGAATTTACATCTTTTTTCCCCAAAATAGCGTCTACAAAATCTTTTTCTAAATTTTCATCGCCTTTTATAAATTTTCTTACAACATCTCGATATTTATCATTCCACTCATAAAAATTATATTTTGTAAAAAATCCTAGTTGATTGAGATTTGCTGCATCCCAAGGCTCCGCAATCAGTTTTATGTCTTTTAATTTTTTTTCATTTTTTATCATCTCTAATATTAAAGGCTTTTCTAAGGTTATACCATCTTTTCCTCTAGTTAATATCGATGCTAAATCAAATCTAAATCCATCAACATTAAAATTTTCTACAAAGTAAATCAAAGAATCTACAATAAGCTTAGCTCCCACTTTAGAGTTCGCATTACATGTATTTCCGCATCCTGAAAAATTTAGATGATTTTTGTTTTCATCTAACAAAAAGTAGTTTTTATCTTTTATAGGATTTTGCATATGGTTATAGACAACATCTAAAATTATTTCGAGACCATTTTTATGAAGATTTTCTACTAAATTTTTAAAATCTTTTTCAGAGCCATATCTTTTCATAATAGAGAAAAAAGATACAGGGGAGTATCCCCAAAAATTAAAAAGCCTTTTTTTTGTATCAGGATCAACAGCGCTATATGAATTTTCATCAAATTCATATATAGGCATCAGCTCTATTGCATTTACCCCCAATTTTTTTAAATAATCAATCTTTTCTATTATCCCTAAGAATTTACCGCTATTTTTTGTCTTAGTAGATATATCTTTTGTAAAAGCTCTCACATGCATTTCATATATAATTAGATCATCAAATTTTATATTTGGTTTTTGAATTTTTTCTAGATTTTTTAGTTCTTCTTTATTTTCGAAATCTACTTTTGCAAAAAGATATGTATCTTCATCTGTTTTAGCTCCCCAAGAATTAGGTGATGCAAAAGATCTCGCATAGGGATCTTGTTTAATCTCATTTTCTACCTTATAAGCATAAAGTGTATCTTTAGGAAGGTTTTCAATCTCTATATGATGAATATTATCATTTCTATTTAATTCAATTTCTTTAGTTGTTTTTCCATTTTTTAAAACTAAAAACACATCTTTGTTTTCAGAATAAAATGCAAAATTTATCCCTCTGTTTTTCGTAGATATAGATATGCATATCCTAGATATGCCCAAAGGAGAGCTTTTTCCTTCTTTTATCTCAAGTTTTTCAAAAATAGACACTTTTTAGCTCTTTTTTATCCTTATCAGATTGTAGCTATTTTTATATTTTTTGATAGTGCAAATAGTAAAATATTTTTTAATTCAAATAAAAACTATATACTTCATTTTCTAAAGATATCTAACATCTTTAATAAAATTCATCATTATGTTATAATTATTTTTAATGATGATTCAAAAATCATAAATAAGGTTAGTTTTATGATGGGCGCAGGCATCGGAGCTTTAGGATACTCTTTGTTATGCTATTAGAAAAACTGGACAAGAACAAAGTGTTGATAAGGATGAGGGCGATGGATCGAGTAAAAAGCCTCAAATAGTAAGAAAACCACCTAAAACGACAATTATTGATGGAATAGTACATATAGAATTACAAGAGATGCCAAAAACCACTGAAAAAGCTACTGAAGTTTATAATAATACTAAAAAGTAAAAAATAAATTTAATACAAAGTAAAAATTTTAAAAATTAAACAATATTGAAAAAAATAAATTTATATATTAAACTAGATCAAAACGTTGAGCTATATTTTTCTAAAAATTATTTTGTCTATAAAAAATTTTTATGATAAAAATGTATGTCAAAAATAATTAATATTTGGAGGATAACAAATGTCATTTGAAAATGCCAAAGCAAATCTAAAAGAATTTTCGAAAGAATTAAATCTTGAGGGTTTGGGGTTTGATGAAAACAACACATGTATTTTAGGGATTGATAACACATTTTCTTTGCATTTAACATATGAACCAAATTCAGATAGATTGTACTTATACTCACCTCTTTTAGATGGACTTCCTAAAGATGATAAAATCGTATTGAAACTTTATCAAAGACTTCTTGAAGGATCTATGCTAGGTGGCCAAATGGCAGGAGGAGGAGTAGGAGTGGCAGTAAAAGAAGAGTTAATTCTTCTTCACTGTGTTCTGGATATGGGCCTCGGTGTTGATGCATCTGCACTTCGTAGATTTGCACCACTTTTCGTTGAGACAGTAGAAAAATGGAGAAAAATAGTAACGGATATTTGTGAAGGAAAAGAGCCTGAGCCGTTTACACTTCCACTTCCTGGAGGAGCAAAACCACCAGAGATGCAAAAACCTGGAGAGACAGGTGGTGGCGGATTCGTAAAAGTTTAATTCATAAAATTAATCTAAAACAAAAAGCAGTTAAAAAAGCTGCTTTTTGTTTATAAATAATTCTCACTAAATAAAAAGCTAAAAAAAAAAAAATTAAGAAAAGATATGTAATTTTTTTGTAATTTGTTTCAACGCACTAAAAGTGTCTAGCTTGTTATTATCTAATTCTTTTTTTATACTTTTTATGCTTGTCATTACAGTTGAATGATCTCTTTGAAAAATTGTGCCTATTTTCATAAAAGGCATTTTTAAAAGCTCTCGACAAAGATACATTGAAAATTGACGGGGGAATGTACACTCTTTTGTTTGAGATTTACCTAAAATATCTTTTGAAGTAAGTCCAAAATATATTGAGACTTCTTGTATGATTTTTTCAGGATCTAAATCCTTTTCTTTTTCTTCTAAAATAAGAGGAGATAAATAGTTTTTAATCTTATTTGCATCTAAAGACTTTTGATCATCCAAATGCTCATTTAAAGCGATAGTTTTTAAAGCTTTTTTGATCGATGTTATATTATTGAAATTATCAATAATGAATTTTTCTATCTCTGCAGCTAAATGTAGATTTAAAAGACTTTGTTGGCTTTTTAAAACTAATTTAAAATCTGATTTTTTTAATTTTTCTAGATATAGAGATATACCCCATTCAAAACGAGAGGTAAGCCTCGGCTCAATATCATCTAACATGTTAGGTGCTGAGTTAGCACTTAAAATGATGGGTTTTCCCATTGAATGAAGTGTATTAAAAGTATGGAAAAATTCTTCTTGAGTCGCAAGCTTTTTAGAAAAAATTTGAGCATCATCTACAATTAATACATCTAAGTTTCTATAGGTTTTTCTAAATTCTGCCATTGCACTATTTCGAATTGCATCTACGACATGATTGGTAAAAGTTTTAGCGCTTACATAAAAAACATTTAAATTTCTCTCTGTAAATTTATGTGCTAAGGCTTGTAATATATGCGTTTTACCAGAGCCTTTTGGGCCATATAAAAAAATAGGATTAAAGCTGCTGGTATTAGAGCTAGCCGCTTCTTTTAAGAGTTTTAAGGTTATCAGATTTTTTTCAGATGCTATGAAAAATGAAAAGGTTAAATAAGTTTGAAGTGTCTCTGATGTAAATTGTTTTTTTATCTCTTTTGTTTTGGGTTTTTGATAAGAATCTTTAATAGAGAGATGAATTTTTATTTTATGAAAATTTTCGTTATAAAAACCCTTTTTTAAAATAGGTCTTATATGCTCTTCGAACCATTTTGCTTGGAAATAATTTTCAGCTTCTAAATATAGATTACATGCATCAAATTTTAGAATTTTTAAACTAGAGAGCCATTTGCTTACAGTAGATGAACCAATTTTTTTTTCTAGATCAACTAAAAAAAGCTTCCAAGCTTTCATGTTTTCATCAAATTTTTCTGTGTTTTTCTATTCATTATCCACTGTTGCAATATACCAAATAATGAAAAGAATAAATAGTAAATATTTAATCCAGATGGCATTTTGTAAAATATTACTGTAAAAATTAGTGGCATTAGAGTAGCTAATGCTTTTTGTTGACGCTCTTGATCAGTTGCAGGTCCTGTCGTTTTTATCGGTTTTTTAGTCATATATTTTGATTGTAGATACATAACTATTCCCATTATTATAGGAAGAAGATGAAACTCTGTGCCAATTAAAGGAATTGGTCTGCCCCAGCTAAAAACAACATCTGGAGCTGTTAAATTGTTTATCCAACCAGGTATAAAAGACGCTCCTCTAAGCTCAAAGGTTGATTTTAATAGATCAAACATACCGAGTAGAAATGGGATTTGAATAACCATAGGAAAGCAGCCCATAAGTGGATTTGAGCCTTTCTCTTTATATAGCTTCATCATTTCCATTTTTTGCTTTTGAGGATTGTTCGCATATCTTTTTTGAATCTCTTTCATTTTAGGAGCAAATTCTTGCATTTTAGTATTTGCTTTTATCGACCATGCATTTAATGGATAGAGCATTAGTCTTAAAACAAAGGTAAGTAAAATTATAGACAGTCCCCAAGATGCAGTAGTTTTGTGAAATAGCTGCATTAAGCTAAACATAAGTTTTGCAAAAGGCTCTGATATAAATGCAAAAATACCATGAAAACTTTTAGCTTTGATATATTCTGGGTTGTAACCTGTTATTGCATTTGAGTACGTTGCATCGACAGCATTTAATATGTTTTTTGCAAAAGGTCCTGCAAAAATTCTAAAATTTGTTTTTTCTCCATTTGATTTTAAAGGTAGAAACATCTCATAGCCTGGATATTTATCAGCTGGATATAAATTGTATCTTTGATCGATTTGAGTGAGTCTTGTTGGAAGTGAGTTTCCAGCTATATATTTCGTTCTATATCCCGGTGGGATTTCAGTTAAAGGATCTATAATAAGTCCTAAAAATCCATTTGAGTTACATGTCCAATCAGGATAGATCGATGATACTGTAGTTATACCTTTAGGCAGAGATAGTTGATCTACAACATTTTTTTGCTTTCTATATGTTCGCATTTTTAAAACTGGTGATGATCTTCCCGATGTGAGCTCTACTTCTGGAACTCCAGATGTTAGCCATAAATTTTTAGCATCACCATCAATACTAACACTCATATCAAAAGTATAAGGGGCTTCTTTAGCAAACTCATAGGTTTTTGTAACTCTTCGATTAGAAGATGTGAGCTCAAATTCAATTAAATCTTTTTCAAGTCTTGTAAGTTTGTAGTTAGCATTTTCTATCGCGTCTGTATCGCTCACTATATTCAATGAATAATAACTAGGACTAATACTTGGATGATCTACTAGATGTCTTCGAATTAATGGATAATAGCCGCTAATAGTGGGTTTTTGTTCAACTATTTTGCCATCTTCATAGATTTGATAGGAATTTAAAGGAAATTTTGCATTATCTACAGATTGAGATTTTATCTCTCTATCGAAATTTATCTCATTTACTATACTTTTTTGGTTTTCTTTTGTTTTAAATGGTAGATTGATCTCTGATATTGATCCGCCTTTTGTTGAAAATACTACTTGTAGAAAATCATTCTCTAAAACATAAAAACTCTCTTTTCCTGTAGGTTGGACTATAGGCTCTTGTTTGAAATCTTCTTTAACGACTGTTGCAGTCTCAGTTTGAACTGTTTTAGGAGCCTGAGTTTTTTGTGGAGGAAATATAAGTTGCATTACATAAAAACTAGCTGCAAGAACTATAATAAAAATAATAGTACGTTTATCCATCTTTAATGACCTTTTCGATGCTTTTTAAGATATCAATATAGCAAAAACTTGAAATGCATTCTAGATATTTTGTTTCTTTTCTATCTCATGTAGAAAATGAGAGAATTGATCCGTAGCTCTTAAGTTATCAAGCCACTCATCATCTAAGATCTCTTCTATAGGGGGGAGCATATCGATCTGTTTCGCTTTTTCTAAAAAATTTATAGCTTCTGTATATCTATTTGTTAAAGAATATAGACATGCTAAATGATAATATGCATGTTGATTGCCAAGTTGACCCGCTTTAATTAACTTTTGCTCAGCTTCTAAATATTTTTTTTGCTGACTCTGAGAATCTAAATTATCATAAGAGTATGAAATTAATGTAAGACCCCATTCTAACCAGACATTCTCATCTTCTAAATCTTGTTTTGTCGCTAATTTAAAACAATTATTTGCTTTTTCAAAATATTCGATTTTAGAGTTCACCTCTAATAGATGTGAAAAAGATAGCGCTAATCTATAATGAATCTTTTTAAAATCTGGATCAACTAATAAAACATTATTAAAAATCTCTATAGCTTTTAAATAATAGCTCTCTTTTTCAAAAAGATCACCTAAAAGATCTAATGCACAAGCATAATAAAATATCCAATCAGGATGAGATAAAATTGCATTTTTTTGAAGATTTAAGGCTATTTCAAATTGTTTTATCGCTTCTTCTAATGTAGCTTGATTTAAAGTCAGCTCTGCTAGAGCTGTTAAATTTTTTGCATAATCAAAAATAATAGCTGGACATGCAGGTTTTATATCTATTGCTTTTATAAAAAATTTAGAGGCTCTCTCTAACATATCTATATCTTCTAACTCTTTTCCAATTTTTAAATGCGTTAGGGCTATCTCACTCCATAGCTCTGGATTTGTTCTATCTAAAGAAAGTCCAATTTGAAATTTTTCTATAGCAAAAAAATCATAATCGATGTCGCTATAATAAATTGCAAAAGCTTTCATGCATACTCCATAAGAGAACCAAAGATCGCTCTCATCTGAATATAGATCAGTTGCTTTCATTATTTTGTTTTCAGCTTCAATTATCAAATCTAATCTATTTGTATACGCACCTAAAAGTGATAAAGATTCTACCCACTGCCCCATTACAGGATTTGATTTTTTATTTCTTCTTTTAGCTCTTATACATTTTTCAATAGAAGCTCTTAGCTTTTTTGTATCTTTATTTAATTTCCCGCTCTCTCCAAGCAAATTCGCCCAATCTAACCATAAATTAGCATCTAAAGGATTTATCTCTAAAGATGTCTCATAGTGTTTATTCGCTAAAATAAAACACTCTTCATCTAATGTATTTATATATAGTTGAGTATATGCATGCGCAATCGATGACCACGCATCAATGTATTTATTAGATTTTTGAGTTGCTAATTTAAAATAATCAATCGCTTGAATATAAATATTATTGTCATTAATTAGCTCTCCCATTTTTAAATAAGCTGTAGCTAGATCATTTAAAAAAGGAGCAGATTTCTCTTTTTGATGATTCATTGATTTATGAAATTTTTCTATAGCTTTTTTAAGATCAATAGCCTCGCCAGAGTGCTCTGCTATTTTTGTGTATATTAAACCTAAATCCCAATATAGCTCAGATAGAATATCATCAGTTTGATTTTGTGATAAAAAAGCTGCATGCTTATACTTTTTTTTCGCTTCTAAAAAGTAGTGATACTCATCTTTTTGATTTCCTAATACAAACAATACATTTCCCCAAGCCCACCAAAAATCAAAAACTTCAGAATCTAAACTAACTGCTATTTTAAAATTTTTACTAGCTAAAACAAGTGCCTGGTCTTTATTAGCAGAAGTGCCATATTCAAAAAAAGCAAGTCCCTGTCTATACCAAATTAAAGGGTTTGTAGGATCTAATTGCGCAGCTTCATTAAATAATTTAATTGCAGTTAAATCTTCTTTTGACAGAATCTCTTCTGCTTTTGCTAAAAGAGTAGATGCTAATTTCTTCTTCTCATTAATTGGTAGATTCTCTAGCTCTTCTGATATATTAGTAAGCTTTAATCCCTTAGCAAAACTTTGAGGAAAAAATTTGTTATATAGCTTTTGTATGAAATGTATTTGGTGCATATATTTTTACTTTTACTTGCCCCATTATAAGATGAAGCGCAATTTTTCTCAATTAATTAGCATTTTTTAAATTGTCGTATAGTAAAATTTTTACAATAAAATCCTTTATTTTTCAAATTAAAATTTCTTATATTAAGAACATAATAAGACAATATGTATTCTTTTTAAAAAAAAGTTTTATATAAAAAATATAAGATTTTTCAAGCAAAAATACTCCACTGAAAATGGAGTATTTTTGTGAGAATTATTAATAAAAATTTTTATAAAAATATTTTACATAATATTTTAAAGAAAAGCCCAGCTATTTTTAGATGGGCTTTTGTTTTAATATATAAGCGTATGAGCTATTTCATATTTGCGATAATAATACGTTCATTTTATATTCCATAACTTAATATAGATAATATGATTGAATTAACATCTACTTTGACCAGTAACTGTTTGAATATAGTCAGTTCCACGTATAGTTTTTTCTGCCCAGTACAAAGGTCTTTGAGTTACTGGGTCATATTCAACTTTTAATGAATCTGGGACAAATGAAGTTTTTGGATCTTGAACTCTTGCAAATTTCTCTTCAATTTCTTGTGCGATACAACTAGAAATATCTAAATAATCAACTATTTGCAAAGCTCCATAAACAATAGATGCTGCTCCTAGTAAATAAGCTGCTATTTTTTTAGAGTTTGAATCTGTTTTATGAGCATAAACCATAAAACTAGCTCCAGAGGCTACAAAAAGAGCGCCGGGTACCAAAGTGTTAATAGATCTCATATACTGTGATCCTTCAGGTGAATAAGTTATATAAGTTGGAATAGATCGAGCCGTTTGAACTGTTTTTGAAACTACATCAGTTGTGTGTTCTAATACAGATTTTGATGTTAAAGAAGAAAAGGCATTTGATGCTTGAGTAGCTACTGCACCAAGACAATTACCAAAACTTGCAACTGGTTGACTAAAACTGAAACATGACATTTGTTTACTCCTTAATTTTTTTTTTAGATGAATAAATATAATAATGATAAAAAATTAATACAATGTATTTTATTAAAACATCACTATTAAAATATTTATTTGACAAAATTTTATTTAATAATATTTCAATGATTCCGGGATTTAATTAAAAAGATAAAAAATATTTCTGAACATTTCAGTCTTTTCATATCTATAGTATATGGATATTCAATTAGAAGCATCTGCTATTTTCTGAATCACTTGTAACAGCATCTCTAGCTATAAATTTTAGGAAAGAATACTCAGGTTGTTCAGTATGTGAATTATATTTAACAATGAAAGAATCTGAAAGAACACTACCAGGCATCTTTCTAAATTTTTCATCATAGTCAGATTTTTTTTCTGGAATTTCTTTTCCGATACAACTAGTAATATTTAAATAATCAACTATTTGAGAAATCCCATAAATAATAGATGCAGCTCCTAGTAAATAAGCTGCTATTTTTTGAGATTTTGAATCTGTTTTATGAGCATAAACAGCAAAATTCATTCCAGAGGCTACAAAAAGAGCGCCGGGTACCAAAGTGTTAGCATATCTCATAAACTTTGATCCTTCAGGAGAATAAGTTCTATAATCTGAAATAGATTGATATGCTTGAGATGTTTTTGCAACTAAATCAGTTGCGCGCTCCGAAACAGATTTTGATGTTAAAGAAGACAATATATTTGATGCTTGAGTAGCTACTGCACCAAGACAATTACCAAAACTTGCAACTGGTTGACTAAAACTGAAACATGACATTTTTTTTGCTTCTTAATTGTTTTTATTGAAGCAATATAATTATAATAAAAAATTAATACAATGTATTTTATTGAAATAGCAATATTAAAATATTTATTTTATAAAACTTATTTGATAATAGTGCAGTTGCAATTATATCAAATTAAAAAGATAAAAAATATTTCTGAACATTTCAGTCTTTTCATATCTATAGCATATGGATATTCAATTAGAAACATCTGCTACTATTTGAATGAATTGCAACACGATGTCTAAATAATCTCCTAGAATGAGGTTGAGGAATAAATGTTTTGAAAGAATACTCAGGCTGTTGAGTAGTAAAATTATATTTAACTTTAAATGAATCTTCTTTAAGAGTAGTAGGTAAAGGCTCGTTTTTAAACATATTTTCAAATTCAGATTTTTTGATTTGAATTTCCTTCCCAATACAACTGGAAATATCTAAATAATCAACTATTTGAGCAATTCCATAAACAGTAGTTGCTGCTGCTAGTAAATAAGCTGCTATTTTTTGAGATTTTGAATCTGTTTTACGAGCATAAACATAAAAACTAACTCCAGAGCATACAAAAAGTAAACCAGGTATCAAAGTGTTAGCATATCTCATATACTTTGCCCCTTCAGGTGAATAAGCTATATAATTTGGAATAGATCGAACTATATTAGCTGTTTTTGTAATTATATCAGTAGTGTATGGAATTGCACTAGAGGCTTTAGTTGATATTTCTCTGAGACAACTATTGAATAAACTAGAAACTGGTTGATTAAAATTTAAACATTCTAACATTTTTTTTACTCCGTAATATCTTTTATGTTATAATTGCAATAATAATAGCGATAACAATCAATTAATTCAATGTTTTATTAAAATGAGTTTATTAAAATCTTTTATTTAAGATATATTGTCTTTTAATATTTAATAAATATCTTCAATTTAGGAAAAATCATATAATAATTTTTTTATGTTTGATTTATGGCATTTTTGTGCTACTCTTGAGTAATTAAAAAGATAAAATATTTATGAATATATCAGCTCTCATCTCAGCTACTATGGCAACTGCCACAAAAAAGCAAAGATGCGGGCCTATGTATTAAAATAAAATTTTTACTTGAAGGCAATAGAGGCCCGCACCTTGAAAAGGGGAGCGGGTCTTTTTTTTTATTGAAATAAAGGAGAAAAAAATGAGTGTATCAAAAAAAAACTCAAGCGTAGTAATCGGACTTGCTCTATTTGCTATGTTTTTTGGATCTGGCAATTTAATTTATCCATTGTTTGTTGGAGCAAATTCAACAAATACATGGGTTGGATCAGCTCTAGGGTTTTTGACGGCAGCAGTTTTACTTCCTTTTTTAGGTGTTATAGCGATGGTTCTATTTAAAGGGGACTATCAAAGTTTTTTTAAAATTCTCGGTAAAAAGTTAGGTTTTTTATTTAGTATGCTGCTTTTAACAATTTGGATACCACTTGGATCTGCACCTAGATGTATAGCACTTGCATATTCATCTATTTCTACATATGTGAACATAGGGCCTATTTGGGTATTTGCTCTGATCTATTCTTTAGTGGTGTTTTTTGTGATAAAAAGAAAAATGGGGTTTTTAGATATTTTAGGAAAAATAATAACACCACTTTTAATCGGATCTATTTTAATCATATTTTTTGTAGGTATAAAAACTGATATGAATTTGGTTTCTACTAAAAGTGATTTTTCTTTTTTTAAGAGTTTAAAAGAGGGCTATAATACTATGGATTTGATAGCATCTTTTTTCTTTTCAGCATCTGTTATCCATATATTATATAAGAAGACAAAATCTATGCCATCATCTATTAAGATGATTATAAAATCATCAGTGCTTGGAATTTCTCTTTTAGCTTTTACTTATGTGATTTTGATATTTATATCTGCTAAGTTCGCTCCTTATTTATTAGAAGTAAAAAAAGAGCAACTTTTAGCTTTTTTAGCTAGAATAATTTTAGGATCTAAATATTCTATTATTTCACTTATCGCTATTGTACTTGCTTGCTTTTCAACATCTGTAGCTTTGGTTGTAGCCTATAGCGATTTTTTACAAAATCAAGTTTTTAAAAATAATAAAGATATAAATGTATCGATTCTCTTTTCAATATTTATATCTTATGTGATGTCACTTTTTGGACTTAGCGGCATAACATTTATAACAGCGCCTGTTTTAAAAATATGTTATCCAATTTTGCTAGGCCTTATTTTTGTGAATATTATCAAAATAATAGTCCAAGAAAAAAGTCTTACTTATAAAAATGCTAAAGAAGCGGAAAAGATAGAGACTAAATAAAGTATAGAGCTGAGCAAAAAATTATAGTGTAGATAATCAAAATTAGAACTGTTTTTTTTAGCCCATCATTTAAAAGTGATGGGTTTTTAAAATTATAGATAAGTTTAAACGGTGTGAAAAATATAAAAAATGAAGCGCTTAAAATAAGCGTTTTTTTAAGCAGCATAAAATAGAAAAATGGAACTAAAAAAGCTGCAAAAACACTAAATATATACTCTTTTTGAGCAAACTTTTTTCCAAATCTAACAGCTAAAGTTATTTTATCAGCAGCTCTATCAACATTGATATCTCTTAAATTATTAATAACTAAAATAGCAACGCTTAAAAATCCAGGACCGAGACCCGCAATTATTGGAAGATACGAAATTTGCAGAGTTTGTAGATAATATGTGCCTAAACAAGCATATGGTCCAAAAAAAATAAGAACTAAAATCTCTCCAAGACCAATGTATCCCAGTGGTCTTTTCCCAGCTGTATAGTAGTAGCCAAAAATTATTGGCAACCCAAATAAAACAGCTGTAATTATCCCGCCTTGAAGAATTAAAAACAGCCCTACAAAAAAAGCTAATAAAAAAGAGATAGAAAAGGCTAATTTTATTTGTGTGAGCGATGTTAGATCTTTTTGAATAGTGCTAAAAGGAGCGATCCTATCTTTAGTATCAGCTCCTTTTAAATAATCATAATAATCATTAGATAAATTAGTTCCTATATGGAGTAGAATTCCATATAGATATGTTAAAGACATTATAAAATAGTCAATCTTGATAACCTTCGATGCTAAAATAGTTCCGATTATCATTGGACTAAGAGATGCTAAAAGAGTCTCTGCTCTTGTAGCCTCTATCCATATTTTAATTTTCTTTAACATACTGAAATTTTACAATTTATAATTTTGCACAAAAGAAAACTTTTTCTAAAAAACAATCTATTAGCTGCTTTCTGGAAAATCTCTATCCAAAACTGTTTTTCTATTAGCTTCTTTTGCTCTTTGAGCAGCAGCCATGCACTCTTTTTCTACTATGCGAGATAGCATATCTATTGCACTTTGAGATGTGCTAAGGCCTGCTTTTTCTTTAATCAATTTTTTTAGTTTACTTACAACTACTAATGTTTCTGCCATATTTTTGTCCTCTTTTTTGGAAATTTTTTATCAAATATTACATAACTTATTTGATTTTGAATACAAAAATTTGATCAATTTTTAATTTTTTTTAAACTTGTATATAAAGTATTATAAGGATATATTTTTTTAAGCTTGTTTTGATGGAGCCAAAGAATATGGAAAATATTAAAAGTGATGATGACAAAACTCAAATTGATCTAGTAGAGAGTGAAACCCTCAAATTAGATGATTTTTTAAAAGAAAAATTGCAAAACGCTTTTTATAAACAAACATCAGGGGGAATTTTGCATGATATTGTAAAAATAGCAACTGAGCACTCAGCTATCGATTTAGCATATGCAGCCGCTCATCTGCCATTTCATGCAAGGCCTATTTTATATGATAATCTACCAAGTAGAGACGCTAAAATAAATTTTATTATCAATACCACTCCAGAGACTAGATTAATAATATTTAGATATATGAATGAAAATGAAGTTAAAAAGCTGTTTGATAAAATGCCAGCTGATGAAGCTTTATTTATATTGGATGATATGTCGGAGCGGCGCTTTAAAAGAGTAATGGAGCTTATAAATCCTCAAAAAGCAAAAAAAATTCAAGAACAAAAAAAGCATTCAAGAAATTCTGCTGGAAGATTAATGACAAGTGAGTTTTTTGCTTTTGATATGGATAAAACTCTAAAAGATGCAAAAGATTATATTCAAGTTCATCCTAGAATTGATTTTACAAAAGGAATTTTTATTTTAAATAAAAATAAAAAGTTAAAAGGGTATGTTCCCGCTAGAAATATGCTTGTAAACGCTGAGATAGCCACCTTAAAGCAAATAATGAGACCAATCTTACATAAAGCTTTCGCTGAAACTAAAAGAGCTCAAATTATCGATTTATTTGAAAGATATAAACTTTTATTTTTAGCTGTTGTAGATAAAAATGAGCAGCTAATCGGTGTGATATCTCAAGAAGATGTATTAGAGGCTATGGAAGATGTCGCAGATGAAACTTTTGCTAAAATATCTGGAACTTATGAGAATGTCTCTTTTGAAGATCCAATACTCAAAAGATTTTTAGCAAGATCTCCCTGGCTTATCGTTACTTTAATTGCAGGGCTTATAAATGTAGGTATTATATCTTCTTTTCAACAAAAAGAGGGCTCTTTATTAACCTTTGTTTTGTTTTTTGTTCCGTTAATTACCGGAATGTCTGGCAATATCGGTATTCAATGTTCAACAGTTTTGGTGAGGTCTTTGGCTTTTGGTCTCGTTTCAAAAAGAACTAAAAAAGAGGCTATTTTAAAAGAATTATATACTGGCATTACAAC
>SDBU01001325.1_pt1 | contig 35835 bp, 36 predicted proteins | sample 2277071 | NCBI WGS metagenome assembly SDBU01 (sample SAMN10397929, study PRJNA504765) | marine sediment metagenome | isolation source: marine sediment core GS08_GC12, 126 cmbsf | place: Arctic Ocean: Gakkel Ridge, Loki's castle | collected 2008 | reverse complement strand
GAATTATACAGTAATCTGGGGTTGGAAGCTTTTAGCCCCACCACAATACTTGCCCAAATGCTGAAGGAAAAACTGGAGAGCTGAGGCGAAAAGCATGTATATCATCATTGTCGGCGGCGGTCAAGTAGGCTACTACCTGACCAGAGCGCTGTTAGATGAAGGGCACGAGGTGCTGGTGATAGAAAAGGATTCCCAGAGAAGGGAGTTCATCAGCAATGAGCTGGGGAGTGTTTGCATCCGGGGTGACGGCTGTGAGACAACTACTCTGGCTGAGGTAGGTACCGAGCGAGCTGACATGTTCATCTCGGTAACGGCCCATGATGAAGATAATCTGGTCGCTTGTCAGCTGGCCAAGCATAAATTCCATGTCCCTCACACCATAGCTCGTGTTAGCAACCCCAGGAACGAAACCATCTTCAAGAAACTCGGCATTGACGTTACGGTAAGCAGCACTAATATCATCCTGGAACATATTAAGCAGGAAGTGCCCACCCACTCCCTGACCCATCTGCTAACTATCCGGGACAAGGGAATGGAGATTGTGGAAGTGAAAATCCCACCGGAATCACCCGCCGTAGGAAAACCGGTAAAGGAACTTTCGCTACCGCCGGAGACCGTCCTGTCGCTGATTATTAGCAGGCAACGCAAGCCCCGGGTACCCACCGCCAGCACCATCATTGGGGCTGAAGACCAGATAATAGCCGTTACCCCGGCTGAATCAGAAGATGCGCTACGAACCGCTCTGAGGGGCACCGAAAAAGCTCGCCAAGGATATTAGCCCTCCATAGCTCGTACCTTGTCCAGCCTTCTTGAATGTCTTTCCCCTTCAAACTGGGAGGTAAGAAAAGCGACAAGAATCTCGGGCACAGTAGTAAGTTCTTGCCTCGCTCCCAAGCAGAGAATATTGGCGTCGTTGTGCTGACGACTGCGGCGAGCGCAGAAAGCATCAGGGCACAGGGCAGCTCTTATCCCTTTAACCTTGTTGGCGGCAATGCACATTCCAATACCGGTGTCACATACCAGAATACCGCATTCAAAATCGCCCCTGACCACCACCTCAGCCACCTGCCTGGCAATATCCGGGTAGTCTACCGAATCAGTGGTATAACAGCCAAAGTCCCGGTAGTCATGTCCGGCTTCACCGAGCAGCTTAATGACAAACTGTTTGAGTTCTAGTCCCCTGTGGTCACTACCAATAGCAATGCGCATTGCCTGACTCCTCCCGAACAAAAGGTTAGATAATCTCACATATTCGCCTGAGTTCTTCCCTGGATATGGCACCCTCTCGCCGTACTATCGGCACTTCACCGGTAACATCAACCACGGTGGACTCTATACCCCCGGGACATCGACCGCCATCAATAATTAGCTCTATCGTATCGCCAAGCTGACGGCTCACCTCATCAGCACTCAGTGGACTGGGCCGGCCGCTCAGGTTGGCACTGGTGCCCACGATGGGGGCTCCCAGACCCCTGGCCAGAGCCACCGGAATGGGATGGGCGGGAACGCGAACGGCCACGGTCTGACCCCCACCACTGACAATATCGGAGACTGATGTGGCTTTAGGCAAGACCATGGTCAGGGCGCCGGGAAGAAAGCTACGCGCCAGGAGCCAGGCAACCTCGGGCACCGGGTAAGCCACCTCAGTTATCTGTGATATGTCAGCCAGCAGTAAAGGGAGTGCCATACGGTGCGGTCGTTCCTTTACCTGATAGACCCTCTCTACTGCCTCAGGGAGGTTAGCACAGGCACCCAGTCCATAGACGGTGTCGGTAGGAAAGGCAACCAGTCCTCCCCTTTTTAGGAGAGAAATGCCCTCCTCGACCCGTTGTTGAACCGATGGAGAAAACTCGTCTAACATTGTACCGCCTGTTTATGGGACAACTCCTATCACGAGAGAAACTGGCTGAGAATCAGGGAGCCGTTGGTACCGCCAAATCCGAATGAATTAGAGAGAGCCGTCCTCACCTTAGCCTCCCTGGCAACGTTGGGCACATAGTCCAGGGCACACCTCGGGTCTGGCGTCTCATAATTGATGGTCGGCGGAATAATTCCCCGGTTAATCGTCAGGATGGAAAATATTGCCTCCACCGCCCCAGCGGCACCCCACAAATGACCAGTCATTGATTTGTTGGCACTGATGGGTATCCTGCTGGCGTGCCCCTGGAAGACACTCTCTATCGCCTGGGTCTCCGCCAGGTCGTTTAGCAGGGTCGATGTGCCGTGAGCATTGATATAGTCAATGCTATCAATGGAGACACCGGCATCATTAAGCGCCACTCTCATACAATTGGCCGCACCCTCCCCATTGGGGTCGGGGGCGGTTATGTGATAGGCATCACAACTGGCGCCATAGCCCAGCACCTCGGCATAAATCCGGGCTCCCCTCTTCAGCGCAAACTCCATCTCCTCCAGAATCACGACCCCGCTACCTTCACCGATGACAAAGCCATCACGGTCTTTCTCAAACGGGCGGCTCGCCTTTTGCGGAGAGTCATTGCGGGTAGACATCACCCTTTCTGCATCCATCCCGGCAAACATAACGGGGGTGATACCCGCCTCAGCGCCACCGGTAATCATAGCATCAGCTTCACCCCACTGGATGACCTTAAAGGCATCGCCGATAGCGTGCGTTCCAGAAGCACAGGCTGTCACCGTGCATTTATTCGGCCCTCTGGCTCCGAACTCGATAGCAACATACCCGGATGCCATATTAGCCAGCAAGCTGGGCATAAAAAAGGGGGAAACCTGACGAGCGGCTCCTTCCAGTACCAACTGCTGGTTCTTCTCCAGACTTCCTACCCCGCCAAGCGCGGTCCCAATGGACACACCAACCCTGTCGGAACTTTCTGGACTGATAGTAAGTCCGGCATCCTCCATTGCCATCCGGGCACCGGCCAGGGCAAAATGAATAAAACGGTCACTCCGCCGGAGTAGCTTCCGGTTGATAAAATCCAAAGGGTTAAAATCCCTCACCTCGCCGGCAATCTTGGTTCTAAAATCGGCAGCATCGAACCGGGTAATCACATCAACACCGGATTTCCCGTCACACAAGGCTTGCCAGCTTTTCTCTACCCCGGTACCCAAAGGGGTTATTGCTCCCAAGCCGGTGACTACTACTCTTCTGGTCATGTGTCCTTTTCCTGAAGGGATACTCCGAGGAGTTAAAGCTGTTTAAGGGCTTCCTTGTGAATCTTACCGGCGGCAGTCCTGGGGAGGGAATCCATAAACACAATCTCTTTCGGCACCTTGTAACTAGCCAGGTGCTCACGACAGAATTCCTTAAGCTCCCGCTCGGTGACCGTTGCCTCATCCTTCAACCCGATAAACGCCCTAATCTTCTCTCCCCGTGTTTCATCGTAAACCCCCACTACCGCTGCCTGAGCCACCTTGGGGTGGGTGTAGAGCACATCCTCAATATCAATGGGGTAAACATTCTGCCCCTTGACAATAATCATGTCTTTTATTCTCCCGGTGATAAACAGTTCACCATCCTCGTCAATCCGGCCAATATCACCGGTATAGAGCCAGCCGTCCTTTATCGCCTCAGCGGTAGCTTGGGGGTTGGCATAATATCCCGTCATCATTGGGCCACTGATGATTACTTCCCCCGATTGATTTAGGGGTAGCCGCCGGCCAGCGTCATCCACTATTGCCACCTCCCACCCGGACAAAGGCTTCCCTACTGAGCCTGGTTTCCCGCTGCCATCAATTGCCTGGCAGGTATCCTGCGCTACCCCTTCAGTCAAACCCCAGACCTCGACAAGGTCCCGGTGAAAATGCTCCTTAAAACGCCGGGCAATATCATTGGACAGGGCTGACCCACCGGAAACACAAAGGCGGAGAGAGCCTAGGTCGTTCTTTACTCCCCCCCATTCCGCCCATTGAACCGCCAGAGCAAAGATATAGGGCACGCCAATAAGCAGGGTGACCCGTTCCTTCTCAATAGTCTCCATAAGGCTGTCCAGAGACAACCCGGGCAACATTACCACTGCATTGCCCATAAGGACCGAGGCAACCATTACCGCATCCAAGCCAAAGGCGTGATACATGGGTAGGGCAAATAGAATAAGGACGTCGTCCTTGGTCTGCTGAAACCCCTCGGCTGAGCTAGCGGCGTGAGCCAATATATCGCCGTGCGACAACATCGCTCCTTTGGGATGACCAGTACCCCCCTGAGTATAGAAAATGTGAGCTATATCCTCCTCCCCTACCTCTACCTCCACTCTCTGTGCCGAGCCGGTAGCCATAATCGACTTATAGTCGAGGAGTTGCCCGCTAAAGCTGGAACTCACGTCAATCAGCAGTTCAACGGACTTAAACTGAGATACGGCTGAAACCACCGGTTCCAGGTAGGGGCTCTCGGAAACCAACACCCTTGGTTGGCAATTATCACACAGGGAGGACAGCTCGCTGATGGTAGACTTGGTATCCAGCGGAACGGCGATAGCCCCGGTCCGCACTATCCCAAAATAAGTGGTGACAAACTCCGGAATGTTGGATACCAGCATCACCACCCGATCGCCTTTTCTCAGCCCTGCCCTGAGCAGCGCATTAGCTACCTTGTTTGCCGCTTCATCCACCTCGGCAAAGGACAACCTGCGGTCGCCCAGAATAATAGCTGTCTTGTCGGGATACCGCCGGGCTGTTTCCTCCAGCATCAGTCCCAAGTTCACTATTTACCCTCCTCTAGTATTACCCTGGCATCTACCGCTACCGCGCCATTGCCGTAGGCAAAAACAGGATTAAGGTCAAGCTCCTTTATTTCCGGGTGGTGTTCCACAAATTCAGATAGCTTCAGCAGTATCCCCTCCAGGTTAGCCACGTCCACCGGTTCCTGTCCTCGGTAGCCCTCGAGCAGAGGATAGCCCTTTATCTCCCTAATCATCTCGGCGGCGTCCCTCCCGGTCAGGGGAACAATCCGGAAGGACACATCCTTCAGGATTTCCACCAGAATACCACCCAGACCAAACATCAGCACCGGACCAAACTGAGCATCCTTGGACATGCCGATGATTACCTCGACACCGGGACGAGCCATCTTTTGCACCGAGACGCCCTGGACTACTGCCTGAGGAAACTTCTGGCTGATAGTCGCTAACATGTCATCATGGGCTTTGCCTACCTGTTTTGCTGTTCTGAGCCCCAGTTTAACCCCACCGGCATCGCTCTTATGCACCACATCCGGTGAGGCAATCTTGAGTACCACCGGGAAGCCAAGCTGCCGGGCCACGGAGATTGCCTCTTCTCTGGACGTGGCCAGCCTGGTATCGCTGACGTCTATCCCTGCCTGCTTAATCAGTTCCTTGGACTCTATCTCGGTCAGTACAGTTCTGCCCTCACTCAGGGCTTTGTCGATTATCGCTGTCTTAACGGCCAAAGTTATCCTCCCGCACTAATCTGGGTTAACCTAGTGTACCAGATTTCACCGCCTTTGTGAACTCAGGAGCATCCTGTGCTATAATTCAGACTACTCCAGGATAAGAAATGACTGAGATAATTAATCTGGCCGATAGAATCGAAAAACAGCTACCGGTGGAGCTGGTTAAATTCATGAAGCTGGCCGGTGGCGTTGCTGCCAGCCAGGGTCAGAGCCTCTACCTGATTGGTGGTGTGGTCCGAGACCTGCTGCTCGGACGGGCCACCTTTGACCTCGACCTGGTAGTGGACGGTGACGCAATCACTCTGGCACACCGGCTGACACCGCTTGAGCTAGGGAAAATCATCACCCACCCCCGCTTCGGCACGGCCAAACTACAGTGGCACAAGTGGAGTATTGATTTCGCCGCCGCCCGCTCGGAAACCTATGCTAAACCCGGCGCCCTGCCCACCGTGCAGCCTGCCTCGATTAACGACGACCTCATCCGTCGTGACTTCACCATCAACGCAATGGCTGTTTATCTCGCCCCAGACCATTATGGCGAATTGATTGACCTTCATGGGGGCAGGGATGACCTTGAGCACAGGTTTATCCGCATTTTGCACGAAAGGAGCTTCATTGATGATGCCACCCGCATCTGGCGTGCCCTGCGTTACGAGCAACGGTTCGACTTCCGGCTGGAAACAAGCACCCTTAAGCTGCTTAAACGAGACATTGCCATGCTGGATACCATCAGCGGCGACCGAATCCGATACGAGCTTGAATGTATCCTGCGGGAGGAACGCCCCGAGAAAGTCCTGCGCCGTGCCGATGAGCTGGGAGTCCTCCCCAAACTGCACCCCGCGCTGAAGGGTGACGGCTGGCTGGCGGAGAAATTCGAGCAGGCACGTCAGCAAACCTCCCCCAAACCGCTGCCAATGGCAGTCTACCTCGCCTTGATGGCTTACCATCTGACCGGGGAGCAGAGTGAAGAGCTGATTTTGCGCCTCAGGCTGCCCAGGTCTCTGTCCCAGTCAGTGCGGGATACAATCGTCCTGAAAGTTGAACTTGATTCACTGGCTGACCTTGACCTCAACCCGAGCCGTGTTTACCATACTCTCCACCCCTACTCCCCGCCAGCGATTACCGCCAACCTGATAGCCACCGACTCTCCCCCAGCCCGCCAGCACCTCCAGCTATTCCTGAGCAGGCTGCGTTATGTCAAGCCAGCGCTTACCGGGGATGACCTAATACGAATGGGCATACCGCAGGGCCCTCAAATCAGGGAAATACTGGACCGCCTGCACGAAGCCAGACTGGACGGGAAAGTAAGCAGTAAGCAGGAAGAGGAGGCGTTGGTTAAGGGGTGGGTAGATAAGAGGAGATAAAACAAGCTGTGACGTTACCCGACAATGCTACTTTGTTTGCGGAGGCGGGCTAACCTTCAAAGGCACACGAACCATTTCGTGCCCTTCTATCACTGCATGCAGAGAATATGAGCCGTAGCGTGGGAATTCAACATTGTAAAACTGCATCGCTATTCGGCCTATGCTTTCTGTTCCTGCGGTTGGCTTGGGTATGCTAAATTTCCCTCTTACGACAGGAATGATGTCCTTTCCATCCTCGTCAATCAGATGAACTTCCAAGTTTTTTTCTCCCGCCTCCACCACATTTGCCCGCAACTGAAGAACAAGAAAGAAAGACGGGTGTTTCGTAGGCACTTTTGGCGCATAGATGGTATCAAACCCGATGCCAAGGGCATTTATTTTCCCGGCTACTTCGGCATAGTCACAAACGAATGCGAAATCACAGTTCATACTGCAACCCCTGTAACCCCTTCCCTTGGCTTCACTGCCTTACCTGTTTCTGTAACAGTAAGGTTAATATTAAACACTAGCCCTGAATACCCTCGCTCAGCTGCAGTTGTATAGGTCTTAATTCCATTAGCCTCTAACAAATCAGTAATCTCATCTGCATGGGGAAGGTCATCTATATTAACACCTTCGCTGACACAGAGTAATTCCACCCCCCTTGGAGTGTTGTCAGAGGCGTAGTCAATCCGTCTTAAATCATCCAAATCCTTGCCATACGCATACGGCATATTACTTAGCTTTATATATATAGCATCAGCCTGTGCATCATGCTTAAATTCCATCAGTTCCCTCCTTACTTTAATCGGCCACCGTGATTATTATTTTTGGATCGACCGACTTTGCCTTCACTACTACCTTGATGTGTCTGCCATCTGGTAGGTCAGCCTTGTATATCGGATTGCCTGCTGAGTCAGCGTAAAAGGTATGGTAGTTATTTAGGCAATATTCTACTTCTTCCTCTGTAATTCCTCGCTCCTGCATCCTATCTTTAGCATGACGAGTATAAGATATCATTTCATGTCACATTTTTCATAATGCCAGCATGAAATATAGATTGCATTGTATCTGGTATTATAGCAAATTTCGCTAGTAAATAATAGCTCCCCCCTACTCCACCCGCCTGAATTTGTTTTTCGGTGCGCCGCAGATGGGGCACCTGTCCGGGGCTTCCCCGCCTACGGTATTACCGCAGACCTGGCAGACAAAGTAAGGCTCGTCCTTGAACTGCTGCCCCTTCTTCAGCCCTTCGAGTGCCTTCTGGTACAGCTCGTGGTGGATTTTCTCTACCGCGTTGGCGTGGGTAAAGCTGACTTCCGCTCGCTGGTTCTTATCTGATTTGGCGTGCTCAATAAACTCGGGGTACATGGTCGTAAACTCGTAGCTTTCCCCCTGGACAGCCGTTTCCAGATTACCCATGGTGGTGCCAACACCACCCATCACCTCAAGGTGGTTGCGGGCGTGAACTGTCTCCGCCTCAGCCGCCGCCCGAAACAGCCGGGCTACCTGGGGATAGCCTTCCTCTTCCGCCTTATCAGCGAAGAACAAATAGCGCCGATTAGCCTGACTTTCCCCGGCAAAAGCAGCCTGCAGATTATCCGGTGTGCAGCTCATTTAATACCTCCTCATCCTGTAATTCAATTATAAGCTATTCAATATGGTCGGTCTATGGCACCTAATGTCCCCGCCAGGTAAGACTCCAGCCCTTGCTGCTGGCATCGAGTGTGTAGCTCCTCAGCCTGGGCCTTATCCTTTACCAGGGAGAACAAGGTTGGCCCCGAACCGGCCAGGTGAACATTATCCGCGCCCAATTTCCTAATATGCTCGCGATATACCTTTAGCCCTGAGAAGCGATTAAAGGCTACATTCTCAAAGGTATTGAATAAAATGGACACCTCTTTCTTTTCCCTCAGTGCTGCTACCAGTCTCTCCGTAATCTGTCCATCGGTGAAGTTGCTGGCTTTAAGGCTGGCGTAAAGTTGCTTCGTCTTCTCTGGCAGCCGGGGCACATCGGGCACTACCAGCACAATCCACCGCTGCGGTAACGGAGGCAGCGGAGTTACTACCTCTCCTCTACCCTCGACCAGAGCCGTGCCCCCGTAGAGAAAGAAAGGTACGTCCGACCCCAGTTGTGAAGTCATTTCCAGCAACATCTCGTGTGACAGCCCCAAACCCCAGAGCTGATTAAGCCCGAGCAGAGTAGCCGCGGCATCACTGCTATCGCCACCCAGACCTGCCGTCAGGGGGATACGCTTGTTAAGCTCTATTATCACCCCTTTGGAACACCCGGTAGCCTCTTGAGCCAGCTTAACCGCCTTGGAGACCAGACTCTCTTCGGCCACCCAAACTGGCGCATCACACTTAATCTCGATACTCGAACTCAACTGGAAACGCAGGCTATCACACAAATCTATGGTCTGGATAACGCTGCGGACTTGGTGAAAGCCATCCGGACGTTTCGCCAGGACCTCGAGGGTCAAATTTATCTTCGCCGGCGCCTGAACCGTCAGCATGCTCACTCCCTTATCCGGGTAAATACCTGCCATAGCCGTGCCCACTCCTCAAGAGTCAGGGCCTCAGCCCGCCGTTGTTGTGCAATCCCCGCCTTTGCCAGCAAAGCCAGAGCTTCAGCCTTGGGCCATTTCAGCCCATAAGCCAGGGAATTAACGAGCTGCTTGCGGGGGGTGCAAAAACCGGCCCGCACCAGCTCAAAAAAGCTGGCTTCGCTCACGGCTACCGCTGGCTGAGGATACAGGTCAACCCGCAATACCGCCGAATCAACCGCTGGCGCCGGGTAGAAACACTGAGCGGGCACATAGCTGATTATTCTCGGTTTCCCGTAAAACTGGACACTAATACTCAGGAGACTCATCTTACCCGGTTCAGCCACAATAGCCTCCGCCACCTCCTTTTGCACCATCACCACCATCACCTGGGGCTTAACCTTGGCTTCAAGGAAATGGCGCAGGACAGGGGAGGTAATATAATAAGGGAGGTTAGCCACTACCTTGTAGCTGAAGGGAGTGCCGCCTGCTGCCAAAGATTCCGTCTTCTGCCCCTGGAACAAAAACGAGGGCGCAATTTCAAGAATGTTCCGGTTGATGATAGTGACATTCTGACAAGCAGACAAGGTCTGCTTCAAGGCAGCGGATAGCTTGCTATCCACTTCAACGGCAATCACCAGACCCGCTTGCCTGGCCAGTTCCCGGGTAAGCACACCCAGTCCCGGCCCTATCTCCACCACGGTATCGGCAGAGGTAAGTTCGGCAGTGGCCACAATAAGCCCGAGCACATCTTCGTCGACAAGAAAGTGCTGCCCCAGGCTCTTTCTCGTCTTCAGGTCGAAACGGCGTAACAGGCCCCTGGTTTGTGCCAGAAGGGACCCCGCCTCAGGATAACGCCGGCCACGGACTACTTCTTTAGCCACCCCTTATCACCAACCCGCAGCAGATTATAAAAGAGGCCGTGCACCTGCCCTCGACCCTGCCCCACAGCTTGCTCAGGCCAGCCAGCTCCAACCAGGCAACCCTACGGCACCCAGAAGCTACCATTTACCGCTGCTTCCTCCCGGACCTGACGGGGTTCATAGTGTTCTGCCGCGCAGGACCCGGTCTTCAACACCGCTTAGCCCAAGTAGTCCTGCCAGACAACTGGCCTCAAGCAGGAGTTCAACCCCGCTGTAGCGGATTGCGGGTACAGGGCACCGCTAGCTCCCCATCTAGCACGACCTCAGAAAAATGCTAACCCGTTCATGCCCCGTTGTCAAGCCAGCAAGAAATTGACCTTTGGCATACTGACTAAAAACAAAGCAAATAAAGCACCTTGAGAAAGCAAGTCAGAGTGTTGCGCAGCTAAAAAAGAAGCTTGCGGTCTTCTAATCCAGATAACTTATTCTCGCCGGCGGCCTAGGTCTGGTTAAGAATTCTATGCCAGCTTCCTGGAACAGGGCACTAAACGAGTTATCGTCATAACTGCCAAAGCTAACGAAGCGCTCTATCTTGGCATTGACCAGCATCTTGGCACAGAGGACACATGGGGTATGGGTGCAGTAAATAGTACTCCCCTCCAGGCTAACACCGTGCAGACTGGCCTGAATGATGACATTTTGCTCAGCGTGAATACCCCGGCATATCTCGTGTCTCGTCCCGGACGGTATCTCCAGTTCATTCCTCAGACAGCCAAGCTCAAGACAGTCCTTCAGGCCAGCAGGAGCACCGTTGTAACCAGTAGCCAGTATGTGTTTGTCTCTTGCTGCTACCGCTCCTACGTGATGCCGACGGCAGGTGGAGCGTTCGGCTACCACTGAAGCTATCTTGAGAAAATACTCATCAATGTCCGGCCTGATTACAATCCTCATCTTAACTGAGCGATAATCCTTTCCACTTCCGGCCTCAGGTTTTCCACCGAGAATTCATTTATGATGGTGAAGTCAGCCATGGCGATGGGCCCGCCCTTATTAAGATTCTCTATTTCTTCCCTATCGCGACTGATGGCCTCCTCCAGGGTTAGCTGCCGCTCAGCCCTGTTCCTCAGCCGCTCATACCTTACTCCTGGTGATGCCCAGACGGCTACGGTGTAAAAGTCCTCTCCGTAACGGGTTTTGAGAAAGGTATATTCCTCCCAGGAATAAAGACCATCGATGACCACGTCGGAGTATTCCAAAGCAGAATCAATCCGGGGCAGGTTTAGCTGGGCGTAGGCTGACATCCCGTGCTCCTGCCTGAGGAATTCCCTGATTAAGCATTCATTTTCCTCGTTTAGCGCTAGACCCCTCCGCGCTACTTCCTGGTCGGTGACATCGCCAAACCTGATTCTGGCAAACCCATTCTCGGCAAATATCCTGGCAACTTCCGATTTGCCGGCACCAGCCATGCCCACAATTGACACCACTTTCATACTATACCTTACGGGCTTCATTATAAGAAAATGCCTGCTAAATAACAACCGTCGTCTTTAGCCACCCGTTAGTATTGACATATAGTAGACTTTAGGGTATAATCAGCCCAATTTAATACCGTAAAGGCTGTGAACAAGACTAGTAGGCTCCAAAGCGGGGCTCAGAGAGTCGGGTAAGGTGTGAGCCGATGCCAGCGCCGGAATTGAATGGACTTGGGAGCCGCAAACCGAAAGTTGCCGAGTTGCCAGACGAGTAGGCTTTGTCGCCGGGGAAGCGTTATCAGGTCCCAGGGTATCGGGCTGAACATTTATTAAGGCAGCCTCTGTACCTGAAAGAGGTGGTTTAACCCTGGCTATAGGGTTTGACCAAGAAGGGTGGCACCGCGGAAGTAAGCCTCCTGCCCCTTCAAGGGTAGGGGGTTTTTCTTTTTCGTATCTTGGTGGAGCCGCCATAGACTTAACAAAAACCGGAAAGGAGTTAGGGAAGAGCACAATTATGTTTACCATGTCATAGCCGTGGCCCCTCTGGGGCCATCCTGGAAGCTAGCCAGCAAACGAAAAACAAAAGGAGGACACAATGGAAAGAACAAAGTTTATTCTCGATGAAAAAGACATGCCGACTTCGTGGTACAACATCTTACCTGACCTGCCAGAACCACTACCACCCCTGATCCATCCGGGCACCAAGGAGCCCTGCCCCATGGACATGCCCCTGCCTCCCCCCCTCTTCTCTGATGCCGTCAACAGGCAGGAGTTCAGTAAGGAGCGCTACATCGAAATCCCGGAAGAGGTACAGGCTGTCTACCGCACCTGGAGACCGACAATTTTGCATCGGGCATATCGGCTGGAGAAAGCCCTGGATACTCCCGCCAAGATTTTCTATAAATACGAGGGGACAAGCCAGGCGGGGAGCCACAAGCCTTGTACGGCAGTAGCTCAAGCCTACTATGCCAAGAAGGAGGGGTTCAAGCGCATGGCTACTGAGACCGGCGCCGGGCAGTGGGGCAGTGCCCTGGCTATGGGCACTATGTTCTTCGGTCTGGAATGCAAGGTCTATATGGTCAGGGTAAGCTACCACCAGAAGCCATACCGCCGCATCCTGATGGAGACCTGGGGGGCCCAGATTGTACCCAGCCCCAGTCCGGACACCGAGGTCGGGCGCCGTCTTCTAGCTGAGAATCCTGAGCATCCTGGAAGCCTGGGAATCGCCATCAGCGAAGCCTGTGAGGATGCCTTTGCTAACGATGATACCAAGTACTCCATAGGCAGCGTCATTAACCATGTCCTGTTACATCAAACGATAAACGGCCTGGAGACAAAGAAGCTGATGATGGAACAGGCAGACGCCTACCCGGATATCATTGTTGGCTGCGTCGGTGGCGGCTCAAACTTCGCTGGATTATTTCTACCCTTTGTCAAGGACAAGATTGACGGCACCAAACCAGACCTGCGCATCATCTGTGTCGAGCCAGCAAGCTGCCCTACACTTACCAAGGGACCATACGCCTGGGACTACGGGGATGTCGCCGGGCTCGCCCCTATAGTCAGGATGTACACTCTGGGGCATGATTTTATCCCACCACCGGTACACGCCGGGGGACTGCGCTATCACGGGATGGCACCTATCATCTGCCACCTTCATAAGCTGGGTCTGGTTGAAGCCAGGGCTGAGCACCAACTGGCTACCTTCGAAGCCGGGGTAACCTTTGCCCGCACCGAGGGTATTATCAGTGCCCCGGAGACCAACCATGCCATCAAGGTAGTTATTGATGAAGCTCTCAAGTGCAAGAAGTCCGGCGAGTCAAAAACTATCCTGCTGGCCCATAGCGGGCACGGCCACTTTGATATGGCCGCTTACGATGCCTACCTCTCCGGCAAGCTCGAGGACTATGAGTATCCCGAGGAAAAGGTAAAGGAAGCCCTGAAGCACTTGCCCGAGGTACCGATAGCCTAAAGGTATAAAAGGTGGGGCAGTGAACTTAGCAACTAGAGACCCCCTCTTCCTTAATATGGAGAGGGGGTCAATTATTTAGAGCCCGTTTTTGGCCTTTCTTTCAGGTGTGCTATAATAAAGTTAATGGGAAGAAAAGTAAGTAAACCATATCTGCTACTAGCTCTTGTTCTAATCCTGTTCCTTGGCCTGGGTAGTAGCTGCGTTTACATAGACACGCCAACACAGCCAGCACCCAGCCCGCCACCCTCTGAGCCAACGGCTCCCACCACCCCGGGCTGGACGCTACCGCCGCCAACGAATGAGGCCACGCTGCTGCCTGATTTTACCTCCGTGGTGGCCAAGGTCAGGCCCTCCGTGGTAGCCGTCGATACCGAGGTGGTAACCTTTGACATCTTCAATCGACCCTCTACCCAGAAGGGTGCCGGCTCAGGGTGGATTATTGATGAAGCGGGACACATCGTGACCAACAATCACGTAATCGAAGGAGCCAAGAGTATCACGGTAACCCTGGCTGATGGCCGGACCCTGCCAGCAGGTATCGTCGGCACCGATGCGCTTAACGACCTGGCGGTGCTCAAGGTTGAGGCCACTGACTTGCCCAAAGTTGCTATGGGTGACTCCTCCAAACTGAGAATTGGCGAATGGGTACTGGCTATCGGCAATGCGCTGGGTATGGGGATTAGTGCCAAGGAGGGCATAGTCAGCCGTCAGGGAGTTACCATAGCGGTAGGCTCAGGGCAAAACTTATACGACCTGATTGAGACCAGTGCCGCCATCAACCCCGGTAGCAGCGGCGGACCGTTAGTCAATATGGCCGGCGAGGTCATTGGCATTACCAGCGCCAAACTTGCCGCCATTGGCATAGAAGGACTGGGTTACGCTATAAGCAGCAACACTGCCAAACCGATTGTTGAGGAACTGATCCGAAATGGGTACGTGATGCGCCCATGGCTTGGGGTGGTACTGCGAACCGTGGACCAGTGGCTTACCTTGCGTTATGAGCTAACTGTGGAGACGGGGGTGTTCATCACTGAGGTAGCTCCGAACAGCCCGGCGGATAAAGCCGGACTTAAAGCAGAAGATGTTATCGTCGGCATGAACGGTAAAGAGATAGCCAGCGCCAACGACATGATAAAAGCGATACATGCCAGCGAAATCGGAGACGAAATAGAAATCACCTTCTGGCGCGGCGATACCAAGAAGACGGTCACGGCTACACTCGCCGAGAATCCACCACCACCCTAAGTCAGCCTCCTTACTCCCAGTAATACCTCATGGCCGCCCAGCTGATGACTTTCAGTATAAACGCCTTCTTCCGGAGTCCCCTCCAGCAGTTCACGGGACAATGTTTCCTGCTTAATGTAATCGGCAAACTGCTCGATTACCTGCTTCATATAATCCTCACCCTGGTAGTAAGTAACAATATAGTCGGCAATATTAAAGCCAGCGGAGCGGCGCATTGTCTGAAGGCGGTGCACCACCTCCCGCGCCATCCCCTCGGCCTTAAGCTCGGGGGGGATTTCAGTGGGAACAGCCACTAAATAAGCACCCTGCGTGAACCATGCCTCGCCTTTCTTCTTATCCATTCTTTGCTCTAAACCGCTGACTACGTAACCTTGCCCACCGAGTTTCGCTACTTCATTGATAGGCTTAACTATCACGTCTTTAACATTGAGTTCTTCCAAAACCTGGGGCTTTAGCTGCTCTAAACTTGCCTGTTCTTCGCTACCGGCCACACTAACCACAACGTGAGCCAACGGCTGGCGCACCTTGATACCAGCCTGGCTCCGCGCCGCCCGGCCCAGGCTTGATACCCGCATTACCAGCCGGGTGTCTTCAGACAGACGCGGGGCAATCTTGCTCTCATCAGCCACCGGAAAATCGGCCAGATGCACGCTCTCCGGGGCCTCAGGAGCCACGGAACAGACCAGGTTTTGATAAAGCTCCTCCGCCAGGAACGGAGTAAACGGGGCCAGCAGCTTTGACAGTGTAACCAGACACTGGTAAAGGGTGGTATAGGCCGCCAGTTTATCAGCATCACTCTCGCTCTTCCAGAACCGCCTTCGGCTACGGCGCACATACCAGTTGGACAGGTCATCAACAAAGTTTTCTATCTTCCGGCCGGCAGCCGTCGGGTTGTAGTTGTCCAGTCCGTCATCAACGTCAGCGATAAGCTGATTAAGCTCAGAGATAATCCACCGGTCAAGCTCCGATTCCTCCACGGAAACCCCCTGAGAGCCAGGGGTAAACCGGTCAATGTTGGCATAGGTGACGAAGAAAGAATAGACATTCCACAGGGTCAATAAGAAGCGGCGGGCTATCTCAGCCACTATTTTATCGGAGAAACGGCGCACATTACCCGGCGGCGTGGCAGTAAAGAAATACCACCGCAGAGCATCAGCGCCATATTTATCGATTACTGCCCCCGGCTCAACCACATTCCCCCTTGCCTTGCTCATCTTCTCGCCGCTGGCATCAAGAATGTGCCCCAGACAGATGACGTTCTTGAAACAGGGGCGATTAAACAGCAAGGTAGAGATAGCGTGCAGACTATAGAACCAGCCACGAGTCTGGTCAACCGCCTCACAAATATAGTCAGCCTGCTTTAACTCCTTATCAAACAACTCCTTATGTTCAAAGGGATAGTGAAGCTGACTTATCGGCATGGCACCAGAGTCAAACCAGCAATCAATTACCTCCGGCACCCGTTCCATCTTTGCCCCACACTGGGGACAATCAAAGGTCAGCTCATCCACATACGGACGGTGAAGGTCGACGGGCTCTTTTAGCCCGCTAAACCCGGCCTTATTCTCCAGTTCCGCCAGACCGCCAATGCAATCGTACTGACCACATGACTGGCAGCGCCATATCGGCAGTGGTGTCCCCCAGTAGCGCTCACGGGAGAATGCCCAGTCAACGTTATTCTCCAGCCAATCACCAAAGCGTCCGTACTTGATATGTTCTGGATACCAGTTTATCTGGCTGTTACCTTCAATAAGGCTTTCTTTTACCGCTGTCGTTCTTATGTACCAGGTCTGCTTGGCGTAGTAGAGGAGCGGCGATTCACACCGCCAGCAGAAGGGGTAGGTATGGCGGATGGTCTCACTGCGGTAGAGAAGCCCTCTCGACTTCAAGTCAGCAATTATATCCCTATCGGCATCTTTAACGAATTTGCCTGCACCCGGTAAATCCAGCTTCCGCCGTGCTGGCCCAAGCGTTACGGGGACTTCACTTTTTTGAATATATTCCCACGCCTTAGGTGTAAAACCTGTCACTAGATTAGTCGTTACCATCCCGTTCAACTCCACCGTATGGACTAGGGGCAGACCCTCCTTCTCGCCTACCTGGAAGTCTATCTCACCATATGCAGGAGCAATATGGACAATCCCAGTGCCATCCTCCATGGAAACAAAATCACCCTCAATAACACGATAAGCTCTCTTATCTTCCTTGACGTAACGAATGTCAATCTTATATAAGGGTTCATAATACAAGCCTACTAACTCGGTTCCTGTCACTCTCTCTACTACCTTATGACCTTCAAGCCCCACCCCCTCAACCAAGGCTGATGCCAAAATGAGGTACTCCTTATCCCCCTCTAATACTGCATACTCAGCACCAGCGTCTACCGCCAGAGCAGTATTGCCCGCCAAAGTCCAAGGAGTTGTTGTCCAAGCAAGAAGATAAGTAGGTTTAGCTCGTGCGAGCTCATAGAGCCTTCTCTGCCCCTCAGATTCCACAAAAGGCGATGGAACCACCTTAAACTTTATGTAAACTGATGGGTCTTCGGTGTTCTCCTGATAGCCCAGGGCGACCTCGTGGGAACTTAGCGAGGTGCCGCACCGGGGACAATGGGGAGTGACCCGGTAGCCCTGATATATCAACCCCCTATCCCACATCTGCTTGAGCGCCCACCAGCAGGTCTCAATATAGTTGTTATCCATCGTGATGTAGGGGTGTTCCATATCCAGCCAGAAGCCAATGCGCTCGGTCAACGCATCCCAATCTTTGAGGTAGGTAAAGACGCTCTCCCGGCAACGGGCGTTAAAATTGTCAATGCCGTAATCTTCAATCTCCGTCTTGCTGGAGAGGCCGAGTTGTTTCTCTACCTCTAACTCTACCGGCAGCCCGTGAGTATCCCAGCCTGCCCAGCGCGGGGCATAGTAGCCCTTCATTGCCTTGTAGCGGGGAATAATATCTTTAAAGACACGGGACAGCACATGATGTATTCCCGGGCTGCCATTAGCCGTAGGTGGCCCTTCAAAGAGGACAAACCGGGGTCCACCCCGGCGAGCTTCTACGCTCCGCTCAAAGGTTTTGTTCTCTTTCCACCAGTCAAGTATCTTCTCCTCAACCTGTGGTAAGTTCACCCGGCTACTCACTGGTTCAAACATGACCCAAACCCTTTCTCTACCAAAATAAATGTCTCGCCCCCGTAGGGACGAGACTTATCATGCCCGCGGTACCACCCTATTTCTCCCGCCTGAAGCGGGAGCACTCTTTCAGGACACACCATATGCCCTCGTCCGGGATAACGGTGGACGAAACCGACCAAGTCTACTAGGTGTTCCAGCTTAACCGGTATCACTGTTCGGTTGGCGGCTCAGGAGGGATTTTCAGGAGAGCCGACACATCTGCTTCCACCATACCAGATTCGCTGGGTGTCTGTGCTACCCCTTACTCTTCTCCGTCACTGCCTTTTTCAGCTAAAGATTAGCACACTCAAGAGAATAAATCAAACAGGCTACTTGCTCTAAGCATCTCTTGGTGTCTTTTGCTTCAGCAGCCAGTATTCCACGCTGTCAGCCAGAGCCATCCAGCTAGCCTCAATGATATTGGTTGAGCTGCCAACCGTCCGCCACTCGCTAACCCCGTCGCTGGACTCAATAAGAACCCTGACCTGGGAGCCAGTACCAATGCTTTCTTCCAGAATACGAACCTTATAGTCGACCAACTTCAGTTGAGCCAGGCTGGGGTAGAACGGAAGTAATGCTTTACGCAGCGCCTGGTCCAGCGCATTGACCGGCCCGTTACCCTCGGCTGCGGTGTGCATTACCTCGGTGCCCACCCTCACCTTAATCATGGCCTCGGATAACGTCTCTTCCAGGCTTCTTCTGGTTGGCTTGCGCCGTCTTGTCTCCACCACCACCATAAAATCGACCAGCTCGAACGGTGGCTGGTAATCAGCCTGAGCCTTACGGAGCAGCAGCTCAAAGGAAGCCTCGGCGTTCTCATACTGGAAACCGTGACTTTCCAGCCACTTTATCCTCTCCAGTAGATTCTTCGCCTCTTTACCTTCCCGGGGCAACGAGATGCCCAGTTCCCTGGCTTTATATATGATATTACCCTTACCCGACAGTTCGGACACCAGCACCTTCGGCCTGTTGCCGACCAGGGCTGGGTCTACATGCTGGTAACTGCTTTCCCACCTGGTCAAGCCGGCAACGTGCAAGCCGCCCTTATGACTGAAGGCACTAAGGCCAACATAAGGGAGGAACGCATCAGGGATAAGATTGGCTACCTCACTGACATAGTGTGCTACTTCGGTCAACCTGGCCAACTGCTCATCGGTAACGCAATCAATGCCCATCTTGAGCTTCAGTGCGGGAATGACAGAACAGAGGTTGGCGTTCCCGCAGCGTTCACCATAGCCATTTATGGTTCCCTGGACCTGAGTAACGCCGGCATTTACCGCCGCCAAAGTATTAGCCACCGCCAGTTCCGCATCATTGTGAGCATGAATGCCCAGCGGCACCGAGGTTACACCCTTCACGACCGCAATGGCAGCTATTACCTCTGCCGGTACGGTACCACCGTTAGTATCACAGAGCACCAGGCAGTCGCCCCCAGCCTCAGCCGCCACCGTCAGACAACGCAGGGCATAGTCCGGGTTATTCTTGAAACCGTCAAAGAAGTGCTCGGCGTCAAAGAAAACGGTGAGCCCTTTTGTTTTGAGATAGCGAATAGAATCAGCAATCATACTCAGGTTTTCTTCTAAAGTGGTTTCCAGCACCTGGGAGACCTGTAGTGCCGAGCTCTTGCCGACGATAGTAACTGCCTTTACCCCGGCCTCGGCCAGAGCCTGGAGGTTGGCATCCTTTTCAGCTTTGGCCTTGGAACGCCGCGTACTGCCAAAGGCAACCAGTATAGCATTATGTAAAGTCAGTTGCCGTGCCCTATTGAAGAACTCCACATCCTTGGGATTGGAGCCTGGCCAGCCACCCTCGATAAAGTGGATACCCAGTTGGTCAAGCTTCTGGACAATATCCAGCTTATCCGTCACCGAGAAGGAAATGCCCTCTCGCTGCGCTCCATCCCGGAGTACCGTGTCATAAAGCTGCACCTGCGCCAATTCTAACCTCCCACCTTCCCCGCGATTAAATCTCCCATCTCCCTCGTTCCCACGCTCGTTTTACCCTCATCTATTATATCATAGGTTCGGTAGCCTCCTTGCAGCACCTCATCCACCGAAGCCTCAACCTTATCTGCCTCCTCAATCAGGGCTAAGGAGTAGCGGAGCATCATGGCCATGCTGAGAATGGTAGCAATAGGATTAGCCAGGTTCTGGCCGGCACGCCTGGGCGCACTGCCGTGAATGGGTTCGTACATACCGAAGGTTTTGATTCCCTCCCCAGGCACCCCTGCCAGACTGGCTGAGGGCAGCATTCCCATAGAGCCGGCCAGCATTGACGCCTCATCGGTAAGGATATCACCAAACATGTTCTCAGTGACCAGAATATCAAAGTAGGTAGGATTTTGGATTAAGCGCATGGCGCAGGCATCCACCAGCATGTGCTCCAATTCCACATCAGGATACTCCTCAGCCACCTCCGTGGCCACCTGCCGCCACAACCGGGAACACTGCAGTACGTTAGCTTTATCTACCGAGACCAGTTTCTTACCCCGGCTGCGTGCCAGCTCAAAGCCCACCCTGACAATCCGGGTAATCTCCTGTTCCGAATAGGCCATCGAGTCGATAGCCCGCCGGCCCCGGGATGTCTGCCATTGCCTCTTAGGTCGTCCAAAGTAGAGACCCCCGGTCAGCTCACGAACGAATATCAAGTCCACCCCCCTAACCACCTCCGGTTTAAGGTTGGTAGAATCAACCAGCACCGGAAAGACTTTCACCGGGCGCAGGTTAGCAAACAGCCCCAGTCCCTTCCGCAGTGCCAGCAGACCGTCTTCCGGCCGAACTTTGGCTTTAGGGTCGTCCCACTTGGGGCCACCCACCGCCCCCAGCAGTACCGCATCGCACCGCCGGCACATCTTCAGGGTATCCTGAGGCAAGGCTGAGCCGGTCTCATCAATGGCTACTCCACCAACCAGCCCGTACTGCAACTTAAAGTCGTGCCCAAATCTCTGGCCCACCGTCTGCAAGACCTTGATTGCTTCGGTTACGACCTCAGGCCCAACTCCATCGCCGGGTAAAACTGCCAGATTAAACTGCATGCTAAAGCCTCCCTAGACCTCTATATACTCAGTAAATGACGCTGGCTCAGGGCGAGGCAATCCATCCTTTACCAGCCCTTCAATATGAAAAGTGATAGCCCCTTTAATGTTCCTTTCTACCTCGTCACGGGTGCTTCCGGTAGCGATACATCCCGGTATGTCTGGAGAATAAGCGGAATAATTATCACCAGCCTTCTCAAAAATAACCAGATATTTGTGCATAATGCTACGAACCTCTCCCCCTGTGTCCCTCTCCCCTTGATAAGGGGAGAGGGAAGATAATTCTTTAAAGGGGCTTCGTCCCTTTTAATCCCTATTTATGAGCTTTGCCTTTTAGCATTAGGCAGTAGCCTCCTTCTCGCCTCTCCACCAATATGCATGTCTAAACCCAAGAGCCTCCGCCTCTGCAACAGTTTCAACATAGCATTCTAGCTTTTCTTCCTCTATCAATGTTGTATCGTACTGCTGGTCGAAAGGTAGATGAAATATCTTCTCCCCAGTTCTTCGTGAGATATTACATTTTACTGATGGATAATGCTCAAATGGAATCTCTTCTATTACCACTCCTAGCACCTTTGCCACTTGCTCAGCTTTGGGAGACACTTCTGTTGTCGTGATTAACTTTGGGATTACACTTCTCTTTTGAATAAGGCTAGGAGATAGAGCTAATTGCAAGTCCCCCTCATCTCCAAAATTTTCCAGATAGTATTCAACTGTGGTACCGAACAAGGAATAGACATGTTTTTCATGGATTATGTTTGCCCACCGCTTACACTGGACTATATCTACGGATTTACCTTTCTTACAAATCAAGTCCCGTCCTAGATCTTCAAAACCTTTCATTCCATGATAATAAACATTCCACCCTTTGGTTTCATATAAGTATCCGGTGTATCTCTCATAATCCCTTCCAATCTGCCAGTTGGATTTATTAGGTTTGCCCCAATACCACTCCAGTTTTTTCTGTAATTTCTCACTTGGTGTAAGCTCTTCATATTTAGGCCCAAAATGCCGTTTTACTTCCTCATCAAATTCCTTTTCTTTCTTCTCCCACGCTGAGTGAATTTCTTTTATGATTTCATCTAACTCTGCAGCTTCTAAGCCTATGTATTCATCCAGCCAGGGAGCTAGATGCCTGCAATAATCTAACAAATAATCAGCAAGCCTTGCTGCTCTTTCAGCTTCACGGCGCTCCTTGGCGATTTGTCTTTCAACTTTGTCAGCCGTTTCATGTGCTGGGTGAGGCTTGGTTCTAAGATAGTCAACTATTTTCTGGTCTTGGAGGTGGAAATAATCATCATAGGCTTTGGCTAACCAAGGAAATCCCTTCGATTTTTCCTCAGCCAATTGGACGATTTCCTCCCTAGCTTTATCACCAACATGATTTTTTGCTATGTTAGCAAGTTCTTTTCGCTTCTCTTCAAGCTGAAGTTCTATTTGTTGTCTGTATGATTCAAGTTCGGCCTTTGCTTTATCTTTTTCACGCTCTATTGGTTCTATAAGCTTTTGTCTAGCATCCTCAAAAGTAGCTTCAGCTTGCCGTATTAAGGAGAGTAACTTTGTAAGTTCTCTCTTTATTTCGTCATAGTTTCTAATCATTAGCGAAGCCTCAGACTCTTACCACACGCCTGATATTATGACATTCGCTACATATATACAGGTTACTATCACTTTGCTTCAACAATATACCATCACACCCACTTTTGCTACATCGATATCCATGTGGCAAGGTATCTTTAAGAAACTTGATAAATTTTTCCTTTTCAGCATAAACATCGAATCCGTTTAATGCCTCTTGAATCACTGCATTTTCTGCTCTTCTTACTTCTGTTTCTTTATAAAGACGCTTGCTTTCTTCATAAGAAGACACTCTATTATTTAGCCACACAATGAACCAGATAGCACCTATTACACCAAAGAAAATTAGCCAGCCTTCCATAGCTATGTCCCTTACGCCTTTAGAACCTCATCCCAGCTTATAAACTTATCCATTACACTTCCACCAAAGCCCTCTCAAAATCCCTTACCCGGTGATGCGGAAAACAGAGACTCAAGCTTGGCCCTCAGCGGATGGGGTGAGGTAGAAATACCATCAAGGCAAGAAAGGGGGACACTGTCGAAAGCCTAACCGGCCGCCCTCTTGGCTGCCAACAGCCGGTTCAGGGCGTTTATATAAGCCTTGGCGCTGGCCACAATAATGTCGGTATCAGCCCCCCGCCCGGTGTAGGTCACCCCGTCACTCTCGATGATGATGAGTACCTCACCGATGGCATCAATGCCCTCGGTTACCGACTTCACCGAAAACTCGGTAAGCACGTTGGGTACCCCTACCAGCCGATTTATCGCCTGATAGATTGCATCCACCGGGCCTGTCCCCAGGGCGGCATCAGCCAGAACCTGGCCATCAGGAGCAATAAGCCTGACGGCAGCCGTAGGAATCCCCCGGTCGCCACAGGACACCTGGAGGCGGTCAAGATGGTACATCTCAGAGGTGGTGCGCTGCTCCTCGGCAACCAGAGACTCGATATCCTTGTCGGTAACTTTCTTCTTCTTATCAGCCAGTTCCTTAAAGGCGGTGAAGGCACGACTAAAGTCTTCCTCAGACAGGCCGTAGCCCAGTTCAGCCAGCCGTTCCCGGAAAGCATGACGCCCGCTCAGCTTACCCAGCACCAGCTTGCTGGAAGGTATACCGACGGTTCTGGGGTCCATAATCTCGTAGGTTTTCGACATCTTGATAATGCCATCCTGGTGGATACCAGACTCATGCCGAAACGCGTTGGCGCCAACAATCGCCTTATTGGGTTGAACCGCAAAACCGGTCATCTCACTTACCAGCCGGCTTGTCTTGTATATCTGCGTGGTATCGATATTGGTCGTCAGGTCAAAGAAGTCGCTACGGGTCTTGATTGCCATGACAATTTCCTCGAGCGAGGCGTTGCCTGCCCTCTCCCCGATTCCATTGATGGTACACTCCACCTGTCTGGCCCCGCGCTTGACTGATTCCAGGCTGTTAGCTACCGCCAGCCCCAGGTCATCATGGCAATGAACGCTGATTATGGCCCGCCCGGCATTAGGCACTCGCTGGAATATTCCCGCAATAAGCTCACCAAACTCGTCAGGTATAGCGTAGCCCACGGTATCAGGGATATTCACCGTGGTAGCGCCAGCATCAATTACTGCTTCCACGATTCGATGGATATATTCCGGCTCCGCCCGGCTGGCGTCCATCGGCGAAAACTCAACGTCATCAACGTACTTCTTGGCCCGGGCCACCATATCACGGGCACTCTGCAAGACCTCGTCCCGACTCTTTTTCAGTTGATAAACCAGGTGAATATCCGAAGCCGACAGAAACACGTGTATTCGCGGCTGTTCCGCCCCCTTAACCGCCTCCCAGGCCCGGTCTATGCCATCGGGATTAGCATGGGTGAGCGCACAGATACTGGAAGCACGCACCTCCTTGGCAATGAGGCTTACTGCTTCAAAGTCACCCGGCGAGCTGATTGGAAAACCGGCTTCGATAACGTCCACACCCAGCTTCTCCAGCTGCCGGGCTATTTCCAGTTTTTCCTGGATATTCAGTGTCCCCCCCGCCGCCTGCTCCCCATCCCGCAGGGTGGTATCAAAGATGATTATGCGTTCCATAGCTAACTTACTCCAATGGTTGGATATAACTTAACTGCTCTTTTTCGTCTTTTTACCGCAAATTTAAGTCTCCAGCCACGGCATCATCTCACGCAACTGTTTACCGACAACTTCTATCAGGTGTTCTTCGTTCATGCGCTTCAAGGCATTGTACACCGGCTTGCCCGCCTGGTTTTCCAGAATCCATTCCTTGGCAAAGGTGCCGTCCTGAACCTCGGCCAGAATCTGCTCCATCTCACCCTTGACCATATCGTCAATAACCCGCGGCCCACGAGTATAATCCCCGTACTCCGCCGTCTCGCTGACCGAATAGCGCATGAAGCTCAAACCTCCCCGATATATCAGGTCGACAATCAGCTTAAGCTCATGCAAGCACTCAAAGTAGGCAATCTCTGGCTGGTAGCCGGCACCAACCAGAGTTTCAAAGCTGGCCTTTATCAGGGATGAGACTCCTCCGCACAATACGACCTGCTCACCGAAGAGATCAGTCTCTGTCTCTTCAGCGAAGGTTGTTTCTATGACTCCGGCCCGGGCACAACCGATGCCTTTAGCATAAGCCAGGGCGATATCCTTTGCCTTACCGGAAGCATCCTGATGAACCGCAATTATTGCCGGGGGCCCAATCCCTTCGGTGTAGAGTTGGCGTAGCATATGCCCCGGGCATTTAGGGGCTATCATGGTAACATCGACATCCAGAGGTGGGATGATTTGCCCGTAATGGATATTAAAGCCGTGGGCAAACATCAGCATATTGCCCGCTACCATTCCTTGTTTAATTGAACCTTCGTAGATACTCTTCTGCATAGTATCCGGCGCCAGCATGACAATTATGTCGGCCTTCTTTGCCATCTCGGCCGCAGTCAGGACCTCGAAGCCAGCCTCTTTGGCGCTCTTCCAGCCCGGACTACCCTCAGCTTCAGCCACTATCACCTGGCAGCCGCTATCCCTGAGGTTTAGCGCATGGGCATGCCCCTGACTGCCATAGCCGATAATGCCGGCTACTTTCCCGGAAAGCAGCTTCAGGTCGGTGTCGCTATCATAATATATCTTGGCCATAATAAATCCCCTCTCTTCAATAATGTTTTATCACCTTGAGGCTGAGATTGTTTATCTACCTCACCCCCTGTATTCCCCCTCCTTTGAAGGAGAGGGGGAGTGGCTGGTAATAGAGACCTCGCCGTCCGTCAGCGACATGCCCTAACCTCGTGTCATGGCGATACGACCGGTCCTGGATACCTCCCTGATACCAAAAGTGCGGAGCAACTCCAGTAAGGAATTGATTTTATCTTCGTCCCCGGTGACCTCAATCGCTACCGAGTCAGGGCCAACGTCCACAATGCTGGCCCGGAAGATGTCCACAATCTGAATAATCTCGCTACGGGTAGTTGAAGTAGCCTGGACCTTAATCAAGGCTAGTTCCCGGGCAATCGCGTCGTGCCCGGAAACCTCGTACACCTTAACCACGTCGATAACCTTGTCCAGTTGCTTCCTGACCTGTTCTACCTGGGTAGTTGCCCCATCAACCACGATAGTCATCCGCGAGAGATGCGGCACCTCACTGTGTCCCACGGTGATGCTTTCGATATTGAAGCCGCGCCTTCGGAAAAGGCTGGCCATCCGGTTGAGCACCCCGGGTTTATCCTCGACCAGGGCAACTAAGGTGTGCTTCGTCGCGGCCATGTTACTGCCTCCTCCTTTGGTACTTCCAGAACCTCAGTTAAAGCCGCTCCTGGCGGCACCATGGGGTAAACGTTTTCTTCTGGCTCCACCATAAAATTTATCAGAAAAGGACCTTCCTCCTCCATGGCTTGCTCAATAGCCGGAACCACTTCTTCTTTGCCGGTAACCCTTAACCCGGGGATACCATACGCTTCAGCAATCTTGACAAAGTCAGGGCAGGACAGCGGGGTGGCAACATATCGCCTTTCGTAGAAGAGTTCCTGCCATTGCCTCACCATTCCCAGATAGCCATTATTGAGAACAGCTATCTTAACCCCAAGCCTCTCCTGGGCTATAGTGCCCAACTCCTGAATGGTCATCTGAAGACTGCCATCGCCATCAATACACCAAACAGTCCTCTCCGGGCAACCTACCTTAGCGCCCACGGCTGCGGGCAACCCGAAACCCATGGTACCCAGTCCACCCGATGATATCAGGCTATTTGGCTTATCATACCAGTAATGTTGTGCCGCCCACATCTGGTTCTGCCCCACACCGGTAACAATAATAGCATCACCCTTGGTTGCCTCGTATATCTTACGAACGACATATTGAGGCAGAAGCCCATCGCTGTCTCTAATTTCGGTTGATGGATGCTGCTTCCGCCAGTCATCAAGCTGTCTAAACCAATCAACGTGCTCGCTAGACTCAACCTGTTTATTCAGGGCACCTATCACCGCCTTGGCGTCACCTACTATTGGCACATCCACCCGGACATTCTTACCGATTTCCGCCGGGTCGATGTCAATATGGATAATACGGGCATGAGGAGCAAAGGCGCTTACCTTGGCCGTGGCCCTATCATCAAACCTCATCCCGATAGCAATCAGGACGTCAGCCTCCCCAACCGCCATATTAGCATAAGCCATGCCGTGCATACCGAGAAAGCCAAAACTCAGAATATGACTTTCCGGGAAGCTACCAATACCCAGCAAGGTGCTTATCACCGGTATTTGCGCTGTCTCCGCCAGATGCTTCAGTTCAGCCCCAGCCCTGGAGATGATTACACCCTGGCCCGTGATGATAAGCGGCCGCTGCGCCTCATTTATCAGCTTAGCTGCCTTCTTGACCTGGGCCGGGTGTCCCTGGAGCGTAGGCTTATAACCCGGTAGATTCACCTGGGTCGGGTAGTTGAACTCCACCTGGTCGATAAAAACATCGCGGGGTATGTCAATCAGCACGGGGCCCGGCCGGCCGCTCCTGGCGAGATAAAAGGCCTCCTTCATCGTCCTGGCTAGCGACCCCGTGTCAAGAATCAGGTAGTTATCTTTGGTAATGGGCACGGTGATACCGGTAATATCTACCTCTTGGAAAGCGTCCTTACCAATGAAGGGCCTGGCTACCTGACCGGTTATCGCCACTATAGGGGATGAATCAAGAAAAGCATTGGCAATCCCGGTTACCAGATTTGTGGCTCCGGGGCCGGAGGTAGCAAAGCACACCCCCACCTTTCCCGTAGCCCGCGTATAGCCATCAGCGGCATGGGCAGCACCCTGCTCATGCCGTACCAGAATATGGCGCAGCTGCGGATACTGCGGCAGGGCATCATACAGTGGTAAAACCGCCCCCCCGGGAAAACCAAAAATGACCTCCACCCCTTCTTTCACCAGACTCTCGCATACTATTTGAGCACCCGTCATCTTCATAATGGCCCCCTACCAGCCAAACACCGCTCCGGTGCTGGCCGAACGTACTTTTTCGGCGTAGTACCTGAGATAGCCTGTTTTCCCCTTGGACTCAAACTGCGGAAGACGAGCCAGACGCTCGGCTATCTCCTTATCACTTAGTTCCACTTCAAGCTTATAATTAGCAATGTCAATCTTAATTATATCTCCGTCCTTCAGGGCAGCGATGGGGCCCCGGCTGGCCGCCTCCGGCGAGACGTGTCCGATAGCCGCCCCACGAGTAGCTCCAGAGAAGCGCCCGTCAGTGATAAGGGCTACCTCTTTGTCCATGCCCATACCACTGAGCAAGGAGGTGGGCGTAAGCATCTCTCTCATCCCGGGCCCACCTTTGGGACCTTCGTAGCGAATGACGATAACCTCACCCGACTTTATCCCCCCGCTCATGATAACCTCGGTGGCCTCTTCTTCAGAATCAAACACTCTGGCCGGCCCCTGATGAACCATCATCTCCGGAACTACCGCCGCCCTCTTTACCACGCCACCTTCCGGCGCCAGATTGCCAAAGAGGATAGCGATGCCCCCGGTAGCCGAGTAAGCAGTACTCACCGAGTGAATAACCTCTTTATCCAGGACTTCAGCACCGGCAACAATCTCCGCCACCGATTCCCCGGAGACAGTCTTTAAGCCCAAGTTCAACAGTTCCTTGACTTCTTTCATTACCGCTGGTATGCCGCCGGCCCGGTCCAGGTCCTCAATATGATAATCACCGGCCGGTCTTAGCCGGCAGAGGTGAGGAGTCTGCCTGCTTATCTCGTTTACCATACCCAAGGAAAAATCGACTCCTGCCTCGTGAGCAATCGCCATCAGGTGCAGCACGGAGTTAGTACTACCCCCCAGCGCCATATCAACGGCAAAGGCGTTATGAATCGACTCCCTGGTTACGATGTCTCGCGGACAAACATTATCGGCCAGCAGTTTCATAACCTGCTGTCCCGCCTCCCTGGCTAGCTGGCGCCGCCGGGCATCAACCGCCGGGATAGTCCCGTTACCCGGCAGTCCCATACCCATAGCCTCAGTTAAGCAATTCATGGTATTAGCGGTAAACATCCCAGAGCAACTACCAGCCCCGGGGCAGGCAACCTCCTCCAGCCGCTGCAACTCCTCCTCGCTCATTCCCCCTTTAGCCACCTTACCCACCGCCTCAAAAACCGAGCTCAGGTCAACCTTTTCTATCCTGCCGCCACTACTCAGACAGCCTGCCAGCATCGGGCCACCACTGATGAAGATAGCCGGCAGGTTCAGCCTCACGGCTGCCATCAGCATCCCCGGGATTATCTTGTCACAATTGGTAATAAAGACCAGGGCATCGAAGGCATGGGCCTGAGCCACCACCTCAACCGAATCAGCAATCAGCTCCCGGCTTGGCAGACTATAGTTCATGCCCGCGTGATTCATGGCAATACCATCGCAGACGGCGATAGTATTCACCTCAAAGGGAACTCCACCGCCGCTGTTTACCCCAGCCTTAACTTGCTCAGCGATATCCCGGAGATGGATATGTCCCGGGACAATCTCGCTGAAGCTATTAACCACACCGATAAATGGTTTGCCCATATCGGCACTGGTGCAGCCTACGGCGCGCAGCAGAGAGCGGTGCGGAGCCCGCTCAGCGCCCTTCTTGGTGGCATCACTTTTCATATTCCCCCGGCCTCTTTACCACCATAATTAAAAAACCGCCCCTGAAGGGACGGATTATAAAGTGTGAAATCCCGCCTTCAGCCCCGTCCACCCAAAATAGCATAGCATCCTATTATTGTCAAGTAACTAGGCTCGGCGGTACCACCCGGTTTTGCTTGACACCAGTCCTGACCGGGTTACCATGCCAGCACCGTGCTATTACTCCTTGGGTGCGATAACTACCTTGCGGGACTCCCCCTGACCAATACTGTAGGTAGTGACACTGGGGTGCTCAGCTAAAGTAACATGGATAATGCGCCGCTCATAAGCTGACATAGGCTCCAGCGTAAATGGTGCTTCCTCATCCTGCACCTGTTCGGCTATGCGCCGTGCCAGGTTCTGCAAGGACTGATAGCGGCGCTGCTTATAACCTTCGACATCAATAGTCACCGGCAGCCAATCTTTCACCTGATGAGATAGGATAAGTCTAACAATATACTGCAGACTGGCTAGAGTCTGCCCACGCCGCCCGATCAAAATACCGAGGTCCTCACCCGTTATGTCAAAAGCAATGGGGCCAACCGCCCCTTCCTCCGCACCAGCTTGGGCTTCAACCGCAACCGAAGCCGTCACCCCCATGACCGCGAGCAGTTTTTCCAGCACATCCTTGGCTCTCTGAGCAATATCACCCTCCGGGCCCGGAGCAGGCACTAACGGGGTTACTCTAATCACGGCTTCCTCACCACCCAATCCCAGAATACCAGCCTTACCTTCTTTTACCACCTCGACCTCTATCTCGTCTCGGCTGACGCCTAACCGTTCTAGGGCTAGCTGGATAGCTTCTTCTATATTCTTGCCGCTTATCTCCAGGCTCTCCATCATCCAATCCTTTCTCCTCGGTTGAATCAACCTCAATAATGTCAGCACTGATGGCGGTACTCTCCGTGGGCGCCTGCTCTACCTCGGTGATACGCTTCCTATACTTAATGTCTCGGCCCGTTGCTCTGGCCGTTCTTCCTGGTGTCAGGCCTCCCCAACCACCAGTGATAAAATACTGCATCACGATGGTGATAGCGTTGGAAACCACCCAGTAGAGAGCCAGACCACTGGGAAACGACAAGGCGAAGAAGGTAAACATTATTGGCATCATCCACAGCATCATCTGGCTCTGCGACCGCTGCTTGGGGTCAGTGGTAGCCGGCTGTACCATCTTCTGCTGCACCCACATGCTGGCCCCCACCAAAAAGGCGAGCGGTGCGTTGGACACCGCCAGGTTCAACCAGAGGAAATCGCTCTCCAGAGGCAGCATAGAATACACCAGCGGCCAGGAATAGAGATACCGGGACAGACCCAGAAAATCCTCAGGGACTATAGCTAATAACTTGATAATCGACCAGTAAAGAGCAATCCATATCGGCAGCTGGACTAACATCGGGACGATACAACCGGCCGGACTCATCCCGGACTCCTTATACAGCTTCATCTGCTCCTGTCCCAGCTTATGCTTATCCTTGGCATACTTCTTCTGAAGCTCGGCAAGTTTTGGCTGCAGTTCCTGCATGCCTTTGGTCGCCCGAAGCTGCTTCACGGTCAGGGGGTACATCAAAACCCGGGTGATGATGGTCAGGACAATAACCGCCAGCCCAAAGCTACTAAAGAGATAATGCGCCAGCGCAATGAGTACGTTTATCATTGGCCGCATGGCAATCAGGTCCCAGATTTCCCCTATTCCCAACGAAAGCTACCTCACTTGCTACTTAGTGTGAGACTCCACATCTTCACCCCTGTCCGCGCATTCAGCGCAACGAGGGTCTCGCGCTCCTGGGTATGAATATAGACCACCCCGTCACCGGCAGCAAGGGGGGTATGTACCTTTTCCTTCTCCCCCAGTTCCGCCAGCAGCGCAGGCTGATTAGTTTTGATATCGATAGAGTAGACCTCACCTTTCACGGTAGCGATAATAACCAGGTCATCCACCAAAACCGGTGATGATGAAATAGGGCTTCCGAGGTCAATAGCATCTACCGCTTCACGTCCAGTTTCAGTATCCAGGGCGTAAACCTTGCCATCTAGAGACGGAGCATAAATAACATCGTTAGCCACTACCGGGCGGGCCCAGAACCACTTATCCGCTTCAACTGCCGACCGCCACTTCAAGCTGCCATCGGCAGCATTTACCGCGTAAATATGCCTGTCCAGAGAACCAAAATAAACTGTGCCCTCGTAGACCAGCGGCGTACTGGCAACAGCGCCTTCTGTTTCATATTCCCACTTTTTGCTGCCGTCGGCGGTATTTAATGCGTAGAGCTTATTATCAAAAGAGCCAATATATAGCGTATCACCGTCAATGACTGGAGTTGACCAAATCTTGTCTCCGGTGGAGAACTCCCATTGCTTCCTGCCACGAACCGTGTCCAGGGCATAAACCTTGCTGTCAGAACCACCAAAAAAGACCATCCCCTGGGCTGCCGCCAGCCCACCAACAATGGGAGCATCAAGGTTGCCCTCGCTAGGGTATTTCCACTCTACCATACCGGAACTAGCATTGAAGGCACGCACTCTACCGTCATAGCCAGCAACATATACCAGCCCCCCAGAGACTACCGGTGTGCCATAGATAGCGACCACAGTGGAAGCAGCAGCACAACCGAACCCGCTCCTTGGCTGCGAACTCTTCAGGGTGATGTCAGCGCGTAGCCGACTATGACTCGATATACCTACGGCTACCAGCTTACCCTCCATAGACCCGACGAATAAAGCATCATCAGCTACCGCCACTCCTGACCAACCCTTGGGCTGGGATCTAGCTCCACACCCTAGAACACCCAAGGCGCCCATCAGCAGCACCAGCAACAGCAGAACCCGTCCTAGCAGGGCCTTATGCCGGAATAAACTGATAAACCAACTCCTGGTCACACCACTATACATACACCACCAAAAAAGCCATTAGACTCAACTAACATCACTGGGGCACCGGGTCATACCCACCCGGGTGAAAAGGATGACAACGTGCCAGCCGCCTCACTCCCAGCCATCCCCCTCTCCAAAAGCCAAACTTGGCGATAGCCTCGTAGGTGTACTGAGAGCAAGTGGGCATAAAGCGGCAGGATGGCAGCATAACCTGCGAGACTGTTCGCTGGTAAAGTCTAATCAGTATTAAGACAAACCTTTTCATCTTCCCTGGTTAATAGTAATTCAGCCTGAGATAATAAGTCTTTGACTGCTTTTTCAAGGCCGGCATAGTCGACTCCAGCTGCCGCCGGCCGGGCGATAAAGACGATGTCCCATCCCTCTTTCACTGGCGTCAGCCGTAATATTTCACGGAGTAAACGCTTTACCCGATTTCTCACCACCGCCCCACCCAATCGTTTGCTAACCGACAAGCCATACCGCGTTAAGGTAAGTCCGTTGGGTAATGCCCTCATCACCACCAGACCATTCACCCACGACCTACCATTCTCATAAACCTGAGCATACTGCGCCGTCTTAGTAAGGTATCCTTCCCTCGGCATTGCCTTTGCTCCTATTCAGTTTACCAACAAGGAGTCCGTTTATCAAGCGAAGGGCAAAGGTAAGCACCCTCTAAGAGCAAACTTCCCCCTCTCTCCGTATGGTGAAGGCTAGGTGGTTAGCTCGGTGAGAAGGTTGATGGGGCAGAATCAATTAAGCCTTTAAATAGAAGGCATTTCTCCCTGCGTTATACTACGGTCAGCCGTGCACGCCCTTTGAGACGCCTGGCCTTTAAGACCGCCCGTCCACCCCGGGAACTCATTCTCGCCCGGAAGCCATGCTCTCGCTTCCGTGGAATCTTCTTCGGTTGATAAGTCCTCTTTGGCACGCTGACTCCCTAACCAGTAGGCAAAATATTTCTTCCGTATCTCAAGTGTCTATTTGAGGAAGGACAGGGATGCTTCACCCTGTTTCTGTAAACACAATCAAGTGCTTCCCTACCCCTTCATAACGGACGGCAATCCAGAAACAGACCGTTACAAGCATAATGCCTGAGGCTACCATTCAATCTTCCGCTTCGCCAGCTAACTCTCCACGCCTACGCCGCTCATCTGACGGATATGTTCTGGAACATAGGGCAGTAGTGCCAGGTGCCGTGCTCGCTTGATAGCCACGGCCAGGACACGCTGATGTTTGGCACAAGTACCCGTGTGCCGACGAGGCGCAATTTTGCCTCTATCCGATATGAAACGACGCAATTTGGCCGAGTCTTTGTAGCCTATCGACTCAACCTTATCGCTACAAAAAACACAAACCTTACGCTTGGCCCCGTATCTTGGCCCACTCCATTTCCTGACCCTGGTTTTGCTAGACCTTCCTCTAGTAGCTCCCACTTTGGCCACTTCTTATCAATCTCCTAACCCGCACTAAAATGGAAAATCGTCCGGCTCCAATTCTGCGCCGCTACCTTCCTCAACCCGCTGCTCTTCCAGAGGAGCGACTGCCTGCCGGTCAAGAAACGTTACCCGATTAGCGATTACTTCGGTTCGATAACGCTTCTGACCGTCCTGGCCCTCCCAGCTGCGGGTATGCAGTCTACCTTCAGCATAGACAAGGCGTCCCCGGCCCAGAAACTGATTGCACTGCTCAGCCAGCTTACCCCAGGCAACAATGGTAAACCACTCCGTTTCCTCTTTGCGCTCACCCTCGGGATTAGTGAACACCCGGTTAGTGGCAACCCGAAACGAGGTTACCGGATTGCCATTCGGGGTAAAGCGCATCTCAGGTTCACTCCCGAGATTACCGATAATCATAACTTTGTTTAAGCTTGCCACCGTCACAAACCTCCTTTCACCCGCCTGAAACACCGGCGTGAGATGGGGCTGCCTCTAGTCAACACTCAATCTTATTAGCAGATGCCGCAAAACATGCTCAGAAATCCGCAGGTCAGCTTCAAGTCCCTTAGTCGATGCTGGGCTTATGCTAAGCCGGGTCAACATATAATTGCCCTCGGTGAAATGTTTCAGTGGATAGGCCAACTTCTTCTTGCCCCACTGTTCTACCTCGGAAACAGTACCACCACTTCTGGTAACAAACCCCCTTAGATTCTCTATTATCGCATCAACAGCCTCATCTGCCACCTCAGGACTAATGATCAGTACCAGTTCATAATCACGTAACTGGTTTTCCACTGCCGTTGACACTTTCCTATCTGCCATTTATTCCCCCAACAAATTTCGTAGGACATTATACCACACACTGGAAAATACAAACAACTTCTATTCCCAGAGGCGGCGCAGCAATCCCCCGGCCGGTCTTGTAGCAAACCTGTTTATCACAGTCAACCTAGCTTGACACCACACACCGCCCCTGATAAACTTTATTCCGCTGGGAGCGGCCCCGTGGTGTAGCGGACTAACATGCCACCCTGTCACGGTGGAGATCGGGGGTTCGAATCCCCCCGGGGTCGCCAGCAATATCTTTAGCGTGACACTCGAACGATAGTCTGAAGAACGGCTCCAGTTCAATCTTTGGCTTCACGACCACGATCTTACCGCCGTTATCCAACCTGATTTCCTCAAACAGTACCCGGGCCAGCTTGTTCCTTTGCTCCTGGCTAGCTGTATCCCAGGCGTCGGCAACATTAGCGAGGAACTGTGCCAGTTTATCAAGGGTCTCACTCTGTTCCTTAATCGGCGTGAGGGCATTAAGCTCACGTTTGATAGCATCTCTTTCAACTACGTACTGCTCCTTGGTGATGTCACCCCAACCATAAAGGTCCTTAATTCTCTGTAACCTTACCTTTAGATTAGCTCGTCGGTCATCGATATCATCATAAGCTTCCTGAAGTTCTCGGTGGGCATCTAAGATCTTCTCTCTATAATCATCCGGTATATGAAAGCTCTTAAGATATTCGTGTATCTGATATTCATATATGTCAAGATAGGCCGACTGTTGAGAGCATTCCCAACCCTTAGATCGGTTGTAGCAGGCAACACGCCTCCGCCCGTTGACCACCTCGATTACATTCATTCTGCCTTGACAGTAGGCACAATACGCCAGACCAGTTAGAGACGAAATAGAACGTCCCCCAGGTATTCTAATCCGAGCCTTCTTGTTCCTCTCCCTCGCATCCTGTACTCGATTCCAGAGTTCTTCATCAATGAAAGGTTCGTGTTTGGCCTTGATCCA
>SDBU01001324.1_pt1 | contig 35876 bp, 31 predicted proteins | sample 2277071 | NCBI WGS metagenome assembly SDBU01 (sample SAMN10397929, study PRJNA504765) | marine sediment metagenome | isolation source: marine sediment core GS08_GC12, 126 cmbsf | place: Arctic Ocean: Gakkel Ridge, Loki's castle | collected 2008 | reverse complement strand
ACCGGATTCGAACCGGTGAATAGGGGTTTTGCAGACCCCCGCCTTATCCACTTGGCTACGTCGCCTCTGGAGCGGAAGACGAGATTCGAACTCGCGACCTTCTCCTTGGCAAGGAGATGCTCTACCACTGAGCCACTTCCGCCTATTCAATTGGTGCCGAAGGGGGGATTTGAACCCCCACGAGCTTGCGCTCACTAGCCCCTCAAGCTAGCGCGTCTACCAGTTCCGCCACCTCGGCACTGTCTTATCTGGCAGGAGTGGGAGGACTCGAACCCCCGACCGGCGGTTTTGGAGACCGCTGCTCTTCCAACTGAGCTACACTCCTCCGTTTCTAGCTTTATATTTTAACATAGGTGTCAATAAAAGTTAAGCCAGCACCCGCCCATTCAGCACTCCCGTATGTTTCCCTTTCTCCACCACCACCGACCCGTTGACCAGCACGTAATCAATCCCGACGGGATATTGCTTGGGCGCTTCAAAGGTAGCTTTATCAGCTACTGTCTCCGGGTTGAAGACCACCAGGTCAGCGGCCAGTCCTTCTTTAATCAAGCCGCGGTCATGCAGGCCGAGGCGTTGGGCCGGCGCTGACGTCAGGTGTTGAATTACTTTTTCAAGGCTGAGCACACCCAGCTCACGGCTGTAGCGCGCTATATAGCGCGGAAAGGTACCCCAGGCGCGGGGGTTGGGCCTCTCCCCAACGAGTATGCCGTCGCTGCCCGACATGTGGCATGGATGCGTCATGATACGCTGCATATCCTCCTCGTTGCCGAGCAGGCTGAGGTGGCCCACTGCCAGCTCCTCCTCCCGCAGCAGGTCGCAGGCGAACTGTACCACTTCCTTACCAGCCATGTTGGCAGCATCGAGTATGGATTTACCGGCATAGGGGCTGTTTTTCTCGGAGGGCACACAGGTCAGGACGACTTTGTCCCAGGGAATATTTTTCGACCTTATATCAGCGCATATCTTCTCTCTGGTTTCAGGTTGATTTAGTCTTTCCAAGATGGCCTCCGGCCCGCCCTCATGCACCCAGCGTGGCAGGAAGAGAAGCAATAACGTGCTCTGGGCGATGTAGGGGTAGCTGTCAAAGGTGACGTCGATACCGCTTGCTCGCGCTTCATCGATGAGCGCCAGCATTTCTACTGATTTGCCCTTATTTTCAAGGTCGGACACCGCGTAGTGTGAGAAATGCGTCTTCACGCCGGTCTTCTGGGCGATTCTGATGACCTCCTGGAAGGACTCCATTAAACCGAGGTCGCGCCGCCGTGAGTGCCAGACAGAAAGGCCATCGAATTCGGCAACTGTTTCACAGATTTTAGTTAGCTCCTCCTCGTTGGCGTAGCGGCACGGGAAATAATCAAGACCGGTGGAGAAACCAACGGCGCCCTCCCGCATCCCCTGCGCCATCAGCGCCTGCATTCCAGCCATTTCCTCGACGGTGGCGAAGCGGTCAACAAAGCCCATTGTTTCCAATCGCAGAGCGTTGTGGGGTACCAGGTAGGCTACATTAATCGCTACTTTGCGGTCGAAACGGGCCAGGAATTCACCGACCGAGCTCCAGTCCCAGGCGATGTCTGGATTGCCGTTCAGACCGGAGAGGTAGCGCCGCATCATCTGCAGGTTATCCGGGGATAGGGGGGCATAGGATAATCCGTCCAGCCCAATCAGATCGGTGGTGACGCCCTGCATCACCTTGACCTGGTGCCTGGGGTTAGCCAGCATCATAACGTCGGAATGGGTGTGCATGTCGATGAAACCGGGGCAGACCACGAGTCCGCTAGCGTCAATTATACGACTTGCCTGAGAAGGCTCCAGCTTGCCAATGGCGGCTATCCGGTTGCCCTGGAGGCCAATATCACCATAGTACCCGGGGCTGCCAGACCCATCAATTACCCTGCCTCCCCGTATGATTATATCGAACATGATTCCTCCTTAATATCACGCATTGGTATCGTGGCCCCGTGGCACAAGTTTACTGTATAGTGAACTGACGGTCAAACTATAAATGGTCATCATTGTTTGACGAAAAGGGAACTTGTGTCGTAAAGTATTGGCAGCAGTTCAAGCCATAAATCATCGCATGGCTGAATTGACGCCAAAACTGTTTATCGCGAATAAATAAGGAGGTATCTAAATATGCGATACGGTTCCGGTAAATATACCTATGAGCTGGTGGAGGGATGGGCAAAGCTGCCTGAAGGTACATCATTTCTGGACGTCTGTGGCATCTGCGTTGATGCGCAGGACAGAGTATATGTGCTGAACAGGAGTGCCGAGCACCCGATAGCGGTCTTTGACCGTGAAGGTAACTTTCTGACTTCATGGGGTCAGGGATTGTTCAAACGCGCGCATGGCAGCGGCGTTGGCCCCGATGGCGCCATCTACTGCACCGATGACAGGAACCATACTGTGCGCAAGTTTACCCCGGAGGGGAAACTGCTCATGACACTGGGCAATGAGGACCAACCTTCAGATAACGGCTACGTCCACGACGGATTCGATTTCTTCTGGAGCCTGACGACGATTGCCAAAGGTAGCTCGCCGTTTAATCGCCCCACCGGGGTGGCGATAGCCAAATCGGGTAACATTTATGTGGCTGATGGTTACGGCAACGCCCGGGTACATAAGTTCACGGCTGATGGCAAGCTGCTGTTATCGTGGGGTGAGCCCGGCTATGCTCCGGGCCATTTCCGGCTGCCACACAGCATATACGTGGACAAGCAGGAGCGGGTATGGATTCCTGACCGGGAGAACAGCCGTGTCCAGATTTTTGATAACAACGGGAAGTTCCTCGACCAGTGGGAGAACGTTTTCCGCCCCACCGATGTCTACATTGACGATGAGGGCGTTGTCTTTGTTTCCGAGCTGTGTCTGCGTTTGAGTATCTTCAGCCCGGATGGTAAACTGCTGGCACGCTGGGGGACGCAGGAGAAGCAAAAGGAGACAGCTTTATTCGTCGCTCCACATGCCATTGCCCTTGATTCCCGCGGTGATATCTACGTTGGGGAGGTCGCCATGACCTATGCTAAAGTTGACCGTGGCCCAAGAGTGCTGCAGAAGTTCGCCCGCAAATCATAGCTGAAGTTAGAAACAGGAGAGGCAATGACCAGAAAAAAAGTAATCGTGCCTGAGACTATACACCGTGCCGGACTGGAAATCTTGCGGCAGGAAGCCGATGTCATTGATTTGACTGAGCAACGTGGACAACCTTTGCGCGATTACGTTGCGGAGGCGCATGCCATCGTCGTCAGGGTGGCCAAAATCGACAAAGAACTGCTGGAACAGGCGGGGAACCTGATGATTATCGCCAAGCACGGCGTCGGCTACGACAATATAGATGTTGAAGCCGCCACGCAGAAAGGAGTGGTGGTGATAAATACGCCGCTGGATAACGCCGAATCGGTCGCCGAGCATAACCTGGGCTTGATGCTCTCTTTATCCAAAAATATAGCTATTGCTGACCGTGAGCTCAGAACAGGTAAGCTGGCGCCACGGGAGAAATACACCGGAATAGAGCTAAAAGATAAAACCCTGGGCCTTATCGGCGTGGGCAGAGTTGGGTCGACTCTTGCGTACAAGTGCCAGGCGGCATTCAATATGAAGGTTCTCGTCTATGACCCGTACATTTCCAGGGAAAAAGCTGATCAGCTGAGCGTCACCAAAATTGAGAAACTGGATGACGTGCTGAGAGCGGCTGATTACGTCGCCATCTGCGTTCCGCTGACCGAGGAAACGGCCAACCTCATCGGGGCCAGAGAACTGGGCTTGATGAAGTCTGATGCCTTTCTGGTAAACAGTTCGCGGGGTGGCGTTGTTGACGAGCAGGCGCTTTACGACTGTCTAGCAAAAGGGAAAATCGCCGGGGCGGCCATGGACGTTTACGTCAAAGAGCCGCCGGCTGCGGACCACCCGCTGCTCAGCCTGGATAACTTCATCAGTACGCCGCACATTGCCGGCAGTACCCGGGAGGCGATGCGGCGGATGGCCGTTACGGTAGCCGAGGAAGTACTCAGGGTGTTCCACGGTGAAAGGCCGAAATTCCCGGTCAATCCTCAGGTACTTGATTAGGCACTATATGAAATGAAAAAGGGGAGTGTTTATTTCTTCACTCCCCCCTTTTTGTTTTTAATCTCTGAAATTAAATCCACTTAGACAATGGTCATGCCGCCGTCAACCAGGAGTGTCTGGCCGGTGACGTAATCGGATGCGTCTGAAGCCAGAAACACGGCTGTGCCGGCATAGTCCACGGGGTAAGCCTCCCGGCCTATCGGTATCGTGTTTATGATTTTTTTCAGTTCATCCGGATTTTCTCCGAAGTACTTCTCGTTTATCGGCGTCATGGTCAGACCGGGGCCAATGGCGTTTACATTGATACTGTACTTGCTCCACTCGAGGGCGAGGGCGCGGGTCAGATGAGAAACGCCGGCTTTGCCTGTGGCATAGACCCCCCGCCCCGGCTGTACTATCTGTGACAGGATGGAAGAGATGTTGATGATTTTGCCCTTTTTCCGCTTTATCATCTCCCTGCCCACGAGCTGACAGCAGAGGAAGAGGCCCCGGAGGTTGGTATTGAGGATGGTATCCCATTCATTTTCCTCGAAGTCCTCCAGCGGCTTCCGTATCATTACCGCCGCGTTGTTGACCAGGATATCAATCTTTTTATATTCGTTCATCACCTTTCCCACCATGGCGGCAACGGAGGCCTTCTGGCTGACATCGGTGGGTATGGCTATGACGTTGAATCCCTCTTTCTGTAATGCTGCCGCTGCTTTCTGTCCCTCGGCCACCCGTCGGTTGGCGATGACGATGGTGGCGCCGGCGCCGGCAAGGCCCCGGGTTATCCCTAAACCGATTCCCTGGTTGCCACCGGTAACTATGGCGATTTTCCCCGTCAGGTCAAACATATTCATTTTGCTGCCTCCTGCTGGCGAGATTTTATCTTTACCTCATTTCTTCGTGGAATCTCTTCAGTTTGTTCTGGAATTCCGGCTTGTCCCAGACTTCCGGATTGACCAGTTTCTCTGGCTTTTCGCCATCAATCATCTGGCGTATCTGTTTGGCAATCAGCTCCCACATGGTGATGTAGAACTCGTCGGTCATGGCGATGGAATGCGGAGTAACAATGATGTTTTCCAGCTTGAACAGGGGGTTATCTCCCGAGGCTGGCTCCTGCTCAAAGACGTCTATGCCGGCACCCTGAATCCAGTTTTCCTTAAGCGCCCTGATAAGCGCTGCCTCGTCGAGGACCGGACCGCGTGAAGTGTTGATGAGGTAGGCGGTCGGTTTCATCCTCTTCAGCTCCTTTTCTCCGATTAGATGCCGGGTCTTTTCACTCAGTGGACAACTGACGTTCACGAAGTCGGACTGGGACAGCACGGTATCCATATCGACAAGCTGCACATCGACATCTTTGACGGCGTCCTGGGTGATATAGGGGTCGCAGGCGATGTGTTTCATGCCGAAGGGTTTGGCCAGCCGGAACAGGTCATGGCCGATGTTGCCGACGCCTATCGAGCCCAGCGTCTTTCCCGCCAGTCCGATACCGGGGTACTTTTTCCTTCCGTCATCCCAGCGCCCCTCACGGGTTACTATATCCTTAACTCGGAGGCGCGTTGCCAGGGCCAGAATAAATGCCATGATACCGGTGGCCACCGGCCGGCGCACCGCCGCCGGGACGATAAAGAGGGCGACTCCAGCGTCGGTGCAGGCGGGCACATCCACCATATCGTAGCCGACACCGCCACGGTTGAGGCAAAGGAGCTGCTCGCAGGCCATCAGCGTTTTCCTGGTCCAGTAGGGAGCGAAGGTAATCACCATGTCAAAGCCTTTAGCCTGCTCGGTGGTAACCTCCGTCAGGTACTCCGGAAACTTAGCCCATTCCACGCCCGGCATCTTGTCCAGCACTGACGGCCCCGGTCCGGGGCTAATCGACTTCCCTTTCTCGTCGAAAAGGTCGCGGGTAACGGCAACTCTCGCTTTTCTGCCCATATCTAGTTTCCTCCTGCGCTGCTTGTTTTACCACACTTAATTTTATACTGATATCTCTAACCTATAAGCGCATGTGCCTTCTCGATTGCCGGACGCAGTGCTTCCACATTGCCGCCGAGAACGCTGCCGACCAGAAGCAGGTTATAGCCTGCCTTCGCCCATTTGGCCAGAGTTTCAGGGGTAAAGCCCCCGATACCGGCTACCTTGCCCGTTTTCTGGCATATCTGGAGAATCTGTTTCAGCCTCTCGTTCACGGCGGGCGTGGTAACCACTTCGGTGGCCACGGCTTTCGGATCCATGTCTCCCATGTCGACCGCCAGGTCAAACGGCCCAACAATCGTGCCGGTAACGCCTTCCAGGCTTAAAATATGGTGCAGATTGCTGATGTTCTCCAGACTCTCCGTCTGGGGAAACAGCACCGTATTGTTATTGATGTAATCCATGAGAGAGCGGAATGGTACTTTGGTGAGGTCTTGAGAATCAATCTGGTATGGGCTCAGCCCAATGCCGGTCCCACGGTGCCCAACGGGAGGGAAATATGACATGCTAACCGCATGGGCGGCTTCTTCCATAGTATTTACCAGGGGGAGCATTAAGCCGTTCACCCCGGCATCCAGATAACACCTGAAGAAGGCTGCTTTGTCCTCGGTCCGCATCAAAAGGGGCATGTCCATCTCGTGGCAGACCCGGATATATTCCCAGATCGTCTCCTTGTTTATCAGGCTGTGTTCCGTCTCCAGCATTACAAACCCGTCCCCCAGGTCTTTAAGCGCCTTTACCGTTTTCCCCGGGTCACCTCCCGGTCCGATGAGCTGTCCAAACATCTTCTCACCGGCCTGCAGTTTCTTTTTCAGGTTAAAAGTTGCGTTCAGTCCCAAGTTAAAAGCCTCCTTGAAAAATATTTAAGCGGGAATAAATCAACTCACCATCAGCAAGGTTACCCAAACTGCCCGCTCCGTGTCAAGGACGCTTTATGGTATGGAAAGAAGCTGTTGTCGTCGGCTATTTTTATTTGCTGTTTCAGAGTATTGCTTGGTATAATTGGGTGCGCTTTTGCGCGGAATAATAGTATGAGGAATTAGATGAAAGCGGAAATCATTTCCATCGGTACTGAGCTTCTCCTCGGTGAGATAGTCGATACCAATACCCCTTATCTGGCCGGCCAGTTGTCCGTGCTTGGCATTGACCTCTATTTCACCTCGGCGGTGGGCGATAACATGGCCCGGCTAAAGGGCGTTCTCAAGCAGGCCTGGGACAGGTCGGATATCGTTCTTACCACCGGGGGCATCGGCCCAACCCAGGATGACCTCACCCGTGACGCCATTGCCGCGCTTCTGGGCGAGAAGACGGAAGTGGACCCGCAGTTGAAGCAGGGTTTGATTAATTTTTTTGCCCGGCGTGGCCTGGAAATGCCAGCCAGCAATGTCCGGCAGGCAATGGTTATTCCTTCTTCCGCGGCGCTGGTTAATCCGCAGGGCACCGCCCCCGGCTGGTGGGTGGAAAAAGAGGGGAAGATAATCGTGGCTATGCCCGGCCCTCCGGGAGAGATGCAGTACATGTGGGAAAATCAGGTTTTACCTAAATTGCAGGAGAGGACGGGTGCGGTTCTCCTGACGCGCATGATAAAGACGTTTGGCACGTCAGAAGCCAAAGTTGACGAGATGCTGTCTGACCTGACGCCGTCGCCGAATCCAACGCTGGCGACCTACGCCAAGCTCGATGGTATCTATATCCGCATCGCGGCGAAGGCAGAAAAAAAAGAGGAAGCCCAAAAGATGGTTGATAGTCGTGAGGCTGACGTCAGGGCCATTCTGGGTGATATCATCTGGGGGGTGGACGATGATACACAGGAAGCGGTGGCGGGCAAGGTGCTTCTTGAGAAAGGCCTGTCGCTGGCCGTTGCCGAGTCGTTCACCGGCGGTTTTTTGGCCCATACACTGGCCGCGGACGCAAACAGTGCGCACTATTTCAAAGGCGGGTTGATTGCGGCGTCCAGCGAAGTTAAGGTGGCACTGGGCCTGGACCCGAAGCTGGTCAAGGGTGAGGATAAGGCCGAGGTGGCCAGGGCAATGGCGGTTCTGGCACGCCAGAAGCTGGAGGCTACAGTTGGCATCGGTATTGAAGGTGAAGGGCACTCTGAACCGGAGAGCGGTATGATGGCGGGCACGGTATTTATTGCCATTGACAGCGAAAAGGCCGGTTTGCACGCCGTACAGAGCTATTCCGGACGACTCTACCAGATGAAGCGGAGAGCGGCTTATTACGCGCTCTTTGACCTGGTGAAGTTATTGAGGGCATGAGATACTCCTGTTTGCCTGCATCCCGTCATGTGTCATTGTCATACTGATTGCTTTCGCTTGCCCCCGAAAAATGGCTGGCGTATAATCAGAATATCGATATATAAGGAGGCAGACGAGCACTATGAAAGCCGTCGTTAAAGAAAAAGCAGCTCCCGGGGCCAGACTCATGGATGTTGATGTGCCGGCACCGGGACCACGAGATGTCCTCATCAAGGTAAAAGCCGCCGCCATCTGTGGCACGGATATCCATATTATGGAGTGGACCCCTTTCGCTCAGGCCAGAATCAAGCCGCCGATGATTTTCGGTCACGAGTGCAGTGGCGAGGTGGTGAAAGTCGGCGACCAGGTAAAGAATATCGCGGTGGGCGACCTGGTGGCGGTAGAGACTCATATTCCGGACGGGACCTGTTTTATGTGCCAGACTGGACTCCAGCATATCTGCGAGAAGATGGCGATAATCGGCGTGCATGTTGACGGTGTCTTTGCGGAATACGCCAAAATCCCGGCCGTCTGCTGCTGGAAGCTCTCCAAGGACACCAATCCTGACCTGGGAGCCATTCTGGAGCCGTGGGGGGTGGCGGTTAACGGCATCCTCAAGGGGGAGGTCAATAACCGCACGGTGGCGGTATTCGGCTGCGGGCCCATCGGGCTCATGGGGCTCGGCTCCATCCATGCCTGGGGCGCCAGCAAGATTTTTGCCGTCGAGCCTTCGGAAATGAGACTGAGTATGGTTCCCCAATTTGCCCCCGATGCCGTTCTGATTAACCCTGCCAAGGACAATGCGGCCAAAGTTATCCTTGATGCTACTGGCGGGCGGGGCGTTGACGTAGCTATCGATATCAGCGGCAATCCCAGGGCAATTCAGGCGGCATTCGAGGTCGTGCGCCGAGCGGGCAGAGTCACCCTGGTAGGGTTGCCCTCTGAACCGGTGACACTTGACCTCACTGCCAATGTCATCTACAAGGAAGCCAGGGTTTTCGGCAGCACCGGGCGGATGATGTGGCAGACCTGGTACGAGATGCAGAACCTGATGGACTCGGGGAAGTTTGACCCGATGCCGGTCATCACTCATCGTATGCCGCTGGCGGATTTTGCCAAGGGAATTGAACTGGCCCAGAGTGGTAAAGCGGGCAAGATTCTGCTTTACCCCTAGTTTGAGAGGATGGTAGTGACGGCACGGAAGCTGGGTATCGTGGCTGACGACCTGACTGGGGCCATGGACAGCAGCGGTTATTTTGCCAGTCTGGGGTTCAGCACGGTAGTGGTTCTTGACCCGAATTTTTCCTGCGATGCCACGGTACTGGTTATTACCACCAACAGCCGCGCTGAAGACCCGAAGGTTGCCCGCGAGCGGGTGCGGCAGGCGATGCATGGTATGGCGGAGAGGGTGGTATACAAGAAAATTGACTCTACGCTCAGAGGTAACATCGGGGAAGAGTTGCAGGTAGCCGTGGCGGCAATGGCCAGTGAGAAGGTGGTGGTGGCACCGGCTTTTCCGGCGGTGGGACGGACTACGGTGGACGGAATCCTTCTGGTCAACGGGGTCCCGGTAGCGGAAACCCAGTTTGCCCACGACCCGATATCACCGGTAAAGGAATCCAGTATTCCCCGCCTGCTTGAGCAATCCATGCACTGTAAAATAGGCTGCGTTTCCACTGATGAGATTGAAGCCGGGCCAGAGGCTCTCCAACAGGCCATCAGCCATAAACCGGAGAATGTCGTGGTCTGCGATGTGGTGGCGGCGTCTCATCTCAGCAGTATTGCCCGGGCGGCCGCCTTAGCCCAGGGCCGATGGCTGCTCTGCGGTTCCGGCGGTCTGGCGCGAGAATTGCACCTGCTTCTCACCGAAGTGCCCAAGTTGGATGAAATACAATCAAGAGAACAAAAAATCGGGCCGGCGCTGGTGGTGGTCGGCACGCGCAATCAGGTAGCGGCCAGCCAGTTGCTAAAAGCACGTGATGAGCTGGGCATCCCACTATTAAATCTGAAAACGGAAAAGCTAAATACCGAAGAAGTTCTGTCGGGCAGACTGGAAAACCTTCTGAAGGAAGTTGATAAACTGATGGATGGGGGGAAAGGGTTGGCCATCTCATCGACCTTTTCCCGGTATATACCGACTCTGAAACAGTCAATGGCAGGAATTATGGCGGAGATTGTGGCTGGCATTCTGATGTCTCACCAATTTGCCGGCCTGTTCCTCTCTGGAGGCGATATCGCCGTGGAGGTCTGCCGCCGGCTGAAAGTATCAGCCATCCAGGTTCACGGTGAGGTTGAGCCCGGTGTACCGGCGGGCGAGCTGATTGGTGGACAGCATCAGGGGATGAGGGTGGTCACCAAGGCGGGAGGCTTTGGTACGGAAGAGGCAATGGTGAAAGCAATATCCTATCTGGAACGAGGTAATGTGCCATGAATGAAGAATATAAAGCGCTGCTGGCTATCACGATGGGTGATGCATCCGGCTCCGGGCCGGAGATTATCACCAAGGCGCTGGCCGAACCGGAGGTAAGGAAACTGTGCCGGCCGGTGGTGATCGGGGATGCCGAGACCATGAGAGAGGCGTTTTCTTTTACTAAAACTCCTGGCGAGGTGAGAGCAATCGGCAAGCTGGCTGAGGCCCGATTTCAGGATGGCATTGTCGAGGTCATTGATTTACATAACATTGAGCTCGATAAGCTGACCAGAGGCCGGGTCGACCCGATGGCCGGGAAGGCAGCCTATGAGTATATAAAACTTGGGACGGAAATGACACTGGCCGGGGAATCGGATGTCATCGTGACCTCGGCGATAAATAAAGAGGCCTTGAACGAGGCCGGGTATCACTATGACGGGCATACCCAGTTGCTGGCCGAACTCTGCGGTGTGAAAGACGTTGCCATGATGCTGGTAGCGGGAAACCTGCGCGTCAGCCACGTATCGACCCATGTTTCCCTGAAAGAGGCGATAGAGCGGGCACGCCCGCCGCGAATACTCACGGTGCTCAAACTCACCAGCGAGGCGGTGAAACAGATGGGGGTAGCCGAGCCGAAAATCGCCGTCGCCGGTTTAAATCCTCATTCCGGTGAAGGAGGCCTCTTCGGTGACGAGGAAATAAAATACATCACACCGGCCATTGAAGAGGCAAAAAATCAGGGGATGAACGTCATCGGTCCGCTGCCGCCGGATTCGGCTTTCCTGCGCACCCATGAGGGACAATTTGACGCCGCCGTTGCCATGTACCATGACCAGGGACACATTGCCGTGAAGATGCTCGGCATCACCTTAGGGGTCAATGTTACCCTGGGGTTGCCCATTATCAGAACATCTGTGGACCACGGCACCAACTTTGGCAAAGCGGGAAAAGGCACCGCTGACCCGACCAGCCTTATCGAGGCTATCAAGCTGGCTGGCGTGATGGTGCAAAACCGGAGACGCCTTGCCAGGTAAGAGTAGCATTTTATCCAGACAGGAGAAAACAATGGTGAACAAAAATAAACCTCTTATTGCCGTAACTCTGGGCGACATTACGGGAATTGGCCCGGAGATACTGGTCAAAATTATCGTTGCGGGACCGCCGGATAAATGCCGTTTACTGGTGGTGGGAGATGCGCCGGTTCTGCGCTCCAGTTTTAAGGCGCTGGGGGCAAAGTTTGACCTGCCCGTTTTCCGCGATATTGAAGAGGCAGTCGCGAGTGATGCGCCGGTTATGGCGCTCGATTTAGCCCAGGGAGGCGGCGAACTTCTGGCGCTGGCGCGGCCTCACCCCGAGGCCGGGCGGATGGCCGCCGAAGCTCTGATTCAGTCGGCGAAATGGGGGAAAGAAGGCAAGGTGGATGCCGTGGTCTTTGGCCCTCTGGTCAAGGAGACCATTTATCTGGGCAAGAAAAAGTATAACGATGAGACGCAGATGATGCGCGAGCAGCTCGAGGCGCCTTTAATAAAATCAGTGGCTAAAATCGGCAATATCTTTCGGGTTACCATTGCCGAACATGTACCGCTGGTCAAGATTCCGGAATTTATCACTAAGGAAAGCGTCTTCGAGGCGATTGAGATGCTACAGGAAGCCCTGATAATGTATGGTATAAAGTCGCCGCGCATTGCCGTGGCAGCGCTCAACCCCCACGCTGGCGAAAGCGGTATGGTGGGCAGGGAGGAAATAGATTACATAGCCCCGGCCATAGAAGAGGCCAAGAAAAAGGATATTGATGTCTATGGCCCGATTCCCGCGGATACCGTCTACGTGCGTGCCTTCAAAGGGCAGTACGATGGTGTGGTCAACATGTATCATGACCAGGCCAACATCGCTTTGAAAATGGCCGGTTTCGGCGAGATTGTGATTATTTTTGCGCGTTCGCCGGTCATAATTACCACGCCAAGCCACGGGCCAGCCTATGGTAAAGCGGGAAAGGGTACCGCCGACCCCAATAACCTGAGGGCGGCGGTAGAAGTGGCCGCGGCGCTTGCCCGGAGCCGGCGAGCGGGATAAGTTTGAGCTCTCTCTGGATTAGCTTCCGCTTTTTTCAATGATCTCAAAGAGCACGCCGTCCGGGCCTTTGATAAAGGCCGCTTTGACCCCGGGCCCGGGCTGAAATGGCGCGGTGACGATTTCAACGCTGTTAGCCTTCATTTTGGCGATAAATTCATCCATATTGTCCACCTCCAGCCCGAGGTGGTGCAGGCCGTAGCGGGGTCCCTTCCAGTCTTTATCGGCGCCGGTAGCGCTGGAAATCCTGACTGGTATACCACCAAGGTCTATATCGGTCAATCGTCGACCGGCGCTCTCTATCTCTTTGGTGACCCTGGCGCCCATCACCTTGGTATAGAACTCGATTATTTTATCGGGTTCGGGGGTGGTGATATGGGTGTGGTCATGTTTGTATGTTGCCATAGTTGCATCTCCTTTCTGTTTGCTCGTATTGTAGGCAGACATTGAAAGTATGTCAAGTGCTGCCGGAAATGACCGATTTTTAGTTATAAAAACACCTCCCGCCCGGTAAAGACGAACCTGGTGTTCTCCAGTTGACCGTGTATCAGGTTCATAATATGGGTGAAGTTTGCCATAATAAAAAATAGGCTGATGATAACGGTATTAGTGGCCGGTAGGGCGCTCATCTGGTCAGCCCGTATTTCTGTCCTGCCTGGCGCAGGCCATCGAGCGAGCCTTTAAGGACTTTGTCTTTAACACAGTAGGCAATACGGAAATAGCCCGGCGTACCAAAACCTCGCCCCGGAACGGTTAGCACTTTCAGTTTTTGTAGTTCCCGGACAAAGGCGACATCATCCTCAATTGGGGATTTGGGGAAAATATAGAATGCTCCCTGTGGTTTGACCATCGAATAGCCCATCTCCGAGAGATTATCATACATAAAATCTCTCTTTTGCTGGTATTCGGCTACCGAGACGGTGACCCCCTGCAGGTGGCGCACGATGTGCTGCATCAGGGCTGAGGCGTTCACAAACCCGAGCGTCCGGTTGACATGGATGAAGCCATTGACCAGCTCTTCTCTACCCTGGCATTCCGGGTGCACGGCTATATAGCCGATTCTCTCCCCGGGCAGGGCTAAATCTTTGGAGTGGGAGGTGGCAATGATGCTGTTGCGGTGGTGGTGGATCGGGAAAGGGTACCCCAGGCCGTCATAAATCAGTTTGCGGTAGGCTTCGTCGCTGATGAGCAGGATGTGCGTTCCGAGCTGGGCTTCTTTCTTGCGGAGCACTTCACCAATGGCGTGCAGCCTTTCTTCGCTGTAGACCGCGCCCGAAGGATTGTTTGGCGAATTGATGAGTACGGCTCTGGTTCTTTCATTGATGGCCCGTTCCAGTTCAGCCACTTCAGGGGCAAACTGCTCATCCGTGGACAGAATACGGGAGATTCCATAATGGTTATCTACGTAGTGGGTGTACTCGGCGAAGAAGGGGGCAAAGATGATGATCTCATCTCCCTGATTTAGTATCGTTTTCAGGATGACATTCAGCGCTCCCGCTGCCCCGTGGGTCATGACGATGTCATTCATGGTGAATTTAATACCTGTCTCAAAGGATAGTTGTTCGGCCACGGCGGCTCTGGTCTCGTCGTAGCCGGCATTGCTCATGTAGCGGTGTGTCCCAGGGGTAGGGTGCTCGGCAATTTTCTTCAGTTCCTGGAAGAACTCGGCTGGCGGCTCCATGATCGGATTGCCCAGGGAAAGATCAAAGATGTTTTCCTCTCCGTACTGCTTTTTAAAAATAGCGCCTTCCTCAAACATGCGGCGGATCCAGGAGCCACTGGCCATGCTTTCCCTAACTCTTTCTGATAAAAGCCTCATCATTCCCGCCATATTATACCAATGATAGCATAATTTGCCCGTCGGAAAAACGCTGGAAAGAATTGACAAAGGAAGCCCATGACTCCATAATGCGCTTAATAATTGGAGGGGAAAAGAGGTCGCCAGGCCAGTATATATGATGCTTACCGCTCTTACCGAGATGGGGCGCAAAGCGCTTCAGGATGACTCGGAGATATGGATGCCATATATTTTACATAACGTCTTTGTTTAAACCATGTCAGCGTTACCATCTGAAGTTAAATCGAAAATCCTGACCATGCAGAAGGGTGAAATAACCGAGCATTTCATCTATGAAAAACTGGCGAAATCGGTAAAAGACCCTCATAACCAGAGTGTTCTCCAGCGTATTGCTAAAGATGAGCTGGGGCACCATGACCTGTGGCAGCAGTATACCGGTGAAAAGGCACATCCGAGCCGGTTCAAGATATGGCTTTACTACCTTGTTTCACGCGTTTTCGGGCTTACCTTCGGCATAAAGCTGATGGAGGAAGGGGAAGAGAAGGCACAGGTAGCTTATGCTGAAATCGCTAACTTCGTTCCGGCGGCTTCCGATATTGCCCGTGATGAGCACAGGCACGAGCGACAGCTTATCCGTTTGATTGATGAAGAGCGACTCCGCTATACGGCAGATATAGTGCGAGGCTTGAATGTGGCGCTGGTGGAGCTCACCGGGACGCTGGCCGGCCTGACGCTGGCGCTGCCTGATTCCGAGCTGATTGTGCTCGCCGGGCTGATTACCGGAACGGTGATGGTGCTCTCCGTGGCCAGTACCGAATACCTGGCGACAAAATCGGGCGAGGGCGGACGCAGTCCTTTAAAGGCGGTCCTCTATGGCGGGCTGACCAATATCGTTACCTTCCTCTTTTTGCTCTTCCCCTACCTCATCTTTGATAATGTCTACCTGTCTCTGGGGGTTATGATTTTCAACGCTATTGTGGTGGTCTTCCTGTTCAGCTTTTACATCTCGGTAGCCAGAGAGATTTCCTTCCGTAGGCGGTTTTCCGAGATGGTGCTGCTCAGCCTTGGTGTGGCGGCGCTGGCCTTCGTCATTGGTTATCTGGCCCGGATGTTCCTGCATCTAAATGTCGAATAATGGTAACCCCAGAAGGTGAGACCGCGTGCTCTCAGGCAGCGATTACGGGCTGTACTGAATTTCGGCGTTGGGATAAACGGCAACGGCAGCACCATTGCCATTCTTTTCTTGAAGCACCTTCAGGACGTCATCCCATCGGTGTAAAAATATTGCCCTGTCCCTGCCACCGAACCAGCAGCAACTCTGGAGGTCAGGATATTCAGTGAAGACGATAAGGCGGTTGACCTGAGAGGGAATTTTACGTTCCTTTCGCAGCGGACCCCAGATTGTTTCCCCGAATGGCCCCAAAAGGTAGTGCGTTACCTGTCCCTCCGGGTGGTTGGCGATAACGACGATATCTCCTCCCTCGGGCTTGAGTGCTGGAAAGGTGATGGACAGGCCGATCCAGGCTTCGTTCGCCTTGGCGAAGGCATTGGCGATGACGATATCTTTATTGGCCAGCTTTGGCGTCAGATAATGCTGCTTTGCTTCCTTGACCGCTTCTTCATAGGCCGGTCTCAACGCTCCGGCATAGACGGCCACTGTTTCCCCCCACATATTGACTACGCAGTTGATGAGGACGTCAAGGCCGGCAAAATCGCCTGCCTCTTCTATGTCCAGACGTCCCAGGTTACCGTCGTAGACGCCGTGGCCCGTGTACTGAGGCCCTTTCGCCAGTTGAGCCTGGCGGAACATCTGGTGGTTATATTCGATGGTCTCGAATGAAGTCACCCCGGGCAGAATTATCTTCCCGCCCCCGCCAAAGCCGGTACTGGGATGGGGCACCACCGAGCCGATGGCGATTTTAAGGTCGCACTTCATTACCTCGTCATTTACGTAGATTTTGGTTCCATAGGTCTTCGTAGTACCGACGTACGTGCAGTTGGCATAGGGGTTGTGGTTGTAGACCGGGAAGCGGGCCAGCGTCTCCTCGCCCAGTTTCTTTACAAAGTCGAGTCGATTCATGGCGCCGTGGCAGCCCAGCGCGGCGATAAAGCGGATATTGCGGTCAGGAATACCGGCGGCGGCCAGCTCTTCGAGCACAAAGGGGACAATTTCCGCCGCGCGGGTTACCCTGGTCATATCGTCGAAGATGATGACTACCTCTTTCTTTCCCATGGCCAGTTCGCGAAGCGGCGATGTGCCAATCAGTTTGCCGGTGACTGCTTTTTTAATCTGTTCGAGGCTCAGGGCAGGCCGGTCATAGCCGGTCATGTAGCCCATCTCCACCTGCCAGTTATCTGGCAGAGATAGCTCCAGTTCTTTCGTGCCGTACCAGGCCATTTGTGGCAATCTGAGCTTGTTCGACATTATGGACTCCTTTTAACGTACTACAAGCAATACTGTATATCAGCATTGGGGAAAACGGCAACCCTGGCATTGCTGCCATGTTTTTCCCGGAGGAGCTGTAAAACTTCCTGCCATTGGTGGCAGTAAATGATTCTATCGTCGTCATCAAACCAGCTACTTCCCGGATGAGGGTATTCATTATAGACAATCAGGCGGTTTACCTTCTCCGGTATCTGTACCCGCCGGTGCTGCACTGCCCAGGTATCTTTTCCCCAGCGACCCCCAAGATAGTGAGGGACGCGGCCCTCGGGGTAATTGGCGATAAGGACCACGTCACCACCGTTTCTCAGCGCAGGAAAGGAGATAAGCAGACCGACTGAGGTGACATTGTTCGGGGATGAGACATTGGCGATAACGATATCCTTTGCCACTGTCTCCGGCGTCAGGTAGTGAGTTTTCGCTTCCTGCACGGCGGCACTATGCGCGGCGATAAGGTCACCGGTGTGGACTGACACTGTCTCCCCCTGCCCATTTACCAGGCAGTTAACGAGGAAATCCACGCCTACTATCCTGGCTGCCTCATCAACATCTCGGCGCATAGGGTTATGGTCGTAAAGGCCCATGCCGATTTCCGGCTTCTCTTTTTGCTTTTCCCGGCTTTTCTGAGCCATCATATGATTATACTGGACGGTTTCAGAGGAGGCTATGCCGGGCAGAATTATCTTCCCGCCACCGCTGAACCCGGCAATGTGGTGTGGCACGACTAAGCCGATGGCAATCTTCAGGTCGCACTTCATTACCTCTTCGTTTATATACACTTTCGTCTCATACGTGGTCGTAGTGCCGGCGTAGGTGCAGTTACCGAAGGCGTTGTGGTTGTAAACGGGGAACCGGGAGACAATATCTTCGCCGAGCTTCTGAATAAAATGTCGGCGGTACATCGGGCCATGTAAACCCAGTGCGCAGACAAACCGTACTCTATCATCGGGAACACCGGCGGCGGCCAGTTCTTCAAGGACGAGAGGTGCTATCTCGGCTATTCTGGTTACTCGCGTCTGGTCATCAAAGAGAATGACCGCTTCCTTTTTCCCTCTGGCCAGTTCTCGCAGTCTCGGAGCGCCGGTTGGTCCGCAGAGAGCCGTTCTCACCTCTTCCCGTTTTAAAGCAGGGCGATTGTAACCAGCCATATAGCCCGTCTCGATTTGCCAGTCATCGGGGAGGGGCAGTGCCAGCGCTTTCGTTTCGTCACAGGCGAGCTGCGGCAGTCTGAGTATATTTACCATTATGAACTAATCTGGCAATGCGCAGTATGGCTCAAAAACGGACAGTTTCCTCTTCTTTGGTGCTATACGGCCTGAAACATATCCGCTACTGCGGCCGTCTTTATATTATATCATATAAACCGCGCTTGTCTTCCAGTTGGCTCACGTTAGTCTTTTTCTATTGTTGCGGGTTTCTGGTCTATGCCTTATACTAATGGACGAGATTTTTCAATGAGGAGGTAACTTATGCCAAACGGGTACAACGGCAAGATTTTAAGAGTCGACCTTTCTTCAGGACGTGTCAAGACGGAAGAGTATCCAGAGAATTTCTATCGGCAGTATTTTGGTGGGTCCGGCTTTATTGGCTATTTCCTGCTGAAGGAGCTTAAACCCGGTGTTGATCCCCTGAGCCCGGATAACAAGCTCATCTTTGCCGCTGGACCGCTGACCGGGGTGCCAGCCGGAGGCTGCGGTCGGCACAGCGTAGGTGGCAAATCGCCGCTCACCGGGGGGTTTGGCGAGGCTGACTCCGGAGGCTACTGGGGGGCGGAGCTGAAGATGACCGGATTTGACGCCATCATCATAGAAGGTAAGGCAGAGAAGCCGGTCTATCTTTATATCCAGGATGGCAAGGCCGAACTCAAAGACGCTCGCCATTTATGGGGGATGAAGACGCTGGAGTGTCAGAATACCATCCGCGAAGAGCTTGGCGACCAGCAAATCAAGGTGGCCTATATCGGTCCCGGCGGAGAGAACCTGGTCAGGTTCGCCTGTGTTATGAATGACCTGGACGCCGCCGCTGGCCGGACGGGCATGGGCGCGGTGATGGGTTCCAAAAAACTGAAGGCGATAGCCGTCCGCGGGCACCAGCGCGTGTCAATCGCTGATGCCACGACCTTCAAGGAAATTGCCAAGTGGATTGCGGATAACACGCCGATAACCAATAAAGGGATGCATGATTTTGGCACGGCACGGGTAGTCGCGCTTCTTAATCCGGTGGGGGGTCTACCGACGCTTAATTTCAAGCTTGGCTCCATTGAGGGTGCCAATAAGATAGATGGACAGGCCATGCTGGACACTATTTTCGTGAAGCGAAGGGCTTGCTTTGCCTGCCCGGTACAGTGCAAGCGCGAGGTGAAGGTGGATAAGCCCTATGTCGTTGACCCGCAATACGGCGGTCCCGAATATGAAACGATTGCTGCCTTTGGCCCTGATTGCGGCATAACTGACCTGCCGGCCATCTCCAAGGCGAACGAGCTGGCAAATGCCTACGGCATGGACACTATCTCCTGTGGGGCGACCATCGCTTTCGCCATGGAGTGTTTTGAAAACGGGCTGCTGAGTACCAAAGATACTGGAGGCATAGAGCTCCGCTTCGGCAGTACCGAAGCCATGCTGCAACTGGTCGAGCAGATTGCGCTGCGCCAGGGTTTCGGCGACACGCTGGCCGAGGGTGTGGCGCGGGTGGCAAAGAAGATTGGCCCGGCGGCCGAAGAATACGCGATGCACATCAAGGGACAGGAACTGCCCATGCATGAGCCGCGCCTGAAGCAGGGCCTCGGGGTCGGCTATGCCATATCCCCCACCGGTGCCGACCACTGCCAGAATATCCACGACACGGTCTATACGGCGGTAGGCCCGATGCTGGAGGCATTATACCCGTTTGGCATACTGGAGCCGATGGCGGCCGACGACCTGTCCCCGGCCAAAATCCGATTGCTCAAGTATTACTCTGAATATATGCACTTCCTCAACTGTGCGGTCTGCTGCTACTTTGTCATGTCACTGAGCTTTGTTGGCCTGGAGCGGCTCACGCAACTGGTCAAGGCGGTGACCGGCTGGGATACCACGTTCTTCGAGTTGATGAAAGTGGGTGAGCGAGCGGTGAACATGGCGCGGGTCTTCAACGTGAGAGAAGGTTTCTCGGCTAAAGATGATACCATGCCGAAGCGTTTCTTTAGTCCCCAGCCTTCCGGACCGCTCAAAGTAGCGCTTGACCCCAAGGCTTTTGAAGAAGGCAAAGCGCTTTATTACCAGATGATGGGCTGGCCCAATGGGGTGCCGACTCCCGGCAGGCTTGGAGAACTGGGTATTGAATGGGCGGCACCGCAGCTGCCTGCAAAATAAGATAATACCTGAGTAGCTGAATCAAGGAGGTGAAGTTACTATGAGCGGAAAACTCTGGGAACCGATCCGCATCGGGCGTATGGAGCTTAAAAATCGGGTTGTCATGCCCCCGATGGTCACCAGATACGCCGCCGATGATGGTTTTGTCACCGAGCGTACCAAGGATTACTACGAAGCACGTGCCCGGGGCGGTGCGGGGCTGATTATCGTGGAGGCAACCTATGTTCACCGGCAGGGATGGGCTTTTGCCAACCAGCTCGGCATCAGCGACGATAAATTCATTCCCAAATTGAGCGAACTGACTGACACGGTCCACAGGCACGGCGCCAAAATTGCCGTTCAGCTCCACCATGGCGGCCGCCAGGCCAAAGAGGCTTTGAGCGGCCTGCAGCCCGTTGCCCCGTCCCCGCTACCCATGGCCGGTGGTGAGATGCCCAGGGAGATGACGGTTGAGGAGATTGCCGAAACTGTCGCCTACTTTGCTGAGGCTGCCATTCGGGCCCAGAAAGCTGGCTTTGATGGAGTGGAACTTCACGCCGCGCACGGCTACCTCATTGACCAGTTCCTGTCGCCGACTTCAAATAAACGGGATGATGAGTATGGCGGGGGTTTACACCGCCGAGCCCGTTTTCTCCTGGAAATAATCGCGGCTGTGAAAGAGGCAGTTGGCGAGGACTATCCTGTCTGGTGCCGCATGGATGGCAAGGAATACGGGGTGGAGGGCATAACTCTGGAGGACGCCAGGCAAACGGCGCGTCTGGCACAGGATGCCGGTCTGGCGGCGATTCACGTATCATCCTGGGGGCCGACAACACCGGTAAACCGTACCACGCCTACCTTTGTCCCGGCGATTCTTGAAGAGCTGGCGGAAGGGATCAAGAAGGCGGTCTCAATTCCGGTAATTGCCGTCGGCCGTATCACTTCTGAGGACGGAGAGCGGATGCTGAAGGAAGGAAAAGCGGACCTGATCGCCATCGGTAAGGCAATGCTGGCGGACGCGGAATGGTCGAATAAAGTAGCCTTGGGCAAGACGGAGGATATAACCCCCTGCATCATCTGTAATGGCTGCCGCGATGACCTGCGCAACCCGGCGGTGGTGGGCATACGCTGCTCGGCAAACGCTGCCCTGGGACGTGAGAAGGAAAGCGAGATTGTGCCCGCCGCCAGGCCCAAGAAGGTACTCGTTGTTGGCGGCGGACCGGCGGGCATGGAAGCGGCGAGGGTCGCTGCCCTGCGGGGCCATCAGGTAACGCTGTGGGAAAAAGAATCGCGCCTCGGCGGGCAGCTCGTCCAGGCGGCGATACCACCGCACAAGGATAGAATCGCCCCGCTTTACAAATATCTGGAGACGCAGTTGCAGAAACTAGGCGTCAAGGTTCAGCCTGGCAAAGAAGCCACCGCGACCGCAGTTGCTGAATTCAACCCTGACGCGGTGGTTGTGGGCACCGGTGTTAAGCCATTCGTTCCCGATATTTCCGGACTGGACAAAGCTCAGGCCGTCCAGGCGGGAGACGTTCTGGAAGGGAATGTCGAGGTTGGCCAGAAGGTGGCCATAATTGGCGGTGAGCTGGTGGGGTGTGAAACGGCCGAATTCCTGGCTGACCAGGGCAAGCAGGTTACCGTGATGCGACGTGGCGCCGAGATGGCGACCAACGTCGGCCCCGGCAACCGTGACTTTTTCCTCAGTCGACTTCTGGACAAAGGCGTCACCCTGCTCCGTGAGGTCAGGTACGACGGTGTCAGCCCTGAGGGCGTCATCATAACCACCAAAGATGGTGAAAAAAGGACGATAGAAGCCGATACCGTGGTGCTCGCGGCGGGGTTTGTGTCGGATACGGCGCTCTATAAGGCGATTAAAGACAAGGTCTCGGAAGTCTATTGCGTTGGCGACTGCGTTGAACCACGTACCATTCGTGACGCCATAAGTGAGGGGTTTCGTACCGGCCAGAAGATATAACAGTCAATAATTTATAAGGAGGTGTGTCATGTCCAAGAAAGTTATCATGGTGCCCACGGCACTTCCCGGCGTTCCTTACTCTCCGGCAATAAAAGCAGGTGACTACATTTTTGTCTCCGGTCAGGTTGGGTATGTCGATAGTCAGGGTAAAAAACTGGCAGGAGTTGAAGCTCAGACCAGGCAGGTGCTGGATAATATGAAGAGAGTCCTGGAGGCGGCCGGCGCGTCAATGGACGACGTGGTCAAGACCACCGTGTTTCTGGTCAAGGCAGAAGATTTCTCTAAAATGAATGAAGTATACAAGACATATTTTACCAGGGACCTGCCAGCCCGTTCGACGGTTATCGTCGCGGCGCTGGCAAGGCCGGAGATAGTGGTTGAAATCGAGGGCATCGCCTATCGCTCGTAGCTAGAAAGGAATTTATATTTCAATATGCGCAAAGTCATTATTACAGCACGCATTGCCCGCGAGCTAAATCTGGAAATAGCCACGCCGGATGAAGCGCGTGATATTCTACAGCTCCGACGGTAGAGCGGCTAACAGGCACTATCGTGTTATTATTCAGGTGGTAGTTGGGGCGATGGGAGTTAAAATCATGCGAATTACAGGGCTGGTCGTCCTGCTGGTGGCCAGCCTGTTGTCGTTTACGCTGCCGGTCTCGGCCGCAGCGCCATCGTGGCTGGCCGTGTCCATTCCCGGCACGGAAGGCTACCAGCTGGGACCATCCGGCGTTGATATCCGTGACCTGGCAGTTACTTCAGACGGCGCCACCATATACGCGGCGCCGGGCGACAGCATAGCTGACCGGTTCGTCTTCAGGTCAGATGATACCGGGGTAAGCTGGGTGGCGCAGCGTATTTACATCGCTGCTGACCTCGTGGCGGTGGCCCCTGACAATGCCGATATGGCAGCTGTGGCCGGAAAAACTAATCCCTCGGTGTATTTCACCACCGATGGCGGCATAACCTGGCGCTCACCGGGTGCAATCAGAAGTACCAGTGGTAACTTTGTCGACACAATTCACGACATTGCTATCTCTGAAGCAGCTGATGGGGCACACTATCTGGCGGTGGCCGGGGAGGAAGCTGGTGGGGTGGGCAATGTCTGGTACTGCGAAATCGGCGGGGAAAACCCGGAGTGGCAGGAAACCAGTGTCCGGCCCGGTTTCATCGCGACCAGAACCGTGAGAGCACTGGCCTTTTCTCCTGATTTCCCGGAAGATAACGTTCTGGTAACTGTTGCCGAAACCGTTGATAAGTTGGTAAATCTGCAGGCTTTCAGCTTTGCTGCTCAGGCGTGGAACACTCAAGCTGGATTTGCTGGCTATCCGGTAACCCTGCTCGAATATGATGCCGTTGACCAGATTGCCTCAGCTTCGATAGCTTTATCTCCGGAATATGCTGGCGATGAGGAAGACAGCCGGCTTGCTTTTATTGGCCTGACGGTAAACGGCGACAAGGCGGCCAGCGGGGTCTACCGCGTTAAAGACATAACCTGTGAACCACTGGTAACCGGAATTAACGTACACAGTATTACCTTTGATGGTGATGTTCTGTTGGCCGCTGCTTATGATAGTAATACGGTCTATCGCAGCACCAACCCGCTGGCCAGAACGCCGACCTTGAGGCCAAATTTTACGATGAAAGGGCCGGGAGGAGAGGACAGGGTGGTCATTGCCTGGGCGGGTGATGTGGTGGCGGCGGGGGCGTCAGGCGACGAGAGCGCCTTCGCCATCTCCAGCAATGGCGGCCTGACCTTCAATGACGTCAGCCTGATTGATACTGAATTGAGCAACCTGAGCGATGTTGCCGTCTCCGAGGACGGTGATACCTTTTACCTGGCAAGTGATGACGGAGATGATCTCAGTCTCTGGCGCAATAAGTCATCGTGGCAGCGTGTGTTCAGCCAGACGGATACCGCTGGCTACATCATAAGGCTGGTACCTGGTGAGCCTGAGGTAATTTACCTGGCGGAAAAAAGTGGCGAAAAAATTTACCGCAGCCCTGACGGAGGAGACGGAGAATGGTCGGCACGTATCTGCCCGCTCAGTATCCAGGACATGGCAGTGGAAAGCTCCAGAGTCGTCTATGCGCTTAGCGCAGAGGGAAAAGTGATCAAGACGCGTTCTGCGGGCAGTAAGTGGGATACCGCAGTTGCTACCGGGCTCGATGAGGATACCGGGCACATGCTCGTTAGCGGAGGCACTGATATTTTGTTTGCGGGCAGCAGTGATGGCTATGTGGCGTATTCGATGGATGGAGGTTCTTCATGGAAGAAAATAGCGCAGAGGATTCAGAGTGGCGCAGGCAGAGTTCAGGTCATTCCTGATAAAGACTTCGCTTCGAACAAAATGATTTATGCCGCCTGTGACAACCCGGGACGAAAAGTTATGCGGTGGCAGATTGGCACCAGCACCAGATGGACGGATATCTTTCGAAATAACATGAACGATGGGATTTATGGCTTGGCTGTGGAAGATAATGCCCTTTATGCCCTCACCTATAACTCGAACGCGATGCAAAGCAAGCTGTGGCGGTGTCGGTTACCTGCCACGGTGTCTCTGTCATCAGCTGAATGGGAGTCAAGTGTTACCAGTGCGGCAACAGATGCTTCCGACGCTTACGTTGCTTTCAATGCCTCGCCGTGGGCGCTGAAATCGAGCTCGGGCGGGAAATTATGGGCGATAAAGACCAACGGCGTCAACCGACTATACCGTATTGATGATGTTATGACGGAGTTAGCCTTGCAGGCACCGGACGATGGCTACGTCGTTCCGGTTAACCAAGTAACCGGAATTGCCCAGGATATAATATTTGTCTGGAAACGGGCGTTAGATGCCACTGAATACGAGCTTTCCATCGCCCTGGATGAGGAATTCAAAGTACCAATAGCGCAGATAACGGTAGCCAGTGATGATTCGACGGTGTCCCTTTTCGTTGGCCCGCAGGCTGAGGGTGCAACAAAACTCGGCCTTTCCACGGGGATGACCTACTACTGGAAAGTGCAGCTCACTGAACCTCTCTTCCGCATCGGCTCCGAGCCTCGTACCTTTCATGTTGGCTCTCTGGAGTTAACCCCACCCGTGATCATCGAGCGTCCCCCGCCTCCGGTCATCAGCGTGCCACCCCCGCCGCCACAGACGATTCCGTTCCCAGCGATAGAACTTCCGCCTCAAACGCCGCCACCTTCGGTGGTTATCCTCCCGGCACCGGAACCACCGCCTCCCGCTATGCCCGGCTATATCTGGGCGATTATCGCGGCTGGTGCGGTTATCGTGCTCACCGTTATGGCCTACATACTGTTGACTTTCATGGACCGTTTTCTCATCTTCTGGCTGCGTAAGGGCAGATATCGCTGGTCGCGATGGCGACGGAAGCGGTTTGAGGCTAAATATGAGAAGCAGCCTTTACCGGCGGCTGATTCTCTCGAGCAAATTGAGACTTTGTTGAAGCAGGTGACCTGGACCATGGATGGACCTCTCCATCTCTTTGACGCCATCAGCTATCCGCAGACGGTCTGGGCAAAAAAGAAGGATGATTGCGATGGCTTCGCGGTGCTGGCGGCAGCGCTATTGCAACAATGGCAGCCGGATTCCCGCCCGGTTCTGGTTACCGCTATGCTCAGACCAGTGCGTAAAAGCCACACGGTCTGTGCTTTCAATGTCCCTGGGGCTGGGCTCTGGTTCTTCGATAATTATACGCTGCGCCGCGGTCAGTACCGAACATATGCCGATATTGCGGCGGAGGTACGGGGAAAAGCCCGACTGGTCTGCTGGGACGCGGTCGAGCCCGACACGCTTCAGATACTGGAGTTTCATGTCGAGCAGCGACAGAGCGGGCAATAAAGTCGCCTTATTTCTGTTTCATCGCCTGCTGAGCCGCCCTGACGATGTCCTCTACGGACATGCCGTACTTATCGAGCAGAGGGTCTAAATCTTTGGCGGATTCGGTAAACGTATCGGCGACCCCCACCATCTTTATCGGCACGGGAATTTCGCCTACGAGAGTCTCGGCCACGGCACTGCCCAGTCCGCCGATGATGGAGTGCTCTTCCGCGGTGACCACGGCGCCTGTTTCTCTGGCACATTTCATCAGCAGTGGTTTATCCACTGGCTTGACCGTGTGCAGGTTTATCACCCTTGCCTTTATTCCCCGGGAGTTCAACTGGTCGGCGGCCTCAAGTGAGCGGCTGAGCAGGTGACCGTTGGCGATGATGGTAACGTCGTTTCCGTCGCGCATCACCACACCCTTGCCGATTTCCATCTTGTGATTTTCATCAAAGATTATAGGCATCTCGGCGCGGCTGATGCGTATGTAGACTGGACCTTCGTGCTCGGCGATCAGAGGTATCATTTTCTTCACCTCAATGCTATCCGACGGCACGATGACGGTCATATTCGGCATGGCCCGCATTATGGCGATATCCATGATGGAGTGGTGGGTGGCGCCATCCTTGGCGTCGGAAAGGCCGGCGAAGCTGCCGACTATTTTGACATTGGTATTGGCGTAGGCAACGCATGTTCTGATTTGCTCCGTGGCCCGCAGGAAGAGTGCGGCGAAGGTATTGGTGAATGGAATAAAACCGCCAAGAGCGAAACCAACTGCGGTATCTATCATTCCGGCTTCAGCAATGCCCACGTTGAAAAATCGTTCCGGATTCTTTTTCGCGAAAAAGGTGGTCATGACCGATGAGGAAACATCAGCCGCCAGCACAACGATCTTTTTATTCTTAACGCCATATTCGGCCAGTGTCTCTCCGAATATCTGCCGTGTATTATCCAGATCAAACATTTTCTTTTAATTCCTCCATTGCTTGCTGGTACTCTTCATCGTTGATGGCTCGGCCGTGCCAGGCTGCTTTTCCTTCCATGAAAGATACTCCCTTGCCCTTAACCGTATGGGCGATAATCACGGTGGGTTTACCGCTGCTGGCACGAGCTTTGTCCAGTGCTTCCAGTAATTCGGGCACGCTGTGGCCGTTGATATCGAGAACGACCCAGCCGAAAGATTCCCACTTGCTCTTCAGTGGTTCGAGCGACATAATCTCTTCGGTTGTGCCATCCAGCTGGACGCCGTTACAGTCAACGATGGCGATCAATCTGGATAGTTTGTATTTCGCCGTGAGCATGGCTCCTTCCCACAGGATGCCAGTCTGGAGCTCACCATCGCCAAGGAGGACGTACGTACGATAGTCAAGACCTTTGAGCTGTGCCGACAGGCAAAGCCCGGCGCCGATATTGATACCGTGTCCCAGACAACCGGTGGTCATTTCAACGCCGGGGGTTTTCCTTCGGTCGGGGTGTCCCTGCAGATAGCTGCCAATGCAGCCCCAGGTTTTCAGGTCTTCAAATGGCATGAATCCGATGCGGGCCAGTGCTGCATACAGAATGGCACAGGCATGCCCCTTGCTCAGTATGAAGCGGTCCCGGTTTTCCCACTGTGGTTTCTTGGGGTCGAGCCGCAGGTGATGGAAAAAGAGGACGGATATAATCTCTGCCGGAGAGAGTGAGCCTCCCGGGTGGCCCTGCCCCCGGCAATGGGTCATCTCAACGACATCAATGCGGAGCTGCCTTGCCATATCCTCCAGTTTCTTGATTAATTCCGGGGGGTATTTTGTCTTGATAACCATTTCTGAAGCATTACCTCCTTCAAAGGTCTCTTGTGGGCAAGCCCATCCTATTACCTTGCCCGTTGTCTTGTCAAATTACTCTTATAGAGGCTTTCTCCGGCCCGGGTATCTAGTCGGGCAGGTATTTCTTGGGGAATTTGACGACCACGGTGTAGTTCGGGTCGACGACGTTGCCGATGCGCATGGTGGCTGCCTGGGATATAACCTGAAAGGCTTCCCACTTTTCGAATCCGTAGTCGTCAACCAGCCATTTCACCAGTTCCACCGTAGCAATGCGAACGCAGTCCATCAGCGGCTGGATACTGCCTGTGGTCATAATATGTGTCTCGTCCTCAAGTCGGGGCCAGTCAATGTTTTTCCCTTTCCGCACCTCCAGCTTTACCGTAACCTCGGCGGTTGTTTCCAGCGCCACACCGCAGAGCTCGCCGTCACCCTGGGCAGCATGGACGTCGCCAAAAGAGAAGTAAGCACCCCGCACCCATACCGGCAGGTACAATATGGTACCCTCTCTGGTCTCGATGCAGTCCATATTGCCACCGAACTCACCGGGCACGAGCGAAGTCTCGATGCGACCGAAGCGAGGGGCAACGCCGATGGAGCCGAGAAACGGGTGCAGCGGTATTTCAATCCGTTTGCGCCGGCTCGATTTCAGTTCCAGAATGCCGGTATTCTGCTCCAGGTCAAGCTGCCAGTCGAATTTGGCTTCCGGCACCGGGTCGTTGAGAAACAGTTGCTTGCCTGGGGCTTCTCCGGTGAGGCTGCCGAAATTGGAACGATGCCTTGACCAGGCGTAATCGCGGTTGAGCTTTATCCGCTGGATGGTTACCGCCAGTATGTCGCCGGGCTCCGCTTCCTCAATATAAACGGGGCCGACCTGCGGATTCCGTTCACTGAGAAGGGTAGAGGCGCTGTGCTGTTTCATCTCTTCTGGCATCGGCTCCATTTTTTCATTGAAGCCACCGGCGTCGCGCGTCCGCGCCACGACGGTATCACCGCTTTTCACGCTCAGAGCTGGCTCATTTGGTCCGAACGTGTAGTAGTAAATACGTGGTTCCAGCCTGTGTACAGTCCCTTCTACCATTTTCCCTCGCCTTGCTTGTTATTTTGAATCCTGATGCGCCTCAGGGAATGCTGGTAACGTTGGCAAACGACGGGTCATGCATCGGGATCAGTATATCAGCCAGCCCTTTGATGCGGAGGGTACTCTCATAGGCGGCCATGATATCCGTATGTGTACCGGGCGTTATTACCGGCATCATCTTCTTCAGTGCTTCCGGCGGGTAGAAATTTTCCTTCACGCAGCAGAACCCGGTGATAATGGCTTTGCCCTGGTCGGTGTTGATGGCTACCGCCTGCGTTCCTGGCGAGTGCCCCGGAGCGGGTATAATCTCAATCCCGGGGGCGACATCATAATGTCCATTAATCAGGACAAAGTTCAGGTCGTTGAGGAGGTCTCTCTTGTAACTAAGGCCGGTGATTGGGTGGGGAGAAAAAGCGGCGTGCAGCTCTACCTCATTTACCAGTACCCTGGCATTGGTACACTTGGCGGTATTGGCGCAGTGGTCCCAGTGGAGATGGGTCTGAATGACGAGGTCAATATCATCTGGTTTCAATCCCAGACCAGCCAATGCCTCTTCAAAAGACATGACTTTTTCCGCGGGAAAACCACGATAGGTGGTTGCCAGTTCGGCATCAGTGCTGGTATCGACCAAAATATGCTTGTCGCCACCTTCGATGTACCAGCAGTAAGCGGGAGACATGAATTTTTCACCGTAGCGGTAGCGGTAAAGGAGGATTCCCATGTCAATTTCCATCCTGGTCAGGAGAAGTGGCCGTATGCGGTAGGTTTTCATCCGTATTCAGCTCCTTTCACACTGATATCACGCTGCCTGTTGTATTCTTGCCTATTATACAATATTCAGATTAGAATTACTTGAGCAGCGTTAGCTGCCGCCGAAGGAGCCGAAGCGGCGTGCCAAAAGAAAAGGATAGGAGGTAAAAATGGTCAATTACGTACAACATTTTGGTTTAACGGTCAGCAATCTGGATGAAGCCCGGCACTTTTTCCACGACCTTCTGGGTTTGGAAGCAACGGAAGTGCGTGAGACCAGCGGGGAACGCCCGGAGACCATTCTGGGCATACCGAAGATATCACTGCGTCTTTGCTTATTTAAACTCCCAGATGGTAATAATCTGGAAGTGATTGAATATCTAAACCCGAGAGGAACAAAGCTGGACCTCCGAACCTGCAACCCCGGCGTGCCCCACATTGCCTTTGTGGTGGAGGATATTCAAAAAATGTATGATGACCTCGGCGCCAGAGGGGTGAAGTTCGTCAATCCGCCGTATTGGGGTGGTACAAGCGTGGCTGGCCCGGGATGGGGTGTCTGCTTCCTCAGAGGGCCAGACGGCATCTCAATCGAGTTGATGCAGCCGCCGAAATAATGGTAACCCGCATTGGAAGCATTCCAAACTAGTGTTTGAGAAGAAGAATTTGATTCTGGTGTTGCAGCGGTTGCTCTTCTGCCTTCGGAATCCAGCTTAGTCTAGCATTAAACTCACCAATCGGAAAACACTTGTTATAGAAGGCTAGTAAACCGTGACACTTATTTAGTCAAGTGGTAACCTTCACTGGTGAGTGTTTTCCTAACAGCATTTATTTGACCAATCGTAGCTCCATTGCTTTTTGCAAATAAAATCGCCTTTTCGAGCAAAGCACGAATCCCTGTCTTATCATTGCGGTCTGGTAATGTCCAAGCGGAAGAGTTCCCACCATGGAATTCGATATGAAGCTGATTCACGGCAATATAAGAGGTCATGATTATTTTGGCGAATATTTTGCGACGTCCTGATGAGTTCCGATAAGAACCTCCTCTGCTGCCCGTGGGCGTTTGCCCTCCTTCATGAATTGCGCCCATAGGTAACTCAAATACACGCTTAAGGACGTCATCCTCAGTCTCTCCAAACTTACCGCGACTTGCAATAGCTTGCCAAACCTCTTCAGATATTCTAATAGTGCGCATAAGTAACTCCTTAATAAGTATTACTTCTTAAATTTAAGCATACCTTGTTAAGGAAGTCAAGACCTTTTTAAAATAAGTTTACAGGAGTACTTTTTTGGAAGATTCTTCTGGGTTTCCAAATAGTTCTGGCGAACTGAGAGGACTGTCGTGGAACTCGTAAAATGTGGAAGTTGTTAAAAACAAAAACCCCAGCCTTTTCAGCTGAGCCTGGTTCGAATCCATTAGTAGCGGGGTTCGATTCGAACCAGCGACTTCAGGCAGGGTTTCTACGGTTTTAACAGAACCGCGATATTTTCACCGCTTCGTATGGAGTCGAACCCCCTCTGGGCATCCTCTAAAGGCATAATCTCGGAAATCAGGGGGCGGACATCTACTAACTTGTTTTCCATAAGATTCAGAGCCGTTTTTACCGGGCCACTGATGTGCCCCTTTATGGTTAACTGCTTTTCCACCCAGATTCTGGGGTCTACCTCCATGGGGTTTACGAATCCCGTCAAGGCTATGGTGCCACCCAGCCTGACCATCTGGGTCGCCTGACTCAGGACCGCTCCCTCGCGTACGCAGATAAGTACGGCATCCGGGCCAGCGTCGGTAAGCTTTAACACCTCAGATGTAATGTCGACTTCTTTAGCGTTGAGCACGATGTCAGCACCCATTTCCCGCGCTTTGTCCAGGCGTGATTTAACCACGTCAACAACGATGATCGGAGCTACTCCGTTGGCTCTGGCACACAGCATAGCTCCCAGGCCAATTTTGCCGGCGCCAATAATGACCGCTGACTTCCCAAGTCCCAGGCCAGCGGCATTGACCGAGCCTATGCCCGTTGCCAGTGGCTCAGCCAGACAGGCTTCCTCTGATGATACGTTTTCAGGAACGGGCTGAACCAGGCTCGCCGCTTTTATAAAATACTCGGCCATGGCGCCACCCCTTAGCCCATAGCTCTGGCCACCGAAGACAGAGCCTCTTGAGGAGCCGCCGATACACAGATGATACATGAAACGACGACAAAAATAGCACACTCCGCAGGTCCGTTTTGTCGGGCAATAGGCCGCTCTGTCGCCAACCGACCACCCGCTGACTCCTTCTCCTAAAGCTGCGATTTCGGCCACCCATTCATGCCCCAGTATAACCCCGGCATGCGCTTCAAAACTGGCCAGGTCTTGAAGGGCGCCATCCAGGTACTCTATGTCCGACCCACAGATAGCGCAGTATAAGGTCTTGAGCAGGAGGGCGCCCGGCTGAACGGTCGGTTTTGGGACTTCCTGGATTTCAATACTTCTTTTATCTTTGCGGATAACAACTGCTTTCATGATGCCTGAGACCTCGTTTCCAATAAACCTGTCACCCAGTCATTATATTCTGTTAAACAAAAAAGAGAAAGGAAGGCACCTCTCTCTTCAATGACCTGGTTTGGTAGCGGGGGTTGGATGAGAGTAATTCCTACGCTAAAAGTTTAATGAACTCCTCAACGCTGATATCTGCAGTATGGATGATTTTCCTGAGAACGCCTCGACCAAGCTCGCGATGTTTAGGGACCGGAATCGGGGCGCGCCCCGGGCAGACCAGCCAGACAGGCTTCCTCTGATTCGCTTTACCCGATAACCAAGCTTCTGCAAAACAGCTATACATTCGTCTCCAGAGACCACCGGTAACTTCGGCACTAGACGGCAACCTCAACCTGTTCCAAGGTAAATTCTTCGGGTATCGGTTCGCCTTCTTCGATCATATTTTCTAGGCAAAGACGGATGACCTCTTTTATGTTCGTCAGAGCCTCTTCTCTAGTTTTCCCCTGCGTGAAGCAACTTCTGAGCACAGGCACTTCGGCGACGTAATAGCCGTCTTCGTCCCGTGTGATAACAACAGGCAGTCTTACCTTCTTCATGACTTTGCCTCCAACTTCTATGCCCTAATTATAGCATATCACTCGTTCAAAATAGCATAAAACAAAAAAGCACAACCTTTTTGCTGTGCTCCGTTCGAATTCATTGGTAGCGGGGGTTGGATTCGAACCAACGACCGTCGGGTCAAAGGACCGAAACTGTAAAAGCGAATAAAAGGAACTATTTTCAGCATCGTAACAGTTTAATAGCCTTTTATCCGTGGGGTAACAGAACGTCAAAGAATCCTCTTTGTCAGAGGCTAATCACTGACCATCAATTATCTCGGCGCAACTCCCTGGCAGCCGGGTTTAACGTGTTTGGGAACGCCTTTACTTTCTTCTGGGTAACCTGTATTTATCACTGAATTCACTCGCTGACATTTCACCATCGAATAGGGCCGCAACATCTTTTGCAATTCCCAGTGCCTCCTCAACCGACATGCGTTGCCACTCTTCTTCTGGTATCGAATTTTCTAAGTAGTGGTGGAAAATATGTCCTGCATCTGAAACCGTATCCGTCATCTTCTCTCCTTGTTTAAAATACTTAACAGGCTGTCAGATTATACAATAAAAGAGCGATTTAAGGTAAGTGGAAGTACCTTAAGCTTGAGCTTATATCACGAATCCCGCATCGCTATATAGGGCCCGCAAAACCTCAAAGCAGTGCCATACCTCAACAGGTCTCCATCAAATGACGTATATGACATCGCCGGTAATAATGGTACTATAGGCTTTCCTCTGATGTTTCATTTGCATTTGGCCTTGTCTGTCTCAGGGATAATATAAATCCCAGTGCGATAGCGGCGACTGCGGTACAGATCCAGAATGCGAGATTATAACCTCCGGTGATGTCAAAGATGTGCCCGGCGGTAACCGGTCCGAGAGCACCGCCAACCATGGTACTGAAGAAGACGATACCAAAGAGAGCACCATGAGAACGGATCCCGAAGTACTCGGCAACGATAGGTGAAATCACGGTTAGTAGTCCACCGTGACCAAAACCATAGACGACGGCAAACAGGTAGAGCATCCAGAGCTCTCTTGCCATCTGCATCCACAGTAGAGATAAGATAAGCAGGATTAAGCAGATAATCATGGAAGACCTGTTGCCGATACGGTCTATAGCAATGCCTATGACAAACCGGCCCGCCATACTTATGCCACCAATAGCCGACAGGATGCCCGCCGCTGTCGCTGAGGATATACCGATATCCGTGGCGTGCGGGACGATATGCACCATGATGGTGATAAGGCAGAACATGGTGGCGAGATAGGCGAGGCAAATCGTCCAGAACTGCCGGGTGCGTAGTGCCTCCTGTAGGTAAAACCCGGTTTCGGCAGGTTTCGAACTCTCTGACTGGCTTTCCTTATCTCCGTCTGGCAAGAGCCCCATGCCAGCCGGGTCACGTCGCAACAGCTGCCCGATGGAAATGAGCAGGACCATCGCTATAGCGCCGATGATAATATAAGAAGTCTGCCAGCCATAAGCTGCGATGAGTATGCTTGCCACCAGGGGCATAACGAGTTGCCCGGTACCAGTACCCACCTTCGCGATGCCGGTCATCATCCCCCTCCGCCGAACAAACCAGCGCGCCGTCGTGCTGAGGGGGATAATATCAATCGCACTTAACCCGATGCCGACTACGACGCCATAAAACAGGTACAATTGCCAGACATTGTTGAGCCCCGACATGAGCAGGAGCCCCAACCCGAAGAAGAAGCCGGCTACCGTCATCACAATCCGCGGGCCAAACCTGTCATTCAACCGGCCAACCAGGATGCCGAGAAATCCCGCGATGAGAAGTGCTGCGGATTGAGCGCCCGACAGGGTGGCCCTTGACCAGCCAAAATCGGCAAGCAGTGGCTTGAAAAAGACGCCGAAAGCGATAAAGGTGCCGATACCTATTGCCTGTATGCCGAAGCCGGAAGCGACAATATTATATCCGTAGAAGTACTTGGGTCTCTTCATGCTAGCAACCAGTATAGCCCTTCGAAACAGGTAAAAGCTAATGATTAATTTGTATAGTAATAAAAAGGGAGCCTGATGAAGGCTCCCGTCTTGTTTTAATAGTAGCGGGATATTGACACTCAGTGAGCAGGGAAGTAAGATTGCCATACCTGTTGAAATATCGGATCTGTAGTAAGGTGACGGATAATATGAAAGCTGTAGTATACACAAAATACGGACCACCGGATGTTCTTGAATTAAAAGAAGTAGAAAAACCTACTCCCAAGGACAATGAAGCACTGGTAAAAGTTCATGCGGCATCCGTAAATGCGGCTGACTTGGAAATCCTGAGAGGTATGTTTCCGACCCGCCTACTGTACCAGGGACTGCTCAAACCAAAAAACACGATACCCGGAACTGACATAGCGGGGCGGATTGAAGCGGTGGGCAGAAACGTAAAGCAATTTCAGCCAGGTGATGAGATATGGAGGGACTTATCCTACCCGCATGGTTTTGGTACTTTTGCTGAGTATGTATGTGTTCCTGTAAATGCATTAAGGTTGAAACCGGCCAGCATGACATTCGAGGAAGCAGCGGCCATACCCACGGCGGCAGTCGTCGCCTTGCAGCATCTTCTCGCTAAAAGACCGATTCAGCCAGGACAAAAGGTTTTGATTAATGGTGCGGGTGGTGGTACGGGTACGTTTGCGGTGCAGATTGCCAAGTACTTTGGGGCTGAAGTGACTGGCGTAGACAGCACGGCGAAATTAGACATGCTGCGCTCGATTGGTGCAGACCACGTCATTGATTACACTCAAGAAGATTTCACCAAAAATGGGCAGCATTATGACCTGATTCTGGATGTTGTGGTACATCGTTCGATTTTCGATTATAAGCGTGCTTTGAGTACCAAGGGCATTTGTGTCTTTGTCGGAGGTTCCATGACTCGAGTGTTTCTAAATACGCTTCTAGGATCATTGATTTCAATGACCGGGAGTAAGAAAATGGGTTTAGGGACGTGGAAACCAAACAAAAAAGAAGATTTGGATTTTTTAAAAGAGCTTTTTGAAGCCGGCAAAGTAAAACCTGTTATAGATAGACGTTA
>SDBU01001323.1_pt1 | contig 35894 bp, 25 predicted proteins | sample 2277071 | NCBI WGS metagenome assembly SDBU01 (sample SAMN10397929, study PRJNA504765) | marine sediment metagenome | isolation source: marine sediment core GS08_GC12, 126 cmbsf | place: Arctic Ocean: Gakkel Ridge, Loki's castle | collected 2008 | reverse complement strand
GCTTGTTTAGGTGTGTAGGGTTTGTAGGTTTGTTCTTTCATGTCCCCCATTATATTAAATTTTTAGGGGCTGTGCCAATTACTTTTGGGACAGCCCCTTCCGTTTCACGTGTGGGCGATATTGGGCTCGAATCGCGGTTATTTTAGATAAAAGTCGCCTTTACTGGAAAGTAATTTAATTAATCTTTGGTGTTGTAAAGGTACAAATACGGTGGATAGGATAGATTCGATAGAATTGGTGGACTAATTTTTCCTCTCTTTTTAAACACAATGGACTCTGTATTCCCTCCAGAAAAGGATAAACTGACTCTCCTTTGATTAGATCAAAGTCAGGCGCTCTATCCATTGAGCTACAGGTGCGCGGTCAAAATATCACACCACAGGGAAAAAGTTTTTCAATAAAAGGCGTTTCTGGGAGCGATTTTCCCTAAAAATGCCCTGATCTTTTGGAGTTAAAATAGCGACAATTGGCAAAACTGGAATATGTGTTTAAATGCCGTCCGGCAGAGCTGTGTGAATAGCTCTGCTGAATTATGTAAAGAAGTAGATTTAGATAACAAATGACAGAGCTGGAGATAGTTTAATTACAGCTTTCCAGTTTGATCGGTTTAGAGGTGTAAGATGCGGATTGCAATTGTGGGTTTACCAAATAGCACAAAAACAACCCTTTATCCTGACGTTTTTTTCGGAAGTCTTTCTCAATTAACAGTCCTCTTCATCAAGTTTGACCAGTCTAGTCTTCAATAAGCGCTTGATAAAAATAAGGCCCCATTTATACACATATTCAGATAGAACTCGTGTATAATCAATCTCAAATATCATTAAATATCAACATCAAATTTGAGCACTATCTTCCCTGCAGTTTAGGGTAATTAAGTTCGCTTAAATAGGACCATCTTACCTGCGTCTTTGTCAAGGCAGTGGTCCGGCTTTCAGCGCCCGATCCAGACCTCCATTCACAAAGCGTTTTCGGACACGTTCTACCGTGGGACAGCTGACATTTATGGCAGCCAAGGATGCGGAGCCATAAGGTCTTCTGATATGTTGAGAACTATCTGGTTGTGTTTTATTTTTTAGATTTTGATATCGCCTTTGCAGGGTTTGTATAATAGTAGCTGGCGCTTGTTTGAACATGAGTCAATAAGATTATTTTTCTCGAAAGCTTCAGGACCTCTCTCTTGGTTCTGAAAAATTCGCTTAGAAGGTGGCAGCCCATTTTAATCTGATGGACTTACCACCAGTTTGAACGATCAACTACGATTATCCGTTCAAGAGGAGAGTATGTCGATGGTTCGCAGAGCCTACGTCCAATGCGTCGTATTCTTGTTGCTGGAAGCCATTCTGCTGCCGGCTTGTACTGGTGGTTCTGGGAGAGAGGGTGGGGTAGGAGGCATAGAGAGCATCAAAGACGCGACGATAAGAATCGTCGCTCAGGGCAGCTTCATCGACCCGCAGGTTGGCATGGTAGTGAATGCTGCAGGCTCGGGATCTGGTTTCATTATCGATCCTTCCGGCATAGCAGTGACGAACAACCATGTTGTGACTGGTGCAGCTTTGCTCAAGGTATATATTGGAGGGGAAGATAAAGCTTACAACGCGAAAGTGATTGGTGTTTCCGAATGTTCGGATCTGGCGGTAATTGACATTGAAGGGGAAGGATTTCCTTATCTGGAATGGTTTGAGGGGGAAATCAAGGTCGGCATGGACGTTTTCGCCGCGGGTTTCCCCCTTGGCGATCCAGAATTTACACTCACTAAAGGGATCATCTCAAAAGAGAAAACGGCAGGTGAGACACCTTGGTCATCGGTCGATCACGTCCTCGAGCACGATGCGGTGATTAATCCCGGGAGTTCAGGTGGGCCGTTGGTGACGGAAGATGGCAAGGTTGTTGGGGTGAACTACCTTAAATCCGCCGCAACACAATTTGTGGCCGCTCAATACTTTGCCATCGCATCACCTCAAGCGCAGCCGTTGCTTGAAACGCTTCGGAGTGGTGAAAATGTAGATTCTGTCGGCATCAACGGTGAGGCGGTAAACAATGGGGAGGGCTTATCCGGGATATGGGTATCTTCCGTCAAGTCAGGATCTCCTGCGGATACTGCGGGAATCCAAGGTGGAGATATTCTTTTAACCATGGAAGGGCTGGTTCTGGCAACAGATTACACGATGTCGCACTATTGCGACATTCTCCGAACCCATCAATCCGATGACGTTTTAAGCCTGAGTGTTCTGCGCTTTTCATCCCAAGAAATCCTTGAAGGCCAACTTAACGGTCGCTCACTGGTAGCTTCCTATTCGTTCGGAACAGAACTGGGACCGCTGGTTAACGTTCGTGAAGCTGAGGAGGAGCCATCGTACCAAGCGTTCAGTAGTGTCACCGATTTTACCGGTTTGCTCCGGGTAGAGATACCAAGCGAGTGGGACGATATTGATCCGGGTGAGTGGGCCGAGTTGATCGAGACTGTATACGCAGCTCTAGCAGCCTCTCCGGATATCATCGATTTTCAGAATACACGTTTGCAACCCGGAATTAATTTTGTGCTTTACAACCGGGCGCGTGTCGGCAGTGTAGAATCGGAGTTAAGCAGGGATGCGCAATTCTACCAAGATTGTACATACGTGGACCAATATGAATTCCAGACAAGTAGGTTTTCCGGAAAGTATAATCTCTATGGGGACTGCGGAGGACCAGGAGGCGCGTTAAACATATCCCTCTATGCAGAACCCAGGGGATCACCAAATGATTATTTACTCTGGCTGCAAGTCCAGGTTCTCAGTGATGCCGATTTATTTGCCTTGGACCATATTTTACAAACCATTGAGGTTTCGAACTCTCTTCCCGGGGGAGAGTGAAATTTGGAACGAGGTACATCCGTTAGTCAACTGAATGGTTGGAATTCTATTGCGATAGAATCACCTGTGTGTGGTTTTAGAGTTAGACCATTCCATTGAATTACTTTCTCTGACCAACACTGACGTTATTAACAAGGAGGAGTGACATGCATTGGTCTAAACGATACTTCATTACGAGTACATTTTTACTTCTGGTCTTATTGCTCGCGTCTTGTGGTTCAGAAGGCTCTGGTGGACGAACTGTTAGTACACTAGAAGATGTAAAAGGGGCAACCGTGCGGGTGGTTGCTCAAGGAACGTTCATTGATCCGCAGGTGGGGATGATTGTTAATGCGGCGGGATCAGGGACGGGCTTCATAATCGACCAATCCGGGATCGTGGTGACGAACAACCATGTGGTAACCGGGGCAGCGTTGCTGCAGGTATATGTTGGGGGTGAAGACGAGCCCCGTAATGCGAAGATCCTCGGAGTGTCAGAGTGTTCGGATCTGGCTGTGATCGATATCGAAGGGGAAGGATACCCAGCGTTGGGTTGGTATGAGAAAGAAATCAGCACGGGGATGGATGTATATGCAGCGGGATATCCGTTAGGAGATCCGGAATACACCCTAACGAAGGGGATTGTGTCGAAAGAGAAGACTTCCGGGGAGACACCATGGTCATCAGTAGACCATGTAATTGAACACGATGCGACTATCAACCCTGGTAACTCTGGGGGGCCATTGGTTACAGCAGATGGGGAAGTAGTGGCGGTGAACTATCTAAAATCGGCTCAGGGGCAGTTTGTGGCTGCGCAGTACTTTGCGATTGCCCGTGACCAGGCGGTGCCGGTAATCGAGGAGTTGAGGGCTGGGATAGATGTGCATTCAATCGGGGTAAATGGTGAGGCAGTAAACAATGGAGAGGGCTTGTCGGGGATCTGGGTGGCATCCGTGAAGTCAGGATCAGCGGCTGATGTAACCGGAGTGAAACCGGGTGACATCATCCTTTCGTTGGAGGGGTTGGTACTGGCGACGGATTACACTATGGCAGATTATTGTGACATTTTGAGGACCCACGATGCCGGTGATGTGTTGAGTATTGAGGTGTTGCGATTCAGCACGGGTGAGATCCTGAAAGGGCAGTTGAACGGACGGCCTCTGGAGACATTACTCTCCTTTCTAAGTGAAGCGGAAACCGAACCTTCAACACCTGCTTCCGATACAAGTCAGACGACTGTTGCAAATCCGACACCCGCGCCTACCCTGGAAGGTTATCCAAGCTACCGTCTGGTGAGGGACGACTACGGAGCACTTGAAGTAAAGATTCCATCCTCCTGGTCGGACATCGACGGAAGGGCATGGGCTTGGAACAACCAGAATGTTGGAGTCTCGATTTGGGCTGCTCCTGATCTCGAATCCTTTGAGTCGGGCTGGACGACGCCTGGAATGAAGTTAAATGTAACTACGGACACAGACGCTATCGGGGGATGTCGCAATGTGTTCAAGAAATACGAACCAACTTTCTTGGACGCGTGTTTGAACTCCGAAAGCAAGGATCTGGAACAGCGTGGAATGCTTTTTCAATCAAAAACATATTCCGATTGTGGCGGCAGGGGTACCATAGTCATTCTGCAATGTGCAGTTCCTACCGATGGTTCACAAGATTATCTTGTCTGGTTGCAAGTTACATTAGTTAATGAGCCTGATATTGAGGCATTAATCAATATTCGTGAGACGTTCAATATCGTTGGTGATATTCCATTTGATTAGTAAATCTCCTCGTTACAACTTATGAGGATGTTGTAAATCGACTGTTCAATAAGATGACATTCATATTCAATGGGTCAAGGAGTTGTAATGAAGAGATTAAACACTCGCCCCGATATATTCTGGTCTCAATGATATGGTCAGGGGTGGGAATTTAGGCGGAATCTAGGTCAATTTAGAACCCGGTAAACTCTCAGAGAGTTAACCAATGTGTCCTCTCTGAGTTGGCTTCTCCGGTTAGGACATTGAAGCGGGTTATGTTAGGGGGAGGAAAAAATAGTACCACTGGTTCACTAATAAATGCATATTATTAGAAGGTGCCTCGTTTGCATGGACCTCACGCATTCTTGTACCATTTCCAGATCAGATTCTCGGTCAATTTTCAGAAGAAATCCTGTCCCTAATGAACATCAGCTTTTATTATGATCACATCCAATCAGAAAGAGAGACCCTGTCATGAGACGTCTATCCTTCGCTCTTCTAATCTTTTTTACTGCTTGCACGCCATCCTCTAGTTGGTAGTTTAGATACTACTACAAAGTGTCCGGTAGGGTATGACGTATTGCAGTATATTCCTGAGGTGAGCAGGGGGATAACCAGTGAACCAGTTTGTGTTTGTCCATGTCTTTTTTGATGCCCAGGTTGTTATTATGGAAATGGAGGGCATTGTGTTTATAACACCGATATCTACAGCTTCTATAATAACCTTTAGATCAGCGCTCAGGAAAGCAAATTGTCAATCTTCCTGGTCTTGTTTTGCGGATTGGAGTTAGGAATCTTGGTATAGTTACCTGTTATCTGAAAAGATTTGATACCACTCTGTTTCCACAAAATCAGGAGTGAAATTTGCTTGAGCTCGAGTGTTAGCCCAGTCTATGATCAGGCTGTCTTTAGCTGCGTTCGTACAAAGGTAGCGGACATCGGGAAGGATGCCAACCCGGGCAAGATCAAGGCGATCTGAATCCCAGCAGATCCGGAGAGTGAGATCACCATCAGTTTTTCCATCTGTATGCTGACTGCAGGCAGTCTTTAGTAGAACAAGCTGATCATCCGTAACTTGGGGATTTTCCCCTAGTAAATATTCGGTCAGATTGGCGCTCCGATCTCCATGGCCGGGATCCAAATATTGGTTGTGGCGGCAGGCATCGTGGAAAATAGCAAACAGGGTGAACACTATGGTATCGCCGTATTCAATTTCCGCCAATTTTAACCCATTCTCTAAAACCCTTCCCCAGTGACACAAGCCATGGGCCCATCCGGGGGAAGTTGATATTGAACTGCGATTTGAGAGAGCAGGGGAGTCAAGTCCATATTTCCAATATTGTCCTGAATAATTTAGTATACACAAAAAATACCTGAGTAATTCCTAAAAATTAAGAGTAGAATATAATTTTTATCGGTTTACAGCAAATTTAAATAAATTGAATTACAATCCAGATAAATAGTTAGGGAGAGGATTTCAGAAGGGCATGCACAGCAGCGGTTGGTTTTATTATCTCAGCCATGATGATAAACAGGATAAGCCAGCGATTACCCGGGAATTGTTATCTTTCATGGGACCTCCCTGGAAAAATTTACCTCAATACGATGAAAAAATGAAAAAGTTAGAAAAACCAGCTGGATTTATTCGCAGTTGAAATAATCTTGGAAGTAAAATCCGCTGTCACATACCAGTTCCCCCTGGGCGTCGGTGATACATTCAGTACCGGCATAACCTTCCCCTTTTCCAAAGACAAATACAGGATCTTCACCCAGGATTTCCACCTCATCAGATACCCGCATGCAATCCCCCAACCAGGCAAAAGAAAAATGCCAATCATAAGAAACAATTTGGAATTCTCCATCCAGTTTGATGAAGGAATAGAAGCCTAACGGGCATGACTCGCATTTAATATCACCGTAATTGGTCACTTTTCCGCAAGCCTCCAGGATATTGCCTTCATCATCAGTTGTTATGGAAGCAGGGTTTCTACAATTATTTATAAAAGCTCTAGATGTTTGTGGAGAGGAAAGAGTAGTTGTGATCTCTGTGGAATTCTCCTCCTTCTGGTTTGGATCTGGCGTGGAGTTGGATAAAACAGCTGAAAGTTCTGAACTGGCATAGATTTCTGTAATACCATCAGGTGCGGCATAGATTTCTGTAATACCATCTGCGGTGGCATAGAGCATAATAGACATAATAATTGCGGCAGCAATACTGGAGACCGATAATATGGATAAGTGTTCCTTACGGATCATCGTTTTTGAGGCATGATGGAATGAAGATAAAGCTGCGATGGGGATGAACGTCATAAAAAAGGCGCCAATTTTTTTATTTGTAGTTTGATCCTTTTTAATAGATACTTCTTCGAAAGCCCAGAATCCAATGAGAGCACGGGTTAATAATTGGGATGTTATGCAGGCGATCAAGATATTTTTTGTAGTTCCGATATGGATGAATATCGGGAGAACAGTGATGGCAATATTTATTCCCCAGAAGAAGATCAACAAAAGCAATAGGCTTAATATCGTCTGTTCAGGCGGGAGATAAGAATCGGTTTTGGGTGTTTTTAGAATGTGAAGAACCTCATCTTCTGTGCCATTTCCTGTTTTATAGCCGCAGAAAGGACAGGATGGAGAATCAGGAGGAAGCTCCTTGTAACATTCAGGGCAGTATTTCATCATGTTCATAAATAAATTCAACTTTCTATAAATTGAAAGAATATAACTCGGAGTATAGCATGTTCGACATGGTTCGAGAGAATTTTTACTATACTGTTTTGTTAGAGTTGGGGTTTTTAATTGGATTTTACGCTGTGAGATTAAGTTTCTTGTTAGGTTGTCCTGTTTACTGTAAAGAATTGGCTCCAATCTGACTTCACAAAATCAGGCGTATAGTTTGCTTGAGCACGGGTGTTAGCCCAGTTAATGACTTTTTTATTTTTGGCTGCATCCGTACATAGGAAACGGGCGTTGAGTCGGATCCCAACCCGGGAAAGATCAAGGCGATCTGAATCCCAGCAGATCCGGACAGTAAGGTCTCCTTCTGTTTCTCCATCTGTATGTTGACTGCAGGCAAACTTCAGTAAATCAAGTTGATAGTCTGTAACTTCAGGATTTCCGCATAGCAAGTAGTCAGCTAGTTCAGCGCCCCGATCGCCATGGCCGGGATCCAAAGATTGGTTGTGGCGGCAGGCATCGTGAAAAATAGCAAACAGGGTGATTACAATGGTGTCTCCGCCTTCAATTTCCGCCAATCGTAAGCCGTTCTCTAAAACCCTTCCCCAGTGACTTAAACCATGGACGCCGTCCGGGGGTAGTTGATATTGAACTGCGATTTGAGAGAGCAAGGGAATCAAGTCCATATTTCCAATATTGTCCTGAATTATTTAGTATACACTAAAAACACCTGAGTAATTCCTAAAAATTAAGAGTAGAATATAATTTTTATCGACTTACAGCAAATTCAAATAAACTGAATTACAATCCAGATAAATAGTTAGGGAGAAGATTTCTAATGGGCATGCACAGCAGCGGCTGGTTTTCTTATATCAGCTATGATGATAAACAGGATAAGCCAGCGATTACCCGGGAATTGTTAGCCCGAGTCTGGGGATTTGCAAGTCCGTACCGCCTCCGGGTAGCTGGCCTGTTGGTTACTATCTTGGCTATATCCGGTATCTCTTTAATATCTCCTCTTTTGTATCGAGATTTGATTGATATTGCTATTCCAAACAGGGATGTGGTTCGCTTAAACTGGTTGGCATTAGGCATGATCTCAATACCTATTGTTAATGGAATAATAGGCGTGTGGCAGAGACAGCTGAATGCTTCTATTGGCGAAGGAGTAATTTATGATTTGCGCCGGGAACTTTATGGCCGCCTCCAGCGCATGTCAATGCGATTTTTCACTCAAACTCGAACCGGGGAATTAATGTCCCGGCTCAACAATGACGTAATCGGAGCACAAAGGGCTATCAGCAACACAATGGTGACGATCATTTCAAATATAGTGACCCTGGCCGCCACTTTGAGTATTATGGTTGCTCTAGAGTGGCGGCTTACTCTCCTGGGATTGGTGATATTGCCATTTTTTATATTGCCAGCTCGCCGGGTGGGAAAGATCTTGCGGAACCTGAGAAGAAAATCATTGGAAAATAATGCAGAAATGAATGTGTCTATGAATGAAACCCTTAATGTCAGCGGCGCATTGCTTGTCAAACTTTTTGGACGAGAAAAACATGAACTTGACCGTTTTCAGCTTAACGCGGGCGAGGTTAGAGATATCGGTGTCCGATCCGCAGTCATTGGTCACTGGTTTTTTATGCTGCTCAGTGTGGTCAGTGCGATAGGAACGGCGGTTGTGTTCTGGGTTGGTGGTCACCTGGTACTTCGGGGGGAATTCACAATTGGCACGATTGTGGCATTTGGAACCTATCTTACCGGGATGTACGGTCCGTTAATGGCGCTCACAAATGCCCAGGTCCAGTTTGCGGAAAGTCTGGTCAGCTTTGAGCGGGTTTTTGAGGTTTTGGATATACCTATTGAAATTCAAGATAAGCCGAATGCAAAAGTTTTACGAGAAGTGGAGGGGCGAATACAATTTAACAAGCTATCTTTCGCTTATCAGGGATTAGGGAAAGACCCCATTGGTTTGCAAGAGATTGCCCGTCTTTCATGGCATGGTTCCGGAGAAGCTCATCTGAGACGTGGACGAAAAAGACCAAATGGGGAATATTTTCCTGAGGCAAATAATAAACTGCCAATTTGGGCATTAAGGGAAATAGACTTTACTATTGCGCCTGGAGAGTTGGTTGCACTGGTGGGCCCAAGCGGGGCTGGAAAAACAACTCTGACCTATATGCTTCCGAGGTTGTATGACCCAACTGAAGGACAGATATTAATAGACGGACAGGATTTAAGAGATGTGACTTTATCTTCCCTTATCGGGAATATGGGTATGGTCACCCAGGAAACTTACTTGTTTTATGACACAATCCGAACAAATCTACTCTATGCCCGTCCTTCTGCCAGTGAGGATGAGTTAATCAAAGCTGCGAAAACTGCAAATATTTACGATTTTATTCAAAGCCTTCCGGATGATTTTGACACTGTGGTTGGAGAGCGGGGATACCGTCTGAGCGGAGGGGAACGCCAACGGGTTGCAATTGCCCGTGTGGTACTGCGGGATCCACGAATATTGATCCTTGATGAAGCTACCTCAAGTTTAGATTCTCTCTCAGAAGAATTAATTCAAAGTGCACTCAAACAGGTCATGAAAAACCGCACCAGCTTGGTCATCGCTCATCGTTTATCCACTATCCTGGCTGCTGACAAAATCTTGGTATTAGATCACGGGCGATTGGTACAGCAGGGCACTCATCAAGACTTGCTTATCCAAGGAGGACTCTACAAGACCCTTTATGAAACTCAGTTTAAAATTAAATGAAATACCAGGGGATAAGATATCTCCTGGTATTTTGTTTCAATTCGTTTGTTAATCTAATAATCTTGAGCAGTTCTTCTTAAAGATAACGGATAATTATAGGAACCAGGATTGCTGTGATACCCAGTAAAACAATCACCGCGGCAAACAGCAGGTAGCGAGTTCCGTAGGCGTTCAGCAGCTCTGACGGATAATATTGATCCACCTGGTTGTCTTTATACATCTTAATGATCCCTTCAAGCAGCTTATTTCTCGTCCGGCGGCCAATTAACAAGGCTGTTAAAGAAGCGGCGTTAATCAGCAGGGTGACTAAGATAAAAACAATAAAAATCAAGTTGCTCTGCAAGGTATTCTCATCTGCGGCGACTTCTGAAAGAGCGCTGTTAATACCCAGAACAACGAGATTGAAGATAATTGCCGTGACTACAAAGATCGTATCGGTCCGGCTGCTCTGGCCTAACTCCGTGGTTATTTGATCGTGTAGTTTTTTCAGCATCTGGCACTTCCTTATTAACTTATAGTCTCAATACTTAAAAAACCCAAACCTAATCAACGATTCTAATTCTGAAATTGGTCTTTACAATTACGAATCAGGGAATCTTAGGTGGCCTTTATTGTTTTTCTAACAAGCGATAGTAAAAAATGATGGATGGAAATTTCTTTTTTAGAAAGTTATTATCAGTATACAACACTGGACGGTTCAGTTCAAGTAAAGTTACCCGGATTTGATGATTATGATATGCTATATAAAGCATTTGAGCCCAAATGATTATAGTGATAGAAAATAATATATTTAATCCGAAAAACATTCTCTAAGACCCATAAACAGGGATGTACCTTTCAGTTTCCCTCCGATTACAATAGAAGTAAGTTAGCAGCTGAAAAAGAATCAGGAGACAATTGAGAAGTAATTTTCAGCAACGAAATGAGAAAAATTTCCAATGCATAAATTTATGAAAATAATTCTTGGTGAACGATTAAATATTGATTGGAAAATTGCGGTAATTACAATCGTCAGCACTTTGTTAATCATGGCTGATTATTATTACAGTCCGACTTCCCGCAATTATCTGGACAGTTTACTGTTATTTGTACTTATCCCTTTTGGAATTACAATATTCGTTTTTAAGGAGAAACCTTCGGTTTATGGTTTTACTTTGGGGGATTGGAAAACCGGACTGTTGCTGACGTCTCTCGGAATTCTTTTTATGGCTCCAATAATCTGGTTTCTCGGCACCAGAAATTCTGGAATGCAGGGATTTTACAACTACTCTCAAGATGGATTAATTTGGAAGAAGTCCCTTGAGCTTTTTGGGTGGGAATATATGTTCAGGGGATGGATCCTATTCGGATACGCCCGCAAATACGGTCCGGACGCGCTGTGGCTTCAAGCTGTACCCTTTGCAGTTGCTCATATTGGCAAACCGGAAGTGGAGACTCTCTCCACGATATTTGGCGGATTTGCTTTTGGTTGGGTTGCCTGGCGAACTGGATCGTTTATTTATTCTTTTCTTATTCACTGGTTTATCGCTACATTAATTGTGATCGTATCCGCCACGGGTTTTAGATAAATGGGAAAACAAATTAGCACAAATTGATCAGCAGGTTCATCTAAATTATGTGTATTAAGATCATCATTGCCCCCGCTGGATCAGGAAAAACCTCCTGGGTTGCTCAGCACACCCGGGAACTTTCTGCTGGTTTAGTTGATACTCCACGAGTAATTGTGCCATCCCGACTACAGGCGAGGGCTTTCTTGGGTCGCCTGGCTCAGGAAGGGGGAGCTGTGGGAGTCAAGATTGGTACCTTTGAAGATTTATCGCAGGAAATTCTTAACTTGGCAGGAATCTTTAATGCCCGGATATCTGAAACGACCCAGATGCGCCTACTGCAGAATATCCTGGAAGACTGCAGCTTGGACTACTACGAAGGGATAAAAGCGCTGCCAGGATTTATCCAAATCACATTGAAGATAATCCGGGAACTTAAAGCAGGCGGAATTCAGTCCGCTCGATTTGCTGCCGCTGTGAAGGGGATGGGTGGTGAACTCCGATTAAGTGAACTGGCAAAACTCTATTCGATCTATCAAAAAAGGCTTCAGGATGAAAATTGGGCTGACTATGTTGGAGAAATATGGCTGGCAGCTGAAGCTCTGGAGAGTAATCCCGTCTTGTGTTCCTCTTGGAAATCCCTCTTTGTTGATGGATTTGATGATCTGTCCCCGGTTCAGTTGAGGATAATTCTGGCTCTCCAAACCCAAATTTCTGACTTGGAGATTACTTTAACTGGATCTGAAGACGGCATAACCAGGCCGCTGGTACACAAGCGTTTTCAGCGCACAATGGAATTGCTGGCAGACGCTGCTTCTCTGAAGATCATTCATCTGGATAAAAAGAAGGGAACGAAAACCACTGATACTCTCCTCTCTCGCTTGGAAGGTAATATATTCCGGGTTGAAGAAGAGAGATTAATAGACAATGATGGTGTTCTACAGATGGCGGCTGTGCCAGATCGGGAAGCTGAAGTCCGGTTTGCTCTGCGATGGATTAAGGCATTGATCGTGAAGGATAATTTCCATCCCGGGCAAACGGCTTTATTGGTGAGAAACCTTGAGCCCTATCGTTTAATTATTTACCGGGTGGCAAGCGAATATGGGATCCCTGTGCAAGTTCAAGGGGGATTACCATTAAAAGAAAATCCAGCAATAGCGGCCCTTTTTGATTTGTTAAGAGCGATGCTGCCTGGAAAAGAGCAATTTAACTGGCGAGGGTTGGTTGAAGCTTGGCGATCCCCGTATTTTAATTGGGATTGTATTCGTGAAACAAAAAATAGCCAGGATTCATTGAATATCCACATAAAAGACGCTGATCAGCTGATTCAAATCGCACGCTGGGGGAGCGTTATCCAGGGATATCAACAGTGGGAAGAAGCATTCTCTCTTTTGATAGAGAGGGGTAAGGCTGAACAGACCCTGTTTGGTGAAGGCCCGAATCTGCCGGTAGGAATCGTATTTGGTGAGGGCGCTGAGCGATTGTGGGAGAAGTTCCAGGCTTTTATCCGCTTTTTGTCTCCACCCTCCAATAAAGGGTCTGTCCGTGAATTTGTTTCCTGGATTGAAGACCTGTTGGGCGACGAGCAGGTTCAGGAGTCTCAATCTGGCTTGGAAGTAATCCAAAAGATAAAAGAGGGACCTCTAGATTTTGTTCAGAGAGATTTGGGCGCAATTCAGACTCTAAAGAGTATTTTCCGAGATATGGTCTGGGCGGAAACAGCAATGGGTTCCAAAACGGAGTCATTCAGTATATTTTTGGAAGACGTCGAGACTATAATCAAAAAGACTTCTTATCAGCCAGAAGATTTTAATTTATCTGCCATTTTTTGCGCAGACATTACTGAAACCCGGGGAATTTCTTTCAATGCAGCAGCGATATTGGGCTTCTCTGAAGGGGAATTTCCCCAAACTTTAAAGGAAGATCCCTTCCTCAGGGATGGGGATCGAAAGCTCCTCCGGGAGGAATATGGATTGCCTATTAGGCAATCAACTTATAGCGCTGAAGCCGAATATTTTTATGAATCGGTGACTCGGGCTAGTGCTGCTTTACTAATAACCCGGCCGCGGATCGCAGATAATGGAGCTCCCTGGCAGCCTTCTCCTTACTGGGAAGAAATCTTGCGTTGTGTAGATATAGATCCTTTAATACATACAACCCGCACATTGCCAGATTTGGATGTTGCCTCATCCAAATCTGAATATTTTGAAATAATCTCTACCGGTTCAAAATATATTTCTGCTTGGAAGCGTGAAGAAAAAAATCAACCTGAAACTTGCAGCCAGATTAATCAAGGGGTAAAAATTTTATCCAGCCGGACTTATAATTCAGACCTTTCCGGGGGTATCTATGATGGCAGGTTAACCAGGATAAGCCCTGTTTTTTCAGAACGTTATTCGGCTGATCATGTATGGAGTGCAAGCCGTCTGGAAACCTACCAGACTTGCCCTTATTATTTTTTTACAGCCAATGTATTGGGACTGGAAAAGATTGAAGCGCCCAGTGAGGGCTTGGATGCCCGACAGCTTGGTAACATTTACCATCATATTTTTGAAAATTTATATCAGGAAGTGGGTGAATGCCCTGAACTTAAATATTTACAGTCTGCTTTGCCTAAAATCGCTAGACGGGTTTTTGATCTGGCTCCGCGCAGAGAGGGTTTCCGGATAACGTCCTGGTGGCTTCATACCCAGGAAGAAATCTTAACCAACCTGGAACGATGTTTGGTGGTATTGGAAACCCTGGATTCATCATTTGTGTTTTTCCAGGCAGAACAAAAGTTTGGGATAGGGAAATTTCCTGAACCTCCTTTGCAGGCAAGTACCCGGGGAGGAGAGTCTTTTCTCCTGCGCGGATTCATTGATCGGGTAGATAGAAATAAATCGGGAACAATCCGGATCATTGATTATAAAACCAGCTCTAGCTATGGTTTTACGCATCAGGCAGTCCGGGAAGGGAAAAAGTTGCAGCTCCCGTTGTATGCCCTGGCTGCTCAGAATGCCCTTAAGCTGGGGGACATTCAAGAAGGGTTTTATTTTCATGTTCGGTCTGCGGAGCCAAGCGGTTTTAAATTGTCTTCATTTAGGATAAATGGGAAAAAGGGTCCGAGGGCAGCGATAGAAAATGCTGTAGATATCTCCTGGCAAACCATTCAAGCTGTTCGGAAAGGAATCTTCGAACCTAAAGTTCCTGATAATGGGTGTCCAGATTATTGTCCTGCTGCGGAGTATTGCTGGCATTATCGGCCCAAACGATGGTAAGGAATGAGATGAATCAAGAATTGGAAAATCATCCGATCCTGCAGCAAATGGGTCCAAGTTCTGAACAAATCGATGCGATCCTTTCTCGCGGTCAGGATATAGTGGTTACGGCAGGTGCAGGTACGGGCAAGACCCGTACTCTAGTGGCCCGATACATTTCGCTACTGACAGAGAGGATGCCGCTGCGATCTATTGTGGCGATAACTTTTACAAAAAAAGCAGCCCGGGAAATGCGCAACAGGATCCGGGAAGAAGTTCGGTATTTCCTGGAGAGTTCAGATCTCAGGGGTGAGGATCTAACTTACTGGAGGGGGATATATGAGGGGTTGGATGCTGCCAGAATTAGCACAATTCACAGCCTGGCAGCAGATATTCTCCATCATCATCCAGCTGAGATGACACTTGACCCCGCTTTTGAACTAATGGAAGATGGTGAGATGGCTCGTCTGAAAACACAGGCTGTAGAAGCTGCTTTGGGTTGGGCCGCAAATGATAAGGAAGCAGCTTCATTATTTGTCACGTTCGGAGATTGGTCCTTAAGGAAAATCATTGCCGAGTTGCTGGCGAAAAGATTGGAAGTCCTGGAAGCCGCGGATAAAATGTCAGATGATATGTGGGAATTGTGGCAGCCGTATCTAATTAAACCCATGAAGGATTTTATAGAAAATCCACTTGTGAAATCCGGGTTAGATGGACTGGTAACCCTGGAAAAAAAAGGCATGATAAATCAGGCGGAAAAGGCAGGTGATAGCCTGGTCCTGGATTTGCGTAAAACAATTGATATCTGGAAAAGGATTGCCGACGCTCACGATGAGGGTGATTGGGTTGAGATCTCCCGCTATCTGAGTCCGCTTCGGGATCATCTAAAACAAAAAGGCAGGAAAGATAATTGGGCTCCAGCGAATCCAAAAGCTGTTATCAAGGAAATTCAAATTGTTTTTGATTCTGTATTGGATAACAAAAATATGGACCTGGCAGTGGATCAGAAACTTGCCCAACAAATTATTCCCGGGTTAATGGCTGTATTCCAACAAGCCAACCAGTGGTACACAGGAGCTAAAACCCGCCTGAGAAAATTGGATTACGATGACCTTGAGTACAAGTCCCTGCAGCTGCTGAAGAATTTTCCTCCCGTAAGATTTTATTGGCAGGATCAAATCAAAGCTTTGTTAGTGGATGAATTTCAGGATACCAATCACAGGCAGCGGGAATTAATTGCTTTGTTAAACGGAGATGGTCAGAAATTATTTATTGTAGGAGATGGAAAGCAGTCTATCTACCGCTTCCGAGGGGCTGATGTCGCTGTATTTAGAGAAGAAAAAACTAAGATCAAACAATCTGGTGAGAGTTTTCAGCTCGCAAAATCCTATCGGGCGCATCCTGGATTGCTTAGTAATCTAAATACCTTGCTAAAACCTGTTCTAGGGGAAGAAGGGAACTTACCCTATATCGAGCCTTTCTCTACCCTCAAACCAGGCAGAAAAGGAGCTTCTAAGGGATTGGAACAGCCTTATATCGAGCTTCATCTGGCTGTAGGGTCCAAAGCCTCCGGGGCGCTGCATACCGCTGCCCAGGCTGCTGCATTTCGTCTGATGGAATTAGTCGAATCCGAAAGTATATGGTTGGATGGTCCTGGGGCGAGCGAAGGGCGATTGCTTTCCTTCGGGGATATCGCTGTTTTATGCCGTGCATCCGGCTCGTTTCCTGCTTATGAAGAGGCCTTTGAACAAGCTGGCATTCCCTATCTCACTATCGCTGGACAAGGATTTTTTGATCGTCCAGAAATAAGAGATGTGTTAAATGCTTTATTAGCTCTGGCAGAACCTGAAAACGATCTCGCAATGGCAGGTTTACTGCGGTCTCCAGCAGGCGGCTTGTCTGATATTGCCTTAATGAGGCTGCGAGATTTCCAGAAAAAAACGGATCTACCTTCACTAATAGAAGCAGCCCGGCTAGCGAGTGCTGCGGGATTAGGAGAAGAAATCAAACAGGCAGGTCGAATCGTTTTGCTGATAGATGAGCTAATTCCTTTCATTGGCAGAATCTCTGTAGCTGAACTCTTGTGGAAATTCCTGGATATGACAGCGTATATTCCATTGTTAACAAAAATGGGATTAAATCGCAGCATTCAAAATCTCAAGAAATTAATTGCAGATGCTCAAAACAGAGGGGAAGTAAGTATTAAAGTGTTCTTAAATACTATCTCTGAGTTGAGAAATGTCGCTGTTAGAGAAGGAGAAGCTTTATCAGTAGCTGAGGGTGCTGTGCAGATTATGACAGTGCATCAATCAAAAGGTTTAGAGTTTCCGATTGTAGTGCTGGGAGATGCATCGAAAAAAGGGCGTTTCAGTCGAGATATTCTTTTTGATAAAAGATTTGGCTTGGTACTTCCGTTTTCAGAGAACCAAATTAGAATGGAGGAACAACGGATCCCGGAAATCATAAAATCATCATCGTTGGCATATAGTTTAGCGCAGACCGAAGAGCGTCTTAGGGAAGAAGCGGAATCCAACCGGCTTTTGTATGTGGCGGCCACAAGAGCGCAGGAATTATTAATCATCAGTGGTGTCCTGGGAAAACCTACCAGGGACCAGAGTATGGGTAAACAGACCGGGTGGTTGGGAAAACTCGCAGAACCGCTGGGATTGGCTGAAATTCAGGTCTCTTATCAAGTTAATGGGAATGAAATCCATGAGATAAATTTGGAAAAAGATGGCCTGCAATCGCTCTGCAGAATTTATGAGCCAGGAATTAAATTTACATATCAGATTCGTCCTGACAAACAGGCTGACACACCAGTCCCAGTAGTTAATCTTTCGATGTTAGAGGCTATTCCGGCTGGAGATCCTGCGACGGACATAATGAGGGAATCGGATCAGGAAATTCGGCGGGTGGTTTCAAAAGCAGAGCGGCCAACGGCACCTGCCTGGATGGTTGGTGAAGTTGTTCATCGGGCTTTGGAAAAGTGGAAGTTCCCTGATGATGGAGAGACAAAGTTAATCTCTTGGGTTGTTGCAGAATTACGGGGGCTGGGTCTCTCAGGCGAGAAGGAAATTAAAGATGGCTGCAAGAGAGTGGTGAAGAACCTGGAAAGGTTCCAAGACTCTGATTTGTATCAGCGGATGACAGGAGCTGACCGCTTACACCATGAAATCCCCTTCAGTCTTCCTCGGGAAGGTGAAGTTCCGCTTATTGGCGTGATTGATGCTTTGTTTTTAGAAGACAATGAATGGATCCTGGTGGAGTTTAAAACCGATCGGATTTACAATCAAGAGGCTTTTAATAAGCTCTGGAATGAAAAGGATTACCAGACCCAGGTTGGAGATTATCTCACAGCGGCAGAGAAATTAATGGGAAAAAGACCGCAGCCGGTTTTATGTTTCCTGAATTACGAAAAACGGATCCACCTGGTGACTGATCGGTGGTAAATAAACGATCAAGTTCTAAATCTCCTGTTTTTTCCCGGCTTTAAATATATCCGTTGCCAACCAATCAATCATGATGCCATAGAAGATCCCTGCTCCTGTATAGAGAAAAAATTTGAGGATATCTCCAGGCAGGAAACCGATGGATACTGTTAAGGAGAGAATTAGTCCCAGCAGGGCGCCGTGCAGATGATGTTTGATATCCCAGCTGCTGATCCCAATCACAAAACCAAGCAGCAGCCGGTTGGCAATGGTTGTTGATACTGTGCTCCAGGTGATGTCCGGAAATCCGAAGATCACCTGGCTGCCAACCAGGCAGATACAGGCGCTGATAATCCCGCCTGATAAGCAAATCAGGATTCTGTTTTTTTCATTACTTATCTCCTCGGTTATTAGGAATAAAAACCTTTCTCAGATGATCCTGCCAGGTAGATATCTTCAGCCAAGTTCAAAATAACGGAATTGTTTCTTAAGTGCCCCTTTACCATATTTAAGGAATAAGTCCCGGATGTGATCATCCATGCTCAGGTAAGTTACCTGCCAACCTTTTTTTACGAGGGCGATAACTAGTTTGACCAGGGTTTCGCGCCGGTTCCAATCTGAGTGCTGAAAAGCATCGTCCAATATCAAGAACAGCGGATCACCGCCGGTCAATCGGGCAGCGATGCCCATCCTTAACGCCAGTTGAATTTGCTCCCTTGCTCCCGTGCTCAGGTCGCTGAGTGCATGCTGGCTGTACTGGTCGTTGACATAAACCTGATCATCAATCAGCTCTAGCGAATGATATGAGCCGGTAATGCCCTGGAGTAGAGCGGAAACCTCTTTGGTGTTGATATCCCGCTGAATCTTTTGGTCTTCTTCCTCCTCGATACGATTCAGGATTTGGATCACACCGATCTCGGCAACTAAGCGGGCTGTGAGTTCACGGTTTTTCTTTTTCTTTTCTTTAGCGATTGATCTCAAATGGAACAGCGTTTCTTCCCAGGAAATGGTGATATCGTCTCCGGTTTCATGGCAGATTACTTGTTTCAAAGAGCTTAGCGTTTGCTGCGTGTGTTCAAGCTTATCATTCAAAGTACTCAAAACGTCTTGAAGATCAATAACTCGTTGCGGATTGTATTCCTCATCAACGGGCTCTTCCCGGACTTGCTCCTCTGGCACCTTGAGTTTTTCCAGCTCGAGATCAAGAGCATGGATATTTTCAGTGAGTTCATCTGATTTCATTTTCAGGTCTTGATAGGTCTTTTCCCAATCATTTTTCTGGATGATCTTCCCTGTCAGCGCTTCGAACAATTCTTGCAGAGCGGATTTTCTTTTCATCTGCTTTGTTCTTTTCTCTTGAATTTCCTTTTCGAGTGGTTCCATCTGAAAATAGCTTTTCTGGATGGATTCCTTCTTTTCTTTCAGGACCGACAATCCGCGCAAGGTTTTGCCAAATCTGGTTTTGTATTCTTTCTGGATGGATTGTCGTTCCTCCGATTCATTGATGCTAGACGTCCACTGCTGCAGGCGAATCAAGGAATAGAAGATTATTCCAGTGGAAATGGCAGCAAGCGAAAGACCAATCAAGAGTAAATTCAAAGTTGATACAAGGTCATTAATTCCAAGGAGAATTAATCCAATCAGCAGCAGGGACATTCCAAAGAAAGGAAACCAGCGTGCTGGTTTTTTTGTTACTTCAAGGCTGCGGCTTTCCCATATTGATATCGCAGATTCCAACCAGGGATAGTGCTCGCTGGCTTCTTGATGTTTCTTGAGATCCTTTTCCCGCTCTAAAAGTCTTACCTCATCTCCGGTGAAATCATGAAGATTTTCTCTCAGGTCCACAATAGTCTCATCGGATAGTATGTCCTTTTCGCAGCTTCGATCATTGAAATCTTGGCGAAGTTTATACGCGGCGTAACGTTTAGCCATTTCCTGAGCTTTCAAATCATGCTGGATCTCCGCGACCTTTAGCTCCAGTTGGCGGAGGGGACCTTGGGAGTATTCATTTTCCACTTGGTCTAACAAGGCCTGCAGTTTTTGGATCTCGTCACTAAGATCGCGGAGGTTTTTTAGTGGTGGGCGATTATCCCCGTCTATTTCTTGATTGAGGAGAGTCGCTTTCTGGATGGTTTTTGAGATCGGCTTCCGGATTTGATCCAGAAGCACCTCGCTAGTAAGCATGGTCTTAAGTACCTTGCGGTTCACACCCCCAGGCGTCCCCGACAGATCAAGTTCACCACCTTTTACAACCAGCAAACGAGCCATATTAAGCGGGAGCCCAAGTTCGTCATCCTCCCAATAATCTTCGATCTTTTTCCTGGTAGTAAGGGTGAATGAAGTAGGTTTCTCTGTAAGACCGCTGATGGTGACACTGCCTTTACCGGGGATCTCACGTAAATCCCATTTGGACGCATGGCGGAATATGGACCCCAGCAGGAATTCCACCAGAAAGGTTTTTCCGGTTTCATTCTGGCCGTAGATTAAATTCATCGAGCCTAGTGTGAGATCTAGAGAATCAATCGGTCCCAGGTTTTTGACGCTGATTTTATCGAGGCGGATTGGCATCACTCAACTCCATAGATGACCTTCAGAGCTTCTTCAAGGATCTCTGTTTTACTCGGCGCAGAGGTGCTTTCAGTCCATTCAAGTTCTTCAATCCAGTCCTGGATATCGAGGGCGATTTGTTCGCGATCTGGATCAGGTCTGTGGTATAACTTTTTAAGACCAGGCTCGCCATCCTCAGAAAAACTGAAGGGAGAAAATACCCCCTTAACTATCTTCTTGACTGCTTCTCGGTCGGCCGCAAAGCCAGCAACCTCCACTTGGACTTGAACGCGTTTTTCCCATCCGGAAGGCAGTTCCCAGGATTCGATGCGGTCCTTCATTTGATTCTCTAGGAACTCCAATTCATTTTCCCGTGACAGCATGACAAAACGTTCGTCAAAAAAGAGCAGGGGGCTGTCCACAAGTTTGTGAGTGATTTTCCCCTGTTTTAAATCCAGCAGCAGAAATCGTCTTAATCCGGTTTCAGTCACATTGAGAGGGCACGGTGACCCCGGGTAGCGGACTTTTTCCCCATCAAACGGGAGATGAATATGACCAAGGAACACCAACTCTGGTTTGTAGAGCGAAAGGTCTGCCCGCGTCAGCGGCATGTAGACACCGGGCTCATAGGTGTTAGGGGTTCGAACTCCCGGGGACCAATCCCCATGACCGATCAGGATCCAGCGTTGACCGGTTAGTTCAGCCGCGAACGGGGCTATAACACTCCCCATGGTTTGGCCTTTTTGATAGGGAACAAACAGGATTTTCCAGGTTTTATTTAGAGGTAGGAGCTGGGGTTCGTTATGGATGATCAAGCCGTCAGCAGCAATGTTTTCCTGATTAAGATCTTCATCGTGATTACCAGGAATAATGGCAGTTGTAAGGTCTGGCGGACGATGTTTTTTGTAAAGAGCTTCGAATTCAGCATAATTGGGCATGGACTGGTCAAACAAGTCTCCAGCAATAACTAGAAGTTTAACCTGGTTTTCACCGCACTGCCGGAGGATATCTGCAAGTGCCTGGAAACGTTCAGGATTTCTGGACTGGGTAGTGAGGTGGTTATCTGCTGTAAAAGCGATTTTCAAGGGGGATCTTCTCCTGTAAAAGGTGTTTAATAGTCATTTTACTTTATTTATGATACCGGAGCAGAATATCACCCAAAGGAGTATGACAGCTGGTGTGCCCTAGCTAGCATGAAATGTACAAAGATGTTTTAGATAGAGTTTCAGCGGAACTAAATTGTTAATATTACTCCTTATTTGCCGGGGATTTTTTTCCTGTTATTTCGGTCAGGATTACCCGCCAGATTGTTGTCTTGGAGAGTTCTTTCTCTGAGAACTCCCAGTCATCGCCCGAGTAATGAAGCATGATTTGTTTGATCGCGTAGAGTCGGTCTAGGGGATCGTTGATTTTTTCTGCATTCCCAGCGGCTATGACGCTCTGGTAGTGAAAGGACCAGCCACAGGCAAGGTCGGGGTCAGGCTGAATATTAATTTCCTGTTCAAATCCCAGACAAACACGGGGATTTGCAGACAGAATATCATTCTTTTTACCTTCGGGAGCCGTGTGAAAATAAACCGCATTTCCATCATAACCAAAAGAGAGCGGTACAACATAGGGTTGATCATTAAAGGAGCAAGACAGATGGCAGATCAGTGAATTGTGGATAATATGATCCAGTTCCTCACGCCTTGTTATTTCTTTTTCTTTTCTTCTCATTTTATAATCAACGAATTTATGAAGTAGAAGGGCTTGGTCTCATAAATCTGCGCAGTAAAAAAGTGAGCAGAAGAACAACCAAAATTACGGCAACAGTGGGAAGAATAATAGAGATTAGTGTGCCAAGGATCGAGGCTGCCAACTCGCCGGTAGATACCACAGGGTTGGCGAGACCGGCTGTCGAAACAGCAGAAGCACCGCGGACCAGGACGCTGGATCCTTGAATAATTCCGGCAATTCCACCACCAGCAATGATAGCCAATGACCAGCGCAGGAAGGGAGAGACATCTCCAACCATGGAGGCAGTGACAATCGTACCGGCAACAATAGCAGCAGGTGTGGCAATAGTGTCCAACAGGTTGTCCACCCAGGGGATATAATAACCGGCGATTTCAATTACCATTGCAACCCCGAAAGTAATGGTTGCCGGCCAGGAGCCAATCCAATCAAATCCACTTGAAAACGAAAGTGCACCTGCATGGTGTGCAATACTCATCCCTAAAAGCGGAACAAATATCCGGAATCCGCAAGTGGCGCTGAGGCCTATACCGATAAACAACCCTAATAATTCTTCCATAGATATACTCCCGAAAAGATGAAAGCTGCTGACACAAAATGGTAATGTTAAAAAGGCCAGAGCAGCGGAAGCTCAAGCAGTAAAACAACCATCACAATTATTGTTAACGGTAATCCAACTTTAAAATAATCGGAAAAACGGTAACCGCCAGGACCCATCACCAGTAGATTTGCAGGATGTCCTACGGGGCTGAGGAAAGCAGCGGAAGAAGATACTGCCACAGTCATCATCAAAGGGTAGGGAGAGACGCCTAAATCAGCGGCTGTGCTAAGGGCGATAGGCGCAAGTAAAACAGCTACAGCAGGATTAGGCATTACTTGAGATGCGAGGGAAGCCAGCAGGAATAAACCAGCTGAAACTGCTAGTGGACCTGCGCTGCCAATCAGAGAAATCATGCCGTCACCGATCAATTGCGCAGCCCCGGTATGATCTAAGGCAATACCCAGGGGGAGCATGCCAGCGATCAGGAAAACTGCTCTCCATTCGATCAGTTTATAGGCTTCGTCCATTTGAAGACAGCCGGTCAATATCATCAACGAAACACCTGCGACAGCTGAAATTGCGATTGGAAGCCAGTTAAGAATAACAGGGATCAGTACCAGAGCCATGATGAGGATTGCTAGGGGCGCTTTATTTGCCCGGGGAGCTGGTAACGCATCCTCTCTAAGAACTAGGAAATCAGGTTCAGCCCCAAACATAATCAGCCGGTGGCGGGGACCAAAGAGCAGTAGGGCGTCACCAAACTGCAATTTCATATCGCGTAAATGGGAACGGTAAGCCTTTCCTCCTCGCCAGATTGCCAGGATCGTTAAACCATACTTGGCCCGAAAATTTAGTTCACGGATTGCTTTTCCCGCCAATGTTGAATGGGGAGATAAAACCGACTCAATCAGTCCCGTTTCGTCAGTTTCCAATTCGGATAAATCCGGCTCCGATTGGGTTTCAATTTCCAGGTATTGCAAACCTCTAATTGTTAATAAATCTTCTTGGCTGCCTTTTATTAGCAGTGTATCGCCTGCTTGAAGGACTTCCTCCGGAGAAGGCATAAGTTCAGTCGTATCCTGGCGGATGATACCCTGGACACTGAGTCCAAAAGCATCACCCAGGCGACTTGATAACAAAGTGTTCCCGACCAGGGCAGATCCTTCAGGAACCCGCATCATCATCAAATGGTCTTCAAGATGGTAATCTTGAGGTGATTCGGGGTCAGATAAAATCAGATCATCATCAGTTTGGATTTGGGCTAAATCTTCTTCTTTCCCTTTGATGAGTAAAACATCACCATCAATCAAGGGAATATTTTCCAGATCGGTGTAATATATTGTTTCACCTCTGCGTATAGCCAATACAAATACCCGGTAAGTATGCCTGAAGGCAACTTGTGGTAATGTGAGTCCTGCCAGTGATGAGCCTTTGCTAAGTTTTGCTTCTGCAAGTTTCACGTTCGCAGAGACAATTTTTTCAACCGATAGACGGTCCTGGTCGAGGGTCAACTGATCCTGATCATGAAGTTCAAACAAGCGGTCTAGTCGACCCTCTACCAGAAGACGGTCTCCTGCCTGGAGGAGAAAGTTGGGTTTCGGAGCCAATATTGTTTCATCGGCTCTGATAACTATAACCACATTTAACTCGAGGGCAGAACCTAACCGGCTTTCCTGGAGAGTTTTGCCATCCAGGGAAGAGTCCTGGGGAAGATGGATGAAGGCCATACGTTCTTGAATAGCATAGAGGTCGCCGACGTCTGAATTGGATCTTCCGGCAAATTCCCTGGTGATATCACGTTTTGGAAGCAGATGACGACCAATCAGGATCATAAACAATGTCCCTGCCAGGAGAACGGAAATTCCTACTGGTGTGAAATCAAACATTTGAAATGGCTTAAATCCGGCATCACTTAACGCTTCGCTGATCAGTATATTTGGAGGCGTACCAATTAATGTGTTTAGGCCGCCGAGAAGGCAGGCAAAAGCCAAAGGCATTAAAAGTCTTGAGGGGGGACGATCGGTTCTCCGGGCAATATCAATCACAACCGGAAGGAATAATGAGGCTACGCCGATGCTGTTCATAAGTCCCGATAAGATCCCGCTGGTGAGCATGACAATCGCCAACAGGCGGATTTCACTGTCTCCAGCGAGGCGCAGTACAAATCGTCCAATTTTGTTCGCAACACCGGTCCTTGCCAATCCACCGCTTAATATAAGAACTGCCCACACGGTGATGACTGCAGGATTACTGAACCCTGAGAGGGCTTCCGTTGAGGAGACTAGCCCAGTTAATGCCAGACTGCCCAGTATTAATAAGCCAACCAGATCCATCCGGATCTTGTTTGTAATAAAGAGCAGAATTGCCACGCCTAATATTATAAATACCAGGATGATATCTGGAGCCATAATATTCTCTGCGACCCACTTAGATTTGATAATTTGTAGAAGTCAATCCTGATTGGATGGATTTCAATCCATTCAATTATAGCTTATAACGAACTTTCTTCAGCGTCTGGAATTACTGCTTGGATAAACACGAGCGAGAGTGGCGGTAATTTGTAAACTGCTTAGAATTATGGGTAGTATTTCTGTAGAAAATGAGTGAAGTAATTACTGAATTGGTGGAATTGATCCATTTGAATGCTGTGGCCGGCATTGGAAATTCGGACTACTTCTCCAGCAGGACATAACGAATCAAATAGCGCTGCCGCCTCGGGGCTGACCAATCCTCCAAGATTTAAATCCCCAGTTATCAACAAAGTTGGCACACCTATCAGGGAGACCGGGGATTGCCAGTCCGGATCCAGCAAGTCAATCGATTGAAGAGCATGAGGATTGACAAGTTTCTTCCCCAGCGCCCAGGTATGAATTTTTTCTTCGGTCCACGAAGGATGCTCGTTTTTACCCAAAAGAATGAGTATTTTTAATGGAAGCGTCATGCGGTGCCGAATTTCCAGCCGGGTTTTCTCAATCTGTGCTGGCATTTGATTAGAGGACTCGTTAGATTCCATCCAGGGAGGATCTATCAATACCAGGCAGGCTGTTAAATCGGGATAATCCGCTGCCAAACGCGCAGCGGTGTCAGCTCCCAGAGAATGACCGACAATACAGGGTTTGTTCAGGTTTAATTTGTGGATAAATCCTGCAAGGTCAGAAACGCGGTCAGTTGGACCGTATTCCGTTTCTGTGGCATCCGAATAACCATGCCCTCGATTATCCGGCAGATAGATTTGATAATTGTTTTTCAAAAGGTAGGCGGTAGGATACCATGAGGAACCAAAACTTGAAAACCCGTGCAAAAGAATCAAGGGTGGACCTTTACCGGAAGTGACCTGGTAGTGGATTTTTATATTGTTTACCAGCACGTCATGGGATTGAAACGAACCCAATCTTGCCTCCAGGTTAGATGTAAGACTATTTATGGGGTCTGTATCTTAAGAATATAATTGATGTTTTCGTTACTTAAATAAGGCAAAGCGCAAGAATCGAAATTAGTTGTCATATCATGTGTTTGAAAAAGTCAATGTTGTTATAATGTGTGTTTCAGGACCTGATAGGCTCTGAGTGTAACCCATTTATTTGGTTCTTTTTTTGGTCCAAATTCGACCCATGTTTTTCCTGAGTACCCATATTCGAGCTGCCATTTTCCGTCATGGTCCTGTTTATCTTTGATCAATTGGATTGATCTATTCAACCGTAAGTCACGAGCATATCCGAGTTTGACCAACACTTCTGTGATCTGAAGAATGTCGGAAACATAAAAAACTGGAAAACCGAATTTCCACCAGTTACCGCTTGGCTTAAGATTCCAACCGTTCGGGTAATTGGCATCTGCAGGATTCGTGCTGAAAAGGAAATCGACGCCCTTTTGAATTGCTCGGTGAATTAAAGGAGTCCTCTTGTCTTTCGGTAATTTTGAAAAGGCCAGCATAACTTTTACAGCACCCCAGGCACAGGAGAGTTTGTTGTTGGCGCCACACTGGAAGTCTGGTCCGATTTTTCCCGCATAATAACGGAGGGCTGCGTTTTTATCCTTCATCGGCGACACACCCTCACCAGTTACGCTTCTGGCCATCCATTCAAAAGCTTTGTCGAGGCGTGGGTCAAGGTAACCAAGATCCAGAAGGGAGGCTAATATATTTCCCTGCAAACAATCACTAGTCCCTGAGGGAGGTCCAGTGGATGAGATTTGTCCATTAGCAGACAACACAGAATTCAGGTAACGTTGACATGCTTTATTAATCCGGGAGTCAAATTCGGCAGAGGCGCCCAGTTGGGCTAGAAGAATTAGCGACCAGACCGCACTGCGGTACTTAGGGTTGTAGCCTGGACCATCATCCACCCAGTATCCATCAAGATGGATGGCGTCTAAAACTGTTTTAATAGGTCCTTCGCGATGGGCAATCTCCAGGGCGGAAATTATTTCGGGATCATTCTCAGAAAGGCCTGACAGTTGTTTTAATGCAAGATATCTTACCCCTGGATCTTCGGGTTCCAGCAGCCACTTAAGTGTTTTTTCGGGAATAATATTCGGCCAGCTCATAGTTTTTGTTAAATTAGATTAAAAGTTGAGTTTATCAAGCCGTTTTTCTACCTGTTGAAAAAGTAACAGCATGAACTCAACACGTTGTTTAGTGGTGCATTGTCCGTAAGCCTTTGGTCTAAGAAAGCCAGGTTTGTTATAGCGGAAAATTTGTTTTTCTTGCAATCCTTTTAAATCATGGCGCTCAAAATCAACCGGCCAAAGCAATACGGGAATAACAGGTTTTATTTCAAGCAGATTAAGCTCAATAGATGTAATGTAATTTGAGCCGAGGAAAGATGCACTGATCAGCAGCAACCCCAGATCACATTTGTTCAAGGCTTTTTTTATTTCCTGATCCCAGTTTTCCCCGACCAGAAGATCTTTATCTCGCCAAATAGTATATTGATAGGATTTCGAGGGACGTGTAAATTCCTGAAATTGTGCTACAAAACGACCAGCTAGCTCCTGATTTGCATGAGCATAGGATACGAACATGGTTACGCGTTTTCTCATACCCAACTCCAAAGTTGAATATATTATATCCAAAATTTTTATAGGATGATTAGAGTACAGATCGGAATACAGGAAAAAGCCTGATCAAACAGTCGTTAAGGAAACACAGGACCAGAACAGGAAGGGCGAATTCGAGGATCTTGATCAGGGAATGGAGGGAAAACTCATGGTAATACCATCCTCTTAGTGCTTCATAGGCGATGGCCAGATGGTGAAGGATAACGGTACCGGTTAAAAATAACCGAATATTACCGATAATAAAGAATCATTTGTTTTCGGACATAATGGCTTGTTTAGATAGGAAGTGGTATTGGCTTCAGCCTTTCTTTTGGATTTGATTCAATAGAATTGAGAGTGAATCAAGAATGGGTACACTTGCAGATCTAAGACGCTGCCGGCTTTGGTGACCGTTAGGAATCAGCCAACAGTCTACTCCCAAACTGACGGCGATTTCGGCATCATGCAGGGTATCGCCGACCAGTAAAACAGAGTTTGGATTTAGGTCCTGAGCCATCATAAATTCTTTAGCGAGATCGAATTTTCCGGCCGCGTGGTGGTTATCCAGACCATTAATGGAAATGAAATAATCCTTAATCCCATAATCCAGGACAGCAGTGGTTAGGTTGGACTGCTTACTGGCAGACAGGACAGATTGCGTATAGCCGATAGATGAGAGCTGCTCAAGTGCTTCCTGGGTTCCGGGCATCAAACGGCAGTTTGGGCGGCCTTTTTCGTAGGCGGTGATGAATTCGGTGCTGATAACTTCAAATGGCTCTTCATCAAAATTAAATCCAATATTTTGATAATAATCCTGTACTGGGAATCCAAAAACATCCAGATAATTGTCAAAGGATACCGGTGGCAGGAAATATTTTCTAAGCAAGTTGTTAATGATTTCCAGGCAGAGATTAAGATCGTCTAAAAGGGTGCCGTTCCAATCCCAGATAATATGGTCGTAAGTCTTTTTTTTCATTGGGAAAATTCCCTGCAGTTAGCTGTATTGAGTTTCATTTCCTGCGGGTTGATTATTAAATTCTGGAAAACAGGCAGACGGAGGCTCTGCGAGATGTAAATATAGATCGATCTGGCCATATCGTTTCTTGATCCATAACATTGTAATAATGATTCCTAGAATCATTGCACTGGTACCAAGCAGTCCTGCTTCCGGGCCAAAAAACCCTCCCGTCCAAAGGGATGGTCCTCCTTGTTGGATTTGAATAAATGTTGCTGACCGGAAATCTCCCCCGCTGACCGGGAAACCAAATACATTTCCCTGAAAAAAGTTCCAGCTAATATGCAGCCCGATGGATATGGCAAGTTGCCCGGTGAGAACATACCCTGCTGCCAGGAAAATTCCTGCAAGTCCAATATTGAGGGTGCTGGCGATGCTGGCATGCGGGTTGGAAGCGTGCAGAACTCCGAAAACTGCCGAGGAAAAAAGAGTTGCGAGCAGGATTGCTGTCCGTGGTTTGATAATTTTCCCCGTGAGACCCTCAGCTAAATTGGTGACCTGATATCCACGGCTGAATAATTCTTCATAAAAACCTACAACCAGAAAGATGATCAGGGGAATTATGATGGCTAACAAGAAGGGAGTTTCAGGATTCTGGGTAACAAAGACACCATTAACTGAAATCCAACTGGCAGCCAGTTCAATCAGAAAAATCAAAGCCATTAATCCTGCGCCAAGCGATAAACCAAATCCGAAATCTGTCCACCACCTCTGGTTAAAGTGGAAACCAAAATCAATAAATCGCCGGCGATCTAAGAATCGACCAGCCAACCAGATGCTTACCGTCAGCAGCAGCCCTGTGCTGAGAAGCGAAGCCATTGTCAGCAGCGGTGTATTGTTTTCGACGTTGACTCCTGCGGCAAAGGGAGTATTTTGCGTGGTTGGGAGAGTTCCCTGGATAGTATTCACTAATAAACTGATGAAACTGAGCAGGAATTGAAATAAAGTCATTAAGAGCAGCATGATTAAGATCTGACCGATTAAGCGCCAAACCATACGCAGCCGTCTTTCTTTTTTATTCCAGAAAAATTTCATAAAGATGGCCAGGAATTGCTCCTTGAATTTAATTTACCAATATCAACAACCGGACGGTAAAGCGTCACCAGCCCTGATACTTATGTTTCTTTCCATCCCTTATGAAAGTTTTGAAGATTTGCACGATGCTCTACTCGGATGATTGTATATATGGAAGAAATGAGGATAGTTATCTAAACCTTCCAGATTCTAACATTAACCGTTTATCTAATGTTTAGGAATGGGTTTTTTGTTGACGGGAAAAATCGAGTTAGGGGATGATACAAATCTAATTAATTCAATATTGTGAACCAGGCAATGAGTTTTGCGCTAGTTATGTTGTGCCAACATTGGCTAGGAAGTTATTGTGACTGGACCAGAATCCTGATTTAGTTCATATTCAGATAAGGTATCTCTAAGGCAAGTGATACCTGTTCTGCCTGATTACGGAAGAGCTCAAACCACGCTGAATTTGGGGCTAATTCCTGGCAGTGGAAAACCTCCAGGACACCAAATATCTTTCCCCTGGCAGCCAACGGTATCCCGTGATACGAAGTAAAACGTTCTTGTTTAAATAAAGTTCCCCGGACCAGGGAGGATGATTCGATCCAGATGTTCGGCAGACTTACCAGATCCCGTTTTTGAATCACCCTCCAAATAAGTCCCTTCCAGGAATGGTTTTGCTCGCTTATAGACGAAAATTTTTGCAACCCTAGGCTTTTGTACAAGACAGGTTGAGAAGTACTCTTATCAATCAAAAAGATATCTGCTGCATCAGCTTTCACCTGTAGCATGACCAGCTGGAGCAGTAAATCCAGCACTTTGTCCAGGTTGATCTCGCCGACCTGAGTAGACATGTTTTTTCCTTAATCAATGCCCAGACAATGTGAGTTGATTAAATGTTTTTAGCACCAACGCCAGATCCAAATTACTCTTTAGAATCGTAGCGTTAACTTCGTTCATCGACCGGAGTTGTGTTGATCCATCTGATATTTGGTGAATCTTATTTGGATTTTAAAACCCTCCTGGACCACCATTGCCTTCTGGAAGGCAAGCGATTGTACACAATACAATCAGGATCAACAGAGTGAATTTTATTATTTGATAAGTCTTATACGTTTGATATTGGAGTAGGAGTGGTTGGAATCGCTTCATGTTCATTAATTCCTTTGGTCATTGAAATGACCCTAATAAAGAATATTCCATTCGATTATCTCTTTCAGGGGCTACTATACAGGCTCTTAAAATCTATAGAAAATGTCCTATCTGTGCCAAAATTATGGAGATAAACAGATATTATTTCAGGAGATTTTGGTAAAGGATTTCAGTTTCCTTTGATGGTTTAATTTCCAGATGCCTGGAAAGATTCCTGCTGCACTGCCGGTACACCCGGACAATGCTTCCTCGATCACCACGCTCTGCATGAGCGCGCATCAATAACCGCCAGGCACGCTCCTGTCCAGGTTCAATTTTCAGCAGACGGCGGCAGGCATCAAGGCAAGTTTGAATATCGCCTTGTTGTAAATCAAAGGCAGCCGCCTCAAGGACAGCCCGTTCATACTTTAGATACAAGTCAGTCCGTAGAGGTGCAGTCCAGATCCCGTCAAGTAAAGGTGCATAAGGATGGTGGTATTTATCCGCAGCGTCCCGAAAGAGCCGAGCTCTCTTATCTGGATTATCTTCAATCTCTGCCCGCCGGCAAGTGTCCAAGAAAACGTCTACGTCATAACGGAAATCCATAAGCCTATTGAATCGGTAGCGGTGCGTATCTGGATCGTAGAGGACCGATTCGCTTCCAAGCGCCCGCCGGAGGCGGTAAATGACGTTCTTGAATTGGCGGTGGAGCTGTTCCCTGGAGCTGTCAGGCCAGAATATTAACCCAATTTGGTCTTTACTGGCACCGTATTGCAAAGTTAACAGGTAAAAAAACAATTCCCGGACGGTCTTTTGATGGATCCATTCCGGTGCAGTTAAATTTTTTCCCTGGTAGAGGACTTCCATCTTGCCGAGAGCATGAATGTCGAGCAGCCATGATTGTTCCTGTTCAGCTTCATGTGCAGGTGAGATTGCCTGCCGGAGATCAGGGAGTTTGGTGGAAAACTTTTTTAAGCTATTTTCTAAATCGCGATAAGTTAGGTTGAAAACCGGTTGGTCACGGAAGATTTTAAGCAGTTCGGGATGGGAATACAGGTCAGATAAAATCGGCTGGAAAGTTCCCAGAGGAAGAAGGGTTTTAATTGCTGATGTGAGAAGCTTGCAGGCTGATTCGTTTTTACCTGCATTCAATGCGGCTATAGCTAACCCCAGGAAGGACTGAGCCAGATCAGCCGGTTTACTGGTTTTTTGAAAAAAAACAGTGGCTTTAAGAAAATCTTCTTCTGCAGAGTTGAGATCGCCTTCTGCCAGATACAATCTTCCTCGCTCCAGGTGCCACAATCCTAACTCATAGTCGGAGGAATGCTGGCAAACAAGATCATACGCTGTCTTGAGATGATGGTTAGCGGTTAAAAGATCTCCAGATTTACGACTAAGAGCCGAAAAACGGAGCTCTAAATAGGAAAGTAAAAACCCTTCTTTGATAGTTTCTGCCAGCTGGTTGGCAAGGTTGTAATAATCTACCGCTGCGGATAAAACATCCAGGTCCAGCGCCAGATCCCCCAAACTGGCGTTGGTGAAAGCCTGGATCCGGAGGTTGGAGGTTTGATTAGCTTTTTGGAGGGATAACTCAAACCAGTCCAGGGCTTTTAAGTAATCCCCTTTGGTATGAGATAGAACACCAAGATTGTTCATCAAGGAAGCTTGCTGATCAATGTTGTCTAATTTCAACCATAGTTTAAGGGCCTGCTGATATTGGTGATTGGCTTCTGGGAAATTACCCTGAGTTGTAAGCAAGATGCCTAAATCCATTTGGACCAGGGCTGCATTTTTTGAATCATTTATAGTCTGATAGGTTTTTAGCGATCGCTGAAAATAAATCTGGGCATTCTTGATATTCCCTAAATTTTGGGAGGCTAATCCAGTTTCCCTTTCGGATTCTGCCAACAACGTAATATTATCTCCTTTTTCTATTGCTAAATTAAGGGCTTGGATAGCATCTTCTTGGGCATCTGTGTACCGCCCAAGAAGGCGGTAAGTAGTTGCCCGGCACAATAAAGCTCTTGCGAGGTGATTGGTATTTTTTAGTACCCTGGGATGTCTAACGGCCAACTGCAGCTGCGAGAGGCCGAGTAGAGGATCACCCATCATGGTAGTGGTAACACCCCGCAGCGCAAATAACTCCGGGTAGTTTTCCAGCCCTTGATCGGGAAGGATTTTCAACCAGGCAGCAAGTAAAGTAATTCGGCCGCTGTGAAACAGGGAGCTGCTGGCCTGGGTTATCAGTTTAGCCATAGCATTTGCGTCATCCAGGCGTTGAACTACATCAAATGCTTTTTCCCAGGCAGAATCATTTGTATAAACATCTAAAAGCTGACGAAGCAGTTGATTCTCTTCTTCTGGGTTATCATTCCTGAAACGATATTGCAGAAAATCACGGAAAAGATGATGATACCTGAGCCACGTGCTGTCATCTTCAACCGGCAGAACAAATAGATTCTTTTTTAGCACCTCGGAGATGATTTTTACCCATCTATTTCCTTTGGGAGGTTTCCCGAAAACCAGCTTGCAGAGCTCAGCATTAAACTCTTCCAGGTATGATGATCGGAGTAGAAAATGCTGGATCAAGGGAGTTTGCTGATTAAGGACTTGCTCTGCGAGAAAATCAAAGATATCCACTCCAGAAACTTTTGCAGCTCTCGACTGATTTATCATATTTTTAAGGTCGGTTTCAGCAGAAAGCAAAAGTCCAGTAATCCAGCCTTCAGATTCCTTCGCCAGAATTTGGGATTCCTGGTTTGTAATGTGTTGTTGGTAATTTTTTTCAAGGAGGGATTTGATTTCTTCAGGCTGGAAGGCCAGGTCTTCAAATCCCAAACCTTTTATTTGGGAACGGTTGACCATCAGTGCCAGATCAGGCAGGTCAAACAAGGTTCGCGAGGAAAGGATTAAATGGCAATTTTCATCCATTTCCTGACCAAGACGACTTATGAAACGATTTATCTGTTCATTGTTATCAACCAGGTGGTAATCATCCAGAATTATGACAAAGTGTTCCGGAATGTTATCGTACATGTCATTAACTAATGTCTGTACCAGCTGATCCAGATCAAAGGTTGAGGAAACGGAATTATCAATCAGAGAAAGTGTACGAGAGCCGAAATCAGAAAAACTCAGGTTAATTGATTTAATCAAATGAGTCAAGAATCGCTGGAGATCTTGATCGAGTGAATCAAGGGTAAACCAGGAGACCGGATATTCTGCCTGATGGGCCAGGTCAACCAGCAGAGAAGTTTTCCCATAACCTGCAGGTGCGGAGACAAGCGTGAAACGGTAATCAAGCACATCATCCAGCACTTCAAGAAGGCGGGGTCTGCTGATCAGGTCCGGCCGTCGGCGGGGTAGAAGGATTTTAGTGCGGGTAACAGTTACGCTCATTAGCTTCTGACACAAAAGATAGGGGAAAATTGAATCAAACAGCTATAGTTATTATAGAGCAAAAATAACAAGGAAGATACAATAGACCAACAATTCGAATGCTTGATTAATGAGAGACACAGCTGCATCCTGGAAGATATGAATGGATTTGCCTCAATCGAGAGATCAGAAAACAATTATGTAGTAATGGTGGATTGTCTTCTGGTTGGATTAGTCCTGAGTAAACCGACAAAGCAGCCGCTAGATGAATATGTAAGAACTGATCCTTTGTCCGAACGAAAAATCCCCTTTAATATCATCCCTTCTAATTGATATATTTTGTTATACTGGGGCAGAACAATCGTTCTGTTTTGTCGGTTATATCAGAGGGAAATTATGAAAACGAATGGGTACTATCAACCAGAAAGCTGCCAGAAAGGGCGGATATATTTTGTTTACGATGAGAATAATTCAACTGGTAATATGTATAAAAAGGTTGAATTTCTGGATTATCGACCTCATCCGGGGGAATTGATAATCAAAGAAGATGGCGTAACAAAGGTTATTCACCGCAGGTTGCTGTATTCACGGAGCATTGGAAGTTATTAGTAGTTCTCGAGAGTAAAATTGAAGGTTTTGAATTCAGATTAATAAGACTCGAGCACATCACCGGAGACCTTATCCGGCTGTGAAGTGACTGCATAGGCGGCATGTTGGGAGTAAAACCAGGCTTGGAAAGCGTCTAAAGTAGTGATGTCTAATTGTGTTTCGCGCAGCTTTTCCAGATTATTTTGTTCGCGAGCGATTCGAGCTTTGAGAGCTTTTGGAGATAACCCTCTATTCGGCACACTTTCGAAAATCAGTTGGTGGTCCGTTGTAAGGGGAGTTAATCCATAGATCCATTCAAACGCGGCTTGAGTTCGCGGCAGATGGAATTCTGATGTTATCACTAATAAGTTCTGCATCTTCGCTGGCTCTGCAAACAGCAGTCTGGAAAAGTAAGCATTTCCGATAGTATCGTATGAGCTGATTTCTGTTAGAAGCTGGGCGGGATCAACGCCCTGTTGGATCAGGTATTCAGCAGCAGCACGGGATTCAAAAACTGGGAACCCATTTTCATTCAGCGGAGGTGGTTTGTGAACGGTACCTCCGGATAAAAAAATGATCCAGCGGGTTTGTGATATTAACGCCTGCGCCCGCTCAAGCCTGACCAGGATCCAGGGCGGAAGCGAGCCATCTGTCTGCAAAC
>SDBU01001322.1_pt1 | contig 35898 bp, 53 predicted proteins | sample 2277071 | NCBI WGS metagenome assembly SDBU01 (sample SAMN10397929, study PRJNA504765) | marine sediment metagenome | isolation source: marine sediment core GS08_GC12, 126 cmbsf | place: Arctic Ocean: Gakkel Ridge, Loki's castle | collected 2008 | reverse complement strand
AGTAGAACTAGAAGTAGAACTAGAAGTAGAACTAGAAGTAGAACTAGAAGTACTAGTAGTAGTAGTACTAGAAGTAGAAGTAGTAGTAGTAGAACTAGAAGTTGAAGTAGTAGTAGTGCTAGAACTAGTAGTACTAGAAGTTGAAGTGGTAGTAGTAGAACTAGAAGTAGTGGTAGTAGAACTAGAAGTACTAGTAGTAGTAGTACTAGAACTAGTAGTACTAGAAGTAGAGGTAGTGGTAGTAGAACTAGAAGTAGTAGTAGTAGAACTAGAGGTACTAGTAGTAGTAGTACTAGAACTAGTGGTGCTAGAAGTAGAGGTAGTGGTAGTAGAACTAGAAGTACTAGTAGTAGTGGTACTAGAACTAGTAGTGCTAGAAGTAGAGGTAGTGGTAGTAGAACTAGAAGTAGTAGTTACCTCGCTATGAGTAACGACAAGTTTCGGGTCTGTTGTTGAACCAGCAAAATCGGTACTTCTCGGTTTAATAACCATAGCTTCATCAGCACCGAACCCTGTTGGCTCACTGTCATCTACTTCTTGAGAAATTCTTAAACCAAACCAAGCACGCCCATCTCCATCTCTGGCACTTTCTATAACAGCTTCTCCGCTAGCATTAAGTAACCAATCATTAAGGCTACCGCTAACAGCAAAATTACTAAATAGAATATCTGACGAAAACGCAGTTGAACCAAAACCATCATAATCTCCCGTAACCATTGCGTTATTATTGTCAGGCGTAAATCCATAAATGTTAAAACCTATATCTGTTCCTCCTCCACCAGTCTGGTCAAGTTTACTATCTCCATATAATGTAATTGTTGCACTATCAACAACATCTGTTCCTAAATCAGTTAAGTTGTAAAATCCAAATCCAGCTCTATATAAACTCTTCCAACCACTAACATCTCCTTTTGTTAATAGAGCATCCATTGTACCAGCATTAGCTTCTGCAAAATCGCCAGAAGCTAATCCTCTAATATCAGCCCAACTTTTATCACCTGCACTATCATCATACCCAGTATAGCCATCAAAAACATTGGTTTCTGGATTAGCTTCAGAGAAAAAGGTTGTAACTGTATTACCTTGTTTCCCTTTAATTATATTTGAATTATCAAATTTAGGAATTACATTTATAATATCTTCAAGTGTTTGTAAAAGAGCTTCTTTTAAATCTTCTCTACGTCTTATGGTTATCGTTTCACCAGTTACTTTGGATACATCAGTTCTAACAATGTCTCCATTTGGGTCATCAACTAGAATAGGAGGGTTAAAAATCCTAAATCTTTCAATATCAATAGAGCTATTTCCAAATCCTATTTGAGTATTGGCTGGGATTGTTCTAATCTTTTCTTTAACATTCCCAATTTTTTTACCATCTACAAAAAGTTCTTTTATCCCAAATACATCAATTGGTTTTTCTGCTGTCCATGCTTTTGCTAGGACTTCAATTCCCTTTTCTATTGCTCTGACATTGATTATTTCAATGACATAATCTGTTCGTTTAATTTTTGGAACAGAATTAATTTTAGCAATCTCAACCCCTTTAAGCCTTGCTCTTTCTTTTACTGATTTATCTTTTATTAGATTTATTACTGTCATAGTATATTTTCATTATACTATAAATCCACTATCTGATACCATTTTTTGTCAGGGTATTTGACTTTATCTTTATCGTATGGTTCATCTGGCCCACCTTTTCCTGACACAGACCAACCTTCAGGGTCTTTATCTATGTGCTTTCCCCATTTCCTTTCCATGTTCTGATTACCACCTACTATTAAGTCGTAATTACTAATAAAACTATCATCTTTTGGGAGGTTATCCTTGGTCTTCCCCCACCAATGTTTAACCATCACACGACTGCCCCCAGCTATCCTGTAGCCCTTCCTACCAGCTCTAACCATCAAATCGTAGTCTTCGCCCGACCCAAGCCCAAAACTCTCGTCAAACAGCCCAATTTCATCAAATAAACGCTTTTTAATGATGGTAAAGAAGGTACAACAGCCAACATATATCCTCTCCCCCTTAAATATCTCCTTCATTTTAACTATATCCTCTTGACTATATTCTTCTTTTGTGTCATACTGTTGCACTCTATCGCCAGCAGCGTTCTTATTTATAAAGGAATGTGGATTAAATCCCATTAAATCTGGGTCTTCTTCAAACATTTCCAGGGTCTCTTGCCACCAAGTAGGATAGATAACCTCTACATCATCGTTAGCTATCGTTACAAATTCAGTATCAGCCAGTCGGATTCCTTGGTTCATTGACTTTCCAAAGCCAAGATTCTTATATGGTTTAATCCAAAGATGAATCTTGTCCCCAATGGCATCTTTGGCTTTTCGGTAATCTTCATCAGTTCCATTAAATATGCTTATAATCCGAAAATTATGTGGAGTATATTTATAGAGACTATTTACCAACGCAATTAATCCTTCTACATTATTCAAAGTCGGAACAATGTAAGTATTAATTATTGGAATATCTTTTGATTCTTCTGTCATCTTCCTTTTTCCTTTCTCTTTCTAATTTTTTTTTCTTATCTATTCCATCAAGACGATTAACATTACGACTACGACCTTTTTTAGAACGATGTTCTCTATGAAGAAATCCTTTTTCTGTCTTTAGAGATTTAGCTTCCCTGCTTGGCATTGAATTTTTCTTTCCAAATATTTATTGTTTTATCTAGTCCTTCAGACAAAGATACTTTTGGCTTCCAATTAAATATTCGTTCAGCCTTTTCAGGAGTAGAGTTAAGATAAAAAATCTCGCCAACTCGTTTTGGTTTCTTATTCCAGTTTATAATACCTTCCCAATCCAATTTCTCTGCAATCAAGACTGCTAATTCTCTAATCCTTATAGCATTGTCTGGGCCAGTACAGAAGAATTCTCCTTTAACTTTATCAGCATTGTTAATTGCTTCTACATAGAGGTCAATCAAATCATCTATGTATAAGAAGTTTCGGTATGGTTCAGCATATCCAAAGTTGGCTTCCTTTGGGTTTTTAAGCATCTGGGTAATGAATTGTTCTACTACAAAAAAGTCATTATCGTGTCGGCCATAAGCATTGGTTTGTCTAAAAGCAACGAATGGAAAATCGTATGCCCTATGAGCATATTCCAAATATAGCTCACACGCTCTCTTGGCAACTGCGTAAGGAGCATTAGGATACTGTTTAGTTTCCTCGGTAAATGGTTTCCAGTCTTTTTCTGGTACTGCTCCATAAGTTTCCATTGTTGAAGAAAAGACAAATAGTTCTAGCTCACTTATGTCCTTGGCTATTTCAATTAGGTTTACAGTTCCATTGTAATTGACACTCTGAAAATCAATTGGGTCATAAAATGATTTCTCTACTTCAGTTCTAGCTGCCAAATGGATAATAATATTAGGTCTAACTGATTTAATAGTTGCTTCAAGATTCTCATAATTTCTAATATCTCCCCAATGAGCTACTACCTTTTTATTTTTCTGTTTAGCTGTTTCATAAAGACCATGAACATAATGTCCTTCAGCTATTAATCGGTTTGCTAACTCTTGACCGATGAATCCATTAACTCCTGTAATGAATATTGTTTTTGATTTCATAACTTTTGTGCTGTCATAATATTAGAATTTTGTAATTTCCATAGGTCTTTTACATAATCCTTGTTATACGAACTCTCCCTTTTGCATTTAGGGCAAGTAGCAATGTAACAACAAAGTTCTGGCTTTGTAATTATCACATTACTCTCTCCCATATAATGCTGTTTAATTAACTTTTTGCTAAATGGTATATCATGTCCACAATGCGCACACAATAATTGTTCTTTAGACATTCATAATTTGATTAGCTGCTTCTATTTCAAATTTCTTATCATAACCCTCTGCCAAGGTTCTATACTTTTCTGAATCATAATCATCAGCCAGCATCTTTTCTACAAAATCATCAATTGTAGTCCAAACCATTTCTTTCGGCCAAATATCAGTAGAGCCAATCCAGTTATGAGTTACAGTCTTTATTCCTTTAGCCATTGCCTCTGCCAAGATAAGAGAAAAAGCCTCTTTGTAAGATGACGATACCAGATAATCCATACCTTCTAAAAAATCATCAACTGATTGTACTCTATCTCCAATAATTACGTTATCCTCTATCCTCAATTCCTTGATAATATGTTTGGTATATGGAGGTAGCCAATTTTCAGTTGACCAATTGCCAATGATATAGAGCTTCCAAGACTTATCACCACTTACATCAATCAATTTTTTAAAAGCCTGAAGCATCAGAGGATAACCTTTCCCTGTCCAAATGTGATTAACCCAAGCGATGTTTCTTCCTTTTCCATCTCGCTTCTTATACTTCCAGTCGTTTAAATTAATTCCAAGCGGTATATGTTTTATTCCTAATTTAGGAAAAGTTTTCTTAAACTGCACTTCTTTGTCTACCATATTATAAACGTGCTTGGCAATATATGTAAGGTAATCTACATTTTGCCATTGTACTTGTCGGAAATGTCCAAAGTATGCTTCAATATCAATCATTCGGTTAATAAGAACTTTCCCTGTCCAGTCAAATTTGGTTTGCTCAATCTGTTTATGGTCAGAGATAACTCCTTTGAACTCTCCTTTTCTGATTGATGCCTCGGCCATTGTTCCTTCAGTCCACTCAATCCAAATCACATCAGCCCATTCTGCTTTAACAGGATTAAAATAAGGGTCAGTAATCAGTGTAAAGCGTGGGTCTTGTTCCCAATAATCTTTTAACTGCTTAGTGGTTTTGTAATAAATATTGTCAGCAAGATATATCTTTATCATTATCCTTGTTTAGTATTTTTAACATAATCATCTATAAAAAGAAACTCTGCCTCTGTTGGTAGTTTAATTAATTCAGGCCATAGCTCCTCTAATCCATTTCCACATACGTTTTGGCAATGTCCGTGTATGGACTGGTATCCCTCTGGTAGCTCATTCATAGCATAACTTCTTACACTATCAGGTATTTCAGGTTGAAATGGCCCGTCTGGATGATTGTTCATTCTACCATCTGTATACTGAACTGCTATCCAAAATTCTAAATCCCTTAAAGTTTTTATAGCTTCATTAGAAATTTGCCACCCAGGAGCTTTAAATCCCCTTATGTAATAAGGCCAATCAGAGATGCTGGATATTTTCTCATAAGTCTCCTTACCACTTAACTCTGAAAATTCATAATTATCACTATGGGTTACTCCATGAGGTATCAATTGAATCCAATCATTAATAAGTGCTTCGTAAATTAAACTTAAAGGAGTTTGGTCAGGGATGGTAAAAAGATTAACTTTCAATTTAGGAAGTAATAGTTTTAGTTCTTTTAGTTTGGGGATAACATTGTGCGATTCACAAAAATCATCTAGGTCAAAAATATATTTCATACTTCAAAGATATACCAATAGTTAATTTTTAAATCTTCAGTAGTTACTTTTGCATACATAACCTCTGCCTTAAAAATTTGGCTGGTTATTTTATCAAACTCATCCTTATCATAGTAATTTACATTCCATTTTCCTTCTTCATTAAACCGAATTTTATTACTATTACTCAACTCTATCCACATAGAAATAAAAACATATTTCTTAGTAATTCGTGCCAACTCTTTTAAAGCCAACTCATAAGGATAAACATATTCTAATCCATGATGGATAATTGAATAATCAAAGCTATTATCAGGAAGGGAAATCGGCTCTCGTAAATCAACTTTGATAAATTCTTCTTTTGGATTATGTTCTTTTGCAGCTTCTATAAAATTATTAACATAATCACTACCTAAATATTTTCCCTTCCAACCTTTTCTTCTTAACATATCAATAATCTTACCAGTACCAACCGATGCTTCAAAAATACTCTCCGCATTTATTAATAGAGAAGTCAAAAACTCATACTCTCTAGTATCTACAAAATGATAACCTTTATCTACATTATCCCAATAACTCTTTTCTATTTTTGACATATAAATAAATTACGTTTTGCTCCTTCTTGCGATACCCCTTTAAATTCAACTTTAGAAAACATTTCTTGTAGCTTTGGCTGGAATGTATTAAATTCTTTTTCAACAGGTTCACCGCCATTGGTTTCAAAGAATAGGGTCTTTGCTATGTCTTTTAAATATTCTTTGAATCCAATGTGCTGATTCATTGAAAGGAAAAATACATAATCAAATTCTTTGATTCCTGTAATTGCATAAATATATTCTAAGAAGTTTTCTTCAGATAAATTATAAGGATAATATTCAGCATTAAAAACATTTGAAATATTAGCAGCCTGTCTTGTTGCATCTATAACCATAGGCATATCAATCCCAATTGCCCTAGCTCCTCTCTTAGCGCAATAATTAACAAAATATCCACCACTACAACCAATATCCAAAACAGTCTTTCCCTTAAAATCATAATTATCAAGTTCAAACATCTCTTTCCTTGTATCTTTTCTCGCTCCTTCAATTTCTAAATCTTCATGGTCTTGATAAGCTCCTTCTCCACTCCCCCAAGTAGCACATTTAATATAATCATCTTTAACTTTTCTTTTATACCTTTCATAATTTGCAAATTCAAACTTATCATAATCCACCCATTTACCATTTACTACATTGCTTCCATATATATCACAAGAATGTTGAATATCAGAATGGTGCATATTTCTAATAATATTTTCCAATATAAGCTCATCTAAACAATGTTCTCCTTCAATAAACTCAACAACTTGCGCCCAATACAAATCATTAATTCGTATCAAGTCATAAACTCTTGGGGCAAGTCCCTTCCAATAATAAATATTTTGAATTTGTGTTATTTCTTCCATTACCTTATCAGATGAACCAGAAATAAAAATTTTTATTGCAATATTATCTTTGGGATATTTCAACTTTATTTCAGGCAGATAGTCTTTTACATATTCAGGTTTGAGTAAAACAGTATTACGCCCACGACAAAATTCTTCCGTAGCATCATAACCCCCATCAAAATTATGGTCTCCTATTATTTTCAAATTTTCTGGCAAAGGTTTAGCCAAAGTATATTCATTCATAAAATTACTGCCTCCTTTTTCATATAAATAGCAATATAATAATAACCTTGTAAAAAACTATGGTAAGGCATCCATTCAGGGTATTTATCCATCATCCTTTGTAGAACTACAAGTTCTACATCTGAATTATGCCAAGGAGATTCATCTTTTGTAGATTTATTTGGTGAAGTAATAATAATACATCTACTAGTAGCAGCAACAATTTTATCTAAAAATTTCTGTGGATTATGCAAATGCTCAATTGTTTCAATAGAAATCCACATATCACAATAAGGAACATCATCTTTTTCTAAATCTTTTTGACAATATTCAATATTAGAAGCTCTCCATTCTTTGCGAAAAACATCCTTATAATCAAAAGAATAAACTTGTCCAGCTATTTGAGAGATAAGGTAAGAACCATACCCTGTTCCACAAGCTGCATCTATAACAGTCTCTCCAGGGCGCACGAAGCCTCTAGCCAATAGATACCTAGCAGTATGAGGCCTATCAGTATCTCTCTCTAAATTATTTGGTTCTGCTGGATATTGTTCACTCATTCATTTTTCTTTACTAAATCTTCAAATAACTTCTGATAAATTTTATATCCTTTTATTATATTCATTTTTGCATTACAAGAATTACAAAGAAGAATCAAATTTTTAGACTTAGAGTTCTGTTTATCCCTATCTATATGATGACAATGTGCATTTTTACCTTTAACTTTTTTGAGACATAACTGACAAATCATTTTATCTCGTTTTCTAATCAGTTCTTTTAATTTTCTATTAAATTTATAATCATAAGGTAATTTAGAAACTCCATTTCTCCAAGAAGGATTATTTCTTCCTTTATAATTTTCCCCCATACATCTTTTAGAACAATATTTTTTATTCTTTGTATTCTTTTTACATATTAAACATTTGTTTATTTTTCTTTCTTGTTTAATATGTCCATATCTACATTTCCAAGAACAAAAATTAGGATTAGAATATATTTTAATACTTTGCGGAATTTCAAAATATTTCTTGCATTTTTTACATTTAATTTTAACTCTTTTTCTTCTACTCAAATCAGCACATCTACGAGAACAACATTTATACCATTTAGAATTTACTTCCCATTTACTATGACTAATAAAAGATTTTTTACAAATCTTACATTTACTCATTAAGCCTAATTTTAGGTTCACAGGTAATTGAATCATAATCTACATCTCTTGCATATATCCTTGATTTTTTATTATGATAATGCTTAACATCTTTTGGGTAGCCCCAATTATTATAACCTAATTTCTTATTATCTTCAAATTCACCAAACATATGATAAGTAAAAATGTCTCTGGAATAACCAACTTTATAGCCAGCTTTTTTTAACTTTCCACTTATCTCCCATTCCTCACTCCGATTTTCAAAATCACTTCTCCAACCACCTAAAGTTTTCACTACATCAGTTCGCATAATTCTGAAACTGCCACCAGCTACATTATTCTCTACCACTTCCTCTGCTTGTTTAAAGATTGGGCCAACTCCTACTAATACTTGTGGACGAAGGCTGATAGCCCCAAAATTATTTCTGACATCTATCAGCCCTACTAACTGCTCTAGCCAATCTGGTTCAAGACTTGGACATAAACAGTCATTATCAGTATCCACGAAATATTTACTTTCTACATGCTCAAGTCCGATATTCTTTGCAGCCTGTAAACCAATATTTTTATTCAGTAGTTTCAACTTATAAATTTCACCAGCATCTTTTAAGTTCTGGAGATATTCCCTAGTCCCATCTTGAGAGCCATTATCAACTACGATTAACCGAAAAGGAGTTTTTGTCCTAGCCCGAATATGTTGCAATACCTTTCGGGTAAAAGCAAATCGGAAATAGGTTACTACTACAATATCAATTGGTATATTCATTTAAGTAATTTCCTTTTAACTATCATTCCTTTAGGTATCATTATAACTGCTCCAAAATCTCCCCAATTATCACTTCTCTTAGAAGCTAATACAACGTATCTTTTATCTTCAAATAAAAGCCATCCTATGTTTGTAACTTTAAATACTTCACTTTTATAAATATCTGCTATTTCATTAACACTTAACCAACTAGCAGTTGGATGGTAAGCATCATTCCATTCAATTTGTACTTTCTTATATTTCATCTTCTTAAATGCTGGATATAAAGCGGAATATTAATTGGTTTCATAGTATGTTCCCTTGTCATTAAATAGAGAGCAATCCAATCATCTCCCCAAGGATTTCCAAACGGAAGCCAATCACCACTTTCATTTTGACCATAAAGTTCTGCAAGTTCAGGCCACTTCTTTGTGCAAAGAGCAGGGAAACTATCGTCTCCGCCATAGGCATGGATTGTTTCTGGAAGTTCTTTAATATATTTATCCCAAAGAAATTTCCTAAAGACAAATGAACCTGTACCAATATGACCTGATTTAAATTTCTCATGCCCTGCCCCTACAATTGCTGGTTCAAATTTATCTCTTACCCAATAATTCAATTCTTCTTCATCAAATACTACTGCACCAAAATTGATAAGATTATATTTTGGATTTAAATTGATTGCTTTATTTACTGTTGATAAATAAGTTGATAAATACTCATCATCAGAATCAAGCCAACAAATCCATTCGTTACTAGCAATTTCCATTCCTTTGTTTCTAGCAGCAATTCTACCTTGATTATTCAATATTTCATGGACTATCACCTTTACTCCAAGAGCTGAAATATACTGCCCCATATCATTAAGCTGTCTTATTGTCTTATCAGTAGAACCATCATCTACAATAATTATTTCATATTTATCTTTCGGATAATCCTGATTAATCAAGCTCCACAAAGCACGTTGAACTAACTCTTGTCTATTAAATGTAGGAATAATTATGCTAAATTTATTATAGTTCATTTATTCTTGCAAATTCTCCAAAATGTTTCAATGCTAATTCATTATATTTTTTAGCTGCTTCTTGTTTTGTTTTACAATATTTACTAATACTTTTTTTATCGGATAATTTAATTGCTACCTTCCATCGTTTAATTCTTCTTCCGTAAGGAAAATAATAAACTCCCTTAAATCCTGATTTATTATTTTTAGAAATTTTTTGATTTCTTGAATTTTCTCGCATTGAACATAATCTTAAATTAAACTTTTTATTATCTAATGGATTTCCATTTTTATGGTCAATATGACTTTCAGGAAAATTTAAAATAAATCTATGCAAATAAGTTATCTTACCTTTCCCAATTTTATATCTATTAACAGCATATCCATTTTTATCAAGATACCATTTAAATTGATGAACTTTTCTAAAATCTTTATCGTCAACAATTGTATATTTATCTGAATTTGTTAATTTAATCTTTTTCATTCAGAATATAAAAGAGGCTTTAAAAATTCATCATAGACAGAATACAAGTTTCTTTCTCTCCTAAACATTGTTTTTAATGTTAAAATTTTATCAAATCTAACCATATACATAATATATTTAGCAATGTCTCCGAAATATTGCTGTATATTTTCATACTTAACATCAGTTGCACCATCAAAACCATTGATACCTATATTGCTAGAGAATTGAAAATACTTTGGTAAGTTTCCAAAAATTGAACGGAATGGTTGAAAGTCATGATTCAAGATTATAAAATTTCCACAAAGGATTGCCTCTTGTGTAATCAAAGAATAAGTTTCAGAACGAGAAGGAAGCATAAATATATTACTAATCATCATCAAATCTTTTACAACTTGCTGGGGAGCTTCATATTCAAACTTCTTATCAAATTCAGAAAAAAATATCACATCATTTTCAATATCAAGTTCCTTTGCCTGTACCTTCATCTCATCTCGGTAAACCACCTTATCACCACCAGTTGAATGGAAATCCATTATTACCACCTTTGCACTCACCCTACTCTTTTTCAATGCTCCAATTAACTCTACTAAAAAATGAGGCTGCTTTCCTCTATCCAATCGGCAAGGATAAATAAGTAAAACCTCTGGCTCTAAAAGTTTCTTCTCTTTAATAAATCTTCGTGATACTTCGTGCATACCAAAGAACTCCTCAATATCAGTTGGATGAGGACACCATTTTACATCTGGTTCTTCTACGTTAAAGTTTTTAGCTACTCTTGGAATATCATAAGAATTTGGAAAAACAATAAAAGAGTTAGGAAATTTCTCTCTGCCAATTGCACTTGCCTCTTGAATGTTAGTTGGAATATTAGAAGAAAAAGCAGAGTGAACCCAATGCAACCAGCGTATCTGTGGATAACTTTTAGCTACTTCTCTTGCTGACATATTGTGGATAAGTGCTGCTGGCTGGGAAATAATATCATGTCCAATAACCACATCTACGTCCACTAACGCCTCTAATAAGGCATCTCTCAACTTATCTTTATGTTCTTTCCAATCTTCTGGTAACTGTCCCTCATTAGAAGCTGGTACATCAGGCAAATAAAAAAGCTCTACCCCTTCTAAAGCATAGGCTTCCTTTGGAGTAAAACCTTCGTGAACTAGTATAAGTGGCTTAATGCCACCATACAAGAGCATTTTAATTTGGTCTTGAACGACCCTATTTAATGAGTATGCAGAATCAGCCGAGCGAAAAGTCGTAAAAATCGCAACCCTCTTAGTACCCATGACTTACCCCTTTCAATATTTACTATAATTATATTCTAAGTATTTATTAAAATTAAGTCAAATCCTGCTGCAATTGCAGCTCCAGTAACCCCAGCAGTGAATGTTTTAGTTCTCATAACAATATCTGTTTTAGCTGCAAACACCTCTGGAATTACAAAATCATGTTGAAAGCTAGTACTCCCTCCATCTTGTATAGCATGACGTTTTTTTAGTTGAAACACTTCTCCTGTTGGTCTTGATAAAAAATCTACCTGATATTCTGCTGTTTTTTTAGCTCCAGCAACAGTTAAAAAGAAATTTACTATATAACCAGTCTTACCTGCTGGAACTGTATAAAGGGACATCAGAGTTTGGTTGTTCCCATTATTTATAATTGCTCTGACTTTTGTTTTGTCAGTTACTACACCATTGGAAATAGCACTATCCACATAACATGACACAGTTCCAGCGAGACTAGAATTCCCCCTATTTATCATTCTGAACACCCTGATTAAAGAAGTAGACAAAGCTGCTCTGGTTCGGCCTGTAAGAGTAACTGTTTGAGTTACCATAGCAAAATTCACATCAAGACCTTGAATTTCTATATCTTCAGTATCACTGTCATTACTAGAAACGAGAGAGTCAATATCAGCAGTACTTGAATAAGTATAAACCATGGCATCAATTCCACCATCGTCTGCCCCATCCCAAATATCTACCATACTATCTTCAGTATCAAAATCAGGGGCCTCCCCAAATTTATGGAGACTAGAATGACCAGGGATATTCCCTTTGGCAATTTCTAAATAAAACTCTCTTGGAATCGGTGGCCCATCATAAGGCATTTTTGTCTATTTAAGGTACAAAAAGACTTTTGCTGTCCCAGAGATATTTACATATCCCCCATCGTGAAGACGCATTGGTGTTTCAAGTTTTCCATTTCCGCCTGGTTGCAGACCAACTTCATAGACCTCTTTAGTTTCAAGAGCATTGTCCTGTGCATCATAAATTGTTACAACCGAATCCGATGCAAGTCCACGAACTACAATTGCAGCAATTACAACCATTTTTCCTTCACCTTCAATTGCTTCACTAGAAGTAATCCTTCTTGGTACTGTCGTAAAATGTGGCATTTAATTTATTCCCAACAGGGGAACAGGTTATCCTGCTCCCCTTTTAATTAACTAAGTTACAGTTGTACTTGTACTAAGAGTAGTTGAACTAGAAGTAGTAGTAACAGTAGTTGAGGTAGTTGAACTTGTACTTGTTGTAGTAGTACTAGAACTCGTTGTAGTAGTACTAGAACTTGTAGAAGTAGTACTAGAACTCGTTGTAGTTATACTTGTACTCGTTGTAGTAGTACTAGAGCTTGTTGAAGTAGTACTTGTGCTTGTCGTAGTAGTACTAGAACTAGTAGTAGTAGTACTAGAACTTGTCGTAGTCGTAGTAGTAGTGGTAGTCGTAGTTGAAGAACTTGTAGTAGTATCTCCAACTGGGCCATCTCCTACTTCATACTCCACAATTACAGCTAATTCTGTAATATCAGGAGCAGACCCCGTTTTCGTCATCTCTAAGACCAAGACATCGCCTTGGGATAAATAAAAGTTTTGGTCAAGAGCCAAGTCATAATTCATCTGTGAAGATAAACCACCATTACCAGAATTCTGCGTTGTTATAGCAGAAGCCAGTAAAGTAAGATTTTTCTTGGTACGATTTAAAACTTGGAAAGTCCAATAACTTTCATTCAGTCCAGCGACAGCAGCATCAGCTACTAACGAGACTAAGGTAACTTTTACGCTACTTGGCGCACGAAAGATAAACTTTGATGCAGTAGCAGTAATAGTTTCTACTTGTGTTACAGAAACTTGTGTTCTGTCAGCGTCTAAATCCCTACGTCTTCGGGGTTCATAGCTATCTAAGTTTCTTTCTCTAACCATAGAAGTTATGCCCCCTTTCTAAGTTACTGTTGTAGAAGTTGAAGTTGTGGTAGTTGTAGTAGTAGTAGTAGTAGTACTGGTAGTGGTAGTTGTCGTTGTAGTAGTAGTCGTACTTGATGAAGTAGTCGTACTCTGGTCAGACACTTCCCAATCAACTATCACAATCATATCGTCAAGGTTCGTGGTAACTCCAGTCTCGGCAATCAATATACGCAAGACATCATTTGCTGCTAGGAACAAGTGTTGGTCTGGGTCTAGGTCTGTATTCTCATCATTACTCAATCCATTCAAGCTGGCAGCTTGAGTGTCTGGAGGGGTAGAGAACAAGCTAGCATTTCCTTTTGATACATTTTGTACATCAAAAGTAAAGTAATTTGCCCCTGATACAGCAACATCAGTCGCAACCACAATAGAAATTTGTTTAATTTCTACCGCAGTTGGCGAACGAAAGATTATCCGATTATGAGCAGCAGTTACAGTACCAAGTTGAGTAATTTCCACTCGTCTTCTATCATCAGCCCCATCAGAACTGTCAAACGCAGGGTTGTAAGAGCGAAATGTTCTCCGTTTAAGTGGCGACATTTATTCTTATCTCCCTTTTTAGCAGAAGAAGAATAATTCTTCCTGCAAAGGCCGTAGCCTCAATTAGTTCTAAGACAGGTTGTTGTGGTAGGCGAACGCTTCAAGAGCGTTTCTGAACTCACTTGTGTACTGACCTGTGATTTGTCCTCGGAACGCACGACCTAGCTTTGCTAATTCCTCAAACCTCATCTGGTCTTTTTGTAGAGCCATTAGTTTAACCTTTGAAAGGTCTCCCATGATTAGGACATCATCTGGAATCCAAGGGTCTTGGATAACTTCCAGCTCAAATCCCATATCAGTGATAAACTTCTCAACGAAGAAACCTGCTCTCGTCATGTCAAAGTCTCCTCTACGGAACGCTTGGTCAAACTGCGAAATAACTCTACGAAGTTTCGGTGAAACGAGCATAAACCCGTTTTCAACTATCCCTGCATCATCAACAATCTGTTCTGCCATATCATTGACAATTGTTTCTGAAAGGTTCTCTACTGTACTATCAATATTTCCGTTAGCAGCAGAAGTAAACTCAATGAGTCCACCCATTGAGCGATAGTTAGTGTCAGAACCAGCATCAGACGATTTAACAGAGTTAACAAGAGAGGCATCTAACGAACGCATCTCCTCTTTAAGACGATATGCAACTTGATGAGCAAACTCGGAAGCGATACCACCAGAAGCAGTATCAATGTATTCCCTAGTGTACCCAATCCTCACACCACGCTGAAAGACCTGGGTCAGGTTGTTTCTTGATGTACGTTCCTGCGTATCATCATTGTCCATATCCTGATTTTCCTGTCTTGTATGCGCAATTATGAGAATATTAAAGGCAGCAGCGTGAGTTTCGCCAGAAGTTGACCCGTGTCCACGCTCAATCGTGAGTGTGTCAGTAGAAACATTCGTAACACGAATAACCTCGGTCTTACCCTTCGCCTTGTCTTTAAAGATAGTTCCAATTTTAAACCTGCTTCCTTGTGCAGAAGCAACAGTCATTGACGATTCTGAATTATCAAGTGTTCCAGCAGCATCATTAGTTGACTGTGCTTGGTTAGTAATTAGCTTGTCTTCGTTCCAATAATGTCGGGACTGCTTGGCAAGGCCAGGCACACCCAATCTGGAGATGAAAACAGTATTATCCGCACGGATAATTTCAGCTAATTCAGCAGACAGGTCAAGTTGAACTGTATTAGCGGTGAGGTCAAACGATGCCGCACCACTAGCTGTTTGTAAGGCCATCTAAATATTCTCCGAATAAATGTTATTTAGTCTTGACCCGTTTCAATATACTATCAGCAACTTTGTCAACAGTAGACTTCTTTGGATTATCTTCCTTCTTTTCTTCCTTTTTACCAACATCTCCTTGTCCTTGAGAATTATTGGGTTGAGCAGGCTTATCTTCCTTCTTATCATCCTTCTTATCATCCTTTTTCTTATCATCCTTCTTCTTGCCCAAACTCTCCATAACAAGTTCGTCCATGAAATCTTGAAACGACTCAATCGCATCTTCTGGAGAAGAAAAATCATCTTCTTCCAAAATTGCTAAAGGGTTTTTAGCAATAACCCTCTGTAAGGTCTTATCCTTAGAAATTACCTTTTGATAATCTGCATTACCAGTTACCAAATTAGCAATTCCCGTAGCGACTTTCAAGGCATCTTGTAGAGCTTCGGTAGTTGCACCTTCATTTGCACCCTCATCATCAGGAGAGGCTTTTCCTTTTCCTTTAGACTTTCTACGCATGAAAGCATACCTTTTCTCATTTTTTTCGTCAATCTCCTTAATTTGAGTATTGACCTGTTCCTGAAAACCTTTCATTGCATCTTGAACAGCTTTTGTTGCTGCTTCAGCAGGGTTATCAGGGGTAGCATTATCGCCACCTTTATCTCCCTCTTGATTATCACCAGTAGGGGTCTGGTCGCCTTTGCTGTCTTGACCTTTTGGTGTGTTGCCCTTGTCTTCCTCATTGCCTTGAGGAGCATCTTTGTTCTCCGCCATAAAAGCAGGTGTCCTTTCTCTCTCAATCAATTATTGAGAGGTAATATATATTTCCATAATGACTAATTATTGATATTTTGTCAAATTATTTAGGTAGAAACAGCAAATTCTTGAATGTTTTACCAGCAATCGGTATCTGGTCTAACCCAAATTTAATCACGTTTCTAGGTTCAGAAAAGGTAGTAGCTACTGCATTTGCCCCCTCTAATGCAGTACTAACAGTTGGCCCACCAATTCCACCTCTAGCAAAAGGATTCATTACTGTAAACATTAAATCAGAGGCAATCCCAAAGGCAAAGGCTTCACCCATTCTATCTAAATAGTTAATTAAACTGGGATTTGTACGCAGAGAACGCCCTCCTGCACGAAATGGGTCTTTTCCTCGCAAAACATCACGAATATCACCAATCATTTCACCTACTGCTGGAAATATTGTCATAGCAATTACTAAAGGATAAGGATTTCCTGCCTTAAGTTCCCCTACTACATTTGTCCACATTACACGGGTTTGCTTAGTGGCAGTAGTTCTAAGCTGCATTATAACTCTCCCAGCAGGGCTTGTGGCAAATTCAGGAAGGGATAATGGGTCAGGAATCGCCTGTGCTTCTCTCCAGAATCGCATACTAAACATTTGTTGTTCTCTTAAAGTCATCCCCTCTTTTGCAAATTTAGCAATTTCAGTTTCATTGTATTTAAACTGCTTAAATTTTCTAACAGCAAAATTATCAGCAGGATTCTTTTTAAGCCTATTCAAAAGTTCTAATCGGAAAAACTTACCAGTATTAGTAGAAATATAAAAGTTATTAAGCTCTGTTGTTTTAAATAAATTAAATTTAAGGAATTTTCCAGTTACTCCCTCTGCTGCCCTTACTCCAAACATCCCTTCTAAGACTTGAGAAATACGCTGATGAGTTAAACCACCGCTTCTAATTCCAAAATCTTTTGATAATTTTCCCCTCGCTGTAACCAATCCCCGAAGCGCAGTCCGCAAACTTCCAGTAACCGCAGAACCAGCAAATCCCTGGAAAGCATTAGGAATTGCTGATAATCCCATCTTAGTTAATATTTGATACTTCATTGCTCCACTTCTAAATTTTGTTAAAGAGGTACTAGCTTGTTCACCCTTAACAAAAAAGTCAACAACATTTTTAGCAAAATTAGCATCGCCACCTTCTTGTCTGATTATTTCTACAAGGTTATAAAGTTTTTCTCCAGACTGTCCCCAATTTTGAACCTTGTGAAGATAACTAAACGAACCTTCGTAATAATTTGGCAATACACGAAGCGGATTTGGGTCATAAAAAGGTAAATCAAGTTTTCTATGTTCAAAAAAAGAAAACTTCATTGTTGGTTTTGTAAAAGCATTAAGCCGATTTGTTAATTCAACTTTGAATTTAACTGGGTCAGCAATATTAATCTGTTTCGTCTTTTTAACATAACTAATAAGATTCTGACCAACCTCACCTTTTTTCAAAAACAATTTCCAATCACTTAAAAGCCCTTTTGCTTCTCCAACAGTCTTAACGGTCTTATCAAACTTAACCATATTATCAATAATATCTCGCCTAACTGCACCTCCCGTAATTCCCATTACTTCTCTAGTTGGTAAATTCTGCGGATAGTAAGCATCAATCCCCTTAAATCCTGGGACTGTTTCTTCAGCCAAGTTTCTAATTATTTCTGTTTGACCTTTAATAAATTTTGCTGCATTAGCAACATTAACATTTAATGGTTTGCCACGATTTTGTAAAACTGCCTTGAGATTAAATAATTCATTCCTACTAAGATTCTTCATGTGAGGAAGTAAATCAGCAGTAAAAGCACCAGCATCCATAAGTGGTTCTTCCATTGCTTTTCGCAAAGACTGTTCAACCAATCTCCCTGCTGCTCCTTGCTGTTTTAATCTTGTATCAACAAATCTGCCAACATCAGTCGCTTTAGGAGTTCGTGGCTTTGCTCCATTTAGAGCAATTTGTTCTTTCAATTCATTATCCAAAGTATTTATCAATACATCTTTATTCCCTGGAACTTCCAATCGCTCATCTAACTTTACCAATGATTCATTAATTTTATTTAGATGTTCCTTTTTTACCTTTAATGCTTTATCAGCTCTAGAAATTTGGTCTACTAACTTCGCCCTTCTACTTCCGACTTGTGGCCCAACTTCTGTTTGAGTTTTAATTCTTTCTACTTTCAATTTATTAATCTGTTCTTGAATTCTTCTAGCACCTCGTTCAGCTTTCAATTTTTGTTTAATAATTGGTTGCCTCTGAAGTTGTCTAACTTGTTCTTTCCCAGTAATAATTTTTGGTTTTGCTTGAACACCCTTTTCAACTTGTCCAGTTACCATTGCTGCTGCCCTCTGTCCAACTGTTGCGCTAGTTGGAAGTCTTAAGGCTGCTCCGCCAACAATTAAAGCTGGTAAAGTTTGTTGTAGAGCAGTCAAAAATCCAACAGCAAGTCCACCTTCTTTTAATCCCTGGTCAATCGCATAAGAAATTGGTCTTTCCTCTAAAGTTTTACCAGTTATCTCTTTTACAAAATTTTTCCCCATTTGGAAAATCCCCTGCGGAAGCAGAATTGCTGACTGTCCTAATCCTTTTACAAATTTTCCAGTTGCCTTTAAAACCTTTGGTTCTTTTCTAGCCTCAATAAAACCTGATGGCAAAAATGCTTCTTCCAATCCTTCAACTACTGCCATTGTCTTTGATTCAGCTTTTATTGGATTGTCTTGTAGCTCATCTGATATTACTGGGACTATTGGCTTCCTATCTATATAGGTTGGCAATGGAACATTATCAAATACACTTGGCATCTATCCGAAAATTCCTTTTAATGGATTAAATTTTGATGAAACAATTTTTCTTATTCCCTCTGCAAGCCTTGATGCTCCCCTAGATTCCTTGACTGCTGCTTGCCTTGGCTTTGTTCCTTCCTGCGATGTTTGAAGTGGCGATTCTTGGAATCTCTGGGCATCTTCTCTGCGCAATACCCCTTGCTGTTGTAGGGAAGTTGGTTGAGGAAGGGCTTGGGCTGGCGTATCTATTGTTGGAAATGGCTGCACGTTTAATTGTCGTAATCTATTTTGAGTTATAAAGAATGAACGATTCTGAATATCGTCAGTAGCCACATTCAAAGTTTGAGCTAATTCATCTTTATTCCCTTTAAAGATTGAACCCTCTTGGTCAACAAAATAGAAATTCCCTTTACTATCTCGTAAAGTTCTATTTGTTGGAACTTGAAATGCTCCAAGTTGCGCTCCTGCCAAACTAACTTCATCTGGTTTTATGTCCTTTGCTTCTAATACTGGCTTTGCTGAACCAACCCCCAATGCTCCTTGGAGTGCCTCTGAAATTTTACCAATTCCTTTTATTGAATCCTCACTAATTGCTACCTTATCCCTTCGCCCTAATTCATCTTTTGCAAACCTAACATCATATTCTTTGTCTCCAAGCCTTGCCTTACTATCACTATCAAATGTGTTTAAGAAAACAGGGATACCTGCAATCTGACTATTTGTTCTAGCCATTCCTTTAGGTGGAGCAGTTTTTCCCCCAGCTTGAGCATCAAACTGTACTGACATTATTTGTCCAGTATCGGGATTAGTTTGTATAAAGAATCCAAAATTTTCTCTACTAACATTTTCAGTTCCAGCCAACATATCATTAAAAAGCTCACTAAATCGGTCAGCCTTACTAGAAAATTCTTCTTGCAATGGAATTAGCGTATCAAAGGGCTGCTGGTTTATATCTCTACTTTCAATCTCATTTCGTAAAAGTTCTGATACTTGGTCATAAAGAAATGTTACTCGTTCAACCATTGTTTCTGGCTCTGCTCCTTTTTCAACTGCTAATTCCATTTCTTGAAATAATCTCTCCTCTAAATCAGACTGAAATTTATTACTTGTAAATGCTTCATCTTCAATATCACTCTGCAAAGCATTGGCATCTGCCTGTGCCTGAAAAAACTTCGTAGCTATTGAAGGGTCATTAATAAGAGGCTGAAGATAAAGCTCTGCTCCTTCAAGATAAACATTAGGGTCAGTAATCTCACCTGATGGACTATCAGCTTTATGTCTAGCAATAAACTTATTATAGTTCTGGGAAGCTATTGTTTCACCAGACTTATTACTTGTCTTAAATAATTTTGCTCTAAAAGTTGCCATTAAAATGTTGGCCTTTCAAAACTAATTTTTGACTTACCTAATAACTGCTCTGTTTCTTCCTGTCCTTTGAATAAGAAACTTGGTCTTTGGCTAATCGGCACTCCTTCTTGCAAACCACTTATAACATCCTCTGGCACATTCACAAATCCTGCACCTTCAGTTAGAACCTGCGGACTAGTAATCAATCTTCGCTGTCCTTTGTCAGTAAAGAATATCTGTCCTGTTGCTGCGTTTCTAACCAAAACTCCTGATGGAATATCTACTGCTAGCTTCTCTTGCTGTGCTACACCTTGAGGAGTTGCTTCAGTAATTCCTGCTCTTTGACCTGGAGTTTGTTTTTCCTGTACCCCAGGTTTGGCTGGAGCTACAACTTTTTCTTTTACTGCTGCTTGAGTTTTTCCTGGTGCTGCTCTGGCTATTTCTTCTGGAGTTTGACTTAAAATTTCTTGCGATGAAACTGGAGCAGAAATTAATTTTCCTTGGTCAATTAACTGTTGAGTTGAATTAATCGCAGACTGGAAACTCATGCCTTCTTGAACAAACGAAGCAACTTGAGAGAGGAAGTCCTGAACAACTGGCGCACGCTCTTGAGCAAAGTTCTGAACAATTGTCTGAATATTAGAAGTCTGAGAAATTCCAAATTTTTCCTGTAAATTCTCAAGTCCAGTAAGGGCTTTATTTACATCTAAATCATTATTAAACTCATTAATTATTCCTTGCGCATTTACCTGCACCGCAGTACTAAGAACATCAGTCTTTAAAATATTCAAACGATTAGCAAATGGAGCAAGTTCTCCTCTAGTTGCCAAATTATCAAAATCTTTTTGAATATTAATTAATGAATTATTTGGAACTTGTCCATTAAGTTGAGAAACATTCCTAATATAATTATCATACTCCTGACCTAATTCAGTAAAGAAGCTATCAGCCAAATAAGTATCTCTAGCCGAAGCCCAAAAATCCCGTTCACTATTATATCTAACTCCATTTATTACAACTGGAGATGCTGAATCTCCTTCATTCACTCGTTTTACCAATGACTGAAGATAGCTCATTGCTCCAGCCCCTCGGCTTCGCTCAATTGTTAAATCATTTAAACTGTCTTGAACCTTAACCGCAGTAATACTTTCATTAATGCTTTGACGTTTCAAATCTAAAGCTGATACTCGCTCCTTATCTCCTACCGCTAATGCTTCTGCCCGTTCCATCTCAACATCTTCCAAGGACTTATTTAGTAAAACTAAACTTTGGTCTCTCTTTGCAAGTTCAATTTTATTATTAAGATATGCATTATCTGATTGGGTAATTGCCTTTTTAGAAGTAACTATTGAAGCCCGAAGTTCTCCAGCCAGTTCTGGGTCTTTAATATTTTGTAACTGCTTTTCTAAAAATTTTAGATGGTCTTGAAGATTAATTCGCTCATCAGCAAGAGAGGTAAGACTGTTTTGATAATCTTTTCTAAACTTTTCTATCCTAACTTGCTTTACTAGATTAGACACTTCAGCCTTTAAAAGTTTAATATATCTTCCATCTCTTACTGCCCGTTTCATTTCTTTATCCAGTTGAGCTTGACGATAAGCCTTTTGCTCTGTAAAACTCAAACCTTCATTCGTTACTCGCTGATAAAATTCAAAATCATTCTGAATCTGAATATTTACACGAGCATTTTGAAATGCTTGCAAACGAAATTTTACTCGTTCCGAGACATTGAAGGTTATATTTTTTTTAATTTCTACTGCCATATTTACGGATTAGGAATTACTGGTGGGCCACCACCTTGAGATGCAACAGCTCCTTCTGGGCTAGTCGTTGAGCCAACTGGAACATTAGCAGCACTCGCTGGCTGGTCTCCACTTTGATTTTGTCCTTCGGTTTGTACTGGAGCATTTGCAGACCTAGCATTTCTATCAGATACACGCTGTTGAGCAGCCTGAATAATTTGCTGGGCTATTGCCAACTGCAGTTGTGGGCTTCGTGAAAGTTCAACAATTAATTGTGGGTCAGACAATTCCTTCTTCATTATGACCTGCTCATCTTTAGGAGAAGCAATACCGATATTCTTCATTGTTGTTTGCTGGCTCTGTATCTTCTGAATAAACTTATTAAGTTCCTCGGTAACATCTCTAACTAAAGTACCAGGGAAAAATACATCAACTTCATACCAACCTTGAATTAAATCTTTTCCATTTGGAACAAATTTCTCAATCAGAATCTCTATATTTTTAACCAAAGTTTTAATTCCTGTTGTCCAGCGTTTTTCTTTTCCACGAATCTTATTATTAATCGGAGTAAGAAGTACTGACAAAGCTCTACCAGACACATCTCTTACTGACTTACCGCCCTGAAACACATCAGGAACTCCAGACATAATATCTATATCACCCTTTTTATCTCCAAGATAAGTTTGCAAGAATGGGAAGTTGGTATTTCGTGGGTCTTGGAATACTTCGCTATCATCACCCATATCATATATCTTAGATACTCCTGCCTGTATTTCTTCAAGGTCAATATTCTTACCAAAAATTGAGGCAAAGGCAACTTGTTTTAGAATGTCTTGCATATCAGAATCAACCTCATTATATTTCACTTGTGGGTCTAGCAAATCCTCAATGTCAGAAATTCCATAAGGCTCTAATGGATGAGGATGATTCTTTATATAAATAATCGGAACAAAACCAAAGTTGTGAACATCTTTTTCAAGCGGATGGTCTCCAACCATCAACAGCCTTACTTCATCGTCCCATAACTCCCTAATCAAAACCTTCCTGCTAATTGATTCCGTGGCAGTTTGTTGAGGATTAGCAGTTGTATTGTTACGAGTATCAGCAACCACAGTTACAGACTGAAGTTCAACTTCTTGTTTTTCCAATTCTTTTCCAAATTGTAATTCAGCTTCTTCAACTGAAAGCAAATAGTGATAAATATATCCAACAATATTTGTATATTCATTTGAGTCCCAAATAATCCTGACAAATTCTGGGCGTTTTATATTAGTCCACCAAATTTTTTGTTTTTCCTTACTGAAAAATGGCCCAGCAATCATTGTATCTCCAAGGATTGAACCATTCTGCACTCCCTCCTGATAAATCTCAAACCAGTTATTCTCCTCAAAAATGTCATTGATAAGTTTCTCAACTTCTTTTACCCTGGATAATTCAATGTCATCCTTTGCATCTCTAGGCGGAATGTCAATCTCTGGTTCTTCTTGAGTCATAAAAGCGGTGAAGTTATCAACTGTCATTCGGCAGAAATTAGTAACATTCATCGCAGACCCTTCTTCTCTATTGTGAAACCATTGGTCGCCTTCATAAAACTGACGTGAAATATTATAACCTGCTCGCAAGTATCCGCCAGTCTTATTTCTTACTCCAAAAATTCTCCGATTAACATCCCATTCCATCTCACTGTCTTTGGTGTTTAAATACTTTACCAAAGCCTGCTTATCATCCTTCTCATCAGGAAATTGTTTTTTTGCGTAAGCTAATACTCCCATTTAAACTCTTTCTTTTCTTTTAAACCTAGAGAGGTTATATGATTTTTTTCTTGCATTTTGGTCTCCATATCTTTTCCAAATAAGCCAACAGCCCATCACAAACGACATCACCCAATCTTGTTTTAATTTCCTATCTTCCTTCTGATAAGTTGCTAACTGGTTAGCTAGCTTTGGCAAATATACTGAACGAATCCATCCATAATCTTCATTACGCTCCACCACTTCATCATTTACCAACTCCGCCCGTCTCCCTTTAGTCAAAAGAATTTGTGCAAAGACCAAAGCATCTTCTTTATCCTTTCCAGTTCCAGCAGCATCAAATCCTATCGGCTTAATTCCTTTGAGCATCTTCTTGAACATCTGACCACCCATTGCTGAAGTATCCATTATCACTTTTGCGCCATTGTAATCTGCTCTCATGTTTCGCAAAATCGCAATCAAGTCATAAGGGTCTCCACCCTTCTTTGAGTAAGAGCGCACAATCGTATAAGGAACTTTAGATAAATCCCAAACCAGCATTACAGTCTCATCTCCCTTATCAGCAATTCCCCAGTCAACTGAAATCATATACTCCTTTTCTACATCAGGCGGAATATATTTTTTTCTATCTTTAAACCAAATCTGTTCAATGACCTGGGTTTCAAACATTACATTTCCTGCGGTAACGAAATCTCCATAAAGAACCTGCCTAGCCATAACGGGATTACGCTTTTTTGTATCCCTGGCATGGCTCTCTCTTTTCTTTTCAGGGATAAATATATTTTCAAGGTAACTTCCAGCTAGAGTGAGAAAATTATTAATCCCTTCTTTAGCTTCTGCTACCAAATGGTAGTAATGTTGCTGGGACTTAGCTTCCACTCCAGGGGTCGCTACTAACATTATTAGTTTACCATAATCTCCCAAACGAGAATAGACATTTCCATCTAATTCTTCTTCTAAATGGTGGCTTCTAACACATTCGTCATAACTGACAAACCCAGCAGGTAGCCCCTGAAACGAAGAACCCATGTCTTCACTGGTAGAAAACGCATAGGTAAGCGCATTGTTAGTGTATCTAACCTCTCCAAGAGCCTCATTTTTACCAGCAAAGAAATTCCTCAATTTTAAGGTTTTAGCATTAGAAAACCTTTTACCTCTTTCCTGCCAAGTGAACTGAGACTTTAAAATATCTTCAATGTAACGAAGGCACTCTTTTGCCTGTCTACTTATTGGGGAGATGTCAAAGGTTCTATATCTGAAATCATCATATCCATCTCCGTGCATTATCCCTATCTTATAAAATACAAATTTTATATGCAAAATAGCCAGCAAAACAGTCTTGCCACTTCGGTTTCCAGCGTGCAGGAGCATCTCAATCAAATCTTCTTCAGCATAATCCCCCTTCCACATCGCATCATCCATTACTTCACAAACTCGTATCTGAAATGGATTGAGTTTCATTCCAAGCCAGTACTCGGCAAAGAATTTTGTGTTATGCAGCCCCTTCCGCAGAGCCTTCGCTTGGCTCAACAGAATTATCTTCTGCTGGAGCTTCAGCTTGGCCCAAGAACTCTGAAGGACTAAGTTGGTAGACACCATTTTGTTTCTTAAATATTAAAAGTTCTTTTTTGGTATCATTTTCTAAAAATTCTATATCCTCCTCACTCAACTGATTAGCTTTAACCATTGAAATCAGAAGCGCAAAATGAGCATCTGCCCTGTCTTCGCTTCGCTCTTTGAGCTTCAGAGACCTAGCTCGGTCTTCTTCTTCCCGAATAATCTTATAAATATCCATCGGCTTTATGCCACTCTTTGCCAACTCTCTAGGGGACATCTTATCAAGCTGACCAGCAATCTCCCGAATACTACCCAAAAATTCAGCCATTAGCTGCGTGGCATCTTGGCGAATCATTATTTGTTGTTTTTGTTTCTGTACCTCTCGCTCTAACAAAGTCTCCTCGGAGAGCAGGTCAGGAGCGTATTTTTCAATAGTTTTAGCCCATTTGTAAAAGTTATGATAGGCTATTTTATCCTTTTCTTCACTATTTAACAGGGGTTTTACCTTCTTTTCAAAGAAATGGCTATACTCAATAGGCTTATTTATCTTCAGTTTCTCTCCAACATAGTGTAAAAAGGTTTTCTTAATATCCTGATAAGCTGAAACCTTAGCAATCAGGGAGTTCGCTTCACTTAATTTTATTGCTTTGATTGAGTGCATGTGGAAAATCCTCTTGACAATATAGTACCATAATTTTATTATTAAGACACTAATTAAACGGACACTTCTATGTTCAATACTGACATTAAAACTATATAGCTATACCAAGATTAATTTAATCTTGGTTTTTTGTTTTTACTTCGGCCTTGTCAATACTTCTTTTGTCGCACTTGAGTCTTATTGGCAGGTCAAAGTAAAAACAAAAATAAAAAATCCGAAAAAATCTTTGTTGTGTCTAAAATCAACATAGAAACAAAAAGAGCCACTTGGGAGATAATCATACGAGATTCTCCCAACGTGGCACAACTTTCTGCTCTTTTCAAACCGAGTTGTATGCAACAGCGTAGCTCTGCTAGCCAACTCAAGTGTGATAACGCCAGTTATATTCCCTCTGGTGTATTAAAAGGGAAATGATAGAGGTAACATAGTGAAAGAGGCCTTTATCTATAACTTACAGTATTATACAATACTTACTCTATGTGTCAAGTCAATGATTTGACGACCTTCACGAACGGGATAAGCTGGCCTGTGGCAGGTCAAAATAGCCACCATTGTCTTGGCAAGGTTTCCCCACAAAACCCAATCGTTATCCGTCTCGGTTTGAATAACAAAAAGAAATACTTTAAATTTACCCGTCTCTTTTTACGGGATAAGCTATAACATTGTCTGGCAAATATATGGTCTTTATAATTGTTACAATAATTTATGTTTTGGTCTGGTTTGTTCAATTGAACATATCACTATAAACAAAAAACTCCCTTTCAGGAGTTCTTTGCGTTCAACACATAATTACTATAACAGACCTATTATATTTGTCAAATACAATGTAATAACATAGTTTCTAGTATCTGTCAAGTATTAATCTATTTTTATACCAAATAGAGGGGGTGAATCACTTATTAATTTAAAACTTGAAACCCCACTACCCGTACGGTCATTCGCTTTTCCAGTTTAAGAGTACTTGCCTAGTACTATTAGCATACAATACAGTACTGGACAGTTGAAGTGATAGAGAGGGTGCTACCCCTCCAACTAGCCCTTAACACTCAAAGGTAATACCCTTTGACCTTACCACTACCATTACACTACCCATAGCCTAGTAATAGATACTAACTGTTCAAGTAGTATTTATTGGCTGTTGAACAGTAACTATAATCTACATTTAGGGCTGTTTGACTTTACTGTTTAATATGGTGTGGTGTGTGGATAAGATTGTGGATATGTGGATAAGTATTGATAGGGGATATTAAGAGCAAATAAAAGAAATTTAAAGCTGGGCTTGGTTAAGCCCTTTTTTTGTTTAGTGGTTATTGACAAGTATTAAGTAGTAGTATATACTAGTAATAGGTTCATTTAGACAGTACTTTGATAACTCAATACCACTTAACGGGAGAGAAATTTATGACTGACAAAATAATTTACTTTAACGAAAAGACAAAAACTCATGCTTTGCTTTGTGACTGTTCTAACTGTAAGAAAAAAACCAAACAAACAACTGAAGTAGTCAATGAAATAATTAATGACAAAGAATAAGTGGTATTGAGTTATGAGAGTATTGCATAGCACTTTGACAATTTAGCCAGTCGCAATAAGGGAGCATAAATATATGAGTGATTTAGAATTACAAAAGCTGTTAAGACTAACTAGACAGCTTGAAAGTGAGTTCTATCCAGACGCTGACGAAATGACACCTGATACTATTGGAGATTTTATAGGCTTAGTCATAGAATCCCAGAACACTAATAGTATTAAAAGAATGAACAATGACTAAAATTGACTACATCATCATTGCTGAAGCGATAAACGAGGAACTTCATTATCACTGGAAATATCATTCTGATGATGAAGAAGCAACCAAAGGCAAAGAAGCACGAAAATCTATAAAAGGTTTTATAAACCATTTTATAGATAGAATTAGCATAGAGCTTCTAAAAGATAATCCTAGCTTTGATTATAAAAAGTTTAGAAAAGCATGTTGGGATAATCTAATTCAATAATTAATCCTTGGACCGGCTAAATTGTAAGAGTGTTACAAAAACAAGGCTCAAAATTGAGTTATAAGCTCTTAAAAAGATAGCACTTTGACAATCAATACCAATAATCAGGGCAAGCCATTAAGGAGAATATTAATATGGATTTTGAAACTTTAATCATAAGACATATTAAGCGAAACAGGCCAAAGATATATACTGTTATTCGCCACGTCTCTAGTTCAGGAATGTTTAGACTTATAAGCTGTTATTTAGTTTATAAGGGAGACATAGTAAATATTGATTGGCTTGTAGAAAAAATGACAAGTTATAAATGCGATAGCACTAGAGAGGGGTTAAGGGTGTCGGGTTGCGGGATGGATATGGGCTTTTCAGTTGTTTATAACTTTAGTAATTGTTTATTCCCCAAAGGATTCAAATATCGTAAAGGTGAAAATCACAGAAATGGAGACCCATCACCAACAGACCCAGACGGAGGTTATGCTTTAAAACAAGCGTGGATATAAAATAACTAACTTGCTTGCTCTGATTATTGCTATTGATAACAGCCCTTTATAATTAAATATAAAGTATGGCTTTAACACCAGACCAAAAGGCTATACTTCGCAACCTGAATGTTAAGGACTTGAAGATAGAGGGAGTTGTGGCGGTGCTTAAAAAAGCACTAACAAATACTTTCTTCGCTCACAAGCTCGTTAAGATTATGGGTTACGAAGTTAAATAACCTTTTAGGAGTCCATTTTGGGCTTCTAGTACTTCAGTAAATATACTGAAATACTAAAAGCTCATAATTAAATTAGTAAAATGAAAGTTCAAGAAAAAATTAACTATTTGCAAGAAAATCATTTTGGAGAATGGTTAAAAACAAGGCAAGTGATAGACGAAGAGGTGTCTAAGGAACATTCAATGTTTTGTGTATGTGGTCGGCTTTGCACGGGACTTCACGAAAGTAATTGCAGTAGATTTCAAAAAAAGGTTAACAGCAAGACTGCACAAACACTAAAACATTTAATTAAATAGAGATAAAATAATTATAGCCTTTTATTCTCGCTCTAGTTTCAACCTCGCAAAATAGGGATTGATAATGATGAGGTATCCCCTAGAGTGAGTGTAAAAGTTTATAATTAACAAAAAAACATGACAGGAGAAACATACGGAGCATTGAAGCGTATTGTTGAAGAAGTAAAAGAAAAACGAAATGCTGAATGTTTGATGAAGGATTGTATCATTAATCATCTTATTGGTGGTAATGATATAGATTTGGTTGAAGGTTGGATTAAAGGAAAGGAGAATAAAATATGAAGAAAATAGATATTAACATCAATCAAGCTAAGATTTTAGGTTATTCAGTTGATCTAGAGAGTGAGAAGTTGGAATCAACAGCAACGATTGGATTATTTACTGGCGATAAAAAGATAAGTACTTTTTCTTTGCGAACCCAAGAATGTTTTGGAGATAGTATTGAATTTGATTTACCAGTTAAGCTAATTGAACCTATACAAGATGTTGCCAAGGAATTAGAGGTCGTTTTAGTAAGAGAATGTAATAAATCATTAAAGAGATTAGAAGCTCCTAAAAATAAATGACAAAACTATATTATACACCGTCATCAGATGAGCAATTTGATGAGCTAAAAGCAAAGGCAATTGAAATTTGGCAAGGTTATAATAATGATAATCATTATGTAGATGATAAAGTTTCTAGGATAGCAGATATTAAAAACATAAGTGATAATTTTATGTATATGGTTGCTATGTTTGATTCAGAAAATCATAAAAAGTTGGCTGGGATGCTAACGTCAGAAACTAGAGAGCAAGTCAGATTGAGAATGGTTGATGGTGGACAGCCAGATAGGTCTAATCCATTTTAATATGAACAATAATTATAACGAATCAGAAAGAACAATAATAAAAGAAAAAACTGAATTTGTTTGCAACAGTAGAAAAACACATGAACACATCTGTGCTATTTGTGGAGAGTATTACAATCCAGAGTTTCCTCATCAAAATTGTTATAAAAATAAATGAAACTAGAAAACCAAGTAACATCACTAGAACTATCAAAGAGGCTCAAAGACCTAGAAGTTAAGCAAGAGAGTTTGTGGTGGTGGTATTGGAATGATTATCGTGAGGGTGGCAAAGAAGGTTGGGATGATAGTGGTTTAATTTATACTGGAGGGAAATTTATAGATGGTTCAGATGAAGCTAAAATTAGACTTGGAGAGGAAGATTTTTCAGAAGACGACCAAAGATTACACGACCATAATGTAGCAAGGTCAAATTATATCTCTGCTTTTACAGTCGCAGAGCTTGGGGAGATGATGCCGAAAGGTTTTGCCTCGTATTTCAGAAAACGACTTAACAATTGGCAGTGCATAGCGCCTTATGCAGAGCCAGAAGTTCCACATACTCATTCCGTAACCGAAGCCAACGCTAGAGCTAAAATGGCAATTTATCTTTTAGAGAATAAACTTATATGACAATTGCCTGTGGATAACTTGTGGATAAGTAAGTACAATAGGTATTGACAAGTATTGAGTAATATTATAGAATTAAGTTGTTAAATGGCTATCTCTATGAGAAATCGTGAGTCAGGTTGAGGACAATTTTTGGGAAAGAGTTTGTACTGTTGGTGATAACCCACTCCTTGCAAAACAGCACCAAGAAAGATAATCAATACCAAAAGCGACAACGAGTAGATGAACTAGATAACTGATGATACTAGACTGTATCCGTCCTAAAATTTCAGCGTCAAAGAAATTTTCTTTGAAAATAGAATAGGCAGAGGTGATAACTTCAAACAAAAATCGTAATAACCTTTTGAGTGGGTTGTGGTAATTAAGATAAGTTAACGTATCACATTCAACACTCACCTTTGCCTATTGCTCAAAGAGGTTCGTTAATGGGGGGTGCAGTTTCTACAGACAAAACGCTCACTCGGCTTAAGACGAGTAGGAATTAAAAGTCTATGGGTAAACCTCTCAACGATTGTTTATCAACTGCGATAGAGCGTTCCCCATTAGCGAATCTCAATTAGTTCTTTATAAGTTAGATTGATTATGGTAAATAGTTGGTGGCGGTAAAACCTTTTAGAACTAGGTTTAAGCACTATATCAATGAAGTAAGGGGTAATGCCTTTATGGGCGGATTTAGAAAGGCACTCACACGCTAAAAAAACTATTGGGTTTGGTTTCATTAGCCAAAACCACTTTGGTTGTAATATAAAGTACGGCCTCCATCTGTTTATCAATCCAATCAATTTAACTTTTAGTGAGTTAATTCTTTCTCCTCTGGGTTTAACCCAGTATAATACCCCTGGACTTGGCCGAGTTTGTCTTCAATACTCGGTATCTGGGGGAGAGGGAATTAAATAAAGAAGTAAAATAAATATAATGTTTGATAAAGCAAAAGACTATGCTAAGAGGATAATGCAAGAATGGCTTTATTCCGATAAGGATATAAAAGGGTTTGAGGAAGTTCTGAAATTGACTTGTAAAGCTAATGACGTTGAATATAATCTTGATGTAGCAAAAGGATTTAAACTAGGAATGATTTTTTTAATGGCTGGTGATAAAATAGCAAATGATGATAAGACTTTTAAAAAAGGAACTGGTATTGCTCTGATAATGCTTGATATGCTGATTGAGAAAAGAGAGGGAGAAAAAGAAAATGCTAAAAGTTAGCCATTGTCATTTATGTGGAAAGTACAAAAAGGATACTAAGAAAATAGAGATAATAAACAAGTTGGGAACTAGACTTTTCGGGAGAGGTTGTAAAGAATGTTTGGCTAAAGCTGGTAAGGATGGATTGCCAGAAGGTAGCATAGGTAAATTGATAAGAGAAGGTAAGGCTAAGATTCTATGATAACAAAAAAATGTGGTTTTGAGAGTTGTAAAAACTCAGTTCAAGGGAAAAGAAGTTTTTGTGGAAGCAAGTGTCTTAGAAAAGTATTTAGCAAAAAGAAATTAATTAAGGAGAAAAAAAGAATGAACGCCCCAGTCATTATAACCACAAAAGAGGAAGCCCAAAAGCAATATGAGACATATAAGGAGATAGTTAAAACTCGCAAAGAGCAATATCTTGATGATTTAAAAAAGACTTATCACGCTCTCTCAAAAGGGATGAAAGTTATTGACATTTATGAAGTATTTAAGCAATCGGGTTCTAATAGCGAAAAAGAGCCAAAGTTGGCAATAGCAAGAGCTGATTGGAATAGGTGTATACTTTCAAAGTTTGAAGGTGGCATTGGAGTATTTTCTGATATTGGAAAAAGAGAATTGGTTGTTAGTACTTGGAACTATAATAGGGGAATGGGAACAAGAAATAATTATACTCAAGTAGATGTTAGAATTCCTACCACCACTTTTGATTGGAAGACAGAAAAAGGGGAAGGTGAATTTGAAAACGAAGATATTATTATTAGACAACAAATTCAAACACAAGTCCCTATTGTACCTGCTCATTTATTACCAAAAGGAAGATTAGATAATTATTATATCTTATTTGAAGTAAACGAATGGACAGAGCAACCTGTACCTCCAGTTGCTAAAGACCCTTATCTGCTTCGTAGGATTAACTCTAATACTTTTGTGATTTTGGCTGAATGGGACTTAACTGAAGTAGAACAAGCAATAATGAGAGGACTTTAACTTCAAGTTAAGAAATTTATAGATGAGTATGATAGAAGTAAAAGTAAAAGGAACTTGGAAGTGTAGAGAATTTTTAGTTAGCAATTTGAATGTTAGAATTTTTGATACAAAAAGCCGAAATAATTTAGCAATATCTATTTTAGATGTAAAAAAATTAGCTAAAGTAATTGAAGATTTAGAAGAACTTAAACAACTAGAAGAATTGTATAGATGAGCCATATAAAAGAAAAATTAGGACACGGACACGCTATAACAGTCAATGGTGAAGTAATGATGTATTGTGATGGTTCTTGTAAGAGAATGGTAATCCCTAGCATAACAGGAAGCGATACAGAAGATGGTAGCGGTACTTGGGAAAGCACTTGTCCTAATTGTAATGAGTTATTAGATGAAGATTAAATTTAAAGAAAATGGATGAAGATAAAATTAATTTAATTCGTTTTATAGTATCTGAAGCACTTGCTTTAATCGGAGTGATAATGGTTTCAATTGCATTTGGAAAAGTAGGTTTAGCTATTGGTGGATTATTCCTTTTTATTATAGGTTATCGTATTTATAAAGATTTAGAAAAATAAATGTTCAATGCAGAAAGGTTTAAATGCCAGAAGAAGAATTATTGACAGTTGATGAGGCTGCGAAAAGATTATCTCTTAGTCCTAATACTATTAGGAAGTGGATATTAAATAGGGAGATTAAATATATGAAGATTGGAAGTAAGGCAGTTCGTATTCCTGCTTCAGTAGTGGAGGCTAAATTAAAAGTTATATTACCAAAAAATAATAATCAAGGAAATTAAATAAATGAGTAAAGAAAATCATGTGTATAAAATCGTAGTTGTAGATGAAACAGGCAAAGAGTATTTTAATGGGGATGTAGATAGGTTTATGCTTGTAGCTTCAGAAGGAGAAACTATTAGTAAAACTTTTTCTTCTGAAGATTTGATAGAAAAACTTGGTATGCTTGAATTTACTAAGTTGTGGATAACCAATGAAGAAAATATTGGTAAAAAGCAAACAGTTAGACAAGAGTTTCATCTTGCACCAAAATTACCAAAGAAAGGATAATAAATGCAGATTAGTCCAGCACTAAAAATAAAACTACTTTCAAAAATAAAGCGTGAAATATCCATCATCAGAGGGATGCTCTTTAAAGAAGTGATGGAGTGGAAAAGACTTGAAATACAATCAAGAGCAAAGGCAATGCCAGAGGGAAGTACATTTGTTACAGTAGACCAAATAAAATTATCTGATGAAGAAAAAAAAGTAATTGACAGTCAGATTGATTGGTTTTTGGCAGAAGATTTAGAGAAATTAGGAGACGACCTTGTAATTCAGAAGGCCAAATCAGTATTAGCTGATTTAGAAAAGGTTAAAATTTTAAGTCAACCTCAAAAGAATCTTAAAGCAGAACTTCAAGAGGCCTTAACAGTTGATAATTCTCAAGAAGTAAAGAAAGAACCATTTTAATGGGAGAAATTAAAACAACCTATCAAGTTCCAGCAGACTTTTGGACTAAAGAATGTCCACCTCATTGGTTTGAGCCAGTCATAACAGGGCCAATGCACTCTGATATAAAAATGGTTTGTAAAAAATGTGGAAAAGTAATAGACCCAAATGAGGAGAATTAATTTATGAAGTATTGTGAACATTGTGGAGAAGGTGTATATGTAGATAAAATCTTTGGGTTCTATTTATACGGAAATAAGTTTTGTAATAATTGTGGAAACTCTACTAAGAAAACAATTAAATTGGCATGTTCTAATAATCATAGAGTGAGCATGTATGATAATAATTGTGGGGAATGTGGAGAGTCGTTAAAAGTAAAATTTAACAAGATAAGACAATTAAAAGATGCGTGGAAACAAGAAGCTAACAAATGAGGATAAGTTTAGGCTAGAAAAACAGATACAGAAAAAGTTGATGATGTGTATTAGAAGTTCAGAGGCGTTTAACTATCTCGGCCATCTCCAGTTTACTCATAGAAAAATAGATTCAGCAGGTTACGAGAAATGGTTTAAGTGGTGGAAGAAACATAAGCAGAAGATAGTTAGACCTCCTAAAGACCCAGGTGAGCAATCGCTTAATAATATGTCGGCGATGGAAGGACAAGAAACACCAGAAGAAAAGAAACAAAGAGAGGCAGAAGAAAAAAGAGAGCGAGATTTAGCAATAAAGGACATTCCTTTTTAATATGACAAGCAAAGAAGAATATAACTTTATAAAAAAATCAGTTGAAGCAATTAAAATGAAATTTGGCAATCCTTGTCATATTGAAATAAATAAGTTGTGGAGAAAGTTAAGAGCTTTACGAGGAAGGCAACAAACAAGTAAGGTTAAAGATGAAATTAAGAAAATAGAAAATTCATTATTATATCAATTAAAAATTAACCAAGGAAAGGACTAAAAAACATGGGACTTGTACCAGAAGAAGATACAATCACTAAAGGTTACTTTACTCCAAATAAAATGGAGAATGAAAAGGCCTATAAGGTTCGTGTGATTGACTACAAGCGAGAAGAAGGCGGTAAATATCCTGATAAAGAAGGATATACTACTTTCTTTATACTAGAAGGATTAGACCCAGCACTAGCTGATTATCTTGATGATGATGGCATCGTCAAATTCACTTGTGGGTCAACACGACTTCGCAAAGAATTCTTCAAGAAGAATGTTGAGCAGGGTGATGTCATTACCATTATGAGAAGCGGTGAAGGCTTTAAGACTGATTACAAGATTGAAGTTGTTGAGAAGCATGAAGAAACAATTAGTGCTGATGACCTACCTAAAGAAGAAGCTAAACCAGAAGCTAAGCCAGAATAATGGATTTAAGCGACTACCAAGTAAAAAAGAAAAAGAATCTCCATAGCGATAAGCATTTATTGATAGATGAAGTTCGTAAAACTTTTGGAGATACCGCAAAGAAAGGGATAGGTTCATTTGGATTTTACTTGGGGTTGCTTAAAGGAGTTAGTGTGTCTGTTATTCGTAGAATTTTTAGAGAGATTATGGAAGGCAATGCTAAAAGTCCAAGAAAATTATTTACTTGGAAGATTAAAGAGTTTAAAAAAAAGCAATTGGATAAATCTAAGTATTCTCCAATGCCAAGTAATCTACATTATTAGTTAGTCTACCAGATCGAGAAGCTGAGTTGGCAGAGGCTAAAATACAATACGAAAAGATAGCTATAAAACAAAGTGACAGTTGTAATGTGGAACTTTATAAAAAAGCTGATTCCAATTTCTATACATCTTG
>SDBU01001321.1_pt1 | contig 35904 bp, 34 predicted proteins | sample 2277071 | NCBI WGS metagenome assembly SDBU01 (sample SAMN10397929, study PRJNA504765) | marine sediment metagenome | isolation source: marine sediment core GS08_GC12, 126 cmbsf | place: Arctic Ocean: Gakkel Ridge, Loki's castle | collected 2008 | reverse complement strand
GCACCCTAGTCCGGTGCATAATGCCGCAACAATCCTTCCAGCTTCTCCAGGTTCACAGGCACCACCCCCATCTCCTCCACCACGGTTCCGGCGGCATAGTTGGACAGAGTGGCCGCTTCCAGCACAGTAGCCCCCGCCAGGACGGAGAGGGCATAGGTACTGATCACGGTATCGCCGGCGCCACAGACGTCGGAGACCTTGCGGGCCCTGGTGGGAATTCGGTGATAGCCGTCGGCGTCACACAGATCCATGCCCTTCGCGCCCCTGGTGATCATCACCACCTCAGCCTGGAGCCGCTCACGCAGGATCGACCCGGCCGCCTGGACATCCTCATCATCCCGGATGGGCCGGCCGGTGAAGTGGGCCGCTTCCTGCTCGTTGGGCTTGATCAGAGCCACCTGCCGGTATAATTCAAAATGGTCGCTCTTGGGGTCCACGAACACCGGGCAACCCGCTTGAGCTGCCCCGGCGCATACCCGCTGGATGACCTCCGGACTGAAGACCCCTTTATGGTAATCCTGGAGAATCAGGGCATCAGCGCCCTCCAGGGCCTGCGTGATGGTTTCCACGAGTTGGGCCTCCAGCCGCGCCGATGGTGGCCGGATAACCTCTTTATCCATGCGGATTACGTGCTGAGAACCGGCGATCACCCGGGTCTTCTCAGTGGTGGGCCGGTCACCGTCTACCACGCATTTATGTTCCAGCCCATAGCTGCTCACCGTCTCTTCGAACATCCGTCCGGCGGCATCCTCGCCGATCAGGCCCACCAGCTCAACCCGGGCACCCAGGGACCGGAGGTTGAAGGCCACGTTCGCCGCTCCTCCCGGGCGATGTTCAATTCTATCCACCGCCACTACCGGTACCGGCGCCTCCGGCGAGATACGGGAAACGGTGCCCCACACGTAGGTATCCAGCATAACATCACCCAGCACGGCCACCTTCAGGTGGGCAAAGGCATCCCGCAGCTCAAAAAATCTTTCAGGCAACATCAGCGGCAATCTTGACCAACCGGCTGGTGCCGGTCATCTCGGCTGGTATCTCCAGGCCCAGGTAAGCCAGGATGGTAGGAGCGATGTCGGCCAGTTTCCCGGTGCCGGCCAGCCCCAGGTCCCCATCCGGCGAGACCAGCACCAGAGGTACGTTAAAGGTAGTATGTGCGGTATGCGGCCGGCCGCTGTCCGGATCGATCATCATCTCCACGTTACCGTGATCGGCCGTCAGAAACAGAGCCGCCCCCTGTTTTTCGGTCGCGGCCAGGATCCGGCCTACGCAACCATCGAGCGTCTCCAGGGCGGTAATGGCTGCGGGCAGGACACCGGTATGTCCCACCATATCCGGGTTGGCGAAGTTCATGATCAGGCAATCGTAGTGCTGGCCCTCGATGGCCTCCAACGCAAGGAGGCATACTTTCTCGGCGTTCATTTCCGGTTGCAGGTCGTAGGTAGCCACCTTGGGTGAGGGTACCAACTGCCGGTCCTCCCCTGGGAAGCGCTTCTCCTGGCCCCCGTTGAAGAAATAGGTGACATGGGCGTACTTCTCGGTTTCGGCCAGCCGCAACTGGTGATAGCCGGCCCGGGACAATACTTCCGGGAGGATATTGGTGATCTTCTCGGGTTCAAACAGTACCGGAAAATTGAAGTTATCATCATACTGGGTCATGGAGCGCAGGTCCACTTTCAGCCGTTGCCGGGGGAACTCGTCAAAATCAGGGTCTGTGAAAACAGCGGCCAGCTGGCGCATGCGGTCGGCCCTGAAGTTCATGGCCAGCAGGGCATCACCGTCGGCGATTATGCCTTTTGGGTCGATGACTTTAGGCCTGACAAATTCATCGGTCACACCGGCGGAATAGGAAGCCTGAATGGCCTCCGCGGCACTGCCGAAGCGCTCGCCTTCGGCGCTGGTCAACATCCGCCAGGCCTGTTCGACCCGCTCCCAGCGGTTGTCCCGGTCCATGGCGTAGTAGCGCCCCACCACGCTGGCTATCCGGCCCACCCCCGTTTCCACCAGCCAGCCCTCCACCCGCTCCAGGTAGCCGGCGCCCGCCGAAGGAGATGTGTCGCGGCCGTCCATCATGGCATGGTAAAACACCCGCTCCACACCGGCCGAGCGGGCAGTTTCCAAGATAACTTTAAGGTGGTCCAGGTGGCTGTGCACCCCGGCGTCGCTGCACAGGCCCAGTACATGGAACGCCCCCCCCCGCTCCCGCACCAGAGCCAGTTGCTCCAGTAGCACGGGGTTCTGTCGGAATTCACCGCTGGCGATGGCATCGTTGATGCGCACCAGGTCCTGGCGGACGATTCGGCCGGCCCCCATATTCATGTGGCCTACTTCGGAATTACCCATCACGCCATCCGGCAGCCCCACAGCTCCGCCGGAGGTTTGCAGCTCGATCATGGGAAACTCCCCCAGCAGCCGGTCCAGGGTCGGGGTCCGGGCCAATATGGTGGCATTGCCCTCCCGCTCGGCCCGTAATCCGTAGCCGTCCAGGATCAACAGCACGAATTTTAGCATACTACGCTTTCTTCTTCTTGGCCGGCGGCTTATGCTCACCCTCCGGATCGGGCTCTTCGGGCAGGGCGACCATCAGGATGATATAAAGCAGAACGGCCGCTCCGTAGAAGAAACAACCGGCCACCCACAGTACCCGCACCATGGTGGAATCTACCTGCAGATAATCTGCGAAGCCACCGCAGACGCCGCCAATCTTACGGTCGGTCCGGCTTCTATAGAGCCGCCTCTCCCCGGCCTCATCGGTCGCCGCCCGACCCCGCCCAAAGGCTAACAGCAGGTAACCACCTACCAGCACCAGGATCAACGGGACAAAATCACGGGAATGCAGGTGAACCCCTGGTATTATCGGCCAGTAGATGATGCGGTACTGGCTACCCCAGAGAAACACTCCCATGAGCACCAGGGCCAGCCCCCACCATAGACGGCCGCGGCTATAGCTGGGAGACTCACGCTCTACCTTCCCCGCGCTGTCAAATTCCATCGGTATGATCACCCAGGCAATCAGGTACAGAAACAGTCCTACGCCGCCAAACAGGATCAGGATCAGCCAGATCAGCCGGACCAGGACGGGATCTAGGTCAAAGTAATCCCCCAGTCCTCCGCAAACTCCCCCAATAATATGGTTGGTTCGAGATCGATGAAGTCTTCGCATTGCTCTACCTCCTCCTCAAATCACCTATCGCTGGCCAGAACTTCCAGATGGACGGCTACCGATTCGGCCAGCCCCGCCAGGTGGTACCCCCCTTCCAGAAAAGATACGATTCGCCCATCGCAAACTTCCGCCGCCAACTCCCGGACACAGCGGGAAAGATCCGCAAAGCCACCGGTAGTGACATTCATGTGGCCCAGGGGATCATTCTCATGGGCGTCAAAACCGGCCGATATGAAAATCAGCTGCGGGCGGAACTTCAACAGGGCTTCGGCCACGGGGCCCTCCAGAATGCCCAGGTATTCGCTATCCCCGTTTCCGGCCGCCAGGGGAAAGTTAAGGGTAAATCCCCTTCCCCGGCCCGTACCCTTTTCCGCCGTTGCCCCGCTGCCGGGGAACAGTGGCCACTCATGCAGACTGATGTAAAAGACCTGGTCGCTGCCATAGAATATGTCCTGGGTACCATTGCCGTGATGAACATCCCAGTCGATCACGGCCACCCGTTCCAGGCCGTGCCGGTTGCGGGCATACTCGACCGCCAGGGCCACATTCGCCAGCAGGCAGAATCCCATGGCCTGTTCGGGCAGGGCGTGATGTCCCGGCGGGCGGCCAAGTATGAAGGCTGTGCGGGTAGTTCCCTCTATAACCGCGTCCACCGCCTGAAATCCGGCACCGGCCACCTTCAGCGCCGCCGTCCAGGAGCCGGGCGAAATCTCGGTATCGGGCGAATCGATGGTAGCCGGTCCTTTGCCGGCCGCTTCTTCCAGGCGGAGCAGATAGCCCCGCGGGTGTACCGGAAGCAACTCATCTAGCTCAGCCGGCCGGGCTTCTTCGCGGTCCAGGCGGTCCCACTCCCCGGAGGCTTCCAGACCATTTCGCACTGCCTCCAGCCGGGAGGGGGATTCAGGATGCCCGGGACTGACCCGGTGATCGAGAAAATCAGGGCTCCAATACAGGGTTAACGGGACCACGACCTGTTTTACACCTTATTTGGACGGACCGGACCGGGCGGAACGGCTTGATCCCCCCCGGTTGGGTGACCGCCGCCGCCGGACGGGCTTATCCCCCTGGGTCTTGCCACCGCCATCGCCGGTTCCCGGTGGCCGTCGGGATCGACCGCCATCCCGCACCGACCGGATCATGGCGATATGCCCCCGGTCAAGGGTCACCGATACACCGGTCAGGCGCCGGAAAGTCATGGGGTTGAGGGTGGACATGATCACAGTGCTGCCCTCATAATTGCATTTCCGCTGCAACTGGCGCTTTAAAAAATCCAACTCGTCGTAACTCATGTGCTGTTCCAACTCATCGATCAGCAGCACCTTGGAATCACTTACCAGGACGATGGCCAGATCGACCCAGCGTCGTTCACCGGGTGACAGGGTCTTCACCGGCCGCTCCATTTTCTCCCCCAGGGACATCTGCCTGGAGATATCCTTGATCCGGTCTTCCAGAGAATTGGTTGACCATGACGCGATATTGATCTCTTTACGCAGGTACTTAAGCACCGTGCCCCGGGCTTTGCGCGGCAGCTGGGGCAGGAAACAGACCTCCTCCCGCAGCTTGCCGCGAAACTCGGCACTGGAGTTGGGGATGCCGTCGTAGCTGACAATTCCACTGGTCGCCCGCCGAGTCCCCGCCAACACCTCCAATAGCGTGGACTTGCCGGCGCCCGGTTGTCCGGTAACGGTATAGATAATACCACGATGGATCATGAAATTGCCAATGGCCAACACGGTTTTGCCTTTCACGTTGACCTTCAAGTCTTGAATCTGGAAAATCGGTTGCTGCATAGATACTCCTAATTACTAATAAACTTTATGAAATTGCTCAATACCTGCCGGCTATCATCAGCTCGGAGGTCGAGTGAACCGCTGGCCGAAATCCCCATTTCAGCTCTTAAAGCCACGTACAGGCGGGCGATGGGCAGGTTAAACTCCGGGTGAAACTGCACCCCGAATGCTCGAGCTCCCACCCGGAACGCCTGTAATCCCATCTCATTGGTGGCCAGGGTTTCGGCGCCCGGTGGTAGGGAGATCACCCTTTCCTGATGGGTCTCGTAGACCGCGAACCGCGCTTCAAAGCCTCCGAAAATGGCATCGGCCGCTCCCCTCTCAGTCAGCTCGACAAAAGCCGTACCCAGTTCCCACCCCCCGGGATTGGCTTGCACCTCACCACCTACGGCCACGGCCAGGAGCTGATGGCCGAAGCACACACCCAAAACGGCATGTCCGCTCTCCACCGCCCGGGCGATGCCCGACTTGGCCGCCGGCAGCCAGGGCAAGCCATCGTGGACCGACTCCGAGGCGCCCGAGATTATCCAGCCGTCGGATTGGGCCGGATCGGGCAACGGTTCTCCGTCGTAGAGTGTAACGATGCGGTAGCGGGCGGGATGGTCGGGTCGTTCCTGGTACCACTGGTGGAACTCGCCAAACCGGCGGCGGAGCTCCGGTAACGTGTTCCCGGCCATCAGGATGTCGATTCGTGGACCGCCGGCACTCAAGCCCACGCACCCCTACTATAACGGAACCGCCGCTTGTTTGAAGGGTCGATTTGTATGCAGGTTGACAGCACGATCACTTTTTATCGTGCCGCGAAAAGCAGGTAGCCGAGCACAGGCTCGAGTCTAAGGCAAACCCTCTAGAAAGCGTTCTGCGTCCAGGGCGGCAATGCAGCCCGAACCGGCGGCGGTGACCGCCTGGCGATATTCCGCGTCCTGGACATCGCCGCAGGCAAACACTCCCGGCACTGACGTGCGGGATGATTTGCCTTCGGTGATGATATACCCCTTTTTATCCAGCCGCAGCTGGCCTTGGAACAGCTCCGTATTGGGGATATGGCCGATGGCAAAGAACACACCGTCAACCGGGAACTCCTCACTTTCCCCACTGCGTGTGTCCTGCAGGATGGCGCCGGACAAACCGCCGTTGGCGGGGTCGCCCAGTAAATCGACCACTATTGAGTTCCAGCGCACCTCGATCTTAGGATTATCGAAAGTTCGCTGTTGCAGAATCTTGGAGGCGCGTAATTCATCCCGCCGGTGTACGATGGTCACTTTAGATGCAAAGCGGGTAAGAAAACCGGCCTCCTCCAGGGCGGAATCGCCTCCGCCCACTACCATAACAGACTTGCCTTTGAAGAAAAATCCATCGCAGGTGGCACAAGCCGATAAACCATGTCCCAGCAGCCGGGTTTCCGACTCCAGCCCGAGCATGCGGGCCGTGGCGCCGGTGCTGATAATCACCGCCTCCGCTTGGGTGAGCTCCTCGTCTACCCAAATTTTGAAGGGCTGGGAAGAAAAATCCACTCGGGTGACATGCTGAAAATGGGTCTGTGCATCAAACTTCTGCGCCTGCTTACGGAACATATCCATCAGCTCAGGCCCCATTATTCCCTCGGGGAACCCGGGGAAATTCTCTACGTCGGTGGTGATCATTAACTGACCCCCTGGCTGGGAACCTTCGAAAACCAATGGATGCAGATTGGCCCGGGCCGTATATATGGCCGCCGTCAGCCCGGCCGGACCTGAACCGATTATCACTACCTTTCGCGGCTTCGTCATTTTTCCTGTTTATGCCTGGATAAGTTGGTCCAGGAGATTCGTAATACTCGATTTAGGCACCGCGCCTACAATCTGGTTGCTGACCTCGCCATTCTTAAAAAGGAGGATGCTGGGCATGCTTCGAATACCGTAACGCGAGGCGATAGTGGGGTGTTCATCCACGTTAAGTTTTCCCACCACAACCCGATCCTCATATTCGGCCGCCACTTCCTTCAAGGCCGGTTCGATGGCGTGGCAAGGACCACACCATTCGGCCCAAAAGTCGACCAGTACCGGTAGGTCGGACGACACGACCTGCTGATCGAAATTCTCTGTGGAGAGCTCAATCATCTCTGCTCCCATCGGGCTTGCTCCTCCTGTTTCCCATACCTGAAAAGAAATCCTAGCTAGTCGTCCTTCGAAGTTATCCCCAAACCGCCCGGATGGGCAAAGGCAATACCGGCTTTAGTAGGATGCCCGGGTGGCCGCCGGGGTTACATAGCGGTTAGAACCGGTATTGTCGCACCGGCTGACTCAGCCTTCATTGTTCCGGTCGTGGTTGGCCATCAGGAAAACCGCTGTGCCTACCGCCTCCACTAGGATCGAAGCTTGAGCAATAACTGTTACCCATGTGTTGAGAATAAATTGCGACCCATGTCCCGGTTCGTTCATGCCTGGCTCTTTACTCCACCCACCCCATTCACTCCGTGAAGTCCCCTTCCTCGCTGAGGGAGGGGAGCCTGCACTGAGTTTGTCGAAGTGTAGGGGTGGGTGCTCACACAAACACATAGGCTGATTCCGGCTCAGCCCGATCGCAGCCATCGCAGGATTTCCGGCAGGGTCACTCGCCGGCCATACATCAATATGGCGGTCCGGAAAACGGTCCCCGCCCAACGGACCAGCAGAATTGTGAACAAAATCAGCACCAGTAAACTCCCCCACGCCTCCCACCAGGGCACATCCGATACCGCCAGCCGAATGATCATGATAAAGGGCGTTACAGGCGGAATGAAGGAGGCGATCCGCACCGGCAGGGCATCGGGCTGGGTGATTACCAGGCTGGAAAAGATAATTGGCAGCACCGGGATAATGCTCACTAGCCCCACCACCTGTTGGGCTTCCTGCTCGGTTTCGAAAATGCTGCCCACGGCGGCGAACAGCGCGGCGTACAGGAAATATCCTGCCAGGGCGAAGGCCAGGAACCAGCCCAGATCGGTAAGGACCGGCAACGCCATCCCGGACCAGGCCGCCGCGGTTGTCGAAACCGTCAAATAGATCGTCACCTGGGTCAGCACCAACAGTCCCAGGCCGACAATCTTACCGGCCATCAGGACCTGGGGTGTGATCGACGATATCAGCAGCTCCATTACCCGATTGCTCCGCTCGGCGATGATGCTCCGCATTAACACCTGTGACGAGAGGAACACGGCAAAAAACAGTATCATGACGTAGATCATGGGGGTCATGAAAGCCTGCAGGGCATCCACTTCGGTCAAGGTTTCACCGTGGGCGGTATAACTTTGCCACTCGATATCCCGCTCGAGGACCCCCAGGAGCTCGAGATTGATCTGGTGCCGCTCGAACAGGGCCCGGTTCCAGGCCTGCCGCACTACGTAACGAATTTGCTCCTGCTCCAGAAGGCCGGCCCCTCCCCGGCCCACGAAACTGACTTCGCCGGTCTCTTCGAAAAGATGGCCGACCACCAGGTAAGCCTGGATGGCCCCCGCGGCCAGCAATCCTTCGGCCTCGCTACGGCGCAAATGCAGCCCCTGGCGGTATAATCGTAATCTCGGGTAGCGGGACGGGCCGTCGGTGGCGGTATACCGCTTGTCAAGCAGCTGGCCAATAATCCGCTCCCACTTCCCGGTTTCGTCGGCGATGGCCAGGGTCAGACCGCCGGGGACGGTATCCCCGATCAGCAATAGCGGCACCAGGGTCATGCCCACGATCAACAAGGGCATTATCACCGTGGCGATGACGAAAAACTTGGAGCGGATGCGGGTCAGGTACTCCCACCGCGCCACCAGCCAGATGGCCCTCACTGCCGTCCTCCGCCTACCGCCTCAATGAAGATATCTTCCAGAGTGGGTTCCCGCAGCTTGAACTCGGTCACCGGCCCCAGGGCCACCAGCCCTGCCAGGGTGGCTGGCAGTTCCCGCCGGGGATGGCCCACGGCCGTATTGTCGTGGGTCCCCGTTACTCTCAGCCACTGCTGCAACCCCTCCGGCAGGCCGCCCTCGAAGGTCACCTCCATGGTCGGCTCGGCGTAGGCGGCCTTGACCTGTGCCAGGGACCCGCTCAGCACCACCCGCCCGGCGTCGATCAGGCAGATGGTATCGCACATGCGCTCAACCTGGTCCATCTGGTGGGTGGAAAAGAGGATGGTGGTTCCCCGGGCCCGCAGCTCGTCGATCAGTTCCTTGAGCACAATCTGGTTCACCGGGTCCAGGCCGGCGAAAGGCTCGTCTAGGATTACCACCTCAGGCTGGTGGGCCACGGCCGCAATGAACTGAGCCTTCTGCTGGTTGCCCTTCGACATGGCCCGCACATTCCGCTGGGCATAAGCGCCCAGTTCGAAACGCTCCAGATACTCGTCGACCCGCACTGCGGCGACCTTGTGCTCCAACCCTTTCAGCTGCGCCAGGTAGATCAGGGTCTCACGCAACCGGGTTTTGGGATAAAGGCCCCGCTCCTCGGGCAGATAGCCGAAGCTGCGGCTCTGCAAGCGGGTGATGGGCCGGCCCCGGTAGAGCACCTGCCCCTGGTCAGCGCCCAGGATACCCATGATGATCCGCAGGGCGGTGGTCTTTCCCGCCCCGTTGGGGCCCAGCAGCCCGAAAATGGCGCCCGGCGCCACCGCCATGGAGATTCCATCCAGTGCGGTGCTGCCATCGAAGCATTTTACCAGCCCCACTATTTCCAGGCCGGTGTTGTCCACAGTGCCCCGGGGCTCAGCGGCCGGTGACATACTCGATCAGTTTCTGCCCAATAAAGGTGTTGTCCACAACAGCGTCGAAAGCCTCGCTGCCGGGGCCGCTGGCAAAAATTGGCACCAGGTTGCCGGTGTGGGAATGGGTCGTCCAGCGGGGCTTCCCGGGATCGTCACCCTGCTCCTCCAGAAACCAGCCCCCCGTTTCGTGATCGGCAAGAAAAAGTACCAGGACCTGGGGATGCTTACTCTGGTATGCCAATACCGCCTCGATCAAATCATTTAGAATCACCAGGTGCTCCACGGTGGCGTCAAATTTATTCTCATGGCTCCGGCTGTCGGTCATTTCCTCCTCGATCATGATGAAGAAACCATCGGGATCATCGTCCAATATATCTATGGCTTTGAGGGCCATCTGAGTCAGGGTGGGTGTTCTTTGGGGGGCATCCACCATGTCGCCCAGGGCGAACAGGCCCACCACCGGGCGGTCGTGGGTAGTTATCTCCTCCAAGCTGCTGATGATCTGAGCACCGTTGGAAGCCATCACCTCCATTAGATCGATATCCTGAATACCGCCTTGCTCCTTCCCCAGGAAATTCTTACGTCCGCCACCCAATAGTACATCAATTCCCGCAACGGCCATCTGTTTTGCGATCTCCTCATGGTCGTATCGGCTTTCACTGTGGGTAGCGAACGCCGCAGGGGTAGCGTCGGTAATGCTGGTGGTGCTGATCAAACCGGTGGCCAGACCCCCATCTTTGGCATGTTCAAGTACGGTCTTAACCGATACCCCATCCGCATTCAGCCCAATAACTTTTCTCTTAGTTTTCACACCGGTTGCGAGCGCGGTTGCAGACGCGGCCGAGTCTGTAACGCGGGTTTTATCTGCCGGGTGGGTAGTCATCAGCCCCACGTGATCAAATGCGGCCGGCGCATATCGATCGGTATAATAGTAAGCCATTGTATGCTGGCCGATGCCCATCCCGTCGGCAATCAATAATATGATCGATTGGGGTCCTGCGGGTTGGCTACCGGCAGGTGATGGTTGACCGGAAACCGCCGGCGCGGTTGCAAACAGTAATAAAAGAATACGAACAACGGTTTGGTTCATCCCATTCCCTATATTGGTAATTAGTGCTACCGGTTAATCCTGCAAAGCCCGCCGTTTGGTCCGCACCCGCTCCGATCGACTTTGGGAATAGTCGAAGCCGGGCAATGCCTCTTCCCAGGAGCCATACATTGGGTTGGGCAACATGATCCAGCGGCGGCCCCACCAATCGGCGTACTGCTCGGTTAGGGCGGCCCGCTTCTCTGCCCCTGCTCCCCGGAATCCCGGTGCGAAATCGGCAGTGTTATCGCCGACCAAAAGCAATATGCGAAACTCCTGGGCGATATGGGCCCGGCGCTGGCCTTTATCGGAGTTCCCGCCGCGGGTCAGTAGCGTCTCCCGGCCCTCCGCCAGGGGGAAACCCATCTGCCTGAGGTTATTGCGGGTGACCTCCCTGAGATGGTCCCGCCGGTTGGTGACATAGAAAACGGTCACTCCCTGGCGGGCGGCATATTGGCAAAACTGCAGGGCTCCTGGTACCGGCTGCGCGATCTCCTCCTTAACCCACCGGTCCCACGAGGCTCTGTTAAAGACCATATCCCCCAGGATGAGTCTCCCCTGGTGTGGAGAGTTATCCAGCACGGTCTCGTCCACGTCCAGGATCACCGCCGGCGGCAGGTGCCCGAACGCGCCGGTCTGCTCCAGGGCCGCTGTCCAGCCGGTATCGGCCAGGGCCCGGTCCAGGGCCACCCGGGCCTGATTATAGGCTTGCAGCGCGGCCGCCCGGTACTCCGCCGAGTGCTGCACCCACAGCACCGCGTCCAGCTGCTCATGGGGCTGGGCGCCCCGCCCGGATTGGGCCTGTCCGGTGCCGGGCGATAGCAGTAGCAGGGGCAGTAGCAGGGACAGTCTAACCGAGATGGAAGTCTTCATTACTTTGGCACGATCCTCAAAAAGCGCCGCTTGCCGGCCTTAATAATATAGGTCTGTCCGCTTTTTACGGTGAAATTGGGGTCCCGGATCACCACCTCATCCACCTGGACGGCCCCTTGGGTGATCAGCCGGCGGCCCTCACTGTTAGAGGCTACCAAACCGGCGTCTTTGAGCACCTGCACCAGGAATGCCTCATTAGTTGCCAATGTGAACTCGGGGATCTCGTCCGGCAGTTCCTTCTTGATGAACAGCTGGTCGAAGGCTTCCTGGGCGCCGGCGGCGGCGGCCTCATCATGGTACAGGGCGATGATCTCCCAGGCCAACCGGCGTTTGAGGTCCCGGGGATTCACAGCCGCATCCGCCAGCTGCCGCCCGACCTCGGCCAGTTCGTCAGCGCTTACAGCGGTGCAATACTCGAAATAAGGTTGAATCATGTCATCGGGTATCGACATGACCTTCCCGTACATCTGCTCCGGTGGATCGGCGAGGCCCACGTAGTTGTCGTACGACTTGGACATCTTCTGCACCCCATCGGTGCCTTCCAGCAAAGGGGTGGTCAGGATAGCCTGGGGCGCTTGGCCGAAGGCCCGTTGCAGGTCCCGTCCCATGAGCAGGTTGAAGGTCTGGTCGGTGCCCCCCAGCTCCACATCCGCCTCCAGCGCCACCGAGTCATAGGCCTGGGCCAGGGGATAGAGCAGCTCGTGGAATGAAATGGGGGACTGCTCTTGCAGCCTTTTGGCAAAGTCGTCCCGCTCCAGTATCCGGGCCACCGTGATGTGCGAGGAAAACTTGATCAGGTCGGCAAAATCGAGTTTCCCCAGCCACTCGGAGTTGTAGGTGATGCGCAGCCGCTTTTCGCTGAGCACCAGGGTGGCCTGCTCGTAATAGGATTGGCCGTTCTGGCGGGTCTCTTCAATGGAAAGCGCCGGCCGGGTCTTATTCCGTCCCGAAGGGTCGCCGATCATGGCGGTGAAGTCCCCCACCACCAGGATAGCCTCGTGACCCAGATCCTGGAAGTGCCGCAGTTTGCGCAGCACCACCGCGTGGCCCAGATGCAGGTCCGGCCGGCTGGGGTCGCAGCCCAACTTGATTTTCAACGGCCGATTATCCTTGAGCGATTGCTCCAGTTTAGCGACCATATCCTCCTCGGGGATGATCTGCTCCGCCCCCCGCCGCAGCAGGTCCATCTGTTCATTGACGGTCGGAAATGCCATTTATACTGTTTTATGTGCTTTCATGGTCCGGTCCAATTGCCGCTTGATCTCCCGCTCGGCCAGGGCCTGGCGTTTGTCGTGCTGCTGCTTGCCCCGGCAGACGGCCAACTCTACTTTCGCCCAACCACCGCGAAAATACATTGATAGCGGGATCAGGGTCTGCCCCTTGATCTCGGCCGCCTTGCGCAGTTTGCGCAGCTCCCGCCGGTTCAGCAGCAGCTTGCGCTCCCGCATGGCAGTATGGCCGCCACCGCCGGCATGCGAGTAAGGGCTGATGTGGACGTTCACCAGGTACAGCTCGTCACCCATGAACCGGGCATAGCCCTCCACCAGCGAGATTTTTCCTTCCCGCAGGGCCTTGACCTCGGTCCCCTGCAGCACCAGCCCCGCTTCGTACTTGTCCAGGATATGGTATTCGTGGCGCGCCCGGCGGTTGGCGCCGATAATCTTCCTACCTGATTGGGTCTCCAAGATCGATGAATTTAGGCCGCCCGCTCGAGAGCCTTCAAGTTTAATCCCCTTGACACCTAAAGGGGATGCTAGTAAGCTCAGGCCGCTAATGGCCGACGGCTGTTGCCTTCACACCCAGCCCGGGTGGCGGAATTGGTAGACGCGCTAGGTTCAGGGTCTAGTGTCCTTATGGATGTGCGAGTTCGAGTCTCGCCCCGGGCACGTTAGGTATTGACGAGACGAAGCCCCGATAAATGGGGCTTCTTAGTTTCGGGTTTCTGGTTTCTAGTTTCTGCATCCAGCCCCGCCAACGGCGGTGTCCCGCCCCGTTTTCCTGCCTCAAAGGTTGTGATTGTTTTTTCCCAACCATAAATGGCTGGGTTAAAGGGAAATGGAATTATTGACAGTTTAGCCCAGCCCTCTGGCCGTAGCCAACGGGCGAGGCCGTTCACGGCTGGGTAATCAAATGATCAAAACAGGTAAGGAGGGCGTTTACGCCCTTTAATAGAGAAAGGAACGTCCTGAACAGTCAAATATCAACAACCTCGGTGGCTAAACTGAGACTTTACCCTAACAAAAACGCCCGAAGCATAGGCCTCGGGCGATCAATCCTTGCAGCAATGCAGCCGTCGGCTACAGCGAACTTTGCACCGGCTCCAGCAGGATCGACTTGTAGCCCAGGGTGTGGATCAGGTGGCTGAGATCATCCAGGCTGATGCGGGATTTGTCATAAGTCACTTTCAACAGGTCGTCTTCGGGGAAATGTTGAACCGCCACAATACCACCGAACTCACTCAGGGCCGACTCCACCAATGCCGGTTGGGCCGTTGGCGTGGGGATCAGCTGGATCGAAACATCCACCATTTCCTGCGGAGTGTACGTCCCCCCAACAATGATCGAGAATACAACTGCGATAAGTAGGATTGCACCTATATACTTCATTCATCCCCCAATTCAAGCACCGTAATATATAATATCCATCCCGGTAGAGTCAACCCTTATGGCAAGTATTTACAGTATTTTATGGCGCCACCTAAAGTGATGCATAAAGTAATATTAGTCTTATACGATACATATACAACTTATTGCGTATTTTGCATCGGCCGGTACCGTATGATGCATAATCACAGCGCTGACCAGCTCCATGAAAATGTCACTTATCATTCTAACCTGCGCCTGCTGAGGCCCCCTGGCCCTCCCGGATGCCCTTTTGTTCATCCACGGCCGCCAGCAACAGCCCACCCGCAACGAAAAGCAATGCCACCACCCAGATACCGGCTCGCTGCGAGTTGAATTGCTGGGTTAACATCCCCAGCGCCAGCGGGCCCACAAAAGCAGTGGCCTTGCCGGAAAAGGCGTAGAAACCGAAGAACTGGTTCTTCTTTTCCCGCGGCGTGAAGCGGCCCATCAGGGAGCGGCTGGCCGACTGGTTGGGCCCCGCCATCAGACCGATCAGAATGCCCGCGCCCCAAAAAACTCCCTCGCTGGTGGTCAACGCTGCGACCACCGTTGCCAGCACCAGGCCGGCAGTGGCCACCAGGATGGTGTTTTTACCTCCCAACCGGTCATCCATGAAGCCCATGAAAAAAGCCCCAATACCGGCAGCCACGTTCAGCACTATGCCAAAGATCATGATCTTCTGCAAGCTGAAATCGAAGGTACCGGCGGCGTAAATGCCCCCGAAGACAAAGATGGTCACCAAGGCATCGTTGTAGACCATCCGGGCCAGCAGGAACAGGCCTAGCTGGCGATAGCGGCGCACCTCCTTGAATGTATCGGCCAGCTGCCGCCAGGCCTCCCGCACCAGACCGGTTCCCGGCGGGCTGATACGGCTTTTATCTTCACGCACCCACAGGAAAATGGGGAGACTGAAAACCGCGAACCAGCCCGCCACCAACAGGTTGGTGGCCCGGATGTTCTGGCCGAGCTCCTTGGTAAGGCCAAACCAGGGCACTTCCGGGCTGACAAATCCGACCATGGCGATAGCCATGCAGCCCAGGCCGCCTACGTAGCCCAGGGACCAGCCGTAGCCGGAAGTGCGGCCGATGCGCCGCGCCGGGGCAATGTCGGGTAGGAAGGCGTTGTAGAACACTCCGCCTATCTCGAAGGCGATGTTGGCGATTACGAACCACACCAGGGCCTGCATGACGGCTCCCGGTAACACTGTGTATAGTCCGGTTGTGGCCAGTACACAAATCGCCGTCGTCAGTGCCAGGAACAACTTGCGGTGGCCCCCCCGGTCGGCCACTGCCCCTAAAATTGGGGACAGCAGGGCCACGGCAAGGCCCGCGATGGTTACCGCCCGCGACCACAGCACTGTCCCGGCGATGGCATCCGAAGCGATGAACATCACAAAGTACGTGGAATAAACGAACGTCAGCACCAGGGTGGTAAAGGCCGAATTTGCGAAATCATACATGGACCAGGCGAGAACCGTCCGGTTATTGTGGTTGGCTGCTATATTATCCCCCCATTGCGATATGCCCTGTGTATTAAAAAAGCCAGTCCAGCCCCATGTATACTTTCATCCCCTGTCCATCCATCGCCGGGTCCCGGGGCCAGCCCAGGTCCAGGGCCAGGATAAATGTGTCATTGACCGCTATGCGCAGGCCGACACCGACGCCCTGATGCCAACTGTCTGACGCTTGACTGCGGTCGGGCAGATGGCGGGCGACTGCCGGATCGAATGTCCGGCCCAGGTCATAAAAGGCGCTGGTAGCCAGGTAACCCGTGCTGAAAAGCTGCCTGATTCGGTAGCGTAACTCCCAGTTGCTGAAAAAATATTGCCGTCCCACTGCCCGTTGCCACAGCACCCCCCGGATAGTCATATTGCCCCCCAGGCCGCTAACAGAAGTGAAGGAACCGTCGATCTGCGGCAGAGTGAAAAAAGGCGCACCAGTGGACAGCCAACGGCCGCTCATCCGGATCGCCATCGTCAAATCCCGGGACATGCGTATATATTGCCGGTGAGTAGCGGTTACTGCTGTGTAGTGGAAGTCGTTGTCCAGCTTGTTGGGTACCCATCGGGCCAGCAGTTCCGTCCATAATCCCCGGCGGGGTGAAGCTTCGTGGTCCCGGCTGTCCCATACCAGGCCGCCGACTAAGCCGTTCTCCCGGCCACCTTCTACAGCTGCGCCATAATAATCCCAGTGCTTTGCGAACAAGGTCTGCCGGCCGGGATCGTCAGCCTTGTAATCGTCGTAATCGATGGAATCGACTTGGGTGGATACCATCACCAATCCCGCCAGCCAACGGAACCTCTCCCCCCTGAGCCGCCCTTGCACCAGGGTACTCACTTTCAGCGACCGTTTAGCGTACATGTAATAAAAACGCCCCCGGTAGCTGTCCGAGCGTTTGTCTGTGAAGGCGTCACTGTAATTGGTCTGGGCGCCACCGGGACCGTGGTAGGGCTCGAAAAGGCTGGTATAGGAACTGACTTCGAAAGTCAGGCGCAGGTCTGCCGGTAGGATATATTTGCTGTCCAGGCGATATTTGTAATCGCCGATACCCCGGGTGGTGCGTTTGATCGTGAGGCGCTGGGACAGGTAATAGGGGGTGAACTCCCCGGCGCGCTTATCATCCCATTGCAGGATAAACCCGTACGCGAACCCTTGATCGTCTTTGTAACTGGCAAAGGGCAGGAAGCCGATGCTATAGGGCTTGGTGGGTTTGGCCGCCTCCACACCAACCGCTTCCCGGAGAAACGTTCCCGGCGAGTTTGAGATTAATAGTAGCAATACCCAGAGTATTCGGCACTGTTTAGTCAAGTGCGGCACATTTCTAGTTTCGAGTTTCTAGTTTCGAGCCTTCGACAAGCCTGTGCTGAGCCCTTCGCTTTACTCAGGATAAACTCCGGCGAAGTGCTCAGGCCAAGGTTTCGAGTTATTGGCATCCTACCCCGCCGCTGGCGAGGTCCCATCCAATATCTAATATCGAGTATCCAGTATCGAGTTCGATCTCGATCCGCTTGGGGCTATGTTCAGTTTGGGCCAGCCGGCCTGGATTCGTTATGGCTGTCAGTTGCGATGGAACAATCCCAGGTTCGGAGATAGTGCCCCGGATCCCAAGTATGGCCGTGCTTAATCGGGTCACTCAGCGGTCGTATATCAGGTATTCTTTCCGCTGGCTATAGAAAGTATCCCGGTCTTCGCTGTAAGTGGACGGCAGGGCCTGAATGTTGCGGCCCTGATCGATATAGCGCCGCAGGGCGTCCGAACCCCACAACCGGTCCAGGGCCCGCTCCCGCCACTCGAACTGCAGCGGGTACGATTCCCGGATCACGTGCAGCAGCACCGTGGCCGTATAGAGTGGCTCGTATTCCGCCCGGTCCATGATTTTCAACCGCACCCCGCCACAATCCTGATCCCGATACTTGGGATCATCCGCCATGCCGGCAATCGACTTGGGTGTAAAATTGTGCTGCTCAAACTCCACCCCCGGCAACTGCCTGCGGTTCAGCTGTTCCGCCAGGCTGGCCCCCTCGATCCAGGGCGCGCCGCAGATCAGGAACGGCTCGTGGGTGCCCCGGCCCTCGGAGATGTTGGTGCCTTCCAGCAGGCAGGTGCCCAGGTAGACCAGGGCGGTCTCGGGGGTCGGGATATTCGGCGAAGGCGGCACCCATTCCAGGTGCGTGTCTTCCCACCAGTCAAAGCGCGACCAGTTCAGCACCGGTACCACCACCAGGTTGGCCCGCCGTTCGTCGGTCAGCCAGCCCTGCTCATTGATCAGGATGGCCAGCTCCCCCAAGGTCATTCCATGGCGAATGGGTACCGGGTGCATCCCCACGAAGGAGGCGTACTCCGGGTCAAGCAGCGGCCCGTCGATGATGTCCCCCCGCACCGGGTTGGGGCGGTCCAGCACCCAGAGCGGCACCCCATCGCGGGCGCAGGCGTCCATTACCAGGGTCATGGTGCTGGGGTAGGTGTAATAGCGGGCACCCACGTCCTGCATATCGAAAATCACCGCGTCGATTCCGGCTAATTGGTCGGGAGTGGGCTTGCGGGTCTGCCCGTAGAGGCTGTAAATCTTCACCCCGGTACGGGCCTGATCGGAGTCACCGATGGCCACACCGTCGCTCACCCGGCCAATCAGCCCATGTTCGGGGCTGAACACCGCCCCCAAGGTTACGTCCTCGTCGGCCGCGAATAGGTCCAGAATGAATTCGCCCTCCCGGTTCAAGCCGGTATGGTTGGTAACCACCGCCACTACTTTACCGCGAAAGGGGCGCAGATCGTCGTTCAACAGCACGTCCAGGCCGGTCATGGTGGTGCTGAATTGCTGGGTGGGATTCACCGGCTCATACACCCGTGAATAGCGCCATTGAGTATTGGGCTTACCCGCCCAAAGTAAGGTGGTCAGCATAAAGGCTGCTCCTACACACGACATAGTCTGGTATAAAATTACGCTCTTCAATCTATTTTATCCCCCTCACCCAAACCCTCTCCAAGGAGAGGGCTATATTTAATCGCCGTGCGGATTTCATCCGGTATATCAGCAGGGCTTCCCGGTCTTGCACGCTATGACACTTTCTACAGGCAGAGCGGCGAACAAAGCCAACGGCTTTAGGCATCTACTTCACCCGATTCCTTCTGTGGTACTTCTGGAATCATATCAGGATACGTCTGAAGAATGCGACCCGCCAGATTATCAAACGTCTTTTCTACAACCGAGGTTGTTTCAGAAAGAAAATGCGGTTCAATCACAACAACCTTTGGACGATGGCCAATACTGACCCCAATTTTCTTCTCTGCGATTCTTTCAATCTTCTTCCGTGATTCCTCCTCAAGTAATTCCAATCTTCCGTTATTGTGAACAATAAAATGCCTAACTGTCACAAGTATTCTAATTCGCTCCCACGATTTACTATCAACCTGTAAGGGGAAATGTAAGACGTGCTCAAAGTATTTTCTTGCACGCTCTAAAGAATCACCTCTTATATCTCGAATACCTAGTCCAATATCAAGCCTATACCTCAAGATTTTAGCAATATCGTATATCCCAGCCTCCAAAATTGCATAAAGTATTGGAACCTGAGAACACAAGAAAAATCTATTAACATCTTGTTCGATAATTTCCCTACGTGCCTGAAGGCTCTGAATAAGGCCTAGTAGTCCTTGATCCTGCTTTGGTGTGTACACGCGGATAAAATCACCCAGCCGATTTTCTTGAAATTCCTCGCTGACGATCTCTGGTATCAACTCTGTTAGTCGATGAAAATATCTCTTGAAGAATAGCAGTTCTGTGCGGATCTGGATAAGCCTTGTGAAACTATCGATCTTATTCACTATTTAACATCCCGTATCTATTCTCTCTTGCATCTTGGTCTTCCAGGCTAATGTCATGATATCGGTGGATCGTCGAACAAAACCGATAGCCTTATCCATTGTCTGATTTCTCCATAGGTGAGAGTCTCTTTATCACTTCCGATTTACTTAACTCGAAAACTGCAAGATAATCTCCGTTATATCTGATTAAATCAACTGCGGTCTCAAAGCAAGGATTGGATACATAACGATCAAGCAACAATGCCAGTTTCTTTGGGAAAACACCACCACTAAACTGCTTCACTAATATCTCCCGGGCAATTTCATAGTCACATCCTCTTAAGAACTTTCTCAAACGCCATTTGTCGACTATCCTCATTCTTCAATCCTCCAGGCTCATGTCCTGTATGTCGATGCAGCGTCGGCAAAAGACGATGGCTTTAGGCATGTCTTTGTTTCCTTAGTTTATGGGACCGAAAAAGTGATCTCTTCTCCGTCACTAAATGAAAGAAACGATGTCCCGTCAAGGTGAACACCAAAAAAGGCCCTCATTTTTCCCTCTGGCCCCACTAACATATATCCGGCGCCCTCTTCTTTAACGACACATCCGATACTTGGCTGGCCCTTTAGACCTGTAAGAGTAAACCCCGGCTCATTGGTGTCATCATTAAGGGTCAAAGTCAACCTCGCATTTTCTTCTCGATCCGTGAATCCTATCGCTGCTCCTTCATGTGTCACAGAGACTTGTGCACGTATCCTGCCTTTGTCATCAGCGATGCCTAAGTTTGCGCCTCCAGGGGCCAGATGCAGCATTGCCCTTGTATTGCCATCATCATCTTTTAGAACAAATGCTTGCGCCTCAATTATTCCAGGTGCTGTGATATAGTCTTGCAAGATTTCTTCTAATGATTCAATCCTCTCAGCCAGGTCCATTAGGCTTACGCTCTCTTGATGACTCTTGGAACCAGCTTGACTCTTGTCCATATTTTCTCCCTTCCCAGGGTTTACTTGCCCCATGATAACGGATAGCATGAATTGGCCCTGTGGTCACTCACCCTGGGTATCATCCCTGTACCACCTAGCCTATCACCACTGCCTACAGCCTCCTGGTAATGCTTATTGAGCATATAGCCTCGCCTCTCAAATAGGATAACCTGATGCTTGCCGCGTTTAAAGGGTTTGCTACTCACCTATTAGCTTCCATTGTTCTAAACCATGCCTCTTCCTTAATCTCAAGTAGGCTCCTAGTCTCATTGTATTTTTTCAAATCTGACTTATAATTTTCCCAATCATAATTAGCAGAGTTATTAGCCTTCATCTCCAATTTCTCAACTATGTTTCTAAGGATTCCCATAGTGTCACTAAGGGCTAAAAGAAACTCCATTGCTAAGGGCTGAACATTTCTATAATTCTCGGTTAACGCATCTGGTTGGATTGATGAGATATTCTCAGATATAGACTCAGTCTGAAGTAGAAGCGAGTCCAGACGGGAGCGCATTTTTCCAAAGTTCATTGGTATGTAAATCTTCACCAACTTTCGTAATGGACCTCCTTTGTGTTTAAACAGCTTATGATGAATTTCATTATAGTCTTTTGCAGTCCTTAATATCACCTGCATTTGGTCAAATAACAAAATGTTACTCATAATTTACTTCAATTGCTCTACTTCCCTATCAAACAGCCGCCTCACGCCTGTTGCCGTGTACCACCAGCCACCCAACTCGAAACTAGATATCCTCCACTCACCCCCCGACTGCGTCGTCCCCCTCTCTGAAGAGAGAGGGGGCATCACGGAGTGACAGGGGTGAGTGCATCCAATCACCCCCTATTCCTCGGTGCGTAGCCAGGGCAGCCGGTTAACAGCCCACGCCAGGCCGATATTCGCGGCGGTGGCCATGATAACCCACCACGTCCAGGCCACACCCAGCCCCTTAAGCAGCAACACCACCGCTGCCGCCCCGACCAGACCTGTCACCAGAGCAGCCGGGTGAAAATGCTTACCGGTGCGCCCCAGCAGGAACAGGCCCAGCAGGCCGCCATAAGTGTAGGAGGCGATCTGCAGGCCCAGCTCCACCACCGGGCTCTCCGTGGACGTGAACATCACTGCCATCAGCATCAGTACCAACCCCCACCCCAGGCTCACCAGCCGCGACAACCGCAGGTCGTCGGTACGTTTCATCCAGTCGTTCACCGTTGAAGAAGCCAGGCTGTTGATCGACGAGCTTAGGGTGGACATGGCCGCCGCCAGCACACCAGCGAGCAATAATCCCTTCAGGCCCGCCGGCAAGTAGGTGGCGATAAAGTGCGGAAACTCCCGGTCCACACCCAGCGGCTCCCCGGCAAACAGCACCCACAGCATGCTGCCTACCAGCATGAACAGGGCGAACTGCAAGGTGACGAACACGCCGCTACCGATCAGGGCCATCCGGGCGGCTTTCAAGCTACGGGTGGAGAGGATCCTTTGCACCATCATGTAGTCCACACCATGGGAGGCAAAGGACAGGAAACCGCCGCCCAATATTGCCGCCGGGAAGGTGTAGGCCACCTTGTAGGAGAATATCTCGCTGGCCCGCAAGTTGATCAGGTCGAACTTGCCCGCCGCGGCCACCTGGCTGAATCCGGCCGACAGACCACCGTCGATCAGGCCGTGCAGGAATACCAGCGACAGCAGCCCGCACCCGATGTAGAGTATGAACTGGAAGGTGTCCATCCACACCACCGCGCGAATGCCGCCGGCCAGGGTGTACACCAGGGTGACGCCTCCCAGCAGCAGCACCGCCTGCCCGATCGACACGGGCAGCAGTGTTTGCACCAACAGGGCGGTGGCGAAGAAGCGCACCCCGTCGGCCAGGACCCGGGTGCCCATGAAAATGCCCGAGGTCACCCGTTGCACCTGGCGGCCGAAGCGCTGCCCGATATATTGGTAGATGGAGGTGATCCCCTCGCTGTAGTATAGCGGCAGCAGCAGGTAACTCACCGCCACCCGCCCCAGGATGTAGCCGAAGGCCAGTTGCAGGAAGAACCAGTCCCCTCGGTAGGCAATCCCGGGCAGGCTGATGAAGGTCAGCACGGAGGTCTCGGTGGCAACCACTGACGCCATGGAGGCCCACCAAGGCAGCTCCCGGGCAGCCAGGAAATAGTCGCCGGTGGTGCGGTTGCGCCGTCCCGACCACAGGCCATAGGCCACCGTCCCGCCCAGGAACAGGACCAGTATCCAGATGTCCAGTATGTCGACAGTAGTGGCCATGGTGATAACCTCGAATGAAAGGGCGCCCGTCGCGCCGGACGAAGTTATCCGCTAAATTCTCACCGGTAAAGCATTTACTGGCAGCGCCACCGCCCGGCGGCAAATTTCACTGGTGCCCAGCCCCCCCACAGTGGGAAATTGCACCCTTGAAACCGGCCATGATGATGATATTCCTGGTTATAGTCCTGACGGTTTTGGTGCTGATCCACGGCTATGTGGGGTTGCGCCTGATACCCACCCTGGGACTGGCGCCGCCCTGGGGCGCTGTGGCCTGGGGGTTGCTGGCAATGTTCGTCCTCCTGGCGCCCCTACCGATCATCCTGCGCTACCGGGGCTTCGAGAATGCCCTGACAGACGCCCTGGCAGCCGTAGGTTACACCAGCCTGGGCTTCTTCACGCTCCTGTTTTTCGTACTGGTGGCCCGGGACCTGCTCTGGCTGGTGCTGGCGGCGGGGGGCAAGGCGCTGGCACTGGTCCATAGCCTGCGGGCGGAGGCCATTGCTCCCGAGGCCTTCGACCCGGGTCGCCGGGAGTTCATCGTGCGCCTGATGAACCTGGGGCTGGTAGCCACCACCGGGGTGGCTGCCACTTATGGGCTGTTCCAGGCCCGCCGCAGGCCCACCGTCTTCGAGGTCGACATCCCCATCGACGGCCTGCACCCTGACCTGGAGGGTTTCCGCATCGTCCAGATCTCCGACCTGCACGTGGGGCCCACCATCAGGGGCGGCTGGGTGCGCCGGGTAGTGGAGCAGGTTAACGCCCTCAGGCCCGACTTGATCGCCTTCACCGGCGACTTGGCCGACGGTACGGTGAGGCACATCCGGGAGGACGTGGCCCCCCTGGCCGACCTGCGGGCGCCCCACGGCGTCTACTTCTGCACCGGCAACCATGAGTACTACTCCGGCCTGGATGACTGGCTGGCCGAGATCGAGCGTCTGGGCATGACCACCCTGAACAACGAGCACACGGTAGTGGAGCACGGTGCAGGCCGTATCCTGCTGGCCGGAGTCACCGACCTGACTGCCCACCAGATGGCGCCCCATCACGCCACCGATCCCGAGGCCGCCGTCGCCGGTGCTCCCCAGTGCGACGCCCGCCTGCTGCTGGCCCACCAGCCCGGCAGTATCTTCGCCGCCGCCCGACTCGGCTTCCACCTGATGCTCTGCGGCCACACCCACGGCGGACAGTTCTACCCCTTCGCCTATGCCGTCAGGGCCGTCCATCCCTACACCATGGGCCGGCACAAGCACAACGGCACCTGGGTGTACGTCAACCGCGGCACCGGCTACTGGGGCCCACCCCTGCGGATCGGCATCCCGCCGGAGGTGACGGTTATAAGATTAGTTACGAGTCTCTAGTTTCGAGTTACGAGTCCCCAGCCTCAAGTCTCCAGCCTCTAGCCCCGCCGATGGCGGGGTCCCATCGAGTATCCAGCATCCAGCCCTGGCCGGAAATATATATTATATCGGTTTCCGTGCCCTCAGGCTAATGCCCTGGGTGCCATATTTCATGGCGCTGGACGGATCGGGCACATCCTCGAAGATATTATGTTTCTTTTCAATCACGGCGCTCTCGAAACCGGCTTGCGTAACGGCATTGATTAGCTCTGCTTCCAGCAGGCCCCCGGCAATTCACCCGGTCCACAATGAGATATCGTCCAGGGCCGATTCCGGCACCTGGCGGGATACCAGTATGTCGCCAATCTGCAGCCGCCCGCCCGGTTTGAGAACCCGCGCCCACTCCCGCAGTGTGTCTACTTTATCCAGAGTCAGGTTGAGTACCCCATTGCTGATCAGGACATCGGCGAAGTCATCGGGAAGCGGTAGCTGCTCGATAAAGGCTTCTTTGAACTCCACATGCGTCATCCCCATCTCGCCAGCACCGGCACGTGCTTTACTCAACATCTCGGGTGTCATATCTATGCCAACGACCCGGCCCCCCGATCCTACCATCCGGGCCGCGATTAGGGCGTCAAATCCCGCTCCTGATCCAGCATCCACCACTGTCTCTCCGGAATGAATCGGACCTAGCAGGAAAGGATTCCCCGTACCGGCGAACGATGCGATGTTTCCCTCTGGAATGTCGGCATATAATGCCGGATCATAATCCAGACGGGTGGCCGCATCCCTCCCGGTATGAAAATGAAAACCTTTATCGGGATCAGCAGCAACTTCGCTGTATTCCTTCTGGACCGCACTACGTAAGTCCCCTACCGATAGCTCCGGAACCGCCTGCAATGTACTCATCTATTACTCCTTCCTGCGCTCATTGTATCCTACGTGGTGCATGTTAAAGACGCACTGCTTCAAAAGCAAAACGAAACATTAACATTCTTGCTTGTTCCTATCCAGCCACCCTGGGGATGTCCCACTTGATCCAGCGGGGGCTTTCCTCCGATGGCAGTGCCCCACACACAGTAGAGTAGTTGACCCCCATAAACTGGACAGCAATCTCTTGGCAGGCAATCACATGCGGATAATTGTCCGCTGCTTGCCTAATCCTCCTCGGTAGAAAAGGAAACCCAACGGACTCTTAATCCGTTTTGTCAGCACGAGAGAAATCTCGTGTGTGCAGAATAATGTAGTATTTTTTCCTGTCCACAAGCCCATGGCAATATGAAGCGAGCAGGTTCATTTACTGACAGATTGCATCACTGTAAGTCGGCATTATTCAGAGTATAGGCCATTTACTAGCCTACCGTGTATAAAGGGATCACGGAGAGATCTGTTGGATTCGAATTACTTCTATTGGGCCGGTGCGACTGTTCGTTGTTAGAACAACGTGGGAATTAGGTGTCGGTCTTCTCGACTTTCTTGGGAAATCCTTCACCGCCCGAATAATAACTAGTCCGCTCCCCTGCTTTCAGTGCTGCCTTCAACCGAGCCTGCGATTCTATCAAAGTGTTCACGGCATACTCTACTTGATCCTCGTTCTTTACAGTAAATCTAGCCCAGCGTGGAGCGTACTTCTTGTTCGCAACCTTTGCCCCTTCCATTGACTGGCCGCGTGAAAAGCACTCAAACACCAGAGCTGTTTTTGCTGCCTGAAAGGAAATAAACGCTTTCTCGGGCGAATACAAACCGACACGCTTTTCCCCGATATTGAGCCAGATCTCCTCATCGTGTTCATGCAAAGCAGACCTGATTCTCTCCCACCAATTCCTCGGTGCTTCTTGCGTACCAACCCGAGCAAATATGGCATCCAATGTCTTTGGGGTGTCGAGTTCGGTGTATGTCTTACCTGGTCTTTTAATGGAAACGTTTTCCATATCAAGTATTGTCGTACGAAGCTCTATTACCTCAATCGGGCAATCTACCCAGTCATGCTCCCAGCATATGACAACATCACAACCATCTGGTTCATGGCCATGTTGCTTAAAATTGGAACTTTTATACTCGAATTCGACGCGAATTCGCTCCCATCCCTTTCCGGTAAATCTTCTAGCAATGCAGTCTGGGAAACCAGGCTTGATCTCCTCAACATACATATGAAGATCTTCGGTTACCTTCCCAAATAGGTATACGACCCCATTCTCGTTAATCGGGGCATAGACAAGCCCACGAAAGTTGATTAAATCCCCTACAATTGATTTTTCGACTGGCATGAGAGCTCCTATTGGTCTTGGGACAGCATGAACGCGAAACACTCCGCTCTGTCAATTATTAATATGTAGATCTTCAGACCCTTTTGGATATTGGGGCCAAAAACTAGGAGGTACATTCCGCGTTTCAAAGGTTTATTTGACGCCTTCTCCGAAGCATCTTCTGTTTGATTATTCCAACGACAATCAGCATTCACGCGCGGATATTAGTCCAGTGCTCGCCACTGAAAACAGATTCATCCTCGATAGGATTCAAATCACGCTGGATCCTAAATACAATGCGTCACGACGAGGATTTTGAAAAGTGTGCAGTAAATGAGCCGTTTCTGGAAGAACAAAATTTGACGCAGGAGGCGCCATCGACGGAATTTTGGGGAACAGCCGTACTGTATCTGATTATTTCAGGGGGAGTATAGGTTTGTACGGAGTGTTGGGCGGCAGCGGGTGCTGACCACCTTGTACAAAGAATGTGAAATGAAATATAGTTGGATGATATCAGTTAAGTATCGCTAACTTAAGCCAATTTAATTTAACGGATGATCAGGTCAGCATGGTCGACAAAATTAAACTTACTACAAAACCGGCATTTACTGTTAAACCGAGGCAGGCTCGGCTGGACTGCCCAAATTGCGATAATGTTTTGGAGGTTGAATTAAAATCGATTGATATTGGGAACATCGTTAAATGTGGTAAATGCAGGAAAAGCACGTATTACCCATTTAACAAGTCATGGTATAGGAAGTGGCGCGCCATACTTCTCTGGTTGCTCACTTTAATTGCCGGCATTATAATAGGTTACTTTGGGAATCGCCAATTAGATAAGATTATGCAACCTCCAGAAACGCAAGAACAATCAACCAGTATTCATCAAAATGATGGGGGAAATCATGGGAATTGAGATCGGTGGAATCAATCTCGCTGAAGCCATCGTCAATATTGATTACCAACTCCTGCGCATACAAAAAATACTTGAATGGGTAGTTAACAATAACGAGTTAATATCAGCCCCTGACAAGGAAACCATGGCGGAGATAAATAACGAAGTTACGAATACTTTGAAAAAAAAGTATCCGAACGCTGGTGTTAAACAAGTAAAAAGCGGTTAAGGCTGGGCAACCCTGATAGTGGGCTATCCAGGGCACTTATCTTTCGGAACACTCCTTTGATCATTGCATTATCGCTGTGAAGGTTAGAGATGGGCGCTGCAGTGCAAATAGACACCATCCTAGTGAATCCCGACTCGTTAAGCGATCTGGTGATCGTCCAGGCACCGATTGACTCACTTGCATTAGTTGTGAATAGCAACATTCCACCTCAACCAGAAATGGCGGTTCTATGGACCGTCCTCGCTGTACTAGCAGCAGCATTTGTGCCACTGTTTCTTTCATCACTTAAAACCTACTCGCACCAAATGGGAGTGATGGGGTCCACTCTGCTAATATTTAGGAACCTCGAACTGGCGCTAAAAGATCATGTCCCGAAGTTAGAAATGTTTGCAAAAGATATACGTGATAAACCGCCCAAGAGCCTTAATCTGCCAGTACACACTCTCCTCGCATATGACTGGGCTAACAATATCCCCTGGCAAACGGTTTTTGATGCTGGACGAACATTGTGGAGCAAGTCGACGGATTCTATTAACTACCTAACAAAACTATGGCGTGCAATAATAGCAGTAAACACCACCTATGAGAAGTTGGAAAAAATTCACTTGGTGCATTTTGAAACCTTAAGAAGGTATCAAAATCAATTTAGTTCTAACAGCAATGAGATCATGGATGTGATCCGCGGCAATTGGGATATGAGTGCCCGCGACAAGAAGTCCATCCAATTTGAGATTAAAGTCCAAAAAATCTTTCGTACTTGGGAATCTCATATTTCAGATCCGGATAATTCTCGCAGTATTAAGGATAAGCACGATATAATTATTGCTCCCTTGGCAAGTCTATGTGAACTGGTCCCAAATGAACCGCTTTCGAGGGCTCTTTTTTTGCCTGTTGCTGAATGCCGCGAAGCACACTTAAACATTGAGAATCTGGCTAATGTATATTCTGGAAATTACCTTAAGATGCAAGGTTTTCTCGACGAGAGTCGAAGTAGAATCAGCGAATGCTTGGATGGGTTGAGTAAAGCGCGATTTAGGTGCGGTCTGGTAATACCATGGTTTGCCACCTATATTGGTATGCGCGGTCGTACATTGGCGTGGAGACGGAGCATTAAAAATCGGTTTGCCTCATTTGTTCCTTAACCCCCACTTTCTGGGACCATTCACTCCAACCGCATTCTTCGCAGTTGGTGATGAAGTATAGTCCATCATTCTGATAGTCGTTCACTGCTCCGCCTTTAAGCCGGGAACCCCCGTACTCCGGGCAAGTTTTAAATCAAAGCGGATTATCTCCAAAATCGCATTTCTCGCCTTGTTGCCCGATAACGATTTGAACGGTGTTAGTCTCAATAACCATCCTTTTTGATACTCTCTGCGCACCGTCTCAATAACCCGCCTCAAAACCCGAATTCCCGTTCCAAAACCCGTCGCGTAATCTAAATCCCTTAACAAGCCCCCACTAACCCTTTTTGACACACAATAAAGGCGTCTCGGTAGTATTAAGAATCATAAGACCCACTCCTGTCCCCGGATCGATCTGCTAACCGGGTTCCCGGTTGCAAATCCCCCTCTATTTTAAGAGAGGGGGAGTCGTGAAACGACCGGGGTGAGTTCTCCGGCTGAAGGTCCCTTCGCGTCCCCTTGGCGCACTTTGCGCCCCCTTGGCCCGTCCGAAGGCGGGCTTGGCGGTTTGCTCTTCCGCGCACCAGGCGAACGACAAAGGGAATTGTAGATTGTATATTGTCGATTGAAAATTTAGGCGGCTGAGCTAAAACGTCGCCCTGAGGCCTGTCCTGAGCGGAGTCGAAGGGCTCTCGAAGGGCCGCCGTCAGTTTATCCCGCTCTTTGAAAATCGGGTATCAACTTCCCTCTCCCTTAGGCTTGCCCCGTGTATGTTGGGAGAGGGCCTCGGCGTAGCCGCCACGGCGAGTCGACCTCGCGTAGCGAGAAGGGTGAGGTGAAAACCGGTTCCGGTATTCGCGAATGGGCTCCGGTATTGAAAGGCGGTTAACCTCCGCATTCTTAATATCTTATACTCCTATTTCCGCCCTTTGTGTCATAGTGGTTTTTTCTAGAGAAACCCACGGGATCACCTCCCCCGTCGGTGATGGTGATCCTTTAGTGATCCTTTCGTGGCCCTATAGTGATCCTTTTGATAGCCTATAGTGAGCCTAAATGGATCCCAAATAGACCCTGTCGTGACCCCAAACCAGCGCTGGTTTGGCTGGCTGCCTACTGTTGGAGCGTAGCGGAAACCCCGCCAACCCCGCCATCGGCCTGCCCGGGGCTCCCCGTGGGTCCGCCCAGGGCCAGGGCGGGGCCAACGGCGGGGTCCCCGCTCTTGCCTCTGCCACTGCCACTGCTACTGCCCCCCCAACAACAGCCCACTCAGCAGGAACATGGCGGCGGTCACCAGGACGACACCGATCAGGTTCAGGGCCAGGCCGGCCCGGGCCATTTGGGCGATGGTCAGGCGGTCGGTGCCGAAGACGATGGCGTTGGGCGGGGTAGCGATGGGCATCATGAAGGCGCAGGAGGCGGAGAGGGTGGCCGGCACCATCAGCAGGAGCGGGGCCATGCCCATATCGACGGCCGCCGCCGCCAGCACCGGCAGCATCACCTGGGCCGTGGCGGTGTTGGAAGTGAACTCGGTAAGGAAGGTCAGTGTCAGGGCGATCAGGGCCACGATCAGCACCGGCGATAACTGTGACAGCCCCGCCAGCCGGCCGCCGATCCACTGCGACAGGCCGCTGTCGGTGAACCCCTGGGCCAGGGCGAAGCCGCCACCGAACAGCAGGATGATGTGCCAGGGGAGTTTACGGGCGGTGCGCCAGTCCATCAGGCGGCCGGAAGGGCTGTTGGGGGTGCGCCACATGAACAGCGAGGTCGCCACGGCCACCGCCACTGTGCCATCGTCCACGTACCCGCTCAGCCCCAGGCGGCTGCCCCAGCCGGCGATGCGAGTCGCCCCCAGCACCAGGTCACCACGTGTCAGCCACAACAGCGCCAGGGCCACGAAATGCACCAGCACCAGGCGTTCCTCACGAGCCAGGGGACCCAACTGGGCCAAGTCGTTGGCAAAATGCCTCCGGTCGATAGTCACGCTGCCGCCGTCGTGGCGGACCCAGGCCGACAGACCAACCCAGGTGATGGCCAGGAAGGTGACGCTGATGGGAAAGGCGAAAACGAACCAGCTGGTGAAGGATATCTCTGGCTGGTCGGGGAAGGTCTGGGAATAAATACGGGCCAGGGCCAGGTTGGGCGGCGTGCCGATCAGGGTGGCGATTCCGCCCATGGAGGCGGCATAGGCAATCCCCAGCAGCAGGGCCACGACGAGGCGTTGATTAGCGGCATTCCCATCAGTTTCCAGGCGGGCGATAGCCCCGATAGCGATAGGTACCATCATCATCGTTGTGGCGGTGTTGGAGATCCACATGGACAGGAAGGCCGTCGCCAGCATGAAGCCCAGCAGCAGCAGTGAGGCGCTCCCCCCCAGGCGGCTGATGATCCCCAGGGCTAGGCGGCGGTGCAGCTGCCAGCGCTCCATGGCCAGGGCCACGATGAAACCACCCAGGAAGAGGAAGATCACGTTGTTGAAATACAGGCTGGCCACGTCGCGCCCGGACATGATCTTCAGCATCGGGAACAGCACCACCGGCAGGATAGCGGTCGCCGCCAGCGGTATGGCTTCGAACAGCCACCAGACCGCCATCCAGGCCGCTACTGCAGCGGTGTAGGTGGTAGCCCGGTTGCCGGGGACCAAGTCGAATATCAGGACAATCAGCAGGGCCAGAACCGGTCCGGCTATCAGGGCAATCCGGCGGGGCGAAGGGCGGGCGATGGGCACTGGGACAACGGGCCTAGTCGACGGACTTGCCTTTGCTATCGGTCTTGATGACCCAGACGCTGCGCTTGCTACCATCGGTGGGTAGAGTGGACCCAGTGATTATATAGCCGCCGTCGTCGGTTGCGGCCAGCGCCTGGCCGTGGTCGTCGGCACCGCCGTCGAAGGTGCGGCTCCAAACTTGCTGGCCGTCCTTATCCACCTTCAGCAGCCAGATATCGGTATCGTCATCCTCAGCGGGGCGGGTGGTTCCCGCCAGGACATAGCCGCCATCGCCGGAAAGCACCACTTCCCGGGCCGTATCTTCGGCCGGTCCACCGAACGTCTTGAGCCATGACTTCTTCCCGACGGCATTGGTCTTGATCAGAAGGGCATCGGTGCCGCTGGTGCCGGCCAGGATATAACCTCCATCCGCAGTGGCCGCGAGCGAGAAGACGGTATCATCGGCTGCCTGGCCGTAGGTGTTTGCCCATAGAACGCTGCCGGCGCTATCCGTCCTGACCAGGTAGGCATTCATCCCGCCCGCTGCCCCTAAAGCCGTGACGCCCGCAGCGACGAACCCCGAGTCCGCCGTCTGCAGTACCGCGAAACCGGCCTCATATCCCCCGCCGCCGAATGGTTGGGTCCAAAGCACGGCGCGATAGGGATCGGTTCTGACCAGCCACAGATCGCTCCCGCCAGCCCCGGCGGACTCGGTGGCTCCCACCATTATGTAGCCGCCCTCGTACGTTTCCTGGACGTCCCAGCCCTGATCAGTGGCGGCGCCGCCATAAGTGGTCCCCCAAACCTTATACCCGTTGGATTCGGTCTTAAGCAGCCAGAGATCGGTGGCGCCGGCGCCCTGGCCCCAGGTATACCCCAACAATATGTAACCGGCATCGGAGGTTTGCCGCACCGCCCTGAGGCGATCCCAATCGCTGCCGCCGAATGTGCGATCCCACGAGCGATTGCCTTCCCGGTCCAGCTTAATCAGCCAGAAATCGGCATAAGGGCTACCGTCGGACTCGGTAGTGGCGCCCACAATATAGCCGCCATCGAAGGTCTGGGCGACGGACATGCCAATGTCATCATTTTCGCCGTCTAAAACACGGCTGAAGGCCTTCTCACTATCGGGACCGGTGGGAGAATTGCAGGACCAACACAGGAGGGTGAAGGGTAGCAGAGCCATACGGAACCGGAATATATTGTTATGAGGCATCAAAGTACCGGGAATTTACGCCCGGTTAAATCGCTTGCCGGCAGTCTGGATTACAAGCCCATTCATTTCCATGAATAATAAAATCGTGAGTAGCTCGGAGATATCGCGATTGAGATCCTCGGCAATCTGGTCCACCGGCACCGGTTCGCGGGTAAGATATTCCAGGATGCCGCGTTCCGGTTCAGGCAGGTCGCGGATGAGGTCGAGCTGGTCACCCGGTGCTGCGGAATAGGGCGCCCCCAGCTCTGAAAGGATATCCTCCACCCGGCCGACAAGTTTTGCCCCGCGATTGATCAGCTCGTGACAGCCGGTGGACTTCTTGTTGTCGATACGACCGGGTACAGCGAACACCTGCCGGTCCAGATCGAGTGCATGGAGTGCAGTGATCAGGGCGCCACTGCCGGTGCCCGCCTCCACCACCAACACCCCCAGCGACAAGCCACTGATGATCCGGTTGCGTTGGGGAAAATGGTGACCGTCGGGCTTGGTACCCGGCGGATATTCCGAGACGGCTAACCCCTTTTCCAACAGTGAGGAATACAGTTTGCGGTTTTCAGCCGGGTAGACGACATCGATGCCACATCCCAGGACGGCCACGGTCCGGCCCCGCACTTCCATGGCGGCGGTATGGGCCACGGTGTCGATGCCCCTGGCGAACCCACTGGCAATACCCAACCCCACCGCAATTACCTCGTGTGTGAGATGCCTGGCCTGCTCCCGGCCATAGGGGGTCGGCTGCCTGGTCCCCACTACGGCTATGAACTCCGCCTCCAGGTCTCCCTGGCCTCGCAGAAAAAGCCCCACCGGTGGATCATAAATCTGCGCTAGCATCTTCGGGTATCCCGGCTGCCAATAATGGAGATACCGGCCCCCCAGGGACTCGGTGTGCTCGAGTATGCGCTGCCCGATCTCGATTGGTGTCTCCCGTAGGCGATGAACCAGCGCATTAGATATACCTTCGACGCGACTGATATCACAGGCCAGCAGCTCCTGCCAGTCGCTGACGCCAGGGAAGGAGCTGAGGATAGCGTGCGCCTTCCGTGATCCCAATCCCGGGACTTCGAGCAGGGTTAATACGATTTCAGCGGGGATCAACTCGGGAGCTTATCTCGTCGTAGACAGAATCGAACAATGACGCATACAGTATTACGCCAGTGCCACTATCACACCCTAAGGGGGAATCATGGATATACTGTCTCGTATTATTGGTCAACACGGTGATTGGAAATTAGATAATCTGTAGCGGAGAATCTAGCCTTATTTTAGGTCAGTGGAGGACATCAAGAGGCGTAGCCGATCAACGGCGGCTCCGACGGTATGGACCAGATCCTCCATCCCGTCGCCGGTTACGGCAGATACGGCCAGACAGCTATGGCCCTGCGCCTCGAGCTCGGCGGTGTCCGGCTCCCGGTCCCAGGCGTCGCGTTTGGTGAGCAGCACCATATGTTCCCGCTGGGCCAGCTCGACCGAATATTCGGCCAACTCCCGGTGCAGGATCGCAAACTGGTCCATCACCGGTTCGGGGGCGGTGGCGTCAATCAGGTAGAGCAGCAGCCGGGTGCGCTCAATGTGGCGCAGGAACTGCAGCCCCATACCCTTGCCGACGCTGGCCCCCTCGATCAGGCCGGGGATGTCGGCCATGACAAAGGTGTGGTCGCGGCCGTACCTGACGATACCCAGGTGGGGCTGTGAGGTAGTGAAGGGATAATCGGCCACCTTGGGGTGGGCGGCTGAGAGGCGGGATAGCAGGGTGCTCTTGCCGGCGTTGGGGAACCCTACCAAGCCCACATCGGCCAGCACTTTGAGCTCCAGGTCGATCTCGCGCTCCTCACCTGAACGGCCATCAGTGGCCTTCTGTGGCGATTGGTTGCGAGAGGATTTGAAGTGGGTGTTGCCGAAGCCACCGGCGCCCCCGCGGGCCGCCACAAACCGCTGCCCCGGCTCGGTCAGGTCGGCCAGCACCTCACTACTGGCGGTGTCCTTGATCACCGTCCCCGGCGGCACCCGGATAGTGACGCCGGCCCCGTCCGCACCGTGCTTATTGCTGCCCGAGCCGTGGCCACCGCGTTTGGCCTTATAGAGGCGATGATAGCGCAGGTCGTGGAGGCTGGTGAGTTGGGGGTCGACCTCCAGGAGCACGTCCCCGCCCCGGCCGCCATCGCCGCCGCTGGGGCCGCCCTTGGGCAGGTAGCGCTCACGCCGGAAGGCGATGATCCCGTGCCCCCCGTCGCCGGCCTTCACCGTGATCCTGGCCGAATCGATGAACATGGGGGAAGTTAGGGAATGGCGGCTACTGAACGGTAGCCCCGCCCTGGCCCTGGGCGGACCCACGGGGAGCCCCGGGCAGGCCGATGGCGGGATTTCCGCTACGCTCCAACAGTCGGCCGAAGCCACAGCAACCAGCCATACCAGCGCTGCCAGGGGTTCACGGTAGGGCCTATTTGGGATCCATTCAGGTTCACGATAGGGCCTCAAAAGGATCACTACAGGGCCACTAAAGGGTCACTAAAGGATCACCCTCACCGACGGGAGAGGTGATACCATGGATTTTTTTCAGAAAAAACCACACTGACACAAGGGGCGGAATTAGAGTATAAGATATTAAGAATGAAGAGGTTAATATCTGTTTGATACCGGAACCATTATGCAGATACCGGAACCGGAATCGGCGGTATGGTGAGCATAAGGCATTAAGAATAAAGAGTATAACCGCCACTCGATACCGGAACCCATATGTCAATACCGGAGAATTGTCTCTCGATTGTCAAAGAGCAGGAGGAATATAGGGATTTTTTAGGGTGCTGTCGTTCGCCTGGTGCGCGGAACCTCTCCCCTTCGCCTTGCGAAGCCCCTCTCCGCATGCGGAGAGGGGACGGCCGCAGGACGGGGGTGAGGTTTGATCGATCCGGGAACGGGGTGACACATTATTCTCAAGAAACAGATAAGACTTCCTGATCTACTTTGGCCCTGCGGAGGCCGCCGGCGGTGAGGAAAAGTCCGGCGCCGAGCTGTGGCAGCGGACGGCGGTATTGGGCCCTAGTTTGTCTTCTAGCTTGATCTGCCTTCGGGGCTTTCGGCGTCGAGTAGATTGCGGGTTAGACCGCCTTTTTCCTACGTTACTTTAGAATTAGACACTTCTTTGTTTCCTTATACTCCCCAGCTTCAATACGGTAGAAATACAGACCTGAACCAACATTCCCAGCATTCCATTGAACCGAATAGAAACCGGCATTTTTTCGTTCATTTACCAATGTCTCAACCAGTTGACCGGCAATATTGTAAATAGATAAACTCACCATTGCTGATTTCGGTAAACTGTAGGATATGGTTGTATTCGGATTAAATGGATTTGGATAGTTCTGCTCAATATA